>Ga0206847_10049_pt1 | contig 43900 bp, 31 predicted proteins | sample Alteio_BWOrgCont_17_FD_152880 | JGI IMG/M metagenome (GOLD analysis project Ga0206847, IMG submission 152880) | Enriched cells from forest soil in Barre Woods Harvard Forest LTER site, Petersham, Massachusetts, United States -... | ecosystem: Environmental > Terrestrial > Soil > Temperate forest >... | reverse complement strand
CAGTTGCCGGCTGCCGGCGAAGAAGTGAACGACATCGGCTCAACCTGGCGCCGCTGGAATCAAGGTGAGTCCGAAGCTCTCGTCGTTGGGGCTGAAGCGACTCGTTCGCGTTTCCTCGAAGAGGCGCCGCGCAGCCGGGTTCTTCATGTGGCAACTCACGCATTCCTGCTCGATAAGAGCTGCGGAGATGGCAATCCGTTGCTCCATTCCGGCTTGGTGTTCGCCGGCGCCAATCGAAGCCGAGAAGACTCAATTTTGACAGCGCAGCAAATTGCCTCGATTGACCTGAGCGGCGTAGATTGGGCTGTGCTCTCGGCCTGCAACACCGGTAACGGCGATGTGAAGGAGGGAGAAGGTGTGCTCGGCCTGCAAAGAGCCTTCCGCATCGCTGGAGCACGAAGCGTTGTGATGACCCTTTGGCCCGTTGACGACACGATAACTCGACAGTTCATGCACGAGCTCTATCAGCAACGGTATGGCATCCATGCAACAACGGCGGACGCCCTTTGGAATTCGTCGAAGAAAATGTTATTGGAACGCCGCGCAGCGGGGAAAAGCACTCACCCATGGTATTGGGCAGCTTTTGTCGGGTCTGGCCGTTGGGAGTAATACTTCCGCGGGTATACACGCCGGCCTGCACTGGTCCGCCAAATGATACTCGCGGAGGCTTCATGTGAAACGCTTTTTGCTTGCAATGACCTGTGCAAAAGGCCTACTCATTAGATGGACGGCGATCGATGGCATTTCGAAGATTCATGGGGAGCTCAGGTCATTCGGATTTTTCTATAATCATCGTCTGCGGGTGGACCGTCGCTATTGGCATACGCGGGAAGAAGCCGAAGCAAATACCGGCTCACTTAGGTGCATCCCCCGGAATCGACATCGGAGATAAAAGTGAAACTATGTGAGTGTGGAAGCACGATGTCGCTGATTGCGGGAAGGTGCTGCCTTGCACTTGCAATGAGCTTGAGTCTGAACTGTGCGGGTCAGCAACAAGCGGGTCCTGTTTCCGCGCCTGCAAGCAAGGACGCCAAGGCTCCGGGGGTGCATTCGATCGAGGAAGGGCGCGCGGATTTGCGCAAGGCTGAGGTCGAGCACCCCGGAAATACGAAGGCAGTGGCCGATGCACTCATCAATCTGGTTTACAACGAAACGATGTCTGACGCTGTCACGGATGAGACGATGGCCTTGGCCGATCGGGCAATACAGGTGGCGGAAGCGGCGCAAGGTAAGGAATCGAGCATCTATGCCCTGGCTCTGGCGGCCAAGGCACGCGTCCTATTGATCAGAGATCGGCCAGAGTTGGCGCGGCCAATGGCAGAAGAGGCATTGAGCATTGAACAGCGATTAGGCACTGAAATGCAGGCACTAGCGGACGTCGCGAGCATGCTAAGCAATGTCTGCCAAAGGGACGGCGACAAGGTCTGCGCGGTTCGAAATTCGGAGTTGCAGGTGAACACCCTTCGAGCCATGCAGAATGTGGCACCGTCCACTTTGGCCGGAGCGTTGGTAGGCCTGATGTATTCTCGCCGCCTGAGCCTCGACATGGCCGGAGCAAAAATCGCCGCGGATGAAGCGATGACTATTGCGGAGCACGCGGAGACGATAACGCCGGAATGGGCGATCATGGAAAACAATGCCGGCGGTTTCTACATGATTCATGGAGATTTCCAACGATCGTTCGAACATTTAAAGAAGAGCTTGGATTTGAACATCCAGCTCAATGGTCCCGACAGCCTTGCGTTGAGCGGCGTCACTGCGAACCTGGCTTATGTGGAGATGTGCCTGGGACACCCCACCGAGGCTTTGCAGTATTACTCACGTGCTCGTGATCTGTTTTCCCGCCGTTTCGGTCCTGGCCACTCACAGACGGCCCGCGTGGATTCCGGCTACGCCTATGCACTTGCAGTCCTTGGGCATTACAAGGAGGCGATCGATGTGGATCTCGCGGCGCACAGGCTGCAACGGGACCGCATACGGATGGCAATTCGCCTAATGCCCGAGCAGCAGGCCCTGGCCATGGCCAACACCGGTGCGGAGTCGTTCAACATTGCTGTCTCGCTAGCCGCTCATCACCCCGAGATTGGCGCCGAACCCGTATACCAGGAGGTGGTGCGATCACGTGCTCTGGTGTCTGAAGAAATGGCGCAGCGGCAGGCCGTTTTGAATCGGAAGCTCGACCCCGCAGTGCAGGCACTTGAACTGGAATTGGAAAAAAATGAGAAGGCGGTAATGGACTTGCAATCGACTCCGGCAGCAGCTCGTTCAACCATGGCCTTGAGCGAAGCGACCGCAAAAATGGAGGGGACTCAGCGAGACCTGGCTGAACGCAGCGCGGCATTCCGGGCGGACGAGCGTGCTCAAAAAAGCGATCTCGCGGACTTGCGCAAGAACATGCCGCCGGGATCGGTGCTTGTGTCCTATGTTGGCTTCGCAAAACATTCAGAGGATGTCAACAACTTCAACAAGACACCGGTTCCCACGTACGGCGCGTTTGTGCTGCGCCCTGACTCGGAGCGGATCGGGTTCTACGACCTCGGTGAAATAAAGACGACCGTGGACCTGGTGAAAAAGATGCGGGCATCCATCGACGCGGAATCTCACGGCGGCGGGATGGGATCGGTGCGTAACGAGCGAGAATATCGCGAAGCCGGCCTGGAGTTGCGCAAGCGAATCTGGGATCCGCTCAAGAGCGAATTTCAGAACGCAAAACTGGTTTTTGTAACTCCCGATGGAGTCCTGAATCTGGTGCCTTTCAGTTCGCTGCCTTCCGGCAAAGATTACCTGGTGGAGCATGGACCGGTGGTGCATATTCTGAGCAGTGAGCGAGACCTGCTGCCCACTGAACACGAAGAGCGTAAAGGAGGTTTATTAGCAATTGGAAGCCCTTCATTTGAGTTGGCGCGAGCGGATGAAACTGGCAATGCTATTCCAGATTCCCTGCGAGGCGGCCCGATCAACTGCGAAGCCTTCAGTTCGATGGAGTTCCATTCGCTTCCCGGTGCGCTCAATGAAGTCAAAGATATCTCGTCGACCTGGAAGCGATGGAATGCCAAGGAGCCTGAACAGTTGCTTACCGGCGATGATGCTACACGATCACGTTTCGTTGATGCGGCGCCGCAGTCCAGAATTCTCCACATTGCGACTCATGCATTCATTTTGGATAAGAGTTGTGGAAATGGGAACCCTCTGATGCACTCAGGACTAGTATTCGCGGGAGCCAACAAAGACCGAAACAGCTCCATCCTCACAGCGCAACAAATTGCATCTCTCGATTTGAGCGGCGTGGATTGGGCGGTACTTTCGGCCTGCGAGACTGGCGCCGGCGAATTGAAGGATGGCGAAGGCGTCCTGGGGCTTGAGCGATCGTTCCGCGTGGCAGGCGCCAAGAGCGTTGTGATGGCGCTCTGGCCTGTGGATGACCTTGTGACAAATGAATTTATGCGAGGTCTCTATACGCAGCGATTCGGAAACCACGCCACGACCGCCGATGCGGTTTGGAATGCCTCACGAAAAATGCTGCTCGCGCGTCGGGCTGCCGGCAAGAGCATTCACCCCTGGTATTGGGCGGGTTTTGTTGGCGCTGGCGGCTGGCAATAGGAGATTACGCGCAAGTGCGATGCCGACGTACTCTAAATTTTCTCATCAAGGCTCTTCAGGTCAATCTCTAACTGCTGGCACTTCTTGTATAGGTGGCTCCTCTCAAGCCCCAGCGCTTTCGCGGTTTGCGTAATGTTTCTACCGTGCCGCTCAAGCTCGTAGAGCACCTGTGCCCGCTCAAAACTCAAGACCCGCTCTGCCAGCGTTCCGCCTATCGTCGCATCGAGAGAATCACTCGTTTTCTTCGCAGAAGAAAGACCGAGCGTTGCGTGAGAGGACGGAAGCGCCAGTTCGACTGCATCTGCATCGACTTCAGGCCCAGCGAGGAGCAGCAGGCGCTCCACGATGTTGCGCAGTTCGCGAATGTTGCCGGGCCACGCATACCGCTTCAATGCGTCGATGGCCGCACCGGTAAAGGGGATCGGCTTCCAGCCATTCTGCGCGCTCACCTGGCGCACAAAATGTTGGACCAGGGCGGGCAGGTCTTCTGTTCTTTGGCGCAACGGAGGCAGTTGGACCGGAAAGACCACAACGCGATGATAGAGGTCGCGACGAAAGCCGCCGGTTTCGACAAGTTGCTCGAGATTTCGATGCGTGGCGACGACAACGCGTACGTCGACGGAAGTGGGCTTGTCGGAGCCTATGCGTTCGACTTCGCCTTCTTCCAGTACGCGCAAAAGCTTGGCTTGCATCGCGTTTGGCATGTCGCCAATTTCATCGAGGAAAAGCGTACCGCGATGAGCCTGCTCGAACTTGCCTGTGTGGCGTTGAGCCGCGCCGGTAAAGGAGCCCTTCTCGTGGCCGAACAGCTCGCTCTCAATCAATTCTGTTGGAACCGCTGCGCAGTTGAGCGTGACAAATGGACCATTGGAGCGCGGACTTTTTTCATGCAAAGTACGGGCCACCAATTCCTTCCCTGTTCCGGTTTCACCGTAGATGCAGATGCGGGTTTCGCTCGCGGCCACGCGGTCCAACTGCGCCATCACGCGCCGCATTGTTTCTCCGGCAAAGACCAGTGTGTGCTTGCCGACTCGGGTGCGAAGGTCCTGATTTTCGTTTTCAAGGCGGGTCAGCGTGAGAGCATTTTCGACAGTGACAAGAAGCTTCTCGGTAGAGAGTGGCTTCTCAAGAAAGTCGAGTGCGCCCAGGCGAGTTGCACGGACGGCCATCTCGATATGAGCCTGTCCGCTCATCATGACAACGGGTGCGGCAATTCCAGCGGCCTTCAGGTCGGCAAGCAATGCCAGGCCGTCGCGGCGCGGCATAACTACGTCGCTCAGGATGAGATCGAACGGCTGCGCGCCAGCGAGCTCAAGCGCGCGAGTGGCGTTATCGCAAATGACCGCCTCGTGACCCGCGAGACGGAAGGCACGAGAGAGAGAAGCGAGCGTGTTGGCCTCATCGTCGACGATGAGAATCCTGGCTTTTGCAGTCATGATTTGTTTTCATCCGCCTTCGGTAGCGTGATCACAAAGGTAGCACCGCCGCCCACTCTGCTCTCAACTGCAATAGCTCCATTGTGGTCCGCAACGACGGACTGCACGATGGCCAAGCCGAGGCCGGTGCCATGCTGCTTGGTAGTGTAATAGGGCGTAAACAGCCGCTCGCACTCTTCAGGGGTGAGGCCTTCGCCGGTGTCGGAAACGCGGATTTCCACTTGATTTTCATTTGATTCCGCCGAGAGGGTAAGCGTGCCTCCGTTGGGCATAGCATCCATTGCGTTGAGGACGAGGTTGCAAAGCGCGCGATGGAGGAGTTCAGGGTCGGCGTCGATCGGCGCCTGGCTGGCGGGGAGATTCGTAACGAAGCGTATCGCAATGCCTTCCGGAGATGCCGTCTTGTAAAAGGAAGAAACGCGATCAAGAACATCCCTGGCGTCAATCCTCTCTAACTGCGGTTTCGGCATGCGGCTGAAATCGCTGAATCGACCGATGATTGTTTTGAGATTCGCGATTTCCATTCCCAGTGTTTGCGTACTCTCTCGAAATACTTCGTCAAATTCCGCAGCTGGCAATCCACGCGCTCGGACGAGATTCTCGACAGTCAGTTGCAGAGGAAAGAGCGGGTTCTTGAGCTCATGTGCGAGGCGGCGGGCAAGCTCACGCCAGGCCGCGACTCGTTCTGTTTGCACAAGGCGATCGCGCTGCGCGACGAGTTCGCTCGTCATGTGATTGAAGCTTATGGCGAGCACGCCGATTTCGTCTTTTCCTCGCTGTGGTACGCGGGTCTCCCAGTTTCCTGAGGCGACCTGTTCAGCGGCATGGGCCAACTGTTCGATGGGCCTCGATACACGTGCTGCAATCCACAGACTGGCAAGAATCGCCAACAGGATTCCTCCAGCCGCGACTCCGTAGGCAATGGCGCGGATGTGCTGTTGCGCTTCGACCATGCTGTTGCGGGAGATGGCCACTGCGAGCACAGCGAGCACATTGCCTGATTCGCTCTTGAGCGGAATTGCTGTGGCGTTGATGGAGTCTTCGCGGCGGTTGGTGAGGTATAGGATGGCGCTTGCGGGCTGACCCGTTTTTCGAGCAGTGTCGATGAGGGGTTGATAGTGGATCGCGTCGGCGATTGGACCGGCTTCTCCGACAAGACGCGCTGGATCGAATGGGACGAAGGGCTGCTGGGCTTCTGAGGTTTGCGCAGAGTCAGCGTCGCTGTAAAGGGAGGTAGTCATCCCGGGTGCGATTGGAAGATCGGCAAGAAAAGATCGATCCAGACGCTTGCCGCCGATGATGCGAATCGGCTGTCCAGCGGTCGATTCAGAGTGATGAATGGGGCGGACTGCGAAGAGGCCTAATGCAGCGGAGCCATCAGGCAGATCTTCCGATCTAAGGAATGTGGGTTGCGTCGCCGAGGCTGCTGGCTCCGTGTAGCCAAAACGTGCTGGCCATTGAGAGGAGCTTATAATTTTTCCGTCCGGCCCGACTATCTCAAGAAAATCGAGTTGCGCATCCTGTGCCAACGTTTGAGCCTCCGTTAGAAAAGGGGACGCATCGCCTGACTGCACAAGCTGAAACGCAATGCCGCGGGCGCGCTCGCTGCCGGCGGTGCGGTCTACGGCGGCGGCCACCTCCGAGGACCGATGCTGGAACTCGCGCTGAAACTGGCTCACGAAAAGCGCTGTCTCCTCCTGATCGCGCTGCTCGAATACCTGGCGAATCCGTACAAGGACAGTCCATGCTACGGCGGCTACAATGGTGGCGACCATCAGCGATAGTAGCAACAGGATCTTTTGGCGTAGGCTCACGGAGCATCCTCCAGTGAGACGCCCGCCAGCTCCGGAACACCGTCGGGGCTCAAGAGCAAGTCGCGGACGCGGCCACCAACAGCGTAGGCGCGAGGAACATAGAGCAGTGGAATAACCATATGCGCATCGAGGACTCCACGTTCAACTTTGTAAAGTCCGGCAGGCGTTTGATCGAGGACTGGGATAGCGAGGTCAGCGGCGCGAAAGATGGACTCCAGGCCGGGTTGAGGCCGATTGGATTCAAGTATGAAACGACGAAGCGTGATGTCAATATGTTGCGGAGTGCCGGCGGTCGCCACCTGGACGTTGAAACCTGCATCGTGGAGGTTGAGAGCAATGCGCTGCGCGGCCAGTTGCATTGCAGAGCCGCCCTCAGAGCCCAGTAAGAGTGTGGGAGGCGTGACGCCGCCGCGCAATTCGTGAGCCTTGTTGAGGTCGCGGTCGGCGGAGAAAAGAAAAGCGTAACCAGTCAATTCGGCGGGCAGGAAGGAGGCTGTGATCTCGCCTTGCCTTTGGAAGATTACGTTAGAAAGTGCGCTTCGATCGACTGCGAATGCAATGGAGGCTCGGAGATTCGGGTTGGAAAGCGCGCCTGTGTCGGAGAGAGTGAGAGCGAGCAAAGTGACGGGGGGCGACGTGACGATGTTAAGGCGCTGATCGTGTGCCTGGCGTAACTGCTCAGCAGGCACTTCGACCAGGTCGGCACGCCCGGCGGTCAAGTTGAGCCACTGTTCGCGGATGGAGCGCTGAACGTGAAATTCGATTGAGTCGAGGAAGGGACGGCCCTGCCAGCAGTTGTCATTGGCGGTGAGTCTCAGCGTACCTTCAGCTGTCAATCCGGTGGCAGATTGAAATGGCCCTGTTCCGACAATGCCTTGCGGAGAGTCTGAGGGGATCCCAATCAGATACACATCTCCGGCCAGCAACTCGGGAAGATTCGGCAATGGAGACTCGCTGGTGAAGACGACTGTGGAACCGACAGCGTGTACGGCCGACCATGGGCAGCCCGCGCCGCATATTGCAACAAGTGACGCAACAACATTGCTCGAATTCAGGGCAGTGCCGTTTTGAAAATGAACCCCTGGGCGAATTCGGAATTGCCAGCGGTGGTCGTCATTCTCCGATTTCCATTCGACGGCAAGCGCTGGGCGTGCACTCCCGTCAGGGCCCATTGTGGTGAGCCCATTCAACACCAGACGTCGCGCAAGTCCGCCGGGCCGTTGCCACGGATCCCCTTCTGTTTCGACGTGCAAAGTTCCGCCGTAGTGAGGGCGTGTGCGCGCCGCCGCGGGTAACGCCAACACGCCCACCAGACAACTAATTACAAATAGCCGTAACACGGTCTACCTCGTATGAATCTGCATGGCCCTGAGTGGCCGCTTTTCGCACGACGGCGAAGACACTCTTTCCGTCGGGATCGCTCCATAGCGCGGTAACTGTACCGTCCATCGCTAGCGGAGCGCTTACTGGAATGGCCTCCAACGCCGGCAACTCATAGGCCCGCACGCTATCGTTTATCGCTTGACCGGAGCCGGCGGAAACGATCTGCGTGCCCGCACCGCAGTTGGAGTTGAGAGCGGCGAAATCGCTACCCCAGTCGCGAGTGCCGGCCATGGGCTTGATGGTAGTTGTCTCGACAAGCTGCACCTTTCCATCGATTCCATTGATCAGCAATCCAGCGCCATCTGGACGTGGAAGCAGCGCGGCCGTGTAGAAGGGCGGCAGATCCGCGCCAAGATTTGGAGTGACGACGCCGGTGAAGTAATTGCGGCCGGCGTTGAAGAAAGCTCGGATGGGGGTCGCACTCACGTTTCCATCCAACGCCGAACCTGCCTCACGAGCAGCCAATTGTGCAACAGGCCATGGATCGTCACTCTCGTGGCAGTGGATGGTCCATTCCGCAGGCAATGCTGCATTCTCATACCGCCCGCTGCACGCCGAGCCTGCGACCCTGGTTTCAAAGCCCTCACCATTCGATGCTGGTGCAATGACTGCACGCGGGTCCCGCGCAAGCGGCTTCTTCTGGCCAATGCCAACGCGCTTCTGTTCACGCCAGCCGTCCCCAGAGCGCTGAAGAATTACAATTTCCTCCGGCTCCACGATGACATAGCAAGCGGCCACTTCGAGCGCCGCCAAAATAGGCTCGGTTGTGGTGAACAAGCTTTGCCTGCGCAGTGTCAGCCCACTTGATGGCTGAACTTGCTGCGGAGCGCCGGCATCTACTCGCACCATAGCTACGCGCGTTTGGTTGCCTTCAACAATTTCGGCAACCCACAGCCTTTCACGTAGGTTCTCGCTTAATGTAACGCGAATAATGTTCGCGCTTTCAGTTCCCGAAGCCTGGACGCCGCGAGTCTTCAAGTCCTGCTCCAGAAGGCGGCGAATCGCCGGAATCTCATCCATTGAAATCGTTGAGGTATTGCGAATTATGAGCCGAGCCTGTGCCGGACCGAGAATGCTTGCGATCTGTTCCGCAAGAGCCGCGGCTGGCTGCTCCCACGGGCTGGACACCGCGTGTGCCGCCTGGGCAATCAGCACCAGGGCGGCGATCGAAAGCAGCCGGGAGAGCTTCATTGAGTTCATCTTTCTCCGCATTTATCGTTGGGCGGATTATATCGTTTGAGAGTAGTTGAATTCCCTTCCCTTGTGAAAACGGTAAGCGCCGATGGGGTGCCCCAGGTCTCCAAATCGAGACCTGGGATACCTATTTGCTGGTTCATTCACAGATGGTTTCAGTGCCCCGGCTTCGGCGCGCGATCGTCCTCGCTGTCCATCTCCTGTTTCAATACGGGATTCGAAGCCATACTCTTGAAGACATCGTTGGCAAAGAAGAATTTGCCGTCCGACGGCACCATAACAACCTGAATCTTGTCGGACAGCCGCTCAGCGATGATCTTGTTGATCAGCAGCGGCGACTTGTTCAGCAACTCGGCTTCACTTGTCATTCGTTCAGCGTTAGCCTTTGCCATAAGGCGTACCCGGCTTGCCTCAGCGTCAGCCAGCAGATTCCGACGCTCCAATTCAGCTTTGCTGTCGATGACTTTGGCTTGAGCATCCGCCTCGGCGTTCTGGATGGTGGCCTCCTTGCGCGCCTCGGCCTCTAGCTTGCTCTGCTGAATCTGCTTCTCCTTGAGGGGCAGCGTGTATTGCATCGCATCAGCCTCGCCCTTAGCCTCAACCACTTTGGACTGCGCTTCGCCCTCAGCCTGCTTGACCTTCTGAACCGCTTCAGCTTCAGCCTGCAATTCTGCGATTTTCACTTGCTTCTGCTGAATATCGGTCACTACGCCGAGCTGGTCGTCTTCCTGCTCCTTGAGCAGCAGACCCTCAAGCCCCTTGGCGTACTCATCAGGTAGTTGAATGTCGCTCAGCATCACTTCTTCCACCACAATGCCGTCGGCACCGAGCTTGCGGGTAATGATTGCCGCTGCACGCGACCGCACCTCTTCGCGCTTGGCTGAGAATATTTCGCGCACAGTGTATTCGGGAGCGAGTTCACGCCACGCGCTGGCTACGACCGGCGGCACCAATTCTTTGTCAACAGGCTGGGGCATGTGCGCCTGAACATTATCGAGCTTGTTGGGATCGAGACGATAGCGAACCGTGACGGCCAATCCGATATTGAGCCCCTCGCGCGACTGGACGCTGAGGCCGTTCTTCATCGCGCCGGATTTTGCACCTTCTTCCGCCATACCTGCTGTGAACAGATGATCGCGCAGATCATAAGTCTGCACACTTTCTATCAATGGTGTAATGAAGTGGACGCCGGGAAAGAGTGTTCCAGGCAAAGTACCACTGACCTGGCTGACGCGGACTCCGCCCATGCCGCTTGGCACGATTACAATGCTTGAGGCAACCAGAAGCGGCAAGCAGGCGACCAACGCCAAGGCCAACGGAGCGCGCCATACGATTTCTTCGGACTCAATGAGTTCTGTTTCGCCATTGGCCTTGCGGCGCATAAGGCGGATTCGGAGCCACAGCGAATACAGTGGAATTCCAAGCGCGATAGCCAGCAACAGCAGTCCCGCAACCGTTAACAGCATCTTCAATGCGATCATCTTTCTTCTCCTCTTTGCTTAATGCGTTTGCTGCGTTTATCTGTTCCCGGCCATGGAGCCATGAGTAGCCGGACCAATCCTCCGAACGTCAACTCTTCAAGCAGCAGGCCTGCCACCAAGGGCAGCAGCGCTGCTCCCAGACTGCCGATTGCTTCCGTCAATAGGGTCATTTCAAGCTCCCCTCAGCGCGAAGCCGCTATGGCGGCGGCGACTGATGTCAGCGGGTTCACCTGAGCCAGATTGCCGGCACCCTCACTTGCGGCCTGCGCCGGGGCGCTTGCTGTGGCTGCCGCCGTGGCTACCATGAGTGCGGCAGGCGCAGCGGGGCTGTTTCCATCGCCAAACAGTTGCGCTGTCTCCTCATTGCGCTCGCCCACCAGTTCAACAATGTCGCCCTCGGCGACAAGCTCGTAGAACTCTTCAAGGTCGGCCTTGGCCATGCGGATGCATCCGTGAGAAGCGGCTTTTCCAATAGAATTGGGTTCGTTGGTTCCATGGATTCCGTAGCCGTGTTTGCTCAGTCCCATCCAGCGCGTGCCCACCGGATTGCCCGGCCCAGGCAGGACGGTTTTGCCATTGTGGTGATAGGTCGGGTTGGCGACGCGGCGCTCAATCGTGAAAGTTCCTGTGGGACTCGGCGTCGAGGGCTTGCCAACGGCTACGGTGTAGACCTTCTTCACCTGGCCGTCTTCCAATAGTGCCAGCTTCCGATCTTCGAGACTCACTACGATCACCCTCTTCGCCACTGGAGCAATTGGGGTCTGTTGCTTTTGCTCTGCCTTCGTAGTGCTTTGCGCTAGTGCTTGCGCTGCCAGAAGTACCGCTGTCCCTACTCCCAATCCCAACCTGATGATTCTTGACGCCGTCATCGCATCCCCCTTGCCAAATTGCCTGCGCCCAGGCAAAATGCAACCGAAGCGCCAATCGTTGGTTATTGAAAACAAGGTAGTTATGGAAGTGATGGCAGAGAAAGGGCGTGTCAGTGCAGACACGCTGTGTTTGGAGTGACACGGCTACCAGCATCGCGTCAGACGTACACAGGCGTATTGGCCAAATTGCAGTATTGGCGGAGCGTGACCAGCGTGAATACTTTCTTATATACCCGCCATTGAGCGGTGTTATTCCCGAAAATTAATGTATAGAACCGTCTATTGCGCGGTCATATTTGGGGCGTGAATTAAGACTGTATTTATTGTCCGACTTTATCAAGATCGAGGTTGAGGTTGAGGACGTTGACGCGGGGTTCTCCGAGGAATCCGAACTGGCGAGCCGTGATGTGTTGCTCAATGAGTTGGCGAATTCGCTCTTCGGAGATGCCGCGAGCTTTGGCGACGCGCGGTGCCTGAAAATAGGCTGCGTCGGGAGTGATGTCGGGATCGAGGCCTGAGCCAGAAGTGGTGACAAGGTCGATGGGGACAGCCTTGCCGGAATTCTCCTGCGTGAGTTTGTCGATGGAGCTCTGGATGCGGTCGACAAGAATCTTGTTGGACTGGGCGAGGTTTGAGCCACCGGAAGATGTTGCATCATAGCCGTTGCCCGCTGCGGAAGGACGGGGATGGAAATATTTGTCGGATGTGAAACTCTGCGCCAGCAGTTCGGAGCCAATGACCTGGCCATCTTTCAGGATCAGGCTGCCTGCTGCCTTGCGCGGGAAAAGAACGCCAGCAACGCCAGTGACCAGGAGCGGGTAGCCGAGACCAAGCAGCACAGTAGTCACGATGGTGAAACGAATTGAGGTTCTCCAAACGGAATGCATTTCTTTCTCCTTGCGTTCTTGCGGCCATCGACTCAGGCCAGGTGCATAGCTACCAGAAGCATGTCGATAGCCTTGATGCCAATGAAGGGCACAACAATGCCGCCCACACCATAGACAAGCAGGTTATTGCGCAGCAGGATGTCAGCGGCTTTAGGCTCGTATTTGACGCCTTTCAGCGCCAGCGGAATAAGTGCCACAATGATAAGCGCGTTGAAAATGACGGCAGAAAGGATGGCCGAGTGCGCAGTGGCCAGGTGCATGATGTTGAGCGCGCCCAGCACGGGAAAGACTCCGGCGAACATGGCGGGGATGATGGCGAAGTATTTGGCTACGTCGTTGGCGATGGAAAAAGTGGTGAGAGCGCCGCGAGTCATCAACAACTGCTTGCCGATTTCGACAATCTCGATGAGCTTGGTGGGGTTGGAGTCGAGATCGACCATGTTGCCGGCTTCCTTGGCGGCCTGCGTGCCGGAGTTCATGGCGACGCCTACGTCTGCTTGAGCCAGTGCCGGCGCGTCATTGGTGCCGTCGCCAGTCATGGCTACCAGCTTGCCCTTGCCCTGCTCGCGCTTGATCAGGTCCATTTTGTCTTTGGGCTTGGCCTCGGCGAGGAAGTCGTCGACGCCGGCTTCGCGGGCAATTACGGCGGCGGTGAGAGGGTTGTCGCCGGTGATCATGATCGTGCGGATTCCCATGGCGCGCAGACGTGCAAGGCGCTCCTTGAGGCCGCCCTTGACGATGTCTTTGAGGTGAATGACGCCGAGCGCCGTCGCGTTTTCCGCAACCACCAACGGAGTGCCGCCCATGCGGGCAACATCTTCGACATGGTCGCGCACCTTCTGCGGCAACTGCGTACCCTGTTCCTCGAGAAAGCGAGAAATGGCATCCACTGAACCCTTGCGGATTCGAGTTCCGGGAAGGTTGACGCCGCTCATGCGCGTTTGCGCTGTGAAGGGAACGAACTCCGCATGGATGCCGCCCAGGTCACGACCGCGCAGGCCGTATTTCTCTTTTGCGAGTACCACAATTGAGCGGCCCTCAGGGGTTTCGTCCGAGAGTGATGAAAGCTGCGCTGCGTTGGCGAGGCGCTCTTCACTGACGTCGGGTGCGGCAAGAAACTCGGTAGCCTGACGATTACCGAGAGTGATGGTACCGGTCTTATCGAGCAACAGGGTGTTCACATCACCGGCTGCTTCAACGGCGCGACCGCTCATGGCCAGCACGTTGTATTGAACCAGCCTGTCCATGCCCGCGATGCCGATGGCCGATAGTAGTCCGCCAATGGTGGTAGGAATCAGGCAGACAAGCAGCGAGACCAGTACAAATACAGTCTGCGGAGCTTTGGAATAAACGGCAAAGGGTTGCAGCGTGACCACAGCTAACAGAAAGACGATGGTGAGTCCGGATAGAAGAATGCTCAGTGCAATTTCGTTGGGAGTTTTCTGTCGAGTCGCGCCTTCAACCAGGGCGATCATGCGATCTAGAAAGGTTTCGCCCGGGTTGGATGTGATACGAACCTTGATCCAGTCGGAGAGGACTTTTGTGCCTCCGGTAACGGCTGAGCGGTCGCCTCCTGCCTCGCGAATGACCGGAGCCGACTCACCCGTAATCGCCGACTCATCCACGGATGCTACGCCTTCAATGACCTCGCCATCGCCAGCGATGTAATGATTGGCTACGACATAAATTACATCGCCTGACCGGAGCAGGCCGCTGGCAACCTCTTCCAATTGACTATTGGCGTTGTAGCGCTGGGCAATGGTTTCGCCCTTCGCCTTGCGCAGCGTATCGGCCTGGGCCTTGCCTCGACCTTCGGCCATGGCCTCTGCGAAGTTGGCGAACAAGACCGTAAACCATAGCCAGAGAGTGATCTGTAGGTTGAAGCCGAATCCGGGCCGGTGATGAACTGTGTTGTCGATAAGCAGTGCGGTCGTGAGCACGCTGCCGACTTCGACAACAAACATTACTGGGTTCTTCACCATGCCGCGAGGGTCGAGCTTAAGCACCGAATCGAGCAGCGCCTGACCTAGAATTTCCGTGTTCCAAAGAGACTTTTTCTCAACCATGACAGTCCATTTCGTCTAGTCCTGATGCGGTGTCGGTTAGAAAACCTGACCTGCTTTAAGCAGCAGGTGTTCCAGGATCGGTCCCAGACTAAGTGCCGGGAAAAAAGTAAGCGCGCCAAGGATGAGAATCACGCCGATGAGGAGAATCGTAAACAACGAGCCATTCACCGGGAAGGTTCCGGGCGAAGGAGGAACGCTCTTCTTCATGGCCAGGTTGCCGGCCAGTGCCAGCACTGGGATCTTCATCAGGAATCGACCGCCCAGCATAGCCCCGCCCAACGCGACGTTGTACCACCATTGCGTTGTGGGGTTGACCGGAATGTTGAGCCCCGCAAAGGCCGATCCGTTATTCCCTACTGCGGACGTGAAGGCGTAAAGAATTTCCGTAAGGCCGTGGGGCCCATGATTCGTAAGGGCAGCAAGACCAACTCGTGGCCAGAGCACGAAGGCCGCGGTGAGTGAAAGAATGATCAACGGGAAGATGAGCACATACAGCATGGACATCTTTACATCGAAGCCTTCGATTTTCTTGCCCAAATATTCTGGTGTGCGGCCTACCATGAGTCCGGCAATGAAGACCGATAGCACGACGAAGATGAGGATTCCGTAGAGACCTGACCCAACACCGCCGAAGACCACCTCACCAAGCATGATGTTGGTGAGCACCACCATGCCGCCCAGAGCGGTAAAGCTGTCATGAACTCCATTGACCGCTCCACAACTGGCATCGGTTGTTATGGTGGCGAATAGCGCGCTCTCAGCTATGCCGTTGCGCACTTCCTTGCCCTCCATGTTGCCGCCTGGCGCGGTTGCCGTATGAGTCTGCGCGGCGCCATGGATGAGCGGGTGCGGCTGCGACTCGGCCCAGTAGACGGCGCTGAATCCGGCTGCAAATAAAATGAACATTGCTGCGAGCACCGCCCAGCCGTGTCCAGGCGAACCGGTCATGCGGCCCAGCGTATAAGTAAGCCCGGCAGGAATGATGAAGATAGACAGAATCTGCAGGAAATTGGAGAACGGCGTTGGATTCTCAAATGGATGAGCACTGTTCGCGTTGAAAAATCCGCCACCATTTGTGCCCAGCATCTTGATTGCTTCTTGTGACGCTACCGGACCTTGCGCAATGGTCTGCGTCTGGGTAGGCTGCTCAAGAGGATGCGCGGTAGTGTAAGCGTGCAGGCTCTGCGGTACACCTTGCCCCGCAAGGAGCAACGCATATATTAACGAGGCCGGCAGCAGAACGTAAAGCAGCGTGCGTGTAGTGTCGACCCAGAAGTTTCCGATAGTGCTGGAGGTTGTGCGCTTGATGCCGCGAATCAGAGCCACGGCAATCGCGATTCCAGCCGCGGCGGAGATGAAGTTGTGGTACGCCAACCCGGCCATCTGGGTGAGATAGCTCATCGTTGCTTCGGGCGTGTACGACTGCCAGTTGGTGTTTGTGGTGAAGCTTACAGCCGTGTTCCAGGCAAGGTCGGGGCCGACGTTGGCCAGCGCCTGGGGATTCCATGGCAGATAAGCCTGGAGGCGCTCAATGCCGTAGGTGACGACGAGGGTCACGGCGGAGAATCCGAGCATGGCAAACGCATACTCACGCCAATTCATCTCTTCTGCCGCATTCACGCCGGATAATTTGTAGATAAGCCTCTCGATGGGCCGCAGAACAGGGTCCAGCCAGGTGCGCTCCCCTTCGAGAACGCGAGCCAGATAAGTGCCTACGGGACGAACAGTGGCGAGAAGAACAAGAGAATAGAAGGCAAACTGCAACCAGCCGTTGGCGGACATTTCAGAACTTCTCCGGGAAGAGCAAGGTGACTGCCAAATAGCCCAATAACAGCACAGACAGAATCAACGCGATCACCGTAATGAAGTCGATTTGCATGGGATGCTACCTCAACTTCTGGCATGCCTTGACGTAGAGAAACGCCAAGCCAAAGAAGACAACTGTAAACAACAACATCGTTAAATCCTGCATTGCAGCTCTCACTGTTCCGAATGGTTCTGGACAGCAACTCGGAGGTCGCGTTGCCGGGCATGAATCATTTCGGCTCTCAATAACTCTAAGTATCGATCAGGTTTCCTAAATAAAGCGTAAGGACCGCGAGACGAACCGTAGATAACCCTGGAACCCATCGCAAATTAACAAGCTTCCCGCGTTCCGAACTCTGTTTTGAGATTCCTCATTCCATCTTTATCGCACCAACTTTAGGATTCAGCTTACCTACAAAGCCGCATCCGCCCAACCGGAATTTGGAAAGCGGTCGAAGCTCAAATAAAGCCCGGAGCACGCGCAACCGGGAGCCAGCCACAAACTTCACTTTTCAGGAGAATTCTGATGGCAGAAGAAAAAGCACCGCAGATGAATGCCACGCTGGGCCTGACCGGGCTCACCAGCAACGCAATGGCGCTCATCGCTCCCGGCGCGTTCCTTTGGCTCACTTTCGCAATTCAGGCAAATACTGCAGTGGCCGGCCAGCCATCCACTGCTCCTGCAATGTGGTGGGGCATCGTGCTCGCATTGTTGCTCTGCCTTGCTACGGCGGTTGCCTATGCGGAGATTTCGAAGTTGTACCCCGGCACCGGCTCAAGCTATTACTATGCGGAGCAGGCATTGCTTTCGAAAGAGAAAGCATTCAAATATGCGCGACTGGCCAAGTTCATTGTGGGCTGGGGCTCGCACCTTTATTACTGGGTCTATCCCGGAGTGATGGTCGCCACGACCGGCATCTTTGTCGGATATGTGGTCGGTTTCCTCTATCCCTCTTTCATGAGTGGAGGAAATCCTGGGCCAGTCTTCATGGCGCTGGTCGCGATCGTCTTCTCGTTCTTCGTGGCATGGATCGCCCAGAAGGGCGTGGGCGCTTCGACGGCCGTCAATCTCGGCATCAACGTCGTGCAGATTTCAGCACTGATCCTTTTCAGCTTCCTGGCGCTTGCGTATCGCGCAAACCATCCCGCGGGCACCACAGGCCCTACGGCCTTTCAATACGATGTGCAAACGCTACAGACCTATAACTATCAGTTCAAGATCGATCCGAAAGACGGCTCGACCGTGCGCGATGCCGCAGGCAACCCGGTGCCACTACTCGATGTATCCGGCAAGCCGGTACCGTATGTAATCACTTATCCCGAGAGCGATTCAAGTGGCAACATCCTTACACACACTTCGGCAAAGTCGGTTGTTGCGCCACACAAGTTCAGTTGGGTATTCATTCAGTGCACAGTTGCGATCCTTATCTTGGTCGGCTTTGAATCTGTTACTACGATGGGAGGCGAGGCCAGGAATCCAACGAAGCATATTCCGATCGCGGTGATTGCTTCGCTGCTCATTCAGGGAGTGCTATGTTATCTGATTGAATATTTCGCGGCGAATTATTTTCTCAATTCCGGTTACAGCATGCAGAGCGCAACAGGGTCCAGCGCACCCATCGGCGACATGATGATCATTGTTGGTGACGCGCTGCTCGGCCAGGGGCATGGCAAGTACTTCATGGAGGCCGAGGCCGTCACCGTTTTTCTTGCGCTGATTGGCACAACGCTGGCATGCATGAACACGGGTGCGCGCGTCACCTACGCGATGGGCAAGGACGATGAAGCGCCGGAGCACTTCGGCATCCTGCATGCCAAGTCGCTGTCTCCGCGGGCCGCAATCTGGACGCTGGCCGTCATCTCCGCGGTTATCGGAGTTATCGCCGTTTCGTTGGTGTTTGGCGATGCCGCCGCTGCCACCGTGACTGATGCCACCATCGCCGCATTACCCCACGGCATCTTTTCAAGCTTCGGATATCCATCGCACGCGACACTGGCCGCGCTGCCCAATTCCCTGCTGACAGTCACGCTTACGTCCAACTTCGGCACATTCATTCTCTACGCTCTGAGCTGCTTCCTGTGCATTGTGGCTTATCACAAGCGGGACGATTACAACGTAGTGCTGCATTTGCTTATCCCAGGGTTCGGGCTTGTGGCTAACCTGGCTTGCATGGCGTTTTATCTGATCGGCCCATTCTTTAATCTGGGGACTAAAATGGAGCCGCTGCTGGCTTTGGGGATCTCAGCGGTCTGGGGAATTTATGGCGGAATCTACTTCCTGCGCTCGTCGAAATCGAAAGGAAAAGATGTCCTGCTGACAAGTAGATAGTTTCAGGTGTTCAAGCTGAATTTTCCTGGGAGCACCGCCGAGTGGTGTTTTTGATTTCGATGTTTGACAATATCTATAGAGCATCTTCCCCCATCTTTGAGGTGGAGATTTCAGGCGGCGGCGCCCATGTTGGATGTACAGTTCGGCCAGGCAACGGACTTCGGCAAGGTTCGCACGAACAACGAAGACGCGATGGGCTCATTCATCCCTTCATCGCGCCAGATGTCCCGCTCGCACGGCTATCTTTTTGCCGTGGCAGATGGCGTAGGCGGACTCGACCTGGGCGAGGTAGCCTCGGCCACGGCGATCTCCGTGCTCACGGAAGGGTTTGCCAATGCTCAGGCCGGCACGATGCTCGTAAGCCTGCTGCCGCGCTTGATTCAGCACGCCAACGCCGCTGTACACGATTGCACCCTGGCGCCCCAATATCGCGGCAAGAGAATGGCGACCACGCTCGTTGCTTGCGCGCTGCGTCACGACCAGGCTATCGTCTCGCATGTCGGAGATTCACGCTGTTATCTTGTCCGCAATGGCCAGGCAAAACAGATTACCCAGGACCATACCTGGGTAAACGAACAGCGAAAACTGGGCCTGATCTCTACCAGCGAAATTGCAGCATCGGATTCCCGTCACGTCCTTATCCGCTCGCTCGGGCCGGAGATGTTCATTTCTCCCGATACTACTGCCCTAACATTGCAGGCCGGCGATGTGCTGGTGCTGTCCACTGATGGCGTTCATGACGAGATGAGCGAGAGGGCCATTGCTGGAATTGTGTCCCAGAAAAAGAGCCTCGACGAGATCGCGCGGGAACTAGTGGCTCGGGCTGTCGAGATCGATGGTAGCGACAACGCCACGGCGCAGGTGATCCATGTGCGCTCGGTGGAGCAGGTGGGCATGTATCGCGGGAGGCCTTACAGGCTCCCCTCTTGATTCCCTTTTGCTCAGATTTGGCATAGCTTTACAGATTCCTTACTCTGCTGCGACTGAATTCCAGATAGAGTTAGACAAGTTTCAAAGATGGATGGTGCGGCCCAATGGGCTTTCTCGACAGCCTCGAAGCAGGCGCGCAAATCGACTCATACCGCATTGAGGCACCGGTGGCCCGCAGCGGAATGGCTTCGATTTACCGCGCCGTCGATCTGCGAGACAACCGCGTCGTCGCCCTCAAGATTCCGCACCCCGATCTGGAAGCCGATCCCATCCTCTTCGACCGTTTTCAGCGTGAGGCTGGCATAGGAGAAAAGCTCAACCATCCCAAGATCATGCGCGTTTTTGGCGGCGAACCACGCTCTCGCGTTTACATGGTCATGGAGTGGTGCGATGGCCGCTTGCTGCGCGAAATTCTGGACGAAGGCCGCATCCCCCAAGAACGTGCTATCCACATCGCCATCGGCATACTCGATGCTCTGGAATATATACATTCCAACGGCGTCGTACATCGTGATTTGAAGCCGGAGAACATCATGGTCGACGACGATGACAATATCAAGCTCATCGACTTCGGCATAGCCAGCGACGCGGCTGCACGGCGGCTTACCTATGCCAACTTCACCGCGGCGATCGGCACTCCGAATTACATCTCGCCTGAGCAAGTCAAGGGTAAGCGCGGAGATGCCCGCTCCGACATTTATTCCATGGGCGTCATACTTTATGAATTGCTGACGGGCAAGCTACCGTTTTCCGGTCCCAATCCGCTAGCCGCCATGAACGAGCGCTTGCTGAACCATCCCGTCCCACCCTCGGTCACGGACCCTTCAATCGATCCGCAATTGCAGGAGATTCTCTATCGCGCGCTGGAACGGGACCCGAAAAACCGTTACGCACGGGCCAGCGATTTTCGGCGGGATTTGGAGCATCCCGAGCAGGTTGGCGTGGAAGACCGGCCAGAACTGCGGGATTGGCAAAAGCGCAAATCCCAGCTGTCGCGAAAGATTTTTTACTATGGCGCGTTGGCCCTTATCCCAGTTGTTATCCTGTTGCTGATGGTCCTGGTGGCCCATCACCGCTGACGCCTGCATTTCCCGAGTGTCATGTGGAAGAATCCTGACGACTTCTTTACGAAAAAGGCAATAAAATTTTGTTGACTATCCGGAACAACTTCCGCCCAAAGGAGATCCATGTCCACTGAGTATCGTAATTTTCTTGCACTCACTTACGAGGAACTGGAAGAGAGAAACCTCGAAGCCAAGGCCGATCGCATCAACCGTGTCGCGGCCGATGAGATTCGAGAAAAACGGATCAAGTACCTCACCGACGAGAAGCGGATTAAAGCCGTCACCGTTCTCTTCAGCGACCTCGAAGGCAGGCTGCACCTGCTCGATTACGACAAGAAGTTCCTGTTGGGCTCCTACGAAAACCTTACTTTCGACGGTTCTTCGATTCGCGGATTCACTGCGCAGAAGGAGAGCGATCTCCGTCTGGGCATCGACTGGAGCGCCTTCTACTGGGTTCCGGCAGACGTCTTTGGCAACGGCAAAGTGCTGGTATTCGGAACAGTCATCGACAAGGACGGCACGCCCTACTCGGGCGACCTGCGCGGCGTGTTGAAGAGCTATAGCGACAAGCTCTATGCGGAGCACAATTACACGCTGAACGCTGCCAACGAGATTGAGGGCTTCCTTTTCGCGGGCCGGGATGCGGAGAAATTATACCACGAGACGGGCAAATTCGAATTCATCAATTCCGGCGGGTACTATCACGTTCTCCCGCTCGATCCCTTGCGTCAGTTCATCGACACCGCAGCCGAAGTGCAGCGCGCCATGGGCTTCCAGAATGAGAAGGATCACCCCGAAGTTGCGCCCAGCCAGTTCGAGATCAACTACGGATATGGCGAAGTGGTAGCCGCCGCGGACCAGATTCAACTCTACAAACTGCTGACTCGCCAGATCGCAAACAACATGGGCTATACGGCCAGCTACCTTCCCAAGCCGGTGGTTGGTGTAAACGGCAGCGGCATGCACACCAACATGTCCATCTCTCAAGGCAAGACGAATCTCTTCTGGGACCCCGCAGGCCAGGAAAAGCTCTCATCTTTCGGCTGGGAATTTATCGACCGCGTCCTGACGCACGCCTTGGACATTTGCCTGATTTTGAATCCCAGTGTCAACGCATACCGGCGTTTGGATCCGCATTTCGAAGCCCCCAATCAGATCAAGGCTTCGGCGACGGATCGCGGCTCGATGGTGCGTGTCCCGATCGGCAACTCGCGGTCCATGCGTGTTGAAGTGCGTTCGGTGGGACCGGATGCCAACCCATATCTCACTCTGTATTCAATTTTCAAGACTGGCATCGACGGCACCAAAGCGGACATCGACAACCTCCGCCAGGCGCAGCGGTATTTGCCCGATAACATTCAGTCCGCAATTGATGATTTCAAGGGCTCGGCGTGGATTGCGGAGATTCTAGGCGCGGATGTGCAGGGCCGTTTTGCGGATCTCAAGCAGGCCGCCGCCAACCGCTCGCCACGCGAATTGGGAACCTTCGTGAAAGGCTCGGAGGTTCAGTTCCACCACGAAGTTTACAACCAGTCGCTTTGGAATTTGTTTTAAACGGAAAGCAAATATCATTTCCGCAGGGAAAACGAAAGGGCGTCGCTGCCGTACTGGTTTGCGACGCCCTTCTCGCGTTCATGGAGCGGTGAAGACTTTCGTCGTGCCAGTGCAGCAAGATAAAATTGCGAGACACCAGAATTGAAGAGACCAAAGGAATCTGCGGAATGCATAGAAACAAAGCTTCAGGATTCATAGCGCCCACGCTGACATTTGCTGCTTTCAGCGTTTGCTGCGTAGCCGGCATGGGACAGCAGCCGAGACAATATACAACACAAGACTATGCCGCTGCCGAAAGGTTCATGAGTTATAACGTGAACCCTCTCACTTACCAGGGCCTAGTCCGTGCGCAGTGGCTGGATGATGGACGCTTCTGGTATCGCGATGTTAATTCGAATGGAGTGACCTTTATCCTGGTCGATCCTGCCAAGGGCACGCGCGCGCCTGCATTCGATCAAGTGAAGCTTGCAGCTGCGCTCAAGGCCGCCTCGGACGGAGCTATCAAAGACGACGCTATGCACCTGACTGCTTCCGATCTTTCGTTCTCAGATGCGGATGGCGTGCTTACTCTTACTTATTCAGGTGTCACATATCGATGCGAGCTCCACACGGACCCTGAAACCTGCAAGCGCCTGGAACCAGCCGGCCCCGCTGGACGGGGATCGGAGAATGCGGAAAGGGCGGCTCCGCAAACTCTTTCGCCAGACAAGAAGTTGGGCGCGTTCATTCGCGATTGGAATCTTTGGGTGCGCGACCTGTCTAGTGGCAAAGAGACGCAGCTCACCACGGACGGAGCCAAAGACTTCGGCTATGCGACCGACAACGCCGGCTGGCGCCACTCGGACGCGGCGGTACTGCTCTGGTCGCCAGACTCCACAAAGATCGCTACATTCCAGCAGGATCAACGCAAGACCGGCGAAATGTACCTTGTTCCCGTCAATAACAATCACCCCGCGCTGAAGGCATGGAAATACCCGCTGGTTGGCGATGCGAACGTGACCATGATTGAGCGCGTGGTCATCGACGTACCCACGAAGAAACTTGTTCGCCTCAAGATGCCGCCCGATCAACACCGCTCCACCCTGTGCGACGACGTGGCCTGCCATGGCAGCACCTGGGACGATGTTGAATGGAGCCCGGATAATTCGCATCTGGCGTTCGTATCAACCTCGCGCGAGCACAAGCAGGAATGGGTGCGTGTTGCCGACACTTCGACGGGAGAAGTGCGAGAAGTAATGAGCGAGACCGCGCCCAAGTTTTATGAAAGCGGCAACGGGAAAATCAATTGGCACTATCTTCCAAAATCGAATGAGATTCTATGGTTCAGTGAACGCGACGATTGGGGCAATCTCTATCTCTACGACCTCACTACCGGCGCACTCAAGAATCAGATCACGCACGGGCCAGGAAATGTAACTCAGGTGCTTTATGTCGACGAAAAGACGCGGACGATTTATTTTGTCGGCGTTGGCAAAGAGGCGGGCCGCGATCCTTACTTCGAGAATTTCTATAGCGTCCACTTCGATGGAAGCGGCCAACAACTGCTCACGCCGGAAGATGCCGACCACAACATCAAGGTCTCAACCAACGGCCGTTATTTCGTCGACTCCTATTCCACGCCAACCGAGCCACAGATAACCGTAGTTCGAAACAGCGACGGAAAAACAGTGATGGAGGTCGCGCGGCAGAACATTTCAAAACTCCTTGCTTACGGCTGGGTGCCGCCTACGCCTATCAAGGTGAAGGCGCGCGACGGCAAGACGGACTTGTATGGCTTCATGTTCAAGCCATCGAATTTTGATCCTTCGAAGAAGTATCCAATCGTTAACAACGTGTACCCTGGCCCGCAGATTGGCTCCTGTGGCAGCCGGGAATTCAGGGCCGCCCACGGTGATGCGCAATCCCTTGCTGAGCTGGGATTCATCGTAGTATGCATTGACGGCATGGGAACGCCCTTCCGCTCAAAGACCTTTCACGAGGCCTACTACGCCAACCTCGGAGACAATACCATCCCCGACCAGGTCAGCGGTATGAAGGACCTCGCAGCCCAGTATCCATTCATCGATCTTGATCGAGTGGGAATGTATGGACACTCCGGTGGAGGCAATGCGACAGCGGCTGCCATGTTCCACTATCCCGATTTCTTCAAAGTCGGAATTGCGGAGAGCGGCAATCACGACCAACGCGATTATGAAGATGACTGGGCCGAAAAGTGGGCTGGCCTGGTCACGAAACAGACTGACGGCTCCAGTAATTACGACTCGCAGGCAAACCAGAATATTGCGAAAAACCTTAAGGGTCATCTGCTGCTTGCGCACGGGACTATGGACGATAACGTTCCGCCGAACAATACGATGTTGGTTGTGGATGCACTCATCAAGGCCAATAAAGACTTCGACCTGTTGCTGATTCCTAACGTCGCCCATGGCTACGGCCCGGCATCGCAATACATGACTCGCCGGCGTTGGGACTACTTTGTTCGATACCTCGCCGGCGCCGTTCCGCCCAATGAATATGAGATGAAGCCATTCGCGGCCGTGATGGCCATCCAGCGCAGCGGACCCAATGATCCGAATGAAACCGCCAATGATTTTTGAAGGAGAATTTAACCTACTATCCAAAATCGCTGCGCTTCGGGATGGAAATAATCTGCAACTTGGATTGGGAAATTATTTCCGGCTCTTGCAGCTCGATTCGCTCGACCTTCGCTCTTGCTTCTTGCTTCAATTCCGCCTTGGCCTGTTTGTGAAGTCCAAGGGAATGTGAACGTCGGCCGGATACGCGACGCAGTTCTCGACGCAGCTCCAAATTCGCCGACGCCTGGGGTTTCACATTCGCCAAAGGATTGTCGAAATCAAATCCAAAAAGCCGAGGGTTTTCGCCGATCACCGCGGCAGACACTATATAGAAGACATAGTCGTATGTTTCCTTGGGGATCTTGTCTCGATGGTTTTGGAGCAGCATCCAGAAATTTCTGTCCTTGGGGTTAAGCGGCATACTTCGCACCAGAGGCAGCACGTAGTCTTCGCCCCAGTTGTAACATGCCATTACCAGCAGGCCGGAACCTTGCGCGTCGCTTCCATACAGGTCTTTCAAATAATGAGCCGCGGCAACAGTCTCTCGCTGATAATTATGCCGATCGTCCAGCGTATCAGGCCGAGGTAAATCGACAAGCGGCCCAAGATGCATGCCGTACTTCACCGCCGTCTCCGGAATGAATTGCCACATTCCCTTCGCAATCCCTTTACGGGTCGGAGGTCCACTAACGAAGGGGTCGAAATCACTCTCCTGCAACGCCAGATAAAAGAACTGGGGCGGTAGACCCTCCGCCAGCATTTCCTGCGATATGGTGGTCGTATAGTTATTCGTGCGTGCCCTTGCAATCGCCTTTTCATATCGGCCCGAAGATTGCCAATACTTGATGTACTTGTTCACTTCGGCCACGAAATCCGGAGGCATATCCAGCTCGCATTCTCCGAATATTCTGGCCACCCGAAGGATGAGCCTCTCCTGCTCCGACATCTTCGGGTTATAGACATGCAATCCCGCCAGATAGCGGTCGTAGCTGTTCTCCATCTCGCCGCGCTGCGCTTCAATCCGCTTGATCTGGTCAAGCCCCTGCTGGTTATTCGAGGCCTTCACCGCATCCTGAAGATTGGCGATGTCGATATCGAGGGTCTTCATTGAATAGAAGATTTCCTTCGCCATGCCTCTTTGTTTAGCGACCTGCTGGTGCTCGAAAAGTGCGAAGCCGCCCAGACACACCATCACACCGGCCAGTGCGAGGATGACTCCTCCATACTTTCGCTTCTGCTTCTTCTGGACCTCGGCAAATACCGTTCGGATAAGCATTGTGTGCTCGCCTGCCGCACGCTTTTCACTGCCTTTGCCGAAGTAATGCTGAGCGTACTCAGACTTGACCAATTTCGGATCGGCCGCAGGAGGAGGCATAAAGACGGGCCTGACGATGTTGAACCGGAGCTCAGGCCCGCGAATGCCCAGACGAATGACCGTGCCGGGATTCAGTTGCACTCGTGGAACGCGGCTCTCGCCGACGAAGACGCCATTGCTGCTGTTGAGGTCGCTCAGCCACCATTCGCCCCTCTCGATGAAGGCACGGGCGTGTAGCCGGCTAACAAACTCATTCTTGATGCAGACATCGCAATCCTCAGTACGCCCAATGTTGAAGGCCGCTTTGAATGCGTAATCTTTATCGGCGGCACCGTCCACCTTGACTGTAACCAGGACGGTAGCCGACAGAGGATCTTCGAATTTTGGGGAATCGTACATGGCCAGCAGATACTAGTATGTACTAGACTCGGGACTTCCCGATGTCAATCGGAATCGGCCCTGAGAATGAACCATCACAAGTAACAATCAGCTCCAGGATTTTTGACATTGGGCCAGGTATCGGCCGGTGAGCGTGTTTCCCTTCTTGGCGAGATCGGCCGGCAGGCCCTCAAACTGCACCGTTCCGCCCTCGTGCCCGGCTCCCGGACCCAGGTCGATGACCCAGTCAGCGCGGGCAATCACGTCAAGATTGTGCTCGATCACAATGACCGTTGAGCCCTCGTCGACGAGGCGGTCGAACAGGCCAATCAAGGTGTCCACATCGTTCATGTGCAGGCTCGTTGTAGGCTCGTCGAGAACATAGATATTTCCCTTGGAACCAAGTTCGGCAGCCAGCTTTAGCCGCTGGCGTTCGCCGCCCGACAGAGTTGAGAGCGGCTGGCCGAGCGTCAAATATCCAAGCCCCACATCGTCCAGCCCCTGCAGGATCTTGGCAACTGCCGGCTCCGAGAAAAAGGCAACCGCGTCCGCAACGCTCATCTCATAAACGTCGCTGATGGATTTGCCGCGCAGCCGATGCTCGAGTACTTCAGGCAGAAAGCGCTTACCTTCGCAGGTCTCGCAAATGGTGGCCATGGGGTCGAGATGACCGAGGTCGGTATAGATGACGCCCAGGCCGTTGCAGTCCGGGCACGCTCCCTTGGAATTGGCGGAGAACAACGACGCATCAACCGCGTTAGCTTTGGCGAAGGCCTTGCGTACATTGTCGAGAATGCCGGTATAGGTGGCCGTGTTGGAACGCCGCGAACCGCGCGCGAGATTCTGATCGATGATGATGGTTTCAGGATAGGCCAGCGGCAGACAACCCGCGATGAGCGATGACTTGCCCGAGCCAGCGACCCCAGAAACCGCAGTCAACACACCCTTGGGAATACTGACCGAAACACTCTTGAGGTTGTTCAGCCGCGCCTGCTTGATCTTCAGTTCACCAGTCGGTTTGCGCACCTTGGTCTTGATGGGCTGATGCTTTCTCATGTGGTTCCCGGTCAGCGTGCCGGAAGTCAACAGCCCGGCGAAATCGCCCTCGTAGACCACTTCGCCGCCCTTGCTTCCGGCAAAAGGTCCCATGTCCACAACATGGTCGGCTATGGCGATCATGTCCGGCTTGTGCTCAACGATCAGGACCGTGTTGCCCTTGTCGCGCAACTGCTGCATCAACCCGGCCATGCGCCCAACATCGTGCGGATGGAGGCCGACCGATGGTTCGTCGAATACATAAGTGATGTCAGTAAGCGAAGAGCCTAGATGGCGTACCATTTTTACCCGCTGGCTCTCACCACCCGACAGGCTGGAGCTTTCGCGATCGAGGCTGAGATAGCCGAGGCCAATGGTGACGAGGTTGTCGAGCCGCGCCGTGAGAGCGGCCAACATTGGGCCTGCCTGAGGCGCTTTTAGCTTGCGAACTAATGCGGACAGGTCGCTAACCTGCATGGCCGACATATCGGCTATGTTCTTGCCTGCGACTTTGCTCGCCAGCGCCTCTGCCTTGAGTCGCGCACCCTTGCATACGGGGCAGATTTTGCGTGTAAAAATGCGGTCATATTCGACGCGTACATGGGGTTGCAAAGTTTCGGGATCCTTGTCGCCCATCATCTGCCTGAGCTTCGGCACCACGCCCAGATAAGTGAGGTTGATCTTGTCCACCTTGACCTTGCGCCCGTCATCGAGATCGAAGAGGTTGGCGCGTTCCTCCTTTGAATATTTGCGGATCGGCTTATCGATATCGAACATGCCGGACCGCGCATAGATGGACCACCACCAGCCATCCACCGCGAAGACCTTGTGCAGCAGCGCCCCTTGTTTGAGTGACTTCGTTTCGTCCACGACCGCGGTCATATCGATTGCCGCAACCTGGCCTACGCCTTCGCATTCGGCGCACATCCCACGCGGATCGTTGTAGGAGTAATAGCCTGGCGCGGGCAGACGCGGCTCGGCGAGCCTGGAAAAGAGCACGCGCAGCATCTGTGCTGTGTCAGTAACTGTAGCCACGGTCGAGCGCACATTGCCTCCCAGCCTTTGCTGGTCAACAATGATGGCCGCCGAAATGTTTTCCAATTGATCCGCGTCAGGCTGGCCATAATGCGGCATGAATTGCTGCACGAAGGCAGGATAGGTTTCGTTGATCAGCCGCTGGCTTTCCGCGGCGATGGTGGAGAATACCAGCGAAGACTTGCCGGACCCCGACACGCCTGTAAACACTGTGATGCGGCGCTTGGGAATATCGAGCGAGACGTTCTTGAGATTGTTCTCCCGCGCGCCGCGAATGATGATCGAACCGTAGTCGGGATGGGGCTTTGACTTTTCCTGTTTCATCTTATTGACCTGCCATATTCGCTGCGGGGGCTACCGTTTCTTCTTCGTCAGACCATTCTCGGCCACCGCCGCCTTCACCAGCGCCTTGAACGCTCGCGCGTCCACCTTCTCTCCTTCGTGAATATCGATCGCCCTGCGCGTATTGCCTTCCAGGCTGGAATTGAACAGGCGCGAAGGATCTGGGAGGCTTGCCCCCTTCGCGAAAGTGAGCTTCACGACGGCCTTGTACGACTCCCCGGTGCATACAATCCCGTGGTGCGACCAGACCGGAACGCCCCTCCATTTCCACTCCTCGATAATTTCGGGATCCGCTTCCTGGATCAGTTTCCGCATGCGGGCCAGCGTCTCGCCGCGCCAATCACCCAGTTCGATGATCCGCTGGTTAATTAATTCGGAAGCGGTTTCTCCCTTCGCTTGCTCACTCGTCCTCATCGCAGGTTTTCCTTTCGTACAGGGTACGATTTAGGCCGCACTTGTTCTCTTACCACGCCAGTTGTGTCATCTGAATGAGATTTCCGCACGTATCGTCAAGCACTGCATTGGTGGACCACGGTGTCTTCGTCGGCTCCATTGTAAATTTCACGCCGAGGCCCTTTAAACGCGCGTATTCCGCTTCGACGTCCGTCACGAAGAAATTCGCTGCCGGTGCGCTTTGCGCGAAAATCGCTTGCTGGTACGCCTTGGCAGCTGGATTGTCGTTCAACGCTAATTGCAATTCCGGGCCGTTCGGTTCTTCAGCAGAGACGACTGTGAGCCATCTGTAAGGGCCATTAGAAAAATCCGCTTTCTTGGCGAAGCCCAGTACGTCGGTGTAAAACTTCAGTGCCTTTTCCTGGTCGTCTACGAAGACGTTTGTGAGTTTGATTTTCATCATATTTCCTTTCTGCGTTGTCGTGTGGTGAATTGTTCTTGATTGCTATCTTGCTTATGCTGCCCTGCCTTCTTTCGCTGGAAAGAGCACGCCGATGATGCGACTCTGTGGCCGAAGCGCCCACGATACCATTAGAAAGCCAGTCATGATGAGCGGCGCGATTACGTGAAAACCGTATGCCCCGTAGCCGCCCACCGCAGCGCAGGATAAGGCCGCTCCGGTCAGGTCGAAAAATATTCCGGCATACGCCCACTCTTTGAGCCGCGGAAATCGCGGAACAAGAATGGCAATTGTTCCAAGCACTTTCCAGACTCCCAGGATGGCGAAAAAGTACGTTGGGTAGACAAGTTCCGGGACGATACCATGGGGGTTGGCCCGGTATTGGAAAATCTGCGAGATGCCGCCGCTCCCGATCGGCAACGCGACAAGTAAGGTCATCACCCAATACACAATTGATCTTGCTTTCATGGTTAGTCCAATCCTCCTGCGACACGTTCAAGGTTGCCAATGAATTTCTGCCACCCGTAATTCGCGCCTTTGTAAGCGGCATCCTGGTCGGCGCCAAAGCCTGACTGCTCCATGCGTACATGCGTGCCCTTCGAGGTCGGAGTCAACGTCCAAGTAACAGCGCTGCCCAAACCCAAAGCGCCCCAGGTATAAGAAAGCCGTGCACTCGGTTCGACCAGCAGCACCTCGCATTCAATGATCCCGTTCCAGTTCGGCACGGGGGTGGCGCGTAGCGTGAACCTATGCCCGACAATAGGCTGAAAGTCATTGGACATTAGCCACTCCGCAATTAACGGGCCTTCAGTGAGCGCACGCCAGATTTTTTCCGGTGGATGCGGCATTTCCCGTTCTATGAGGAGAGTTCGCGTCGGGGCGGTATCGTTCATTTGTCCATCCTATCCAGAAGATTTTCGAGGCGATCAAACCGGTCGTTCCAATATGCGCCATAGACGGCCATCCAATCAACGAGCGGGGCCAGAGCCTGCGGGCGGGCGCTGTAATGTGTTTCGCGTCCTTCATGGCGGTGGCGCACAAGCTTGGCGCGCTTCAGTACGATCAGGTGTTTGGAAACGGCAGGCTGGGAGATTCCGGCGCGGCGGGTCAACGCATGAACGGTCTGCTCGCCATCACGCGTGAGGCCCTCGAAGATCGCTCTCCGTGTTGGGTCGGCGAGGGCCTTGAAGACGTGATCCGTTGCGGCAACCATGTAGAAACCATAACCAAATAGCTATGGGTTGTCAATACCAAAAATCGACAATTTTGGGTATGGCTGGAAACGCGGCCCCCCTGGCGATTCTCGGCAAATTTTAATCCGTTTTTCAGAGCCCGTGCGGTAACTGCGATGAATCCCAGCCGCCGCCGAGAGCCTTCACCAGCAGGACGCTGGCTTCGAAGCGCCGCTGGGTTATTTCAATGTCGTTGCGCTGGTTTTGGAGTAACGCGGTTTGCCAGGTGATCACCTGGAGGTAGGTATCGACGCCGTCCTCATAGCGTGTATTGAAGAGATCGAGCGATTGTTGCGCCGATGCAGTGGCATCCTGCTGTTGGTGTGCCTCGATCTCGAGGTTGTGCAGTGCGTTCAGATTGTCCTCGACTTGCTGGAACGCGGTAAGCGTGGTCTGGCGGTATGCGGCGAGGGTGCCATCGTACTGTGCGAGGGCGATGTCGGAAGTAGAGCGTCGACGGCCGTGATCGAAGAGCGTTTCGGAAAAAGTTGAGCCGACTGCGAAGAAACGGCTCGGCCACGAAAACCAATTGATCGCGGATGTGCCTGCGAATCCGGCCGCAGCAGAGAGGGAGAGCGTGGGGTAGTATGCCGTCTGAGCGATGCCGATCTGTTCATTGGCGGCCGCCATAGTGCGTTCGCTTGAGGCAATGTCGGGGCGACGCTCCAGCAGTTGTGACGGAAGCATGTCGGGGATTGACGGAATCGTCGGCGCGGCTACAGTGATTGGATCCGGCGGCAGAGTGATTGCCGCCGGAGGCTTGCCGATTAAAACGGCAATGGCGTGTTCATACATGGCGCGTTCAATGTCGACATCCGTGGCCTGCACCTGCGCGGCCTGTAACTGCGTGCGTGCCTGGGTTACGTCGGAGAGCGGTGAAGCGCCGCCGTTGTAGCGATCCTCGGTGAGTTGCAGGGCGCTTTGGAAGGCCTTGACTGTGTCGTCGAGAAGCTTGACCTGGGCATCGGCTGAACGGAGATCGAAGTAGTCGACCGCAAGTTCGGCATGCAATGAAAGGCGTGAAGTCTCAAGATCCGCGGCCGAGGCCTGGGCCTGTTCGCGTGCCTGCGTGACTGTGCGACGGACTCGTCCCCACAGGTCGATCTCGTAATCAAGGTCGAAAGGAAGAATGAAATTACCGTCGCCGTTGTTGGCTCCTGAAACATTCAGATATGGCTGATTGTTTGAGTCTCGGACTGCGCCAACGCTTGGACCAACTCCGATTGTTGGGGCCTCAGACGCGCGGTTAAAACGGATAGCAGCACGCGCGGCGCGGAAGTTCGCCTCGGCCTGTTTCAGCGTCTGGTTGGCTGGATCGATCTGTGCTTCAAGCGTGTTGAGTTGCGGGTCGTTGAAGAGCGTCCACCAATCACCTTTCAGTTGTGCGTCGCTGGGTTGCGCGGGCTTCCAACCATCATCGGACTTGAAGTTCTCGGGCAGCGCCTCTTTGAACTCCGGTGCAAGTGGGGCCGTGGGGCGCACGTATTGTGGGCCTACCATGCAGCCTGTTAATCCGAGACATGCTCCCAGTGCGAGCGAAAAGGCCCCACCATGCAAAATTCGGCTGCTGTTCATGATTGGCCTTTCTGACTCGCGAGCCGCGGTTGGACTTCCATCCCGTTGGCGAGTGAGTCTGACGGATCGAGGATGACTTCGTCAGCGGTGGTCAGGCCGGAAGTGATCTCGACTGAATTGCCGAAGTCATGGCCGATCGTAACTGGAAGAAGCTGGACGCGGTTGTCTCGAACGACTCCGACGCGGAGACCCTCGGCGCGAAATAGCAGCGCATTGGAAGGAATGGTAACGGCGTTCCCAAGCGCAGGCAGATTGAAGTGGACGAAGACATAAGCACCGGGACGCAAGACGCCTTTCGCGTTGTCGACATCCACTTCGACGTTGAGGGTCCGCGTGGCGTGGTCGATGGCGTTGGCATTGCGAACAATGGTGCCGGAGATCCTCTGATTGGGATTGGAGTCCTGGGTTAAGGTCGCGCTATCGCGATCGTGGATCGAGTCGGAGTAGACCTCAGGGACCGCGACATAAACGCGCAACGTCCCGGTCGCATCCATGTGAAACAGCTCGCGCGGATTGGACGAGCCCGAGCCGGCGTCAATTAGATCTCCGATGTCTGTGTTGCGTGCAGTAATAACGCCATCAAAGGGCGCAATGATGCGTTCGTAGCTTTGAAGCTGTTCGAGCCGACGAACGTTCGCCCGGCTTGCATCGACAGCGGCCTGCGCAGCGATGAAATTAGCGCGGGTCTGGTCGGCTTCCTGTTGTGAGACAGCATGTTTGGCCAGCAGCGTCTGCCAGCGATTGCTGGTCACGCCGGCTAGGTCCGCATTTGCCTGAATGCGCTCCAACTCGGCACGCGACTGCTCCAGTTGCTGATCGATTTCGGGCGTTTCGATTTCGGCAAGGAGGTCTCCCTTACGGACGTGCGCGCCAATGTCAAAGTACCACTTCTTCAGGTAGCCATTGGTGCGCGAGTAGATGGGCGTATCGGTAAATGCCTGTACATTTCCCGGCAGTTCGAGATCGTCGGCCTTCGAACCCTCAACCGGATGCACAACATTGACCGACAGAATGGCGGCGGCCTGAGTCGCATCGGCTACCGATGCCTCATTTGCTGCGCGCACATGCAGGCCCCAGGCAATTGCCGAGATTAGCACAACTGCACACAGGATGCCTAAAATGCGGCGACTCCTCGGAGCAGGTGCATCTGTTTCGACATTCGCCCCTGCGACAGCATTTGGAGGCGCAGCGGTTGCATATTGCTCCCGCGGGCTGTTCAATTCTTCCAATTCAACGGTTTCAATTTCAATGCTCATGCGTGTTCCTCCACGAGGCGCTTCTCCATACGTGCCCGTTGGCTCTCCTCCGTCCCGTGAATCAATGCGAAGACACTGGGGACAAATAACAAAGTTGCAATAGTCGCGCACAGCAGTCCACCGATCACGGCGCGGCCCAGCGGTGCATTCTGTTCTCCACCGTCGCCGAGTCCAAGCGCCATCGGCACCATGCCGATGATCATGGCAAGTGCGGTCATGATGACGGGGCGGAAGCGAATTGTGCCCGCTTCAACCGCCGCGCGCACGGCGTTTCCATGTTCATCGAGGCGAATCTTTGCAAACGAAACAACCAGGATGCTGTTGGCAGTTGCCACGCCCATGCACATGATTGCGCCCATCAACGCGGGCACAGAGAGCGTGGTGCGCGTGAGAAACAGGAACAGCACAATGCCGGCCAGTGCCGCGGGGAGCGCAGTGATGATGATGAACGGATCGGTCCAGCTTTGGAAGTTGACCACTATCAGCAGGTAAACTAAAACGATCGAAAATACGAGGCCGCCCAGGAGGCCTGCGTACGAACTGCGCATGGTATCCACCTGTCCCTTCAGCGTGACGAATGTGCCGCGCGGTAAGGACCTCGCGTTGTTGTTGAGAATCTTTGTGATCTGCCGGCTCACGCCGCCCAGGTCACGGTCCTGCACGTTCGCATACACATCCACCACGCGCCGAATGTTGTAGTGATTTACGACCTGCATCTCATGCGCGCGATTCACGACCGCCAGGTCACTCAGGATTTCAGGATTCGCTGGTGCATTCGCTGCCGGCGTACTCCGTGTCGCGCGGTTGATGGGGATGTTCTCAAGGTCCTGCATTGTGTCCATCTTGTATTGCGGTGTCTGGGCTACAACGTTGTAATTCACCATGTTGTTCCAGTTGAGGAAGAACATGGGCGTGACCTGAAAGCTGCCGCTTAGCGTATTCAGCACACTAGTCGATACGTCCTGCTCCGTATAGCCCCCTTGCGCGGCCTTGGTGCGATCTACGTCCACCTGAAGAGTGGGGTAGTCGAACGGTTGCTGAATGCGGAGGTCGGTGAGACCGGGAACGTCGCGGAGTTGGGCGAGAAGTTTGTCTGCCTGAGCCTTGCTTGCGACCGCGTCGTTTCCTTCAATCTGGATGTCGATGGGAGCCGGCAATCCAAAATTGAGAATCTGTGTGGTGATATCCGCGGGGAGCGTGTAAAACGTAGCTGCGGGAAACATGTGAGGCAGATTGCGCCTGAGCGCGCGCAAATAGTTTGCAGTGGGCCCGTGAACAGGCCTGAGCGACACCAGGATATCGCCATCCCCCGCGCCCAGCGTGCCGTTGGTGAGGTGTTGGGTATTCAGGGCGCTGTAGGGCAGGCCGATGTTGTCGAGAATGTTGTCGATTTGCGCAGCTGGTATCTCATTGCGGATCTCGCCCTCGACCAAATCGAACAGGCGTGCCGTTTCTTCAATGCGCATTCCCGCTGGGCTGCGGACATGAAGAATGAATTGCCCGCTGTCAGTCTGAGGAAAGAAGTCTTCGCCAAGGAAAGGCACGAGAAGAAAGGCCATGAGACAGAGCCCGAGGAATGAGGGAATAAAGGTGCGGCGGCGGAAGACGAGTCCCTGAAGCAGAAAGTGGTAGCGCTCGCGTACACTCTCAAAAACTCGCTCAAATCCCTGCTGAAAGCGCGCAAAGATTCCTTTTGCAACAGCGCCGTGCTCCTTGGCTCGCAGCAAATACATGGCCAGCGTCGGCACCAGCGTGCGGCTCAGCAAATAACTTGCGAGCATGGCGAAGACTACGGCCTCCGCGAGCGGAACGAAGAGGAATCTCGCTACGCCGCCGAGAAAGAACATGGGCAGGAAGACAATGCAGATGCAGAGGGTCGAAACCAGGGCCGGCACTGATATCTGCGATGCACCTTCGAGAATTGCCTCGCGCAATTCGTAACCTTGCTCAAGGAAACGCTCAATGTTTTCGATGGTCACCGTGGCGTCGTCAACCAGAATGCCGACAGCCAGCGCGAGGCCGCCGAGCGTCATTGTGTTGATGGTCTCGCCAATGAGGCCGAGGATTATGATCGACGAGAGAATCGATAACGGAATCGAAATCGCGATGATCAATGTCGATCTCCAACTGCCCAGGAAGACAAGGATCATCACAGCCGTCAAGGCCGCTGCAATGATTGCTTCGCGTACCACGCCTTGCACGGCCGCGCGGACAAATATGCTCTGGTCCGACAGTGGTGTCATCTTCAATTGCGGCGGCACTGTGCTCGCCACGCGGGGCAAGATTCCACGAATGCCCTTGACCACATCCAGTGTTGACGCATTGCCGCTTTTCAGGATCGAGACCAATACACCTCGGTGCCCGTCTTGCCGCACGATGTTGGTCTGCACCTGGAAGCCGTCGCTCACGCTGGCCACGTCGCGCAGATAAATCGTGGTGCCATTCACCTGCTTGATCGGAATGTTGGCAAGACCCTCAACGGTGCGCGGCGAGCCGTTCGTCCTCACGTCATACTCCGACTGCCCGATCTTGATCGTGCCTGATGGCATAACCACACTCTGCAGCGCCAATGCGCTCAACACATCGCCTGGAGCAATCCCTTTGGATTGCATTGCCGCCTGGTCCATGTTTACGCTCACTTGCCGCTGCCTGCCGCCGTAAGGGGATGGCACAACTGCTCCGGGTACAGTGATAAATTGAGTGCGAATAAAGTTGGTCGCGTAGTCATTCAGTTGCGCTTCAGACAGGCCCTCACCTGAAATGCCGAGCTGCAGAATTGGCACGCTGGATGCGGAAAAATTGATGATTTGCGGGGGCAGTGTACCCGGAGGAAGCTGCCGCAATAGATATTGCGATGCCGCGGTGACCTGCGCGTTGGCTGTATCGAGCGACGCTCCCGGCTGCAAAAATACCTTCACAATCGCTTCGCCGTTATAAGTCGTCGACTCGATATGCTGGATATTGTCGACCAGTGTGGTCAGAGCCTTCTCGTATGGCGAGGTTAATCTTCCTTCGAGCTCTTCAGGATTGAGGCCGGTATATGTCCAGCCGATCGAAACGACCGGAATATTGATGTTGGGAAAGATGTCGGTAGGCGTGCGCATGATGACCACCGGCGCGGCGATGAGAATCAAAAGCGCAAGAACGATGAATGTATACGGCCGGTTGAGAGCAACTTTGACAATCCACATACTATTCTTTTGCGCTCCTTGCTGCAGCGATCACGGCGTAGCGGGCATCCATCTGCATTACGGCGCGATCGCCTGCCCACGCAATTCATTGCACGATCCATGCCATTCGGCTTGTCTTTTTAGAATCAAAGCTTATGGAGCGCAAGCCGCTCGAGCATTGCAGGCTGGTGTCGGATTGCCGACACTTACTGACGAATGGGTCTGAACCAATCTGACCTTGTAAATCGTCTGCAAGCTGGCATTGGATTTGAAAGGGATGTTGCCGTGGCAAGCCGGCATTGGCCGCCGAATGGCCATGGTAGAAATACTTAAGCCACGCGTTATTTCGAATGGGAACCAAACGCGGCGTTACATCATGAAGCCCGCTGTCGCGACTTCCAAGCCCTCGTACTCGACATTTAATTGAGCGCGGCCAATCTATGGTTGGGCCGCACCACTATTTGCAGGTGCCTCGCAACTTGATTTGATTGCCAAGGCTTTCAAGAAACTTGTTCAACAGAGCCAGACTTCGCCGCAATTCCTTATGACTGAACTGGAACATAAGCGAGAAAATGCCTGGCGGCTCGATAATCGGTTTCTCATAACATCCCAACGTCTCGCTAACCGCAACGGCAACACTCTGGAGCACGTCCGGATTGATGGCTCCGAGGATCTTGCCGAGGATGATAGCGTTGCGGATTGCGCGGATCGCTTCGTCGGACTTGGCTGCATCCACAGCACTCTCAATCAGCTTGTCGCTTGCTCCGAGTGCCCCGTGCAACAGCTCGAATACGCCGTGTTCATGCAGCTTTCCCAGTAACTCGTAAGAATCGAGCAACGCCTCGGCGTGCTGTATTGGCGCCTCTTCCAATCGCTTGCGCAATTCTTCGCGCGGATCGCGGGGAGGTAACTCAAGAGGGATTGGTCGTGCCATTCTTGCTCTCCTTGATTACAGTTATGCGTTGCCGGTCTGGATTTGAACCAGGTGATCGCCCGGTTGGCGATAGTCCGTGCGCTTCCACTTACGTTCAACTTCGACGCCGGTCTGAGGTGTCGGATGGCCGTGACGGGAGTTCGTGCGCGGCAGCGGATCACTTCCAATCTCACCCAACACTCGAAGCTGCACAGATGTTTCTTTGTAAGCCGGGGTATGGGTGGCCATGTCGGTATGGCTGCTGGTGAGCCGGTTAACTGCCTCGTCTGTAGAGTTCATGGGCATGTACAGCTCTCTTCCCTGCACTCTTGTCGTGATGACGGCCTGCGCCTTTACTTTGCCGTAGCGCGAGGTCAACTGAACCCAGCTGCCAGTTTGGATGCCGCGCTCGTCAGCGAGTTGCGGCGATACTTCCACAAACGTGCACGGCGTCTTTTCGCGAATGCCCTCGGTGCGGTACGTCATGTTGCCTTCATGGAAATGCTCAAGAAGGCGTCCGTTGTTCAAGTGCAGATCGTATTCCGCATTCTGCTGATCGGTTGGTTCCGTCCAGGGAACGGGGTAGAATCTGGCCTTTCCATCGGGAAATTTAAAACCCTTTGTGTAAAGCAGAGGCTGATCGCTGCCATCTTCAGCCACGGGCCACTGCAATGTCTTATAGCCTTCCAGGCGCTCGTAGGTAACGCCGGCCATCAACGGAGTAAGTGGAGCGATCTCTTCGTAAATCTGAGAAGGATGCTCGTACTTCCAGCCTGCGCCCAGCCGGTTAGCGATGTCCTGAATAATGATCCAGTCAGGGCGGCTTTCTCCCAGAGGCTCAAGAGCCTGGTAGAGACGCTGTATACGCCGCTCGGTGCTGGTGAAGGTGCCTTCCTTTTCCAGGCTTGGACTCCCGGGCAGAATTACATCCGCAAATTGGCACGTCTCGGTGAAGAAGATCTCCTGCACGACAAAGAAGTCCAACTTCGACAGTGCATCGCTAACATAGTTGGCGTTGGAATCAACCAGGCTCATCTCTTCGCCAAAGAGGTACATCGCCTTGAGTTTGCCTTCGTGGATTGCGTCAACCATCATGTGGTTATCGAGTCCGGGCTTCGGCGGTAAGGTTACATTCCAGGCTTTTTCAAACTTGGCCCGGATCTCCGGATCGTCTACCTTCTGGTAGCCAGGAAAGTAATTCGGCATAGCTCCATGATCGCTTGCACCCTGAACATTGTTATGTCCGCGCAACGGGTACGCGCCTGCACCTGGCCGCATGTAGTTGCCGGTTGCGAGCAGCATGTTCGAGATAGCTGTTGAGGTATCCGAACCCATGATGTGCTGCGTAACGCCCATCGCCCAGAGAACACATACGCCGTCTGCTTCGGCGATCATGCGAGCGACTTTGGTGAGAGTCTCCATCGGCAGACCGCATCTCTCACTGGCCATTTCAAGAGTGAACGATTCCAGGCTCTTCCGGAAGTCGGCTGCACCATTAACCCATTGATCTATGAATTTCTGGTTGGCCAAGCCGTTGTCCAAAATATATTTGGTTACCGCGGAAAGCCAGATAAGATCGGTACCGGGTCGCGGACGGAAAAACACATCAGCGCGCGCTGCCATTTCGTTTTCGCGCAGGTCGGCAACGATCAGCTTCTGGCCGTGCATCTTGTGGGCACGCTTGACGCGCGTGGCCAGCACCGGATGGCTCTCGGCGGTATTGCTGCCTATGATCAAAACCAGACCCGCTTGTGCAATATCCGATATCGATCCGGCATCACCGCCGTAGCCAACTGTGCGGAATAGGCCGGTGGTTGCAGGCGCCTGACAGTAGCGCGAGCAGTTATCCATGTTATTGGTTCCGATAACTGCGCGAGCAAGCTTCTGCATCAAATAGCTTTCTTCATTTGTGCACTTGGAAGAAGAGATGAATGCCAGCGAGTCGGGACCTGTCGCCGCTTTGATCTCTGAAAATTTTCGTGCTACCAGAGTCAGTGCTTCATCCCAGGAAGCCTCGCGGAAAACATTTCCCTCGCGGATAAGCGGTTTGGTAAGGCGGTCCTCACTGTTGATGTGGCCCCAGCCAAATTTGCCTTTGATGCAGGTGGAAACGCCATTTGCCTCACCATCGAGGGGCTCGACTTTCAGAATATGGCGGTCCTTCGTCCAGACATCGAAGCTGCAACCAACTCCGCAGTACGTGCAAACCGTTTTGGTCTTTTTTATGCGCGACTCGCGCATGTGCGCCTCAATCTCGGAGACCTGAAGGATAGCGCCATAGCCCATCTCCGGCTCGATGCCCTTGACTACGTCGATCATGCCATCGAGTGCAGGCTTGGATAGAGATGTCATGTAGCCGGCCTCTCCGAGCATCGACCTCTCCATAAGCGCGTTGCAGGGGCAAACGGTGATGCAGTGCCCACACGAAACGCAACTCGATTCGCCAATGGGAGCGCCACCGTCCCACAAAACACGGGGGTGCGGGTCCTCCCAATTGATGCTGAGCGTTTCATTCACCTGAAGTGTCTGACAGGCCTGCACACAGCGTCCGCAGAGAATGCATTGATCAGGATCGTAGCGGTAGAAGGGATTGGACATATCCACTTCATAGGGCTTCGGCTTGTAGGGAATTTCCTGATGCTCAACCGCAAGCAGCTTGGTGGTGTTATGTACAGTGCAGTTGCCGTTATTGTTGTCGCAGACCGTGCAGTAGAGCATGTGGTTGCCGAGGATGCGATCAAAGGCTTCACGTTGAGCGGCATCCGCTCGCGACGAACAAGTAACCACGGTCATCCCGTCAGCAGCCACTGTGCCACAGGCTCTTACCAGCCTACCGTCGACTTCCACCATGCAGGTATCGCAGGATTGGATCGGCCCAAGCTGAGGGTGGTAGCAAACATGCGGCACTTCGACTCCGCTACGGTTAATCAGGTCAATCAACCGTTCGCCGGCCTGGACAGCCTCTGGTCTGCCGTTCAGCGTAACTGTCATAGACTCTCCGCCCTCCACGATTTTCCTTTGCATCGTACTCCGCAGAGTAAGGGTGCGTAAAGCCGATCCCCTCTTCGGCCCCCTGAATTGCAGTTTCATCGCCACTCACTTGGACGACTCAATCTCTAAATACAAGGCTGTTTGTGCAGGAATGCGACCCGGCGTGACGGCTTACCGCCATCAGATGTCGGAGGTCTGACAGTTACCTATAAAGTTCATTGAGCAAAGCAGGCAAAGAGCCTGATTCAGAGCGATAAGAGCCCACCAGGAACGGCAGGATACGTGCAATAGTAAAGCTCAGTATCGATCGCGGCAGAGGCGAGACGATAGCCAGACAATAAGGAGATAACGTCATTAACATGCCAGTAACAAAACCCAATAAACTCGACAGCCGCGTTGGATTTATCGGCCTCGGACTCATGGGAAGCCGGCTTGCTCGGCGTCTGCATGGGGCCGGTTGGAATATTCGAGCATGGAACCGCAGCCCGCAGCCATTGGTCGAGGCCAACAAGGATGGGATGGCCACAGCTCCATCCATTGCGAGTCTCGTGACCGGTTCGAATGTGATTATTTCTTCCCTGGCGAATGATGAGGCTGTTCGGTCCGTCTATCTCGACACGGGCGGAGTATTATCCCAGGCGGAACCGGGCACCATCATCCTCGAAATGAGTACGATCTCGCCCGACCTTTCCCGCCGCCTCCATTGGGAGGCCCATACGAAGGGCGTGAATTTCCTCGACGTAGCGATTTCCGGATCGACGCCAGCGGTCGATGCCGGAACGATCACACTGCTTGCAGGAGGCGACGCGGAGACCTTCGGGCAATGTGTTCCGATCTTCGAGTCGATTGCCAGGCAGTGGTTCCTGATCGGGCCGGGGTCTTCAGGCGTTCAAATGAAATTGGTTGTCAATCTCCTGCTGGGCATTGACATGCAGGCGCTCGCAGAAGCAGTTTCCCTCGGAGAACATTTGCAGATCGATCGGAATATTCTGCTCGATGTTCTATCCAAGACGGCAGTAGTTGCTCCCGCGATGGCTGGGAAATTCCGGAAGATCAAAGGCGGCGACTACTCACCGGAATTCCCGCTTCGGCTGATGAGCAAGGACATGGATCTGGTGATGGATGCCGCGGAGAAGTCTGGCGCTCATTCGCCTGCAGCCTCCGTTGCACACTCCGTGCTCGCTGCCAATGTTTCCGTGAACGGAGAGCTGGACCTGTCGGCTATAACCGCGTCAGTGATCGGTCAAATATCGAAGGTCGCGGCCAAATAAACGAACCCTTCAACGGTGCATCCGCTGAAGGGTTCGCATTGGCACACGCTCATTTACTTCCCAACGTAGGTGACGTGCCAAACAGAGCGCGATCCGTCGTCTGTGACAAACATGCTGCCGTCTTGGGCGATGGCAACACCTACCGGGCGGCCCCAGACCTGGCCATCCTTGGTGACAAATCCAGAGAGGAAGTCCTCGTAGCTGCCATCGGCGTGTCCGTTGTGCATAGGGATGCGGATGACCTCATAGCCGGCACGGTTGGCGCGATTCCATGAGCCATGTTCGGCAGCAAAAGCGTCACCGGAATAATCCTTTGGGAACTCGCCCGCATGCGGATAGAAGGTCATCTCAAGTGAAGCCATGTGAGGCTGAACGAGTACGTCGGGAGTAGTCACCTTCGAAGAAAGATCGACGCGCTTGCAGGTCTTTGCCTCGTCTGAGGCGAGCGCCGCAGCTTGTAGGTTGGGGCCAGTCACATTGGCGCACGGCTGCGGCAGACGCGGGTCCTGATGTCCACCCATGTAATACCAGGGCCATCCGAAGAAGCTCCCTTCCTTTACCGATGTAACGTAGTCGGGAACAAGATGATTTCCCAGGTCATCGCGTTCGTTGGTCGAGCACCAGAGCTGGCCGGTGATTGGATTGATTGCCTCGCCGACGCAGTTGCGAATGCCGGATGCGTAGACTTCGACGAATTTTCCGTCCGGTGTGTATTCCAGGACGTCGGCGCGGTGAAACTCCTTGGGGTGGGTATCGGGATCGTCCACGTTCGACCCCGAACCGACGGAGACCAGCATGTGCTGACCGTCTTTCGTGAAGACCACGTCGCGGGTCCAGTGACCTCCGCCCATTAGTTGAGCGTAGCCGGGAATATCCGGGACGATGGTCTCGGGCGCTGCCGTGGCATGAAGGTCGCCGGAGTGATACGGGATGCGCTGCACAGTTGTCGCGTTGCCCACATAAACATACTGCGGATTGTCTGCCGGATAAAAGGCGATTCCAAAGGGATGGTCCAGGCCGGTTGCGAATTTTTCTATCTGCGCGTCCTTGCCGTCAGCCCCTACGCCGCGAAGGATGAAGATCGTTCCAGCTCCTGAGTCGGCGAGAAAAAGATCACCATTGGGAGCGGTGCGGATGAGGCGCGGCATGGTGAAAGTGCCGCCGCTCTGAGTCATAAATTGCTTGTTATCGGCGCGCTGCATGGGGGTTGTGTCGCCACCTGCGTAGAGCGTGACCTTGAAGCCGGCTGGAGCGACGGGCCATGCGTCAGCCGGCTTAGCAATCACATGCGGCGTATTGTTGACAGACTCGTCGGGCTTGGGCTCCGGCAGATCGGCGAGAGTGATCTTGCGTCGAACGCCAGGCTGCTGCTGGTTCCAATCGGCAAAGGCAGCCTGGCCAGTAATGGTTTGCTGCGCCGGCATTGCCACGGGGACGAGCAACGCGACCGCGGCTAGGACGACGGTGGACGAGAATCGCATACTAAAGCTCCTCAGGTTTGAAAGTAATTCGTTCCATTACTATTGGTTTCCATTGCTATGCGGC
>Ga0206847_10042_pt2 | contig 44508 bp, 46 predicted proteins | sample Alteio_BWOrgCont_17_FD_152880 | JGI IMG/M metagenome (GOLD analysis project Ga0206847, IMG submission 152880) | Enriched cells from forest soil in Barre Woods Harvard Forest LTER site, Petersham, Massachusetts, United States -... | ecosystem: Environmental > Terrestrial > Soil > Temperate forest >... | reverse complement strand
CTCACGCGCAGCATGGGATTCTGGCGGGCTGCGATTCTGCTGTCGATTATCTTTGGCGCGCTCCACTACAGCAATCAGGGCGAAGGTTGGGTCGGCCTGCTGGGAGCCGGTTTTATCGGATTATTCTTTTGCCTGACCCTGCGCCGCACGGGAAGCTTGTGGTTCGCGGTCGGCTTTCACGCGGCGTGGGACTGGGGAGAAAGTTATTTGTATTCCGTCCCGGACAGCGGTGAGATTTCGCCCGGACATTTGCTGAACTCATCGTTCCACGGCGCGCGCTGGCTCACCGGAGGCAGCATCGGTCCGGAAGGCAGCGTGCTGGTGTTCGTGATCATCGCGATGATGTGGGTGGCGTTCGACCGGGTGTATCGGGAGACGAGGCATCAAGCGAGGGGTTAAATCGCCACTAGAAGAAGATGCGAAGAAGGAAGCTATCCATAATTGCGATCAGCGGACATCCAAGCATGATTGCAGAGTCGTTTTCTTAGATGACCGTCCGATCAAATGAGGAATTGAAGATGCCCTCTCTTCTAAATGTGATTCTGGGGCTGTGCACGGCGCCAATATACGCGTCCACAAAGGCTGAGTAGGGCAGAGCGTCGCTCCCCGGCTGTCTAACCGGCCAGTAGGTGGCTGTCAAAAATGTCGCCATTTCACCCAACTCCCCTGAGTAGCCTGTTCTGAGAAAGCAACCGCACTACCGCCCACCCAGTTCGACCGCCCGCCCCTACCACGAGTAGTGCACGGTGTAATTCACGACCTGCTCGCCATCGGGGGCGATCGTCACTGGGAACTCCATCGTCTGCGCGTCGGTCTTGCGCGACTCGGTGGACTGCTCGGTCAGCTTCCAGTTGGTCCAGCGGTAGAGGTGTTCGACGATGCGCACATTCACCGGTTCTTTCTTGTGATTGCGGACGCGAATCTCGAACGTCTCGTCCATCCAGTGTTGCGACGACTCGACGTGGAAGTTGGTGCGCTTGCGTTCGCCGACTGCATCGAAAGCGTTTCCGGTGTAGACGCGAATTGTCTCGTCTTTGGGAGTGTGGTCGATCTGGTTTTCGCCGACGAATTCCAGGTGGCCGTCGATGTCGCGGCGATAGAAGCGCAGCTTGCCTTTGGGCAGCGGGATGCCGAGATGGTTGGTATCGGCGTTCTTGAATTCTTCCATGACCCAGACTTTGGGATTGGATTGCGTGCCGTAGCTGGGCTCGTTACGAATCTGCTCGGGATTGTAGTAAGCGTACTGGTCGGTGCGGACGCCGTCGTACAGATAAATTCTTTGACCGTGAATGCTGGTGGCGCGGACAAACTCCACTTGCTTGGTTTGCTGGTCGCGCAGCGTGGTGGGGCGCTCCAGCGTGTAAAGATGAAATTCGTCGAAAGACTTCTCGCGGACCACGGGCGCCATGGCCTCCTGATCAGCCGCCTTAGCCATCGCCGCATAGGCTCGCCCGGCGACCGTGACATCCTGGAGTTTGTTCACGTCTCCAGCGAGCAGCTTGATGCGGGCATTCTCAAACGTCTTCCCACTCTGATTGCGCATGGTCACCCAGCCCACCATGTCGAGCACATCGAACTTGGCGGTGGACTTGTCGGAAACCACGAGGTTGTAGTCGGCTTGCCAGCTCATGCCGCCGCTGACGTAAGAAATCTCCGCGTTGAACTTGCCTGGCTCGTTGGTTTCAAGTTCCCAGCTTAGGGTCGGCTTCAGAATAGAGTCACCGGTAAGCGCGGGAAACAGCGGCTGGCCGGGCAATCCGAAGCGCAGGACGCCGTCCACCTCAATCAGCGGCTGGCCGTATCCCGGTTGCGGATATCCGTTGGCAAAGCCAGCGCTGGGAACGTAACCGCTGCGGATAATCTTGCCCTTGAGGATCTCTTGTTTCTCTCCGCGCGGGACCATGAAGTCGATGGTCTTGCCTTCATAGAACGAAAGCAGCAGTTCCTGCGAGATGGGATCGTTGCGATAATTCTGCTCGAGAATCTGCAGGGCGCGTCCGTTGGGATCACGGAGAATCACGGAATCGGGTTCGAGGTGCGCGGCAATGCCGGTGAAGTCGATGTGATTCACTCCTGCTTTCAACTCCATGGGCAGGCGCTCGCGCGCCACAAAGAAATTCTGGTTGTAGATGGTGAGTGCCGGTGCGTTGTCGTCGTCGGCCGGTTTGTCCTGCGTAAACGCCAGGCCAGACAGGCAGCACAGAAGCAAGATCAGGTTTTTCATGTGAAGTGGCTCCCCAGTTTGGCCGGGGATGCAGGAGGAGTCCAGCCCCGGCCTTGTGGGAAGAACGCGATGACTACGGAAACTTGCGAAGAAGCGTAAACCACAGAGGGCACAGAGTGGCACAGAGGTAATCAGAGGTAACCAGTCATGCTGTGGCGCATGGCTTCCGATTAGAGGCCGGTGGCAACTACATTGTTCCCGGAAGCCCCTTGCACAAGGAAACCCGGACAGGAAAACGCTTGCAAAGTTTTGCGAAGTGATTACCGAAGACTAGCCTTGGCCCGCCATGGCAGCCGCAATCGCCTGGGCGAAGCGTGCCGGGGCTGCGGGATGGGAAGTCAGGAACAGGGCCGGCTCAATGAGTTCCAGTTCCATCAGCAGAAACCGGCCGTCGTGTTCGACGCCATCCACGCGCGCATAGAGGGGTGTGGGCCCGACGGCAGCGGCCGCGCGGGAAGCGGCTTCCAGTATGAAGCGCGGGGGATCAGCCGGGTGTTCGCGGCCACCGAAATCGTGTTGCACCCGGAAGTCGCCAGGCTTCGGAGTCTTGATGACGGCATGGCTGAACCGTCCCGCAAAGAAGATCAGGGACCATTCGCCCTGTGAGCGGATGCTCTCCATGAATTGCTGCACCATCGCGCCAGGGCCCGCGATTAGGTCGTTCAGTAGGGATTGCCCTTCGCCGAAGTTCTCACTCGAGGTCAGGCACGTTCGATACGCTGTGGCTGAAACTCGCGGCTTGACTACAGCGGCCTGCCAGCCGAGTTCTAGCAGTTTATTCTTCAGTGAAACCTCGCTCTCCGGCCAGAACGTTGGAATGATGGGAATGCCCTTGTTCTCAAGGTCGCGCACATAAGTTTTGTTCGAGTTCCAACGCAGGGTTTGCGGATGGTTCCACACACGCACTCCGGCGGCTTCAAGCGACGAGATCCACTTCAGAAATTCGTCGAGCTTGAGATGGTAGTCCCAGCAGGAGCGGAGGATTACGCCGTCTTGCGCCGGCCAGTCGCTTTCGCGGTCCGTCCAGACTGCCGGCTGGGCCCGAATCCCCAAGGCCGCCAGGGGATTGATCAAGGTCTGATCGTCGTCAGTCAGGTGCGGAAGGGCAGCAGAGGTCGCTAGAGCGATGTGCTTCATGTTGTCGATAACCGTGCTAGTGCCGAACCATGTTTTTGCGGATCCACGCCGCCAGATTATTCTCGGAAAGCCGTCCCGCTGCCAGACGTAGAATCGTCTCCGCCGCTTCGGCCTGATCAACGGACAACTCGAATCCGTTCAGAGACAAGAACAAACCGAGGGCAAGGAATCCCGCTCGCTTGTTGCCGTCGCTGAACGGGTGGCTGCGAACCAGACCAAAGCAGTAGGCCGCAGCCAGCCTGTCCAGGCCCGCCTTGGCCTCGTAGGCATGAAGATGCTGCGGTCGGGCAAGGGCGGCATCCAACGCACCTTCATCCCGCAAGCCGGCCAGACCTCCATGCTCGGCCAACGCTTCACCGTGCAACAGCAGCAAAGCCGTCCGGTCGATCCAGCGTGGACTCTTCACTTAGCCAACGCACGAAAGGTGTCGCGATACTTGCCCATGAACTCGCGTCCTTTCTTGAGTTGGCGTTCCACCTCGGGATCATAAGGCGTGAGCAGATATCCTTCCGGCGTTTCCACCGCAAAAAGCGTATCGTCTTTCTTGAGTTTCAGCCGGACCAGCATTTCCTTGGGCAGCAGGACTCCAGTGGATGTGCCGACGGCGCGGAGTTTTAGTTTCACAAATCCTCCATAGCTATGTTTATTATAATGTGGGAGTCAAGGCAAAGATATGCGGAGAGGCATGGGGTCTGGTCCATCTGTCGTGCTAAAATGTGTTCATGGCAAACACACGCAGTGCGACTCTTAGTGTCCGGCTGAAGCCGGAAACCAAGAAGCGTCTGGCGAGGCTGGCGAAGGCCTCGGGGCGCAGTTCGAATTTTCTGATCGCGGATGCTGTGGAGGTCTACGTCTCCGACCAGGAAAGAATGTTGGCCGAAGTTCGTCAGGCGGATCGCCAAGTCAAATCAGGGCACTATATCAAGAATGAGGACATGAAAGCGTGGCTGTTGTCCTGGGGTACTGATCGTGAGTTGCCGGTTCCAAAGTGCGCCTGCGGCAAAGAACACGATGACGAGGCGCTGTGCCAGTAGATGTTGTCTGGTCTCCGTTGGCGCGAACCCGGCTGCGGGAAATTCGCGACTACGTGGCGCGGGACAAACCAGAGGCGGCGGAACGGCTGGCAATACGAATTGTGACCGTGATCGAAGCTCTAAGAAATCATCCCCACCTCGGCCGCGTCGGGGCAGAGCGTGGGATTCGAGAGCTGGTGATCGGAGGCACCCCGTACATGGTTTTGTATCGCGTGCAGGGGCGGCGCGTGATCATCAGCACCATCTGGCACGCGGCACGGCTGTTTATGAGATAGCTGGATAGCTTCTAAATGTCCAGGTTCTTCACATCCAGCGCGTTGTCTTCGATGAACTTACGGCGGGCTTCGACGTCTTCGCCCATCAGCGTCGAGAAGATGGTTTCGCACTCGGCAATATCCTCAAGCTTGACTGACAACAGGGTACGCCGCTCCGGGTCCATGGTGGTCTCCCATAGTTGCGTTGCCGTCATCTCGCCCAGGCCTTTGTAGCGCTGCACGATGTAATCCTTGCGGCCTTCGGCGAGCACATAATCGAAAAGATCGCGGGCGGTGCCTTTCTCGACGACCTCACCATCTTTTTTCCTGGCGGAAGATCGTGCGGCCGCAACATCTTTGCTGCCCTTTTTCTGATCCTCGCGCTCTTCGCCGCTCAGTTCCTCTGTCTCACCCTTGCCGTTGCCGGCGGCGGACTTGCCAACCGTCTCGACCACGAACGGCGGCTCCATGTACGGTTCGATCTGCTTGAATTTCGAGAGCAGTTGCCGATACTCAGGCGTGGAGGCCAGTTCCCAGTTGATGCGGCGTTCGGCGCCCTGCGCGTTCACGTAGCGCACTTCCCACAAATTGTGCTCTTCGTCGAAACGGCTCTCGACTTCCTTAATGCCGCGGTCTTTCTGAATTTTCTTGAGGTCCTTTTCCAGCTTCTCGATCTTCTTCGGAGCGGCCTTCTTTTCTCCTTCAAAGTCGGCCCGTTTCGCCAGGTCAAGCTTCGGCAGCAGGTCGGTGACTTTTTCGTCGCGCAGGCGCTTATCGACCTTGTCGAAGAATCCGTTGTACTCGTTCAGCACGGTGATAAACTTGGCTAGCGCAGCGCCCTCCAGCTTGGCCGCGCCGTCTCCGTAACGGACGATCAGGCCTTCGGCGGCGCGCTTCACCATCACCTTCACGTATTCTTTGTCGTCCTTGATGTACTGCTGCGACTTGCCCTTCTTGATCGAATAGAGCGGCGGCTGCGCGATGTAGACGTTGTTGCGTTTGATCAACTCCTGCATGTGGCGGAAAAAGAAAGTCAGCAGCAAGGTGCGGATGTGGCTTCCATCCACGTCGGCATCGGTCATCAGGATGATTTTTCCGTAGCGCAGCTTGGAGGCGTCGAAGTCTTCCTTGGAAATGCCAGTGCCAAGCGCGGTGATCATGGCGCGGATTTCTTCGTGGCCCAGCATCTTGTCGTAGCGGGCTTTTTCCACATTCAGAATTTTACCCTTCAGCGGCAGGATGGCCTGAAAGCGCCGGTCGCGTCCCTGCTTCGCAGTCCCGCCTGCAGATTCACCTTCCACCAGAAACAACTCGCAGCGTTCCGGCATGCGTTCCGAACAGTCGGCAAGTTTGCCGGGCAGGCCTCCGCCGTCGAGCGCGCCTTTGCGCCGCGTCAGGTCGCGGGCTTTTCTTGCGGCTTCCCGCGCGCGGGCGGCATCAATCGCTTTGTTGATGATCTTGCGGCCCACTGTCGGATTCTGCTCAAGGTAAGCGCCCAGACGTTCGTTCACAAATGCTTGCACGACCCCGGCGATGTCGGAGTTCAGTTTGCCCTTGGTCTGCCCCTCAAACTGCGGCTGCGGCAGCTTCACGCTGATCACCGCGACCAGTCCTTCACGAACATCATCCCCAGTCAGATTCTCTTTTACGTCTTTGAACAAGCCCATCTGCTGGCCCGCATAGTTGATCGTGCGGGTCAGCGAGGTGCGAAAGCCGGAGAGATGGGAGCCGCCGTCGACTGTATTGATGTTGTTGGCGAAGCTGAAGACCGTGTCCGAATAACCATCGTTGTACTGCAGCCCAATCTCCATCACCACGCCGTCGCGCTCGGCTTCCATGTAGATCGGCTTGTCGTGCAGAGTCTGTTTGCCGCGATTCAGGTGCTTGATAAATTCGGCGATGCCTCCGTTGTACTTGAATTCAACCGTCTTGGCTTCGCCGGTCTTGGCGTCGGTAGTACGCTCATCGGTCAACGTAATCAGTAAGCCTTTGTTTAGAAAGGCCAGTTCGCGAAGACGCTGCGCCAGGGTGTCAAAGTTATATTCCGTGACGGTGAAAATGCTCTTATCCGGCAGAAAGTGCACCTTTGTTCCACGCTTGGTCTTCACCTCGCCGGCTTTTTTCAGCTTGCTGGTCGGGTCGCCCTTGGAATAAGTTTGCTCCCAGGTGAAGCCATCCCGCCAGATCTCCAGATCCAGTTCCTCGCTCAGCGCGTTGACGCACGACACGCCAACGCCGTGCAAACCGCCGGAAACTTTATAAGAAGAAGTGTCGAACTTTCCGCCGGCATGCAGTTTCGTCATCACCACTTGCGCCGCGGAGACTTTTTCCCCGTCGATGTCCATGTTGTCGACCGGAATGCCGCGCCCGTTGTCTACCACCGTGATCGAGTTGTCGATATGAATCGTGACATCAATCTTGTCCGCGTGCCCGGCCAGCGCTTCGTCGACAGAGTTGTCGACCACCTCATAAACCAGATGATGCAGTCCCAGTTCGCCGGTTGAGCCGATGTACATGGCGGGACGTTTGCGGACGGCTTCCATGCCGCCCAGCACTTTGATCGAATCGGCAGTGTAATCGCCGCCGCCTCCGTTGAGGGTTTTCCCGTTCTTATTCTTGGGATCGACAAGCGCCGTTGCCGCTGCAGAAATCTCTTTAGTCGCCATTGCGCTCCGTGGAAAATTTGCCGGATTCTGAGGCTCAGACCGGCCCTCGCTTCCAGCCTCCCAAAATGGGCTCAAATTACTGAAATTACTAACACTTAGGGGTGTTGAAAGCTATGACTTATTCTATCACAGGGAAGGGTGAAATTGGGGGCAGAATCGTGGGGGTAAACGGTGTATTTTGTGGCGTTTCCAGACCGTGTTTTGACCCTCGGCTGCAGCCGCTGGCCTACCCTCAGTATTTCGGAGGATGGGGGTTCAACGCGCCCAGGTCATGACTTCTTTACGAATCGGAGCGAGGCGGAGTTCATGCAGTAGCGCAGGTGCGTCGGCTCCGGACCATCGTCGAACACGTGGCCCAAATGCGCGTCACATTCCGTGCAGGAGACTGCGGACCTCACCATGCCCAGGCTGACGTCGTTCGTGGTGCGAACGTTCTCCTCGGCAATCGGCGCCCAGAAACTTGGCCAACCGGTACCCGAGTCAAACTTCGTCTCCGAGCTGAACAACGCATTATCACAGCAGATGCAGCGATAGAGACCGCGATCATGCAGGTTCCAGTACTGGCCGCTGAAAGCGATTTCAGTATCCGCATGCCGCGTGATCTCGAAGGCGCCTGCCGACAACTGCTTCCGCCATTCGTCTTCGCTCTTGACCACCTTGGGGACGGATACTTTTTTCAGGCGTTCACCTGAATCGGAGAATTGAACAATCGTCACGTCCTGCGGCGCATCTTTTGAGGTCGCGGCTTGTGTCAGGCGCGGCTTCCGCAGAGACCATAACACCATGCCGGCAAGCGCGGAAGCCGAGACTGCAAGAAACGCGCGGCGCCGCACCTTGCCTGACGATTCATCCCCGTCGGAATCATTTTCAAACATACACTCCGTTCCTATTTGCCGGTATAGAGTTCCGGAAACTGCTGCCGCAGATGCGCCACCTTCGGCGCATCGTTGTACATGATGTATGGGTTGTCCGGATGATTCGCGGCATAGTTCTGATGGTAGGCTTCCGCCGGATAGAAGCCCTTGAGCGCGACCACCTGAGTCACGATCGGGCGCGGCAGAACCTTGGCTTTGTCGAGCTGCGCAATATAGGCCTCGGCGATGTGCTTCTGCTCATCGCTCTGATAGAAAATCGACGATCGGTATTGAGTTCCTTCGTCGGGACCCTGCCGGTTCAACTGCGTGGGATCGTGCGCCACCGAGAAAAACACTCGCAACAGTTCGCCATAGGTGATCTGCGACGGGTCGTACGTGATCTTCACCGACTCCGCGTGGCCGGTCTCGCCGCTACTGACGGTTTCATATTCTGCAGTGTTACTCGATCCTCCCGCATATCCCGAGGTTGCGTTGATCACGCCTTTCACATGCTGGAAGACGGCTTGAATGCCCCAGAAACAACCTCCGGCAACCACCGCCGTCTGCTGGCTGGAAGTCTTCGCCTTCTGGGCGTCGACCGCAGGGTTGGGGAACGCCGCGCTGGACCCGCTGCCCGCGCTATATGCGGCGACCGCAGCGAGCAAAACTAAGAGAATCAAAGATATGCGAAAAGAAGAATTAAACATGATCCAAAACCTCCGTCCTCACTCCTGGTACGTATAAGGTTAGAGTCCGGATGTGGGGAAAAGTTTCGGGGGTGGGCGGTTCGGACTTCTGGGCCACCTGACCTCCTGCGGGTCCCGTCCAGAGTGAGGCGGGAACGAAAGCTCCCAGTCCGTCCCCCGTTCTCAGTGGTGCTTGGCTGGAGGCGCTCGGCCGAAGCGGAGGTTATCGAGAGTTTCGGTGATGTCGTCCAGGTTGCCGGCGATGAAGGTGACCGAGAGGACATAAGGGCCATGCAGCATGGCCAGCGAACTCTGAACCATGGTCAGCCCGGCGAGTTTCTTGCTGAAATCCTGGCGGACGATAGGCTTGCCATCGACCGGAAAATCATAAGGCTCGTTGATGGCGGTGAAACTCTTTGATTTTGCGATTTCCGCCACCGGGCCCAAGTATTGTGAGGCGTCTTTGAGTCCGGGATAGGAAGAAACGCTCTCTACTGCGATGATCACCGCGGAGTTTACCGTGTCACCCGAGGCTTCGGGCGGGCGCTCGAATGTGGCGAGCAGCACGAAGGAAGTGCTCGGGTCGGCTTTGGCGTCGGCCGAATCCTGCCGCATGAAATCGGTGCGGTCCACCCAGCCAAAAGGAAGCTTGAAGGTGAATCCGAAAGTGCGGTTGCTATAGACACCGGCTGCGATCTCTCCCGGATCAGGCGCTGGAATCGTGGTTGCCGCGGGCTTAGCCGATTTGGCCGAAGAAGCTGGGGCAGGCGGACTTGCAGTTTGAGCCGCGCCTAACGTGGTGGCCAGCAAGAGCAGGGAATCGCAATGGGGGAATCGCAGATTCATCCCCCCATGTTACAGGAGCGGGTCTCGCTTAAGCAGCTCGCCCCGTAGTGGGCTGGGCACAGAACGCACAGCGGCGAGCGTCGATCGGGATCTCGCTCAGACATTCCGGACATTTCCTGGTCGTCGGATCAGCCGGCGCTGGAGCTTTGCGCATACGCGCCACCAGCGCATTGAGCGGTGTCACCACGAAGAAGTAGACCGCAGTGGCGACCAGCAGGAAAGAGACTACCGCATTGATGAAATCGCCGACCGGGAAAAGGCTGCCGTTGACCGTAAAACTGAGGGCGGAGAAATCCGGTTTGCCGACGAGAGCGGCAATCAGAGGCGTGAGCAGGTCTTTGGTAAATGCGGTGACGACCGCGCCAAACGCTGCGCCGATGACTACGCCGACCGCCAGATCGACTACGCTGCCGCGAAGGATGAACTTCTTAAACCCATCTAACATGGAGCGCTCCTCCTTATATAGTATGGCTGCCAGCGTACTTGGTGGCGGGGCAGGGGTCAAGGGCCGGAAGGCGGCGGGAAGTCCGGCTGGCTCAAACGAGCCCGCCGAGGTTTTCCTTCAACAATTGAATTTTCCAATTAAGCGTGCTTCTTTTGATGTTTGGACTTCGGGGACATCGACTCCGGTCCCTTTCCGGCTTGTTTGGGTTCTTTGCGCTTCTCCTGGGTTTCCACTGAGAAGAGCATGAAATGGTTAAAGGTGTGACGCCGGAAATAGCGGTGCTTGCGGAAGTCGAAGTAAAGCTCAGCGCTCTTGGGCAGCCAGAGTTCGGTCTTGTCCTTGGGGAATTGGACCGGAGCGTAATCCACGGTCTGATGCTGGCTGAGCAACTCGATCTCCTTCATCGGAGTGACCAACTCGGATTCCAGGCGAACGATCTGGAAAGTGTCGGCAGAAATCCAGGCGCGGCCCTTCATGCTCACCGGGTACACTCTGCCGTTGATGATGTAATCCTGAATGCGGTGCGGCTTGTCTTCCCGCTGCTGAAAGTGAACCAGCCAGGTGGCTTTCTCATTCCACGTGCCCAGACCTTCGCAGCTCATGTCGAAATCGTCGCGCATGTCGGGGTGGAAAATGAATGCCAGGGTCGGTAAGCCCCGGGTAGCGATCTGGTCGGGAAAGTCTTCCGCCCCCGAGCGCCCGCTGCGAAACTCGTCGACCAGGAACCTGCCCGGTTTAGGTTCTGAGATGGAGGCAACGTAGTCGAATCTGAGGGTAACGTTCCTCTTGGGAATACCCTGCTGATCGACGTCTTCGTGATACACGTCTTCGATGGCGTCAAACTTGGCCAGGTCGTCCACCAGTTCTTTGACCCGCTCGCCCGCCAAGTGGAGGACTTTCCCCTGTGGACAGGAGACATCCTGCGCCACCAGAGGTTTTGAGTCGTCGATGCCGGCCGGACCCCAGTTCTTCACCAGCAGACCGGGATCGGCGGCAGCCACCATCGGCTCCGAAACCACCACGGATGACATCGTTTGGCTCCCGCCTGCGTCAGCAGGCGCCTGGGACTCCCGTTTCTCGACTTCGGTGATCAATTCTCTAACCTTGGGTGCGTTCGGGTCAGTGGGAATCGCAGTCAAGAATGCCTGCAACGCCTGAACAGCCTCGGGGTAGCGCCTCAAGTCAGCCAGGGCTTGACCCAATATCAATTGAGCGACGCTTGCCGCACCTTTTCCTCTTTCAATCGCAAGCGACGCTTGCTGCTGCGACTTCTCGAATTCCTTCTGCGTCAGATATACGTCGGCGAGCAGGTAATGTGCCATCCAGGATTCTGGATCCGCTGCGACCGCCTGTTCCAAGGGGCCTCGCGCCGCGGTAAAATCCTTCCGCTGGATTTGCACTCGTCCCAGCAGTGTGAGCACCTGGGCGTTGCGTGGCTCCAGCTTGACGGCATTGAGCAGATAATTCTGGGCCCGCTCCATGTCCTTCTTCACAAAATACAGGTAACCCAGCAGGAAGTTCACTTCGGGGTTTGAAGGGTCATCTTTGTAAGCGGCATCCAGCTTCTTCTGGGCGTCGTCCAGTCTAGAGGACTTGATCGCGGCCAAACCGTGCAGCATGTTCTTGCGCACTTTGGGGGACATCTCGTTGGATTTCACCGCGCCCAGATCGACCGTGGAAGGATCTCTCTTCAGGGAAATCTCCCACAGTTTCGTCGTCGAAATCCTGCCATCCAGCGTCACGTCCTCATGGGAAGTCAGGTATCCGAAGGCGCTTACTGAAAGGTCATACACCCCCTCCTGCAGGTCGACAATCTGGGCGGTGGAATCTTCCTGTGTGACTCGAGCCAGAACCCGCTGGTTTGCCTTGTTCGTCATCTGCACCACGGCCTGCCGATCCAGGGGTTTTCCTCTGTCGTCGTGCACCGTCAGGACCATGACGCTGCCGCTGGTGACGACCACTGCGGGTTGTCCCGGATACAATGCTGCGGGAGCCGCCGATGCTCCCGTGGTGACTTGACCGAAGGCGCCTGCTGCGCACAGTAGGCAGGCTGAGACAGTGACAACTGCTTGGAAAACTCGTGGATTCATGTAACCTCGCAAACAGGCACAGGGAGAGCCCAGACAGTCTCTCATTGCTTGCTTCGGAGGTCAATCCTCTTTTCAGAGCGCGGGGATCTCCACACCACTCCCACGGAGCCGATTGCCATGCCGCGCGTGCGGGCACCCGGAGCTCAACAAATAACAATTAAGGACGCTTTTGTGCTTCTCCATGCCTCAGGAGCGGCGATCGGCTCGATACGGAAGCTCTTCACCGCGCGGAAGCCAATCACGATGAAAATCGCCATGACGACAAGTTGAGCGACCAGAAACGGCGGTTTCTTTGTGGGTCGGTGCGCACGCGCTCGCTGGCTCGAAAAAGCTGTTTGGTCTGCCACGGACACGTCTGCCAGCATCAAATTTATGAGACAAGTTAGGAGCATGACCGAATAGGCCTTATTCAGAGAATATTATAGGAACCGTCAGTATCGCCGGAATCTGGTGATTGGGCATATTTCGTTCGTCGCGACAACGGTGCCGAGGCCTCGACTTATGAAACATATCTTTGCCGTCCTCCCTGCCACGCTCCTGTTTTCTTGTCTGTTGTTCATGGTTGTGGGCGCAAACGAGAGCTCGCACAAGATCAATCTTCCTACCAGCAAGACCTTCACGGTTCCTGTCCCCGGTTTCATCGCTCGCACCAACAGCTACCCCGCGACCATTGCGATCAGTCCCGATGGTCGCTACGCCGCGCTGCTCAATCAGGGATACGGTACGGAACAAAGCGGAGTGCAACAGTCGATCGCGGTTCTCGACCTCGGCAACAACCAGTTGCAGGACTTTCCCGACGAGCGCCTGCGCGGGGACGAAAAGACAACCCTTAAAAGCTATTTTATCGGGCTCGGCTTTTCAACCGATGGCAATCATCTTTATGCGTCGATGGCATCAGTCACAGAGAACGGAATCGCAGTTTACAGATTCGCAAACGGGCAAGTTACCCCCGAACGTTTCATAACAATTCCTGCACAGCCGCTCGCGCCAGGGAAAACGGTCACCTTCGATCTGGGCCAGAATCCAGCGGGAACTGCGCCGCCGTATCCGGCCGGGTTTGCCGTTGTAACTTCCGCGCGCGGTGATCGGCTGCTCATAGCAAACAATCTGTCTGACAATGTCATTCTGATGGATGTAACCTCCGGCCAGGTGCTCAAATCCTTCGATGTGAGCACCGGTAAATTCATCCCCGCGGCATACCCATACACCGTCATCACGAACAAGGCCGGAACCAAGGGGTGGGTCAGCTTATGGAACGATTCTGCCGTGGCCGAATTGGACCTTAGAAAAGGAAAGGTCAGGCGACGGATTGAGCTATGGCGTCCTTCCGATCCGGTTGCGTCTGGCACGCATCCTTCAGCCATGATTCTGAGCCGTAGTGAGGACGTCCTCTACGTCGCACTGGCGAATGCCGCGACGGCGATGGCCGACGGCGTCGCGGCGGTAGATTTGAAGAAGGGAGTGTCCCGGCGATGTTATCGTGCAGCTCTCGGCAAGGACGACTCGGTTGGCGCGGCTTCGATCGCCACGGCCCTTTCCGCCGATGAAAAGCACCTGTACGCGGCCAGCGCTTCGCTCAATGCCGTTGCGGTATTCGAAATCAAGCACGAAGGGCGAAGATCAGATTCGGCTGTCATGGAATCGCCCATCGGCTTCATCCCTACGGAATGGTATCCTAGCGCCCTCGCCATCACAGGAAATGATTTGGTCATCGCCAATGCCAAAGGAGAAGGCAGCGGACCGAACCATATGAAGGCGGCGCTCCAGACCGGCCTGCATCCGAGCGAGCACCCCTATATCGCCACACTGATCGGCGGTTCAATCCAGCGGCTAAGCTTCAGTGATATCGAAACGAATTTGTCAGCCTACACGCGGCAAGTTGAAGAAGACAACCTTCTCCGCAAGAATCCCGACAAGATTGAGTTTGCCGGCGGCAAGAACCCCATTCGCCACGTCATCTACATTCTGAAAGAAAATCGGACCTACGATCAGATTCTCGGCGATCTGCCCGCTGGAGACGGCGACCCTTCGCTGACGATGTTCGGCGCGGAGGTCACGCCCAATGAGCACAAACTTGCCTTGCAGTTCGGCGTTCTCGACAATTTTTATGACAGCGGAGACGTCTCGGCCAATGGCCATCTGTGGTCCGATGCTTCCGCCACTTCCGATTACATCGAAAAGATCTGGCCGATTATTTATCGAGGAAGCGAACGTCCGCAGGATTTCGGCAACGCCCTCGAACAGGGTATTCCCGTCATGGACGATCCCGGGACGGGTTTTCTTTGGGACGATCTCGCGCGGCACAATTTCACCTACCGCATCTATGGAGAAATGACGGACCTCACCTGGTGCAAAGACGAAAAACTGAATGCGCCCACGGAAGGGAGGCCATCAGCCGCGTCTGGCGAGTGCCCCTCCGTGGATATCAAGAAGGGAGATATTTTGCCGGCAAATGTCGGCAACCCTCCGGGTGGGCCGAGCCCCTGGCCCTGGCCGGTTCCCCGGTTTAAGAGGGTTCGTCCGACAAAGAAGGCCCAACGCGACCACATCGATCCGCGCTATCCGGATTTCGCAATTGACTACCCGGACCAGTTGCGCGCGGACGAATTCCTCCGCGAATTTGAGGAGTTTGTGAAAGCTCGCGGCAGCGCGCAAGAACTTCCTCAGTTCATCCAACTATATCTGCCGAACGATCACACTGGCGGAACACGCGTCGGCAAGCCTATGCCGCGGGCCTCCGTTGCTGACAACGATCTCGCGGTCGGGCGCGTGGTGGATACGGTCTCGCATAGTCCGTACTGGGACGATACGGCGATCTTCGTGGTGGAAGACGATGCGCAAAACGGAGCGGACCACGTCGACGCACATCGCTCGATTGCGTTGGTGATTAGCAGGTATTCACCCCATTCGGAAGGGGCCTTCGTGGACCACCATTTTTACACCACAGTGGGAATGATTCATACCATGGAGAATCTGATCGGGCTTCCTCCGATGAACCTGTTCGACGCACACGCGCCGCTGCTCGCGCCGCTATTCTCCGGGCTCGGAACGCAGCCTCCCTATCAAGCCGATGACAGGAACTTGCGCAATGGGCTTCTTTATCAGGTGAACCAGAAGAAAGCCCCGGGCGCGCAGCAGTCGGCAAAAATGAATTTTTCCCGGCCCGATGCAGCAGACGCGACGCAGCTGAATGCAATTCTCTGGCAGGATGCCAAAGGCGTTGTGATACCTGCGGCGCGAAACTGAGGACAGCAGTGACTATCATTCTTACGGCGGCGGCAGCAAGTAGGCCGAAAGTCTCTTTGCCATTGTTTGCAGGAGATGTAGAATGGCTGGCGCTTACAGGGAGGCAATCATGTCGGACTCAGTGCAACGTCGAGACTGGATTTCGGGCATACGTCTGCGAGCGGCAGGTGCCGCGCTGACCTTGGTGGTCGTGCTTGTCGTAGGGGTGGTTGCGGGTCAATCGTCGCAAGCGCAGACTTTCACCGTTCTTTACAACTTCACAGGGGCGCCGGACGGGGCGAGTCCCTTCGCAGGTGTGACCCGGGACGCCGCCGGCAATCTATACGGCACTACCTACACCGGTGCATCTTCCGGCTACGGGGTCGTGTTCAAGGTAGGTAAGAGCGGCACCGAGAGCGTGCTGTACTCGTTCAACGGGGGCACCGACGGGGGGTCTCCCGTCGGTGGGTTGGTCCGCGACACGGCAGGCAATCTTTACGGGACCGCCGAGTATGGCGGCTCTTCCGGCAACGGAGTCGTGTTCAAAGTGGATAAGAGCGGCGCCGAGACCGTCTTGCACAGCTTCTCCGGGGGAACGGCAGATGGGTGCAGTCCTGATGGAGGTTTGGTTCGGGACAAGGCAGGGAATCTGTACGGTACTACCATGGGATGCGGTGTCTCCGGCAACGGAATTGTGTTCAAGGTGACGAAGCGCGGCGCCGAAAAACTGCTGCACAGCTTCGCCGGAGGGAAAGCCGACGGAGCCAATCCTCTCTATACAAGCTTGCTCATGGATATGAAGGGTAACCTTTACGGAGTCACCTCGCAGGGCGGTTCTCAGAACAGTGGAGTGGTGTACAAACTGAGTCAGAGTGGCAAGTTGACTGTGCTGCACAGCTTTGCTGGGGGAACCACGGACGGGTGCTCTGCCCACGGAACTCCGGCCATGGACAAGGCGGGTAACCTCTACGGTACCACCAGTAGGTGTGGTTCCGGTAACCATGGAATCGTGTGGAAAGTGAGCAAGAAGGGTGCCGAAACCGTGCTGTTCAACTTCACTGGTGGGTCGTCGGACGGGGCGAACCCTATCGCAGGTGTGGTTCTGGACGCGCAAGGTAACTTTTACGGCAACACCCAGGCGGGCGGTGCTTCCGATGACGGAACGGTGTTTGAACTGAGCACGAAAGGCGTGCTAACCCTGTTGCACACCTTTGATGGATCGGACGGGGCGACCCCTTACGGAAGAATAATCCGGGACGCAAAGGGCAACGTCTACGGCACCACATTAGAGGGTGGCAACGTCATGGGTAGTTACGGAACAGTATGGAAGCTGACCCCGTAGTAACGCTGGCAGAGGCGCCGTATCGCAAGGCCCTTTTCGGCTGAAGGCGACCGCCATGTAAGCGATGGAAAAGATTGGTCGGGGAGAGAGGATTTGAACCTCCGACCCCCTGGTCCCGAAGTAGGGATTTGACGCCGTAACTGATTGGTCTGGTAGCGCTTACCAATCTGTAATTCGATCTCAGTCGCGCCCACAGCGCCCTATCGTGGTACACTTCATACCCTCAAGAATATCATGGGAGATTCGGTCAAAGACCAAGTGATCGAGCTTATGGAGCGGCTCGGGATCACCGGCCATCAGCTTCAAGCGATTACGTTAGGTCCTGGTGTGGTCGGTCGCAATTCTTCGATCGCCTGGATTCTGCTTATTGTCATGTTGGCTGGAGTAGTCTCTGGTGTCTTCCTCCGCAGTGAGCTACTCGTCGGCCTTTCGCTCAGCGGCGCGATACTGGTGTCTCTGGTCGTGGTGTGTGTGAACGTCCACTTCGGGAAGAAAAATCCAGCCGCCGCGATCCTAGAGGGTGCTCAGTTCGTGGAATTCCAGCACATGCAACTCACTGGGATGAGGGGCGAGCCACCCACCTTGCAAGCCGGTCCACCCATGCCACCACCGCCTCTCCTTCCCGGTGGGGATCGAAGCCCACTGCCGGAGCGGAAAGAATGACACCTCGCTTCGTTCATCTGGGGATCAACCCTGTTGGAGCCGTGGCTCATATGCAGCCACCGGCAGCATGGCCCGAGAATTTCTATGCGCGGCTGGAATACTGCTTCACCACTCATTCGATCGACTGGTATCGCTTCGGTTCGCAGAACTACGTCCTTTTGACCAGCATTGGTCTCGCTGAACTCGGGAGACTTATTTCGGGTCTGCCAGCGTTTGAAAATGTGTACGTCCTCCTAACCGAGATGTCGAATATACAGCCGCCGTCTTGCAATGGTTGGATGCCTCAGCAGTTCTGGCAGTGGTTGTTCAAGGCTCGCTAGTTGTGAGTACATCTCTCTGCTGAGTTTGCTCGCCTATCGGGTGCAAGAGGCCAAGCGGCGCAAAAATTCGTAGCGGCGCTCAACACTATCATGCTGGGTCGGGTTCTGCTGGAGGACGAACCGGTGCAGGTTCTACCGCGGGTGCGGCTTGTTGTGGTTGTTGCTCCTGCCAAGGATTTTCCAGACCGGCCCTTCGCTCATCATCGTTCACACGCATGAGCGTGAAACCTAGCTTGATCTTGAACTTCATTCTCGTACGGTCATCAAGCTGAAGGAGTTTCTTTCTGAGGAGAAAGGTTGGAATGGTTGCGGTGGGCAAGGTGGTGACTTGGTTGTAGTGAACTCTCCAATCTTTCCCTTGCAGAAGCTCATGCGGTTCGAGATAGAAGAAGTCAATGTATCCGGGGTCATTCGGGTCACGCGGGTCTTTGTTGGCTCTCAGGCTTGCGAACAGATTCGCATCATTCCTGAGGTTCTCTGGGATTGGATGAAGACGTGCGAGAGTGAACACAGGAGCCGCAATTTTCCCTTCTCGTGGCTCCAGGTCGCAGCAGTTGGAAAGGACGACGCAGCGGCCGAAGCGCACCGAAACAACCGCCGTGAGCCACTCACTGTCTTCCCGCTCCTTGTGGGCTTTTGGCGAGATACTAGGAAGAGCGTTGAAGTCCCGATCCAGATGGATCGTGCCTAGGAGTTGTATCGTCCTGTGATCCATCAATGGAAAAGGGACACCCTCTAGAATGTCCCCTTGCCGGAGCGCTGCAACATCGAACCCGGCTTGACCGCGTACGATGTACAACGCTAGAAGTCCTCTGATTTGTCTCGGAGGATTGCAGACTCAGGTACCCGCGCACTGAGCAAAGAGTTTCCGACCCGCACCGCACCTTCGCTCAGGGGGTGCGAGGGGGCCGCATTCTCACTCGGCACGGTGTACGACATGACGCTGTACGTCGGCAATTCTCGGGAATCAGCGGGTGCGTTTGATACACCCACAATCGTCACGGTCGTGCTCTCCATGATGTTCACGAGTGGCGTATTGGGGTTCATTTCAGTCATGTCGATCTCCTCTCTATTTTGCTCCATTTGACCGGGGTTTGTCTCCTTTGGTCTCCGGTTCGTAAACCCGAGTGAATCTCTCCTCTGGATTCATCTCGCGCTTGAAGTAGTATTTCCGCTTGATCCAACGGAAACCCTCATGTTTACTGATGGCTGCAATTTCAATCGGCCCTCCCACAGTTGGTGCACCCGGCATGAACCGTGAGAACTTTATCGTCAGATCAACCAAGAACTCTGCCAAGTCAATCGCGTCCTGAAGCGGCATCGCAGGTAACACAAGTGGCAGTTGTAAGCTCTGCTGAATGACTTGGATGACCTGTGGCATTTGATCCGGTTGCAGCTTAAAAACATTTTGCAGCACTTGCGGCAATGCCGAGCCAACTCCCACGAGAAGCCGATTCAACGCCTCCGCGTTGCCAGCCCACGTCATCCCGATGTCTTCCCGCCTATGTACTGGTCGGGGTCCTTGACAGACACCTTCTTTGATGTCTATCTGGAACTCATCCGCCATCGGAGCGCTTGCCGAGTAACCCGCAATGATGAATCCAAGATCCGGCTTCTTGTGGGGGAAGTCCTTGAATGCCGGAGTATACAACTCGTCAAAAACGAACCGTTTCAAACGGTCAGCGACGGCCTCCACTGTGTACGTGTCCTTGTCCAGCTTCCATCCCGGATGTTTTTCCTCATCGCCCTCAGTGAAAATCTTCCTCAGATCTTTCATTATCGTTGAAGCGGAAGCCTGTCCGATGCTCCCCGCGCCCCACGTAACCGCTCCGATGGGTAGGCCCTTTTGTAAGTTGAAAACCTTGTCAGCGTTGTTGTAGACATTGAAGACTTGCAGTTGACCGTCCGGGGTTGCTCCGAGCACTGTGGATGCGCTGTCCGATGCAAGGACAAGGCCGTCATTGATCTTGATGGAAATTGCGATTGTCAACGGTTCCGAGCGACCTTCCTAACGCGCAAGTGTAGCAGACATCAGCAAATCTGGGATAACAGTATTTGCCCGTCTTCCCGACCCTGGAACAAACCATGTCACGGATCTCTCTGGTTAGCCGTCAGAAACTTTGCGTTTAGAGCCTACACCGCGTCGCCGCGCGGGGTTCCCTGACCCCCAGCACGTCGGAAAACGTCCTAGCTAGTTCACCTAGGTCTTCACAAGGTGCGATTCGAACATACCGTCTCTCGCAGCTGGGTCGAGCGCCTTAGGGTGATTCTCCTGTGGAAAGGTTCTCCGGGGTAAGCCCTTTTCCGTGGGAAAGGGCCACAGTCGGGGCTGCCCGAAGTGTTCGCTTGGTTCACGACAACCGTTGTCGCCCGCTGAAGATTTCAGTTACGAGAGCTTCAGGTCCCTCGGCCCTTCCTTTTAGGTTGTACGGCCTCGGGAGCGTTGACCGCTCGGGAATTTCACCCGAGAAACCCTGCCGGTTTCTGGTCAGTGGCACCGGCAAGCTTCAACGTCGGATCCGCGAACTCGAACAGCTTGACGTTCAATCCGCAATCTTGCAGGAGACGGGTGACGATGAAGTGGTTAAGAGTAATGTAAGGGCAACGATCCTCGATGTCTTTGGTCCCCATTCGCCCGAGTTCAAAGAGCACCAATACCTTGAAATTTGGGCGGGGGGAACCCTCGCCCCATTCAGCGTGCTCGAAGCCGAGGCAAGTAACCATAGCGGACCGAGCCACAGTCCCTCGCCTCGACCGGATATAATCCAGGCGTGAAGAAGTGCAAGTGCGGGCGAATGGGTGCATCGAACGCAAGAGTTTGCCCGCACTGTGGAAATCGCTTCACCCATCCCTTTGTCAAGGCGTCTGCGTGGTTGATCGGAATTCTGCTTAGCCTAGGCTTGATCCTGGCCGTAATGACCAGTTCTAAGGACCACACCGTCACAACAAACCCGACGCCAGTTCCGCTTCCTGCCACTCAACTCACACAGGATGAAGCGTTCTTCGTGATCCAGCACTGCGGACGGCCTGACCGCGAGTTCATGGAGAAGGCTTCCGGAACCACGATCCGGCATTTGGTCTATCGGAAGTTCAACACTGAGTTGTTCTTTTATCGCGGGGTCGACAGGCCAAAGTGGAGCTTGGGTAACGCTTTCGTTCCGAATCGGGACGAGGATATAACGATGGAAGAAGCAAACCGCCGGATGCCTTGTGCCAAAGGACAACTGCACAGCCTTCTCGAATCAAAGTGATCCGACGACACTGAATCGGTGGTCACCCGAAAAAGTGTCGACTGCTGCGGGTATTGACCACATCGAAACACCGCAGTTCATCAACCGTTCTCGCATTCACTCTATTCCAGCGTCGGGTTGGACTACGTTCTCGTCACGTCGTTGACCTTCGCCTAGACGGGACTATGCTTGGAGCCGTTCTCTTGATCGGCAACCAGGACCTCCGCAACTACCGGCTTACGCGGGGTTCGGGCTAGGGACGGTTTCAACTTACCCAGTGCAATCACAGACTTAAAGGGTACTCCACAGCTTCACCTGGGACGAGGGAAATTCCAACGCGGGCTTGGCTGTTGACGCGCAGGGAAACCTGTATGGCGACACACGCAATGGGCGGTACTTACGGCAACGGGACGGTGTTCAAGCTGAGTCAGAGCGGCCAGAGCGGCAAGGAGAACATACTGTACAGCTTCACTGAGGGCGGACGGGGGAAGTCCCGTGCCTGGTTTGATTTTCGATGCAGAGGGAAACCCAATACGGCACCACTGTAAACGGCGGGGTTTCCAATAATGGGGTGGTGTTAGAGCTAAGTTGGTAGCATGGTGCAGCATTTACGACGACAAAAATCGTCATCGCTAATCAGTCGTCAGGTGTTGTAACCAGTGCGCTGTGATACAACGCTTTTGTGCCACAACGCCAGCCCGATCTCGTTCGCGCCATTGGCCGCTGGAGTCTGGCTGCGGTGATGGTGAACATCATCGTTGGCGGCGGCATATTTGAGTTGCCGGCAACCGTCGCCGGAATCATGGGCCGTCAAAGTCCCATCGCATGCCTGATCGCAGCGGCAGGTATAGGCGTGATCGCGGCTTGCACCGCCGAAGTTGCCTCGCGCTTTCGGCAGGCCGGCGGACCTTATCTTTATGCAAAAACTGCCTTTGGACGCTTTATCGGCCTCCAGACGGCATGGCTTTTGTGGCTGACACGCATCGCCGCCGCGGCCGCGGTCGCCAACGTCTTTATCGACTACCTACAAGACTTCCTTCCGCAAGCAAGAGGGCCGGTCGCGCGTCTTGCAATCCTGACGATTCTGATCGTTGGGTTCGCGGCGATAAACATTCGGGGCGTCAAGGCTGGGACCAGGGTCAGCAACGTTTTTCTCGTCTTTAAACTGCTTCCCTTGGTGATTTTAGTAGGAAGCGGCCTCGGTTTCATCTATGTTCATGGCACTCCGGTGGCGCAACGGGCCGTAACCCACTCAGCAGGTGAGTGGATGAATGCAGTCTTTCTGTTTGTCTTTGCTTATGGAGGTTTCGAGGCTGCGCTAATCCCCACCGGAGAGCTCAAAGACCCGACGCGCGATGCTCCCGTGGCGCTATTGTGTGCCTTAACTATAGTAACCGCCCTCTACTACCTGGTTCAGGTCGTCGTGGTCGGTACACTTGGCAGTTCCGCGCAGACGAACCTTCCTCTAGTGGCAGCGGCAGACGCTTTTGGTGCTGCGAGGATGGCAAGGGTTGTCTCCGCGGGTGCATTGCTCTCGATCCTCGGTTTTTTTGCCGCCAACATGATCGCCACGCCCAGGATAACTTTCGCGATGGCCGAACAGGGTGATTTTCCGTGCGTGTTCGCCGCTATCCACCGCCGTTACCACACCCCATACATCTCAATTCTGGCATTTGCAATTCTCGTTTGGCTTCTTACGCTGGTAGGTACCTTCCGATGGAATGTCGCGCTTTCCGCTGCCTCACGTCTCTTCATTTATGGAATGGTCTGTGCGGCGTTGCCGACATTACGTAAGAACATACCAAGGCAAGAAGGCTTCCATCTGCCCGGAGGTCAGGTCTTTGCTCTTCTCGGGATTGCTTTTGCCTTGACCTTGCTCAGCCGCATCGGCCTTGCGGAAGTCATCGTTCTGGCAATAACCGCATTTGTTGCATTCTTGAACTGGCTTGCGGTTCGGAGAAGACCGTTTTCCCGCAGTTCCTTATGATGCGCACTACCCCTGAGGGTGCCATTCTCCCACCAAGAGCTGCTTCACGTCCCCGAAGGTAGCAATAGAGATCTGGGCGACTCAGATTCAAACCGGCCGATCACCGACGATAGTCGCTCGGCGGACCCGCCGTCGCTGTGGATAATAGTCAGCCAAAGCGCAATGCTGAGTCCAGCGATTGTCCCACATCGCTATTGTATTCGGCCGCCATCGCCAGCGAATCTGGAACTCCGGACGCGCTGAGTGATCGTAGAGTAGCCGGAGGAGTAAGTCACTTTCTCGTTCGGACAGACTTTCAATGTGCGATGTAAAGTCCTGATTCACGAAGAGAGCTTTGCGGCCATTTGCCGGATTGGTCCGCACCACAGGATGGGATACCGGTGGATGGTCGGCATACAAGCGTTCAAGGTGGTTCTCCATGTGCATCGCGCGAAACCGAGCCGGAGTGAAGTTCTTAGCGAATGAGTGTACGGCACGAAGGCCCAAGAGCATTTGTCTGATCGGCTCCGATAGGGTTTCGTATGCTAGGTACATGTTCGCCCAAAGCGTGTCGCCACCGACTTCAGGAATCTCTTCCGCAAATAGCACGGCTGTCTGAGGCGGAGTTTCCACATACGTTACATCACTATGCCACCGATCACTGTTGGCACGCCTTTGGGCATCATGCTCCAGGATCATGATTTGAGGCGCACTTTCATCCCCAGGATAGAATGGATGGACGTAAAGGTCACCGAAGCGCGCGGCAAAGTCTCGTTGCTGAGCAGGAGAAATTAGCTGGTTTTCAAAGAAAAGGACGAGGTGCTCGTCCAGTGCCAAGCGCAGCTGCGCTATCGTTTCTTCGTGCAGTGTTAGATCAACCCTGACACCCCTAACAACAGCACCAAGAGCGGGACTGAGGCGCTGCAAATAGATACCACAGCCAACCGCAACACTGGAATCGCCATATGCGGTACTTGACATAGTTGTCGGATCCTCTGGTCTGTTCGGTCAGACGCAAACGGTTTTATCACGGCTGTGCAATCAACCGCCATTCAGTTCTGTTTATGCGAAACACGATTCCGTTTACGCGGCACATGTGGGTACCTTCTGCTGGAATGTCGCGCTTTTCTGGCGCCTCGCACCTCTTTACTTATCGGATAGGCTGGAAGGTGTCCGCCTGCGTGGAGGTCAGATCTTCGCCCTGCTTGGGATCGCGCGCCTTGATCCTTCTCGGCCGCATCGGGCTTGCCGAACTCATCGTCATGGCGATCACGCAATCGTGACTTCTTTCCGAACTGCCTGCTGTGAGTAAGTCCCACTCACCTTAGTCTTGATCTCACAGCGTTTTGCTTGACTCTCGGATCAGTTCAAGCTTAGCCTATCTCAGATACCGCATCCTTAAGCTTTATTTTCTGGACCGTAAGCGGAATTTAGTTGGCTCTTGGGCGTGCCGCTAGTACCTTAGGAGGACCTGGGTATGAATACGTCGCCCAAACTGACGCGAGTCACATCTATCGAAATTGATCGTTTCGACGGTGCAGTCGGTGCCGAGATCGTCGGACTTGACCTTTCGCGGCCGATCGACGATGAGACAGTCGGCGCGGTGCGCCGCGCGCTCCTTGATAGCGGCGGCCTGCTTGTGTTCCGTGCACAATTCATCACTCCCGAGCAACATATAGCGTTCAGCAGGCGATTTGGACCGTTGATGATTCACGTTCTCCACCAATACTTGCTGCCGGGATATCCAGAAATTCTGCGGGTTTCAAACGTCATCGAGAACGGCCAGCCGATCGGTCTCGGCGATGCGGGCAAGCACTGGCATTCCGATCTTTCCTACACACCGGAACCAAGCCTCGGTTCGCTGCTCCACGCTCTAGAGCTCCCCAACGAGGGTGGCGACACGTCATTTGCTAATATGGCCGCGGCATACGACTTGTTGCCTCCCGACATCAAAGAACGACTAAAGGGTAAGCGAGCGGTGCACTCGTACAGCCACAGCTACGACCGCTTGAGCGGATCGAAGTGGCGGCCGCCGCTCACGCAGGAACAAAAAGACGCCATTCCAGAGGTCGTTCATCCAGTCGTTCGCACTCATCCCGAAAACGGCCAGAAGACCCTCTTCGTGAATGAAGGGTTCACATCCCGAATTCTTGACACTTCGGAAGCAGAAAGTCGCGAGCTACTTCAATTTCTTTTCAGTCACAGTACCAAGCCCTGTTTTGTCTATAGGCATCACTGGCAGAGTCACGACCTAGTTTTCTGGGACAACCGATGTACGATTCACTTGGCTCACGGTTGTCCGCCGCACCTTCGGCGCCACATGCATCGCACTACGGTGAAGGGCGACACGCCGTATTAAATGTGTCGACTCCCTCTAGCGTATCAATACCAGTTAGTCAGACTCGCGCAGGCACAATGCAGGCATGAACGATGTCGTCACGGTAATGGCTGCGCGAATGGTGAGGGACCAGCCAGTTGTTCTCTGCCGTCGGTCATCCGCACGCATGTCCTTCGAAACCAGTATTTCCAGCTCTGGCAAGTTTGCGCTCCCTCGGCCAGTGGTTAATGCCAATGCGAATCTTGTTCGTTTGCTAGTGTCATAAGCGCAATTTTGCTTTAGATAAACGCAATTGAATGGATTCTGTAGTTCGCCAGGTGATATTGAGGGGCTTTCACAGACACGGAAACGACCGTCCGGCTGAATGCCGTCGCCGTTGCTCACCGAACTGATGGATTCGGGACAACTATGGAACTAATGCAACTCCAGATGCTGGTGGCGATCGCTGAGGAGGGCACTTTACATCGCGCTGCGGAACGCGTGTTTCGCACTGGCCCGGCCGTCAGCATTGCCATCGGCAAACTAGAAGAAGAGCTCGGCACGCCATTGTTTGATCGCTCCAAGAGGCACGATTTCCGTCTGACGGATGCCGGCGAGGTTCTAGTGGCGTATGCCAAGCGGCTCCTTGCATTGCGCGATGAGGCCGTTGGGGCCATCGAAGGAATCCGGGATGTTAGACGTGGACAACTTTGTATCGGAGCCAATCAAAGTATCGGGGAGTATCTTCTGCCAAGCCTCACCACGGCATTTCACAAGCGACACCCTGGAGTAACGCTCAAGGTGAGTATCGGTTACTCGGAAGCGATACTTACCGCGCTCGATCGCTACAAGATAGACATTGCTTTGGTAGCTTCACAACCACGCAACGAGAGGTTTCGGCGGTCCTTATTGATGCGTGACCGATTGGTTATCGTGATGAGCCCGCGTCACCCGCTGGCCAGCCAGGGCGTCATTCATATTCAGGATCTCGGTTCAGAGCCCATAATTGTGTTAACCGAACTTTCTGAACTGCGAGAGCGGGTTGTGAAAACCTTCCGCAGTTGCCATGTTCCGCTAAACGTTCAGGTGGAGACCGGAACCCTGGAGTCAATCAAGAAAATGGCAGCAACCGATATGGGACTAGGGATTGTCCCACGAATGTGTGTAAAGGAAGAGGAAAAGAGCGGTGAATTGGTTGTCAAGAATATTGAAGAATTTCGGGAAGAACGCAGCCTCTGGGTAGTGTGCCGAGCCGTTGCGGCATTGTCGCCTACCTGCGAGGCGTTTTTGAAGGTCATAAAGGCGGAATCGAGGCGGCTGAATGCCAGCGCGGATGAAGCTCACGGTAAGTAATCGAATCAGTCTCCTCCTTGAAGCCATGGGCGGCTGATTCAGTTAACTGGCATCTTGCGCTGCCTAACCGTTTCTGAGGCGTCGTATCTTAGATCAGGAGCAAAAATATTACTTTGGCTCACGTAAACCGAATTGAATGGATTACACAGTGCAGATCGATTAGATAAGAATTCGGCAAGAGGTCGCACTCCTCCTGGGGCCTCTTCTGTTGAATTGTATTCAACAGAAGGGCTGTCATTTGGGCAGTGACAGCCCTTTCTCGCCAACGCTCGCGTAATTCTAGCGTCGAGAAGTTGTAACTGTTAGAAAATGTTCTTTGAAAGGATGTTCGGCATGGCGGTCCCAGGAGTGTCGGAAGGTATCACAGCGTCAACAGGCGGAGCAGCACTCCCCGGTTCGCTCGTGGCGCTTGCGACCTCCTTTGATCCTCAGGATCTGCCTGCGACTGATGAAGCGTTGCGTATTGCCCTGATCCAAATGGGATTTAACGTTAGCCCCGTCATCTGGATATCTCACACTGCCGATTGGGCCGTGTTCTCGGCTGTGATCATTCGCTCTTGCTGGAACTATCACGTTCATCCACTGGAATTCCTCAACTGGATCGGTAAACTCGAGCGGCTCGGCGTGAAGGTTCTGAATTCACCGCACCTAATTCGATGGAACATCAATAAAACATACTTGCAGGACCTTTCTGCCAAAGGAGTGCCGATCCCCGACACTGTATGGGTGCAATCCGGCGAGACGGTCAATATCGGGAAAATCTGTTCCTCGACAAAATGGAGAAGCGCCATTGTAAAACCTATCGTTTCGGCCAGGTCATATCATACAGAGAGGACAACCATAGGCATCGTTCGCGGACCAATGATGATTCAGGAGTATTTGTCTGGCATCGAGATTGGTGGGGAGGTCTCGCTGATTTATTTTGGTGGGAGGTTCAGCCATGCAGTTAGAAAAAGGCCGCGCTTTCCCGATTTTCGTGTCGTGCCCCAATTCGGTGGTGTTACGGAATCGGCGCGCCCGTCGCCAAAACTGCTGGCTTTTGGGGAGGCTACTATCGCACTGCTCCCCCACCCTGCGGTTTTCGCTCGGGTGGATCTCGTGGAACAAGATCGCGACTCGATTGTGCTGATGGAACTGGAAGTAATTGAACCAGAGTTGTATCTGTCGTTTGCTCCGGGTTCTGAGTCAACTCTCGCACAAGCGGTCTCTCGATCAATGCTCCCGGCGAGATTCTTTCGTGACACAATCCGTACCTCATCAAACAGGATTTCTGAGACAAACCACCGAAACCCGTGAAATGACCCCGACCACAGTTCGATGCTCATACTGCGTCTTTGGCGGCGAGTTCAGGCCGATGGTAGCCCATCTAGACGGGATCTTCATCTGTGCCAAGTGTGGTCATTTGGAAAGTCCCAGTGACAAAGAGTTCAAATGTTCTTGCCCAAAGTGCATAGAGATGCGGGCGCTCAATCACCGCTGATTGATTGGCGGTCTTATAGATGCCAGGAACTGCTGGTGGCGGGTGAGAGGCACCTATGGCTCCTTATGTCAGTACCATCCAATCGGCTTCTCGCTCAGGTTGATATACACTTGCTTCGTTTCCAGGTACTCTTCTACTCCAGAAGGTCCTAGTTCACGACCAAATCCTGACTGCTTGTAGCCGCCCCAGGGGGCTTCGACGTAGGTGGGCTGCATGTGGTTGGCCCAAATAACGCCAACTCGCAACGACTTCACGACACGGAGTGCTTTAAAGATGTCTCGCGTCCAGACGGCAGCCGCAAGACCGTAATTGGAGTCATTGGCCATTGATATTGCTTCTTGTTCATCCTCAAACGGAATGACGGAGGCAACCGGGCCAAAGATCTCTTCGCGAGCGATTCGGGCACTGGGGTCTACGTCGTAGAAGATGGTTGGCTCGACGTAGAAACCTTTAGCAAATTCCTTGGCCGGACCTCCGCCGACGGCTAGTTTTGCCGTTTCCTTACCGAGCTCCTGGTAGTAGCGAACACGGTTATGCTGGTCTTTGCTAACTAGGGGACCCATCTTGGTGGTTCGTTCGAGGGGAGCACCTAAAGTGATCTTCTTCGTCTTCTCCGTCATGGCCTCAACAAACTTCTTATAGATTGGCCGCTGAACAAAGATCCGGCTGCCGGCGGAACAAACCTGCCCCTGGTTGATGAAAACACCGAATAAAGCACCATCAATCGCCGCTTCGAAATCGGCATCCGCAAAAAATATGTTGGGGGACTTGCCACCGAGTTCCAGAGTTACGCGCTTCACGGTATCGGCCGCATCTTTTAGAACGATCTTCCCGACTTCGGCGCTCCCGGTAAAGGCGATCTTATCGACGCTAGGATGTTTGACCAACCGCGAACCGCAAGTGTCGCCGAAACCGGTAATGATGTTCACTACGCCCGCTGGTATGCCAACATTGTGGAACCAATGGGCCAATTCGAGCGCAGTGAGTGGTGTCTGCTCTGCGGGTTTGAGTACACAGGTGCATCCGGCGGCCAAGGCGGGAGCTAACTTCCATGCGGCCATCAGAAGCGGATAGTTCCAGGGAATGATCTGACCGGCGATGCCGACGGGTTCCTTCAATGTGAAACTAACCGCGTTATCGGGAACTGGATTCACAGACCCGACTATCTTCGTGGCCATCCCACCGTAGTACTCAAAGCAGGTTGCCGCGTCCGACACGTCAAACTCCGCTTCGACGATCGGCTTACCAGTATTTCGCGTCTCGAGTTCGGCAAGCATCACTGTATTCTGTCGAATCTTCTCAGCCAAGCGAAAAAGAACGCGTCCGCGCTCTTGGGCCGTGGTGGACGGCCACGGGCCTTCCTGGAATGCGGCCTTAGCAGCAGCTACAGCGCGATCTACATCACTGGCGTTTGCCTCAGGAGCATTCGCAATGAGTTCTTCGGTGGATGGGTCGTACACACCGAACCCCTTCTTCGAATCGCTGTCCACCCACTTTCCATTGATGTACATCTGATAAGAGCGAACGTCCAGTTTAGGGATAGCTGGCATCGAGAACCTCCACGACCACGTTTTGTGTTCAAGATAAACTTACTTATCACCGGTGCACGGTGAGAGCCATTTAATTGTGTTTACATGGATCCAAAGAAGATTTATGCGGAGAGAACCGACACCTCGAGGGTGATCCACAAGGGCGGCCCGGGCGATGCCGTCATTCTCAAGAGCCTGAGACAACTTCGGAAAGGCAAAACGCAATTTCGCCCACCGTAAACATAATTGACTAACCGTTGCGCAACTGACTGTGTTAAGTACTGCGACTTACCATTAGACAAGTCTCTGCCAAGTGTCGGCCAATACTATGACCAAACACCGTTCATTTTGGTTGCAGGAGATCGCAGGGGATGCGCCCGACTCTCCACCATTGAGGGAGTCGATTAAAGCGGATCTCGCAATTCTGGGTGGAGGTTATGTGGGCCTCTGGACCGCACTGAGGATCAAAGAACAACAGCCAGACTGCGATGTCGTGGTATTGGAGCAAGATATTTGCGGCGGCGGAGCTTCTGGACGAAACGGCGGATTCGTGCTTTCGTGGTGGCCAAAACTGGTTACTCTGGCTAAGCTCTTCGGCCCTGAGGAGGCTGTTCGGATCAGCCGGGCGTCTGAAGACGGTATCCACGAGATCGAGCGATTTTGCAAATTCCACGATATTGATGCAGATTTTCGATTCGGAGGTTGGCTATGGACCGCTACGAATCGGGCGCAGGAGGGCTCCTGGCACAACGTTCTGCGGCTGTGCGAGAAAATGGGAGTCTCCCCGTTTGAACCCATCACGCCCGAGGAGGTCGCTTTGCGCAGCGGTTCGGGCAGACATCGAATGGGAGTCTTTCAACCGCAAGCAGCAATCGTGCAACCAGCAGCATTGGTTCGGGGGCTGCGCAAGGTTGCGCTCCATCGAGGCGTACGTGTTTTCGAACATACTCAGGTCCTAAGTTTTACTCGAAAGCAGCCCGTGGTTCTGTGTACGACTGGAGGTGGTGTCGTAATTGCAGACAAGTTGGTGATTGCCAATAACGCGTGGGCGGCAAATATCCGCGAACTGCATAGAACCATGGTAGTGATGTCGAGCGACTTAGTGGTTACCGCCCCAGTGCCGGGTCGATTGGAGGAGATTGGGTGGGGCCGAAACCGAGACCTTGCCATCACTGATTCTCAGACGATGGTGGATTACTATCGCATAACGCGAGACGGACGGGTCGCATTTGGGAAAGGTGGATGGACAATAGCATACGGTGGCAGGATCGGGCAGAAGTTTGATCGACACTCGAGGCGCGCAGCGGAAGTGGTGTCAGATTTTCGAAAGTATTATTCGGCTTTGGCCGATGTGCCAATCACACACGACTGGTCCGGCCCAGTTGATCGCACGCCTGACAGTCTCCCGCGGCTTGGCTACCTTGGCGGAAAGAAGCACATCGTCTATGGTGTCGGCTGGAGCGGAAATGGTGTGGGGCCAAGCGTGATGGGAGGAAGAATCTTGGCCAGTTTGGCTCTCGGAGTCAAGGATAAGTGGAGCGAGCACCCACTCGTCGAGTATTCGGCACATCGTTATCCTCCAGAGCCTATTCGTTTCGTGGGGGCACACCTGGTTCGTGCGGCCGTGGCAACTAAAGAACGAGCTGAGATGATCGGCAAAAGGCCTCCCTTCTGGTCCGTACAACTCACGAAGCTGGCTCCATCAGGGCTGGAGGACAAGAAGTGAAGCGTCCCAGAATAGCGCCGCCCCGTTTGTCCAGCCCTGGGGCCGCCGGCGGGAACGGAGTTGCTGTTCAACCTACGGGAAAAATCTCTCGTGCCATTTTGGCGCGGTAATTTCCTTGCCCTAAACGACGTTAAGTCTTGTTTTGCCCGTCGTAAATACATTTAAGTGGCTCGTGCGCCATTTTGATGATACAACCACCTCTCATTAGGGTGGCTTGGCAATCCGATAGGCCGCCCGGACACAGTTAAGGAGGGCTCGTGAACTCAGGTGAGCATAGGGCTCAAATCTCGGGAATGCTCCAAGACGCCGTACGTGGTGTGTGTATCGTAATTGTCGTTCTCGCGGCAATGGTGGTATCAACACAATCCGCTCACGCGCAAATGCTCAAGGTGCTCCACAGCTTTAGTGGCATGAACGGTGACGGCGACAACGTATGGTCAACATTGTTAAACATTAAGGCCACCAAAAGGGGACATATATGACAAGCTCAAGTTGCCGTTGCATTCGTTCGCCGAGGATATGGAAGCATGCCGCGACGGCTGGACGAACTACTTTGGTTGCGGCGTAATCTTCAAGTTAACCGCGTCCGGCGAGGAGACTGTACTGCACAAGTTCACCGGGCGCAGGGACGGGGGAAATCCCAAGTCCGGCGGATTAGTCTTGGATTCGTCTGTATGGCACCACTTACGATGGCGGAGACGACAACGGATGCGGTGGTGGGGTAGGTTGCGGTGTCGCGTTCAAGCTATCAAAGTAGATCAGCGCAGAAAGGAAACGAGGAGGAGAGGGCCATGAGAGAATCGCAACGTCGAAGGGAATGCGAAGTAGGGGTTGGTCAAACGTTGACGGCATTTTTAGTGTGTGCCGCCCTGCTCCTGTCAAGCAGTCGCGCCGCGAAGGCCCAGACATTTACTCTAATATATCGGTTCACGGGGACAACAGACGGGGGAACTCCGTTCGGCGACGTGGTACGCGATTCCAAAGGAAGACTGTTTGGCACAGCCTATGCGGGCGGCACTGGCACATGCGAAGGTGGTTGTGGAACAGTGTTCATGATCGATGGCATCGGGAAGCTGAAGGTATTGCACAGTTTCCAGTCTGACGGAACGGATGGCATTAATCCGCGTGCCGGCGTTGTTCGTGATGGAAACGAGAATCTGTATGGCACTACCTCCGGAGGCGGTGCCTACAACCAAGGGACCGTCTTTATGATCGACCGTGCAGGTAAAGAAACCGTTCTTCACAGCTTCAATACAACAGGCGGAGATGGGGCTAAACCTGATTCAGGAGTGACCCTCGATAAGAGCGGTACTTTGTATGGTACCACGTCAACCGGCGGTGCGTATGGCAAAGGCACTGTGTTTAGCCTGACTAAGGATGGCCATGAAACCGTGTTGCACAGCTTTACTGGCACTGACGGCAGCGATCCAGGAGATGGAGGGGTGATCCTTGACGGGGCGGGCAGCCTGTACGGCACGACACGCCTTGGTGGACACAAAGGTCATGGTTCATGCGATGGGGGTGGCTGTGGAATCGTATTTGAGATTAGCAACAAAGGAAAGTACAGCATTCTTCACCGATTTTCGGGACCGGATGGAGCAAATCCTGATGCGGGCCTTTTCCTCGATAAAACGAACACGCTGTATGGCGCTACTGTCCAGGGAGGGCCGAATGGTGATGGAACTATATTTAAAGTCGACCGAAAAGGTAAGGAGACTGTGTTGTTCGCATTCGATGAGACCGATGGTAGTTATCCATCTCAAGGTTTGGTTCAGGATAATTCGGGAAATCTGTATGGCAGCACGCTTGGCGGTGGAAGCTCAAATAAGGGTGTCTTATTCGAGATTAGCCAAAGCGGCCAGTTCACAACGTTGCACAGTTTTGACGGTACGGAAGGCGGGTATCCCGGAACTGGCTATCTAGTTCGCGACGCCAAGGGTTCGCTGTATGGCACAACCTATTCCGGCGGCGAATTCGGTAAGGGAGTCGTATTCAAACTGACACCCTAAGCGGACAATTGCCGTGTAATCCTGTCAGTCGTTGTTCGTAGGATGTTCTTGTTGATCACCAGAAGTGTGGAAACGGAGTGTGGGTCTCAACAGGATGATATGTCCTTGAACCTACCTTATCGTTGCAGAACAGTGAAAACGGTAATGGCAGTTAGCTGTCGCTGGGTTGATACGCGTTCATCCCTATCGAGCGAGAGCTTGCAGTTTGGTTGATTAGAGCCTTAAGGAGGCGGCAATGAAAGACTTCGAATCTGAACGAAGAATGGCGAGCGACCTGGCCGTATCTCAACAGCGGATGTGGAGTTCACAGATCCCTCAACGTGCTGCAGGTGTCGCGCTGGCGTTAGCGATCATGTTTCTGTCGGGATGGGCGACTGCTCAAGACGGGGCAAACCCCAACGCAGATGTTATCCGGGACGCGGCGGGAAATCTCTACGGCACAACGACTGCCGGCGGGGGCAGCGGATGCGGCGGGAGTGGATGTGGTACGGTGTTCATGCTCAACAAAAGTGGCAACGAGACCGTGCTGTACAGTTTCACGGGGATTGGCGGTGACGGGGCGACTCCCTTCGCAGGTGTAATCCAGGATTCGGCGGGGAATCTCTACGGCACAACGAGTGCCGGCGGGAGCAGCGGATGCGGCGGGAGTGGATGTGGTACGGTGTTCATGCTCAACAAAAGTGGCAGCGAGACCGTGCTGTACAGTTTCATGGGGACTGGCAGTGACGGAGCGGCTCCCTTCGCAGGTGTAATCCGGGACGCGGCGGGGAATCTCTACGGCACAACGACTGCCGGTGGGGGCAGCGGATGCGGCGGGAGTGGATGTGGTACGGTGTTCATGCTCAACAAAAGTGGCAGTGAGACCGTGCTGTACAGTTTCACGGGGACTGGCGGTGACGGGGCGACTCCCTGGGCAGGTGTAATCCGAGACGCGGCGGGGAACCTCTACGGCACAACAGCGTGGGGTGGCGGCAGCAGTTGTGGATGCGGAACTGTGTACATGCTGGACAACAGCGGCAACGAGACCGTGTTGCACAGCTTTACTGGAGCAACGGACGGCTCAATTCCCACGGCTGGCTTACTCCGAGATAAGGCCGGAAGCCTTTACGGCACGACTTTTGGGGGCGATTTCGGTTTTGGAACGGTGTTCAAGATCATCAAGACTGGTAAGGAAAGTGTGCTGCACGGCTTTAAAGACACGTTCGACGGGGCATTTCCCTATGCAGGCCTAGTTCGGGACGCGAAGGGAAACCTATACGGCGCGACTTGGCAGGGTGGCGGCACGGGAAACCTAAACGGGACGATATTCAAACTCGGCAAGAGGCACAAGTTGACTGTGCTCCACACCTTCATTAGAGGTTCCGATGGGGCAGGTCCAGCGAACTTCGGAGATTTGTCTCGGGACACAAAGGGCAATCTGTACGGCTCAACATACGATGGAGGGGGCGACGGGTGCAGCGGCAACGGATGTGGAACTGTTTTTAAACTCGACAATGCCGGCAAGGAAATCGTCCTGCACAGATTCTAGAGTGGCGGACGGGCTGCGGCTTTAGCGGCAAATGCTTTGTTTAACGGATGGGTAAACGAACTGATGGGTTAGATCGTGAGCTGGGCCGGCTTTGACCGATATGTCGGAGATGGCCCGGCCACTTTCTGAGTGTGAGGACTGTCAAAGTGTTAGGGAGAGTGACCATGATTCGAAGGCTAAGTGTATTGTTGCTCACGATCGTTGCGATGGTGGGAGGTGGGACCATCGTTTGTTTGGCTCAGCCGCAGTCCTTGTTGACGCGTCATGTGCGTGAGGTGACTCTAAACGAGCAAGCGCCCTACGTCGGTCGCATGCTGTCGACGCAATCTATGCGTCTTGACGTTGTTCTGCCGCTCCAAGATCAGACAGGGTTGGATAGGTTCTTGCGTGAGCTTTACGATTCTTCCAGCCCATCTTACCGACACTTCCTTACTGTGGATCAGTTTACTGAAACATTCGGTCCGAGGCAGAAAGATTACAACGCAGTCATCCGGTTTGCGGAGGCGAACGGCTTTACGGTCGTTGGCGGCTCCCGCGATGGTATGGACGTGCAGCTCAAAGGCTCGGTTGCGGCTATCGAGGCAACGTTCCACGTAACCATTGGTCTCTATCACGACCCTATCGCAAACCGCGACTTCTATGCTCCGGATCGGGAGCCTACGGTGGACCTGCCTTTCCAGTTGTGGCACATCTCGGGATTGGACAACTTTTCAATCCCGCATCCCGAATTCGTACCTAGATCTTCAGGTATGGCCCCGCCTGCCACTACGGGCTCCTGCCCTCAGCAATCCTTTTGTGGAAGCGATATGAGGGCAGCCTACTACGAAGGGAAGGCTCTCACTGGCGAGGGCCAGAACATCGGCTTGCTGGAATTTGCCGGATTTGATATCGCCGACGTGAACACCTACTACAAGAACGCCAAGCAAAAGCGAACCGCGGCCGTCAAGGGTATTTCCACTGACGGAACCCCGCTAAAATGTCTCTTTTCGCAAGGGTGTGATGATACGGAGGAGACAGTTGATATCACTCAGTCACTTGGAATGGCCCCTGGAGTAAGCACGGTGTATCTATACGTTGGTTCGACTGATACGGCCATACTCGGTAGCATCGTTTCGCATAAGCCGCTGCCTTTACAAATAGGCGCGTCGTGGAATTGGGCTTCATTACCCGGAGTTGATGATCCCTACTTCAAGAGAATGGCGGTGCAGGGCCAGAGCTTCTTCAAAGGGGCCGGCGACCAAGGCGCCTGGGGCAACGACAGCTGCGGCGGCGAATGGCCGAGAGACGACGCGTACGTGACCAGCGTGGGCGGCACGGACTTAACCACCAAGGGTCCCGGAAAGGGATGGGCCTCGGAAACCGGTTGGATCTACAGCGGTGGTGGCTACTGCCCTGTGGACGGCATTAAGACTCCCAGCTGGCAGAAGATGAAAGGCGTGATTACCAAGGGTAATCAGGGGTCCAAGACTTATCGGAACGGCCCAGATGTCTCCGCCAATGCAGATTTCACCTTTTACGTTTGTGCCGACCAAACTGCCTGCACTGCAAACTACTGGGGTGGAGTCAGTTTCGCGACACCGATGTGGGCCGGGTACTTGGCCCTAGTCAATCAACAGGCTGCCGCCAGGGGTGACAAACCACCCGGCTTCATTAATCCAACCATTTATCCGCTGGGTCTAGGAAAAGGCTATAACAACGAATTCCATGATATCACTAGCGGCGGTAATGGTCTTCCGCCGACAAAAGGTTACGATTTGACATCCGGCTGGGGTAGTCCCAACACAGACGGCTTGATTAACGTGCTCGCGCCTTAAACACAATCTCGCAAGTGTCAAAGAGCGACCGTACCCCTCTCGGTGATTAACTTTAAAGGGAAGTCGACGGGTTCATTGTTTTGCTGAGTGCGGGCAGTCAGATGACCACGAGTGTCCCTATACGGGGGCTCCACCGATACGGCTATACTCGGTAGTAAATCTTCGCATAAGCCGTTGCCTTTACAAATAGGCGGTCTTTTACACCTTTATGACAGGAGCAGACGGGCAGTGGCTCTCGGCAGGGTTGACTCAAGACGTGAAGGGGCGCCTCTACGGCACCACCTGGACCGACGAGTCTAATACCGGCGACGGTGTGGTGTTCAGGTTGGGCAAGTAAGGGGAAGGCGGCTGAACGCCAGCACGGACGAAGCTCATTTTAAGTAATCGAATCAGTCTCCTCCTTGGAGCTATGGGCGGCTGATGAATTTCAAATAAGTCCGCTTCAACTGATGTCAGAAATGGGATACAGTGACCTCTTTGCCTGCGCCAGTTGCAAATCACAAGCAGAATCAACTCCTTCGGATATTGGGCGTTGGTTTTGGGATTGCTGTCGGGGTCGGTGATACCGTTGGCTCGGGTATCCTGCGTACACCTGGTGATGTCGCTGCTCATCTGACGACTCCTTCCCTCGTAATGGCAATCTGGGTGTTAGGCGCGGTCTATGCCTTGTTTGCTACCGTTTCAGTGACTGAACTGAGCACGATGCTTCCGCAAGCAGGCGGATGGTACATCTACTCTCGCCGGGCCTTTGGTGATTGCGTGGGCTTCCTTGTAGGCTGCTGCGATTGGATGATCCAATCAGTTGCGATCGCGTATATGGCCGTGGCTTTGGGCGAGTTCGCTGCCGCACTTAATCGATTGTTCACTGGACACATCAAGTTGGTGGCGGTTGCAAGTCTTTGTTTTCTCACATTCGTGAACTGGCTTGGCATACGGGTCGGTAGCCGGACACAGCAACTGACGAGCCTGGTGAAGGCGCTGGCCCTTCTAGGATTTGTGGTAGCGTGTTTTGCCCGGTGCCCCAAGAATGCGGTGCTCGTCCCCGCAATAAACTATCCGACACCGACAGGCAGTTTTCTGGTTGGTTTGTTTGTGGCTTTTCAGTCCGTCATCATTACGTATGATGGCTGGTATGCGGCCATTTATTTTGTGGAGGAGGACGAGAATCCATCAAGAAACATGCCGCGTTCTGCCATAGGCGGAGTCTTTGCGTGCATCGCCATCTTCCTTCTCGTGAATTCTGCCTTGCTTCACATCCTAACAATGTCCCGACTGGCAGGCTCTCAAATGCCGGCCGCCGATGCTGCAATGCTCGTGTTTGGACCTCATGGAAGAGTAGTCATCCTGGGTGTCTCCGTTGTCATTGTGATCAGTACGATCAACGCAAGTCTTTTGATCGCGCCACGAATTCTTTTCGGAATGGCTCGCGATAACTTATTCTTTGGCTGGGCGACATCAATAAACGATGGTGGTACTCCCTCAGTCGCACTGCTGCTGAGCGCCATAGTAAGCGCTGCTCTGGTGCTTGGCGGGAGTTTTGAAACTCTAGTGGCCATTGCATCGTTCCTATTCGTTATGACCTATATGTCAGGATTCATTGCGCTACTCGCTCTGCGGTGGCGCGAGCCAGAGCTTCTGAGGCCCTTCAAAACTTGGGGCTACCCATGGACAGCTCTAGGAGTGCTTCTTGCATCAGCGATTTTCCTGATCTCTTCAGTGGTTAGCGATCTTAAACACTGCCTCTTCTCCTTGGCCTTCATCGCTTTCAGTTGCGCTGTTTACTTTCGTCTTGTCAGAAAAGAAGTGCGAGATTGGTGAGGATAGGAATGGCCAAGAGGGCAGAGGCCCAAATCCTCGACTGTCATGGACCTGAGCCGCACGAACTACCACCGCGCTAAGTAATGCTTATCGTTTCCGCAATAATATTGCTTTTGATGCTTGGCAAGGCCCACATTATTTCCCCTCCCATACCCACCCTCGTCACCTTCCTCGAGGAACGGACTGGAGCGACCCTGCGATCGTTGGAGACCTGGCGCACGACGCAAAGGGCAAATCTGTACGGGCACAACCGCCTATAGCGGCGGCAGTGTTCGGCAAAGCCTCTAGCTAGATTCGAAGGAAGTCTCGGCACACGACTCAGAGGTCGTTCTTCTCTGAATTCTCTTCAGTATTTGTGGCCACCAATACACCACTTGTCTGCTTATTCTTTGTCTCACATGCGAACGACGATCCCTAGTCCCATATCACTTGCCAAATCGCCATAAGCACTATTTAATCTCTCATAAGCATAATTGACTGGATGTCGCTATTGCCCTGTGCTAACAATAGCACCGCCCTGGAGCCGTGGGTCTTAATGAATGCTACATGCAAGAAGGAGAACAACTAATGAGCAATTCGGATCGAGAAGAGCGGGTATTGTCTCCGAGAGGTTTGTGGGCTGCAAGAATCGTCTTCGGAGTCATGGCGGGCGTAATCCTGCTATTCGCCGCTATCAGCCCTGCGCATGGACAACTTTTCAGACCCCTGTACTCGTTCACCGGAGTAACAGACGGGGGAGAACCAGCGGCAGGAGTGTCTAGGGACGCAAAGGGGAACCTCTATGGCGCAGCGTATGTTGGCGGCAATTTCAACAGCAACTGCAGCAATCACGGATGCGGGCTCTTGTACAAGCTTGACAAAAACGGAAAAGAGACTGTGCTTTACTCCTTCAACGGAGGGTCTGATGGAGCGAACCCTGCTGGACGAGTGATCAGGGATGGTGAGGGTAATTTATACAGCACCACAACCAACGGTGGCGGCGGGAACTGCCCTGCCGGTCCCGGCGGCTGCGGAACGGTTTTCAAGGTGAGTAAGAGCGGCCAAGAAACCGTGCTATATGCCTTCGCCGGGGGATCTGACGGATTTTGGCCTCAAAACGGCGTGGTTCAGGATGCCCAAGGCAACCTCTATGGTACTACGCCATATGGTGGCGATCTCAATGGCTGCAATGGCACCGGCTGTGGCACTGTTTTCAAAGTAACTCTGAATGGCGTTAAGACCTTGCTGTACAGCTTTACTGGGGGCGCGGACGGTGCATGGCCTATGGACTCATTCAGGGGTCTAATCCTGGACGCGAAGGGAAACCTTTACGGCACAACAGAAAAGGGTGGTGCTAACGATGCTGGCGTTGTGTTTAAGGTGAATCCAAAGGGTCAGGAAACCGTGCTTTACAGCTTCGGCGTGAATGGAACGGATGCGTACCGGCCCGAGGGCGATTTGATTCGGGATGCGAAGGGAAACTTTTATGGCAGTACTTACTTTGGCGGCTCTTCGGGTAACGGTGCAGTGTTTAAAATTGACACGACTGGAAAAGAGATCGTGCTTTACAGCTTCACCGGGGGAACGGATGGTGAATGGCCATACGGAGGTGTGACCCTGGACAGAAAAGGGAATCTGTATGGCACCACGCTCCGCGGCGGCGATCCGAATGACGGAGGGTTTGGTGTGGTGTTCAAGATCAATAAGACCGGCCAGGAGACTGTGCTGTACACCTTTACTGGCTCACCTGATGGCGCATATCCATACGCAGCAGTAATCCTAACTGCGAAGAGAAACCTCTATGGTACTACGGCCCAGGGTAGCTCTTACGGCTACGGTGAAGTGTGGGAAATAAAACCATAGTGGATGGTGTGCGTCTTGTACGAGCCTAAGCTCGCAGTGTGGGATTCGGGAATAACTCATAGTGTAAGTCGGAAGACTACGGTGGACGCCGCAATCAACAAGGAGGAGGAGGTACATGACTGACTTAGTTGAAGGGCGAATGGATTTGATAAAGCAGACACGAGTCGCAAAGATCGCACTGGCGGTAGCGATATCCGTGATGTCGATTATGGTCTACACAAGCGCAGCGCATGCACAGAAATTTACTACGCTCTATGCCTTCACAGGGGGAACAGATGGAGGAAATCCCAGTGCGGGCGTGATTCGAGATAAGAAAAGTAACCTGTACGGTACTACCTTCTGGGGCGGCTCTGCAGGCGAGGGCGTAGTGTTCAAGCTTGACGCGACCGGGCACGAGACCGTTATGTACAACTTCACAGGCGGGTCAGACGGCAGCAATCCGGCTGCTGCATTGTTCCGAAACCCGAAGGGTGGCCTTTACGGCACAACATTGTCCGGCGGCGCTAACGGTGAGGGTACTGTCTTCAAGGTGGATTCTGCTGGAGAAACTGTGCTCTACAGTTTTTCGGGGACCGACGGCCGCCAACCTTACTACAATGTTATTCAAGATGCAAAGGGCACGTTCTATGGTACCACCCTCTTTGGAGGCATCGACAAATGGGGTGCTATTTTCAGTCTGGATAAGTCCGGGAAGGAAACTGTTTTGTATAGCTTCACCGGACAGGCAGATGGAGCAAACCCTGGTCCGCTTAAGATGGACGCGGCTGGCAACCTCTATGGGACCACCGCAAGTGGTGGCCAAGGATGCAACGGTAATGGCTGTGGAACTGTGTTCAAAGTAGATACGAATGGTACGCTCACCATAGTACACACCTTCGGAGGTACGGACGGGGCCATGCCGTGGGGTGGAGTGATCCTAGATGCAAAAGGAAACCTCTATGGCAGCACAGAGATCGGCGGCGCCTACGGGAATGGCACTGTATTCAAAGTAGACACCTCCGGGATGGAAACCGTGCTGTACAGTTTTACCGGGGGGGCGGACGGGCAATGGCCTCTGGCACCTTTGACCCGGGACGCGAAAGGGAACCTGTATGGTACGACTTATGCCGGTGGCGATCTGAGCGGCTGTCAAAACAACGCTCCAGGTTGCGGCACTGTGTTCAAGATACATCCGAACGGAAAGGAGACCACGCTGCACACCTTCATAGGCGGATCAGAGGGGGGGAATTCTCAGTCCGCTTTGATCTGGGACGGCAAAGGCAACGTATATGGCACCACGCATGGTGTTGCCGGAGGCGGTGCTGCAGGCTATGGAACTGTGTGGAAACTCAAGCTGTGAGTGAGATGGGTAGCAATCGGGTTAAGTTGAAGGATCCCGCCAAAAAGGGAGTCGTCGAAAATAAGGCGAACCTTATGAAGATTAAAAGCAAGTTCAGAAGCGTCACGTCATGCATGACTGAGAAGCGTGTCACCCTTGGCTCAGCGTTCGTGGTCGTCCTTCTATCGGTGATTTCCACTGGATTGGCCCAAGTCGCCACGCCTAGTTTAACGGAGTCGGGGACACCAAGAAAGTTCATTCTGCTGCACACCTTCTCCGGACAGTACGATGGTGGCCTCCCTTGGGCTGGCTTGGCGCTGGATGCCGTGGGTAATCTGTATGGGGCCACACAGGTCGGAGGGAGCCACGGCTATGGGGCAGTGTTCAAGATCGATGCCAAACGCAAGGAGACGGTGCTGTGGTCGTTCACAAACCTAGGTGATGGCAGCTGGCCCTTGGCGGACGTACTTCTGGACAAGAAGGGCAACCTCTTTGGCACAACCGCCTTTGGCGGAAGAAACGACCTCTGCACCGGTCAGGGTTGCGGCACTGTATTTAAGGTTAGTCAAGGGGGCAAGGAAACAACTCTTTATCAGTTCGAAGGCTCCCAGTATGGCGACGGACAGGTGTCGTTTGCTGGATTAATAGCGGACAACGCTGGAAACGTTTATGGCACGAGCCGGTGGGGCGGGTCGAGCGGCGTGGGAGTGGTCTTCAAGTTGGACATCAAGGGCACCGAAACGGTGCTCCATTCGTTCCAGAGTGCGCCGGATGGAGCCGACCCAGAAGCGCGGGTGACGGTAGATGCAACCGGTAATCTATACGGTACAACCTGGTTTGGCGGTTCCAACTTTTGCAATTGTGGAACCGTATTCAAAATTGATGCAGCTGGCACGTATACGGTGCTTTACAACTTTGCAGGTCAAGGAGATGGTGCAAATCCGAGAGCAGGGTTAATCTTGGACGCGAAGGGGAACCTTTACGGTACGGCAGCAAGGGCTGGTGCTTACAATGGTGGTGTTCTATTTAAGGTGAATCCGAAAGGTACGGAAAACGTGCTGTATAGTTTCGGCGCCAACGGAATAGATGCGTCGGAGCCCAATGGCGATTTGGTGCGGGATACAAAAGGGAACTTCTATGGTAGCACTTACCTTGGTGGCACTTCGGGCAACGGTGCTGTATTTAAACTTGACCACACTGGAAAAGAGAGCGTGCTTTACAGCTTCACGGGGGGAACGGATGGTCAGTACCCATATGGAGGTGTGACCATGGACAAACTCGGGAACCTTTATGGCACTGCACTGCAGGGCGGCGAGGACCCTTATGGCAACTGCGCAGCCCAGGGCAACCAAGGCTGCGGAGTGGTCTTCAAGATTGCTGTAGGGGCGAAACGGTGGTGATCCCCGTGAAACTACAGAACGGAGGAACTCCTTTCGGCGATGTAGTGCGGGAGTCCCAAAGAAGACTACTTGGCACAAGCTACGTGGGTGGCACCAGAAAATGCGAGGTTTGCTGGTGAATCTTTGGGTTGTTCCGCTGGATCACAGGCGTCGCAAATAGAAGTTCCGTGCAACCGAGGTGCACTATGCCGAAGAAGTTCGAGTGGGAAACCGACCGAATAGACGACGATAAGCGTCATTTTGCAAGGGCTAAACCGTTTTAACTTGTTACGCTGAGAGCATTCGTACTATAGTGTCGCCCTGTAAGCACTAGAAGCTTGACCTGGAGGAGACTGTGATGCTGCTAAAGTTGCTGCGTTGTCTGGCGCCGTTACCACTCGCTTGTATGACGCTGTTGGCTCAGGGCGCGAGCGCCCCCGGAGTTATCGTGTCCCAAGACAACCCAACATGGGTACACGTCGTCAGACCGCCCACGATTGTCACGCCAGCCGTGATTCCGGATGTTTCGAAGCTTTACACGATCTACAGCAACCTGGGATCGAAAACAGATGCTTACGATGACCAGAACGGTCCCTACGTCAACGGGCCGGACTCGGGGCAAGGTAATTTGCAGTGGATCGCCGTGCCATTTGCGCCTAGACAAAATGCTGTAGTCACGAAGATCGAGGTACCACTTGAGTATGGCGGCGCTGGGACGAATGCCGTTACGATCAGCCTCAATGAAGATCTCGACGGTCTACCTGGAAAGGCAATTCACACTTGGAACCTGACCAATCTGCCGGTATGGCCAAGTTGCTGCACGTTAGATGTTGCACGGGACACGAAGGGACTGAAGGTGAACAAGGGCGTGTCATACTGGGTGGTCGCGAGGACAAATGCGAACACCAAGACCACGATAGACAATTGGGCCTATGTATACAACGATTACCCGGGCTACTATGCCTTCAGCCAGGGCCGGAAATCGTGGCAGGGTCCTGGCTGGCACCCAATATACTTCCCGCTTCCAGCCTTTGCTGTCTTTGGGAAGAAGACCAACTAAAGGGATGTCGGGAAAAAGTATGTAACGCCATTTGTACGGAGCTGCTTATTTACGATGGACTCGGATGTGGCCCAAGCTTTCGAGCGAATCGTTGACCGGAGTATGTGGAGGAGAAAAATGAAACAAAGTATACTGCTAAAGTTGCTGCCTTGTCTGGTGCTGTTACCACTCGTGTGCATGACGCTATTGGCTCAGGACGCCAACGCCCCCGGAGTCATCGTCACCCAGGGCGACCCTACGTGGGTACACGTCGTCAGACCGCCCACGATTGTCACGCCAGCCGTGATTCCGGATGTTTCGAAGCTTTACACGATCTACAGCAACCTGGGATCGAAAACAGATGCTTACGATGA
>Ga0206847_10044_pt1 | contig 44606 bp, 43 predicted proteins | sample Alteio_BWOrgCont_17_FD_152880 | JGI IMG/M metagenome (GOLD analysis project Ga0206847, IMG submission 152880) | Enriched cells from forest soil in Barre Woods Harvard Forest LTER site, Petersham, Massachusetts, United States -... | ecosystem: Environmental > Terrestrial > Soil > Temperate forest >... | reverse complement strand
TTCTGATAAGACCAGACATCCTGGTGGTTGTCCCAGCCGCGCGCCGCGAATCGCGCCAGTCGCACCTGGCCCGGAAAGCGCTTGGCCATGGTGTTTTTCATATAATCCTCGGAATAAATTGCCATGCCATAATACCCGCCGGGCTTATAGGGGGTGTGGCAATAGCCGTCGCGGGCGTAGCTCTCGCGCAGCCGGCCTTCGATTTCCGGGAATCGCTTGCTGTAGCCCGCCAGCCCCGGATTGGTGAAACAACTTTCCCCCTGCGTGGTGAACACCATCACTCCGCCGGGATTCAGCGCCGGCACAAATCTTTCGAAGAGCGCGAAACTCGCGTCCGAGCCGAGATGGGAAAACAGGGAACCCACCCAGATGAGGTCGTAGCGGTCCGGGAAGTTTATTTGTTTCGGGTCGTCGCTCGAGTACAGCGCCTTCACCCCAAACTCCGCGTGGCAGAAATCGGCGGCCTGGCGGTCGATTTCGCAGGCGGAGATGCCCGCGGGGTTGATCTTGCTTTGCAGCCAGCGCAGGACCCGGCCGTGGCCGCAGGGGAGATCGAGGCAGGTGTGGATGTCCGCAAAGGTCAGATGGCATGCCGCGAGGGTCGCCTCGATATTGGACATCGCGGACAATCCAACCGAGACATAATGGTCCAGGCCCTCCTGGGAGACGGGCGCCAGCATCAGATCAAGCGTGTGGATGCCCCCGATGACGCCGGGAAAATGGTTTGTCGTGATAAACCGGGGAAGTCGCGGGCAGATCTTGTGCAGGCGGGTGCGCTTGAGGAACAGGCGCTTTATCTTCATTGCGCCAAAGCTCGTGGTGGGGTGCGGCATGATTGAAGGCTCGAATTCGGCGTCAGCTTGCGGGGGTCCTGACCCGCGCCAGCTGGTCGCGGACGGCGGCGAAGACCTCGTCCACTGTAATCCTCCGAACGCAATAATTGTGATAGGAATCGGCCGGCACGCATTGGTCCGGGGCAACGCAGGCGGTGCAGGGCAGCGCCGGCTGAAGCAGGATGTGGCCCTTGCCGGTCGGAGGAAAGAGCACGCTGCTCTGCGAACCGTAGAGCGCGACGACCGGCGTTCCCACGGCCGCGGCCACGTGCATCGGGCCGCTGTCGTGGCAGAGGACCACAGCGGAAAGGCGCGCGAGCGCCGCGAAACGCGCCAGGGCCAGGGGTTCGGTAAAGGCGAGGATATGGGTGCGCGCGGTCCGGCAGATCGTCACGATGAGCTCCTTTTCCCCGGGACCGCCGGCCATCACCACCTGTGCACCCAGCTCTTCCTGGACGCGGTCGCACACCGCCGCGAATCGTTCCGCGGGCCAGATCCGCCAGCGGCTTCGGCTGCCGGGATGGACGAGCAGCACCGGGCCGGTCGCGCCGACGATCCGCCGGAGCACGGCGACGTCCTCCTCGCGCGGCGCGAGCCGCACCTCGCGCGTTGCCACCGGCACTCCCGCGGCGGCCAGGGTGCGCAGAAAATATTCCGTGATCGCGCGCGACTCGTGCTCCGCGTTCGGATCGTGCTCCACATGGGTATAGCAATGGCGCAACTTGAGGGGAAATCCGCCGTGATGCAGCCCGAGGCGAAACGGGGCGCCGGTGAGCCGGGCGAGCAGGGCGGTCCCCTCCGTATTGTCGAAATTGAACACATGGGTCCAGGGGCCGCGGCGCAGCTTGAGGAGGAAGCCCGGCCACTCGGTGAACTTCAGGGGAATCAGCAACGGATCGTCCGCGTCGGGAGTCAGCGCGAGGACGTCCGCGTAGGCCGAATCCGCCAGGACCCGGATTACCGCCGCGGGCCAGTGGAGCCGCAGCTTCTTCAAAAAGGAGCCGAGCAACACGATGTCGCCGAGATAGCGGCGGCGGATTACGAGAATATGCGGATTTTCCACCATCGGATGCCCTCAGAAGATATTCGGGCTAGCGCGGCGTCCATCGCAAACGGCCGGCCTGCAACTGCGGTGCGGCTGGGGGAGTGCGCCGTTCGCGGGCGCGGCCCAGGGCGCGGCGGAGGTTGGAAAACGGCTTGGTGCAGCGGTGCAGGAGCCATAGGAAGCGGCGCCAGCCCGCGGGGAGCCGGGCGCTCAACGCCGATTCCATCGCCAGAATCCCGGGAAGGCGCGGCGCGCGTTTGCGCGAGTAATAAAGGCAGCGATAACAGATGTAGCGCAGCGCGAAGGGGCTGAGTCCCGCCCGGTTGCCCAGGACGCCGAGATAGCGGTCGGCGATCATCAGGCTCTCGGTCGGACCGACGTGCGAATCCCGGTTGGCGACCGTCTGCTGTCCGGCGTGCCGGCGGAATCCGCACAAAGGCTCCGGGTCGAAAGCCAGGTCCCCCGCCAGGAGCAGATGGAACCACATCTCGAGATCGACCACCTGGCGCAGCGCGGGATCGAATCCCCGGGTGGCCGCCGCCCGCCGGAACATGACGGCCGAGGGCTCCCCGACCAGATTCCGGTCCTGCCAGAGGCAGCGGGCGATGACGTCCAGGCCGGGGTAAATCCCCGCCTGCCGGAAATCGTCCCAAACCTCGACCGAACGGGACTCCTCATCGAGGATCAGGCGCGCGGAAGCGGCCAGGGCGGCGCAAGGAGCCGCGTCGAGCATCGCGGCCATTTTTCCGAGCGCCTGGCGCGAGACGAGGCAGTCGTCGCCGAACACGAATTTGCAATATTCGCCCTGCGCCTCGCGCAGGCACCAGTTCCAATTGGGAACCATGCCGATGTTTTTCCCGAGGACCTGGAATTTGATGCGGGGATCGAGCGCGGCATAGTGGCGGATGACGTCGCCCGACTGATCGGGCGACGCATCGTCGCTGATGATGACCTCGAAATCCCCGAAGTCCTGCGCCAGCACGGACTCGATGGCGTCCGGCAAATAACGCGCGTACTTATAGGTGGGGATGAGGACGCTGACCTTTGGCGGAGGGGGCATCAGTTCACCGGCTGCCGGCCCTGCTGGCGGTCGTAGAGCGACCGATACAGCGGATTGGCGCCGTAAAGTTGGTCGTGGCTGCCGGTGGCGACGATCTCGCCGCCGTCGAAGACGAGAATCATCGAGGCGTCGCGGATCGTGCTGAAACGGTGGGCGATGATGAGCACGGTCTTGCCGACCATGAGCTTCTTGAGCGCCGCCTGGATGGCCGCCTCGCTCTCGCCGTCCAGGGCGCTCGTGGCCTCGTCGAGGATGAGAATCGGAGCGTTGCGGAGGAAGGCGCGCGCGATGGCCAGGCGCTGTTTCTGGCCGCCGGAGAGCCGGGATCCCCGCTCGCCCGCCAGCGTATCGTAGCCCTGCGGAAATGCCGTGATGAATTCATGCGCATGGGCGTTCACGGCGGCGGCCACCACCTCTTCGCGCGTGGCATCGGGCCGGCCAAGCAGCAGATTGTGGTAGAGCGTTTCGTTGAACAATACGGGATCCTGCGAAACCAGCGCGATGTTGCGGCGGAGGTCGGAAAAGCGCATCGCGCGGAAATCGATCCCATCGGCGGTGGCGACGCCGGAGGTCACGTCGTAGAAACGCGGGACGAGGCTCGCGAAGGTCGTCTTGCCCGCGCCGCTGGGACCGACCAGGGCGCAAACCGTGCCGGCGGGAATGCGTACGGAAATGTCGCGGAGGACCGGGGTCCCAGGCTTGTAGGCGAAGCTCACGTTCCTGAAATCGAGGTCGCCGCGGAGCCGCCCGACCGGCACCGGATTGGCGGGATCGGCGATGGCGACCGGCTCGTTCAGCACCTCCTCGAGCCGTTCGAGGGAGGCGCCGCCGCGCCTCAGCTCGTTGTTCACCGCTCCCAGCTTCTTGATCGGCTCATAGCTCGCGTAAAGCGCCATGATGATGGAGACGAAGGCCGCCAGGTGCACCTGGGCCCGGTAGGCATAAACGAGGGTGACCGATAGCCCCACGGCGGAGATGACCTCGATGCTTGGCGTCAGGGCCAGGGCGTATTTGGCGACCTTCATCTGCGCCCGGACCAGTCCGTTGGTGAGACCGCTGAAACGGTCGATCTCATGTTTCTCGAGGCCAAACGCGCGCACTTCCTTCACCCCGGCGAGATTTTCCGCAAAATGATTCGCGATGTCCCCGGTCTGGCTTTGCAGCATCTGGGTGCGGCGAATCAGCTTCTTGCCCACGTACCGAATCGGAAAGACGCAAAGGGGCACAATCGCGAGCGAAGCCAGCACCAGGGCAACTCCCTGCTCGCGGAAGGCCGCGTACATGATGTACAGGAGAGCGCCGACGAGCGTCGCCGGCTGCTTGATCAGGTCATTGGCGACCGAGGTGAGCGTGTTCTGCAGCTGGTTCGTGTCGCCCAGTCCGCGCGCGAGCAGCTCGCCGGTGGACATGCGGTGGAAAAACGCCAGGGGCAGCGCCTGCAGCTTGCGAAAAAAGTCGAGCCGGATGGCCTCGAGCACCCGCACTCCGGATAGCTGGATCCAGTAGCTGTTCAAGTAACCGGCGACCGCCCGGATCGCAAATACCGCCGGGAGCCAAAGCGCGATGCCTACGAGCTGCAGCGTGGTCAGCTCCTGCCGGTGATCGCCGAAGATATGCGGGAGGACCTTGTTGATCATGAGCGGCAGGCCGGCGCCATAAATCACGCCGTAAAATATGCCGCAGACGATTGCCCCCGCCAGGGGAAGGCGCACCGCGCGCAGATACTTCAAGTAGGGGCGGAAGCGGCGGATGTAGGGCTGGGACATGAATTAATCCTTGGCTGCCCGCACATCTAAAGCGTCCCTTAGCCCGTCGCCGAGGAAATTGAGCGAAAAGAGGGTCAGCGAGAAGATGCCGCCCGGAAACACCAGCAGCCACCAGAATTCCTCCATCTTGTCGGCGCCGTCCTTGATGAGGACGCCCCAGGAGCTCATCGGCGGCTGCACGCCGAGGCCGAGAAAGCTGAGGAACGCCTCCAGGAGCATGACCGCCGGGATCGTGAGGGTCGTATAAACGATGATGGGTCCGAGCACGTTGGGAATGATGTGCCGGAAAATGATTCGCCGGCGCCCCAGGCCCAGCGCGCGCGCCGCCTCGATAAATTCCATCTTCTTGATCGACAGCACCTGGCCGCGAACGATCCGCGCCATCGTAAGCCACTCGACCGCCCCGATGGCAAAGAAGAGCAGGAAGATGTTTCGCCCGAAAAACACCATCAGGAGGATGACGAATATCGTGAACGGCAGCGCATAGAGGATATCCACGATCCGCATCATGAGGGCGTCCGTCTTGCCACCGACGAATCCCGCGACCGCCCCATAGGTGACGCCGATGACCAGGGCCACGAAGGTGGCGACGAGGCCGACCATGATCGAGATCCGGCCGCCGAAAAGTATGCGGGAGAAAAGATCGCGGCCGAGATCGTCGGTGCCCAGCCAGTGCGCGGGACTCGGCGGCGTGGCGCCCAGGTCGAGATGAATTTCCTGGTACGATTGGGAAAAAATCGGGCCGAAAGCGCAGAGGACGGCCAGCACGGCGACGACCGCGCCGCCGAAGAGCGCGAGCCGGTTCCGGCGCAACCGCCGCCAGGCGTCGGTCCAGAGCGAATGGCCGGCTTCGGGAGCCTCGGATGCGATTGGGACCTCCGGGTTCATTCGAACTTCAATTTCGGGTTCAGCCATACCTGGACGATGTCCACGACCAGGTTCATGATCACGATGAGGGCGGCGTAGAGGATGACGGTGCCCAGGACGAGCGTGTAGTCGCGGTTGAAGGCCGAATTCACGAACTCGCGGCCGAGGCCCGGGATCTGAAAGATGGTCTCGATCACGAACGATCCGGTGAGGATTCCGGCCGTGGCGGGGCCGAGAAATGACACGACCGGGAGCAGGCCCCCGCGCAGCGCGTGCTTGATGATGACCCGCGACTCGCTGGCGCCCTTGGCCCGGGCCGTGCGTATATAATCCTGGCTGAGCACCTCAAGCAGGCCCCCGCGCGTGAGCCGGGCGATATAGGCGGCGTAAACGGACCCCAGCGTAAGGCAGGGCAGGACGCGATCTATCGGGCTGTACCAGCCCGAGGCGTTGAACCAGTGCAGATGGATCGCGAACGCCAGGACGAGCAGGGGGCCGAGCACGAACGTGGGCACGCAAATCCCCGTCATCGCCGCCGACGAGCACACGTAGTCGATCCAGGAGTTGCGTTTCACCGCCGCGAAAACGCCGAGCGTGACGCCGAAAACGAGCGCAATGCACAGGGAATAGAAGCCCAGTTCGAGCGACACCGGCAGCTTGTCGGCGATGATTTCGTTGACGGTGCGGTTCGGATATTTGAACGACGGCCGGAAATCGATTCCGAAGGCGGCCTTCAGGTCCGGGCCGTCGGCCAGCGCGGCCGGGTGGAACGCCTTGGGGCAGAGATCCCAGAGATAATCGGCGTACTGTTTCCAGAGCGGATCGTTGAGATGATAATAAGCGTCGAGGTTGCGCTGGACCTCCGGGGTCACGGCCCGTTCCGCCGTGAAGGGACCGCCCGGCACGAATCGCTGCATGAAGAACGTGCCGGTGATGATTATCCACATCACCGGGATCGACTGGAGCAGGCGGCGGCCGATGAAGCGGAACATGGTCAATTATCCAGATAAACGTACTTCCACGGATGGTCGTCGATCAGGGTGGGCCACCAGCCCTTGACCTTGGGATTCAGCGCATAGATCCGGGTATAATCGTAGATCGGTATGATGGGACATTCGTCCACGAGGATGGCATCCATCTTCTGATATATTTCGTAGCGTTCGTGCTCGTCCTTTGCGGCGAGCGCCGCGTGGAGCAGGCGGTCGTACCCGGCGTTGGACCACAGCGTGTCGTTGTTGCCGTTGCCCGTTTCCCATATCTCCAGGAAAACGTGCGGATCGACATAGTCGGCGATCCAGCCGGACCGCTCGAGCTGGAAATTATGGGTATGCTGCGAATCGAGATAGACCTTCCATTCCTCGTTTCTGAGCTGGATGTCGATTCCGAGATTCTTTCGCCACATCTGCTGGATGGTCTCGGCGATCTGGCGGTGATTTTGCGAGGTATTGAACAGCAGTTCCAGGGTGGGGAACCCACGGCCTCCGGGATACCCCGCCTCGGCCAGAAGCTCCCTTGCCTCCGGCACGCCGCCCATGAGATGCGCGCGAGGCACGTAACCGGCTGTTCCGGGATAACTGACGGCATAGGCGGGCAGCTCGTTGCCCCGCACCACATCCTTGATCAGGCTCTCCCGGTCGATGGCCAGGGCGAGCGCTTTGCGGACGCGCTTGTCGTTCAGGGGCGGCCGGCTGACATTGCAGCGGTAATAATATAGCCCGAGATAAGGCTCGATGTGCAGCTCGTCCGGGTGTTCCCGGCGATAAACGTCAATTTTGTCCTGGGGCAGGTCCATCGTGGCGTCGAGCTGGCCGGTCCTAAACATCCGTTCTTCAGTCGGCGGATCCTCGATTGGATAAAATTCAATCTCATCGAGTTTCACATGGGCGGCGTCCCAGTAATAGGGATTGCGGGCGAGCACGATTTTTTGGCCGAGACGCCACTCCTTGAGCAGATAAGGGCCGTTGCATACGAGGTTGCCCGCCCGCGTCCAATCGCTGCCGCGCTGGTCCAGCCGGCCGTAGCGCGCGATCACTTTCACCGGCACGACATCCCAGGCATTGTGGCAGGCGATCAATTTAAGCAGAAACGGGGTGGGGTTCTTCAAGGTCACCCGGAGCGTCCGATCGTCGGGAGCCTTGACGCCCACCTGGGAGAAGTCGGTCAATTTGCCGTGATAATACTCGTCTGCGCCGACCACATAATTGTAAATCACGTACGCATATTCCGCTGCAAACACCGGCGTGAGCATGCGTTTGTAGGATTGGACGAAATCGTCGGCGGTCAAAGGCGAGCCGTCGGACCACCGGAGGTTGGCGCGGAGGTGAAACGTGTAGGTGCGGCCGTCGGGCGATATCTCCCAGGATTCGGCAAGTCCGGGGACGGGATGGAGATCCTTCGGATCCTCGGTCGCGAGCCCCTCGAAAAGCCCCATGATGATCCGGTGCTCGGGTACGCCGGTTACTGCCTGCGGATCGAGGTCCTGCGGCTCGGCTCCATTGCCGAGGCGAAGGACTTGCAGCGGTCGGGTTTCGGCGGTGTCGGACCCTGCCGACGGACTGGTGGAGCTCCGGCTGCAGCCCGCGAGGAGAAGGGCGGAAGCAAGCAACGTTGTCCAAGGCGAGGAACGTCGAAACATCGGTGCAGCAAAGCGAGGTGTGCCACCGGCTGCAAGCGGGGACGCCTGCGCTACTTTTGGGGGCGGCCCGTCGTCGTCCCGCTGCACGCTGGACTATGCCGCGGCGTTTTTTGCGCGCTGATGCGCGGCAAAAAACGGCTTGCCGGGCGTAGACTCGAATGAGGTCTCTGTCCGTCTCCTCCCCGCTGAACGCGGGAATACGCCGGACCGTTCTCGCCCCGCTGACGCGGAGGCGGAGAACGGAGCCGGTCCGATTCGAACGGACGGTGGACTTGCGCCCACGCGGGTTTTCAAGACCCGAGCATTAGACCACTCTGCCACAGCTCCAGAGGATAAATAGGCACGAAAGGGATGCTACACGCGGCCAAAGGGTTAAAGCTCTAAATTTGGACCTGCGCCTGCGCTACTTCGCTCCCGCGTTCTGCTTCATCAACTGCTGCAATTGCACCTTCCCCTGCTGAAGTTGCTGCAAGTTCTGCAGGGCCTGCAATTGCGGCCCGGAGAGCACGCCCTGCGCGAGATTGATCGTCGTATCGTTCACCGTGCCGCCGCCCGTTGGATTGGATTGGGCGACCACCTGCACCATCTGGTCTTTTTGAGCGTCGCTGAGCGGCGTGTCGGTGTAGCTCAAGTCCTGTTGAAGCTGGTTCACGGTTCCCCGTTGATCCTGGGATTGCTGGAAATTCTGGAACTGGCCGTATTCATCCGGGCCCAGCGTGGTCTGAATCTTTGCGTCCACCTCGGCCTGCGCGCTTTTCACCATCTGGCCGAACTCGTCGGGATTCTGCATCGGGTTGATGCCCTGCTGGGTGGCCGCGATCAGGACGTCGGTTGCGGCGTTTTGCCGCTCAAGGAGCAGTTGCTGGAACTGCGCGAGCTGGGTCGGGCTCAATTTTGCGCTCTTATAGAATGCGGCGTTGCGACGGTTGATGTTGGCGAGTTGCTGCAGGTCCATCAGCCGCCGGATTTCCGGGTCGTCGAGCTTTGCGATCATGTCGCTGGCATAATCCCCCAAGGCCTGGGTCGCGGACGACCGGTTGGTGTCCTCGCCGCTGACCGTGGCGCCCCGGGCGTCGCGGACGGCGGCCAACCGGGCCTCGGCCGCCTGCGCGCGCTTCTCGGCGTCCCACGCGATTTTTTGCATGCGGCTGCGTTCGTCCGCGGTGAGCCCGAGGGAGCGCAAATCCGCGAGCGCGCGGTGTTCTTGCCAGGCGAGCCCCAGCGCTCCGATGGCGATGAGGCTGACGATGCAAAGAGGCAGATGCCTGGATATATTCATTATCCTTCCTCCCTCAGGATTTCAAGGGGGGGAAGATTTGCAAGGCCGCGGTCGGCAAAGACACCGGTGATCACGGCGACGGCGACCACCGAGAATGCGGCCACGGCAAGCTCACCATAACCGCCCGCCGCGGGGATATGCAGGAGAAAGCGGGCGAGCAGGACGTTGGCAATCTTGGCCATGCCGCCGCCGATGACCGCGGACAAGGCGCCCAGAACGGCATATTCGGTCAATTGCACGCACCGAAGCTGCCGCCGCGTGGCGCCCAGGACCCGCAGGAGAACCGTCTCCCGCGCCCGCTGATGGCGGCCCGTGATGACCGTGGCCGCAAGAATCACCATCCCGGTGGCGATGGTGAAGAAGGCGATGAAGTCCACGACCAGGATCAACTTGGCGAAAACGCGCTGCACCGTCTCGATCATGAACGCGATGTCAAAGATCCGGACGCTGGGGTACGCGCCGACTGCGCGTTGAATCGCGGCGGAGTCCGCCGGAGTCCGCGCCCGGACGAGGAGAATGGTGTGCTGCGGAGCGCCATCCAGGGCCCCTTGGGGAAACAGCAACGGAAAGTTGGGCTCCATTTGCATTCCCCTAAAGGCGCGGACGCTCGTGATCCGGGTGCGGATCGGAACGCCCTCGACGTTCCAGACCGCCTCGTCGCCAAGGTGAAGCGGACTGGGCAACCTTACCATCCACGGAACCACCGACACCGGGATGACCGGCGCGCCAGGTGGGGAATGTCCGGTGAATTGTCCCGCCGTCAGGCTCTCGGCGGGAAGCAGATTGGCGCGGTAGGTGGCCTGAAGTTTGGCGGGAAACCTAAAATGCGGCCCCGTGGCGGACGCCTTGCCTGGCTCTCCCGACCAGGGCTTGCCGTTCACGGACTCAAGGGTGACATCGAGAATTGGAACGCGCTGCAGGACGGTGGCGCCCTGCGCCTTCACCGCCGCGAGGACCGGATCAAGGTCCGTGTCCGCAACATGACCCAATACGAGATTCGGGGTGTTTTCGCCCTTCAGGTCCCGCAAAAGGGTCGAGCGCACCATATAGACAGTCAGCACGATGAAGAGGCCGAGACCAAGGGAGAGCAGAAGCAGCGTTGTCCGGTTGCCGGGGCGGTAAAGATTGGCGACACCCTGGCGCGCGGGATAAGGCGCCCGCGCCGGCAGGAAGCGGCGCGCCGCCAGGGAGACTAGGCGGGACGCGCCGGCGAAGACGGCAAATGCCACGGCCAGGGCCCCGGTGTAGGCCAAGGCGATGTTCACATTTCGCGCCTGCCACCAGGCGAAGCCAAAGACGGATGCCGCAATCATTGCCCACACCGCGATCCTCAACGGATCTTCCCCAAGCCGATCGCCGGCGTCGGACCTGAGCGCGGCGAGGGGGGAAGTCCGCCGCACGGCCAGCAGCGGAAGAAGGGCGAATACCATGCAGAGGAAAAAGCCGGCGACCATTCCTGCCGCCACCGCCTTCCCGGCGAAGAAGACCTCAAGATGAAAGGGCAGAAGGTCTTTGAGCAGGGCGGGGAGCAGGAGCTGCAGCCCGACCCCGACCAGCGCTCCGGCCGCCGAACCGCAAATTCCGAGCGCTGCGGCCTGGCAAAGATAGATTCCCGTTGCGGTCGCCGCGCTCGAGCCGACACAGCGGAGAATGGCCACGGTCCGGAGGCGCTCCTGGATGTAGATATGCAGGGTGCTGGCGACGCCGATGGCGCCGAGAAAGAGGGCGACGAAAACGACGAGGGAAAAGAATCGGTCGCCGGCCACGAGCGCGGTGTCGATTTTTTTGCCGAGTTCCTCCGAGGTCATGACGACGGGATAGACCGAGGAAAACCGGGTTTTGATTTCGGCCGCGATGGCGGTGACGTCGGCGCCCGCCGGCAGCTGGAAGTAAAAACGGTAGTTTCCATGAACGGGTTTTTTTGCGGCCTGGGGCGCGTCCGGGAGCGAATTCCACGGGAGGAAGGCACGGGACGTGAGCAGGAGCGAAAACGAGGAGTCGCCCGGGAATTCCCGCACAATGCCCGCCATGGTATAGCTGCCGGAGCCGATGGTGATCGGGTCGCCGACCGCGATGTGGAGGCGCTTGGCCACGCTCGGGTCGAGGAGGACCACCCGCTCCCCGCGCCGCAGGCGGGCGGCCCCATCCGCGGGCTCGGTCGTGAATTCCCCGTAAAACGGATAGGGGCCGTCGAGCGCCACGACCTGGACTGCCTGGGGCGTGGCATATCCCCGGAAAGAGAGCTTGTCGGGAAATATCTTTTCGCGGGCCCAGCGGGCCCCGAGTCCATCCATGTGGCGCTCGAAATCGGGATTGGGCCAGTTGTCGAGACCGACGCGGAGATCGGCGCCGAGAAGCCGTTTGGGCTGTTCGGCGACCGTTTTGCGCAGATTGTCCCCCAGCGAGCCGACCGCCACCAGGGCGGCGATCCCCAGGACGATCGTGGACGAGTACAGCAGCAGCCGGCGTCGCGATCTCCGGGTGTCGCGCCAGGCCATCCGAAGAATGAACCTCATGGCGAAGCCACCATCCCGCCCTTCAAGCGGATGATTCGCTGGCAGCGGCCGGCGAGTTCAAGGTCGTGCGTGACCAGGACGAGGGTCGTTGCCCGCTCGCGGTTGACGGAAAAGATCAAGTCGATCATCGCCCGGCCCGTGTCGTTGTCGAGATTGCCCACCGGCTCGTCGCAAAAGAGAATTTTTGGGCGGTTCATGAATGCCCGGGCCAGGGCAACCCTTTGCTGTTCGCCGCCCGAAAGCTGGATAGGGTAGTGGCCCCGCCGTTCGCCCAGTCCGACCCGGACCAGGAGTTCAAGCGCGTCGGGGGCGCGATTGCGTTCGCCGCGCAGCTCCACCGGCACGAGGACGTTTTCAATCGCGGTGAGAGTCGGGACGAGCTGGTAGTTTTGAAAGACGAACCCCACGTGTCGATTGCGCACCCGGGCCCGCGCATCCTCGTCCAAGCCGTCGAGCGGCTCGCCGGCGAGAACGACGCTTCCGGTGGTCGCGCGGTCGAGGCCGGCGCAAAGGCCGAGCAGGGTCGTCTTCCCGCTTCCGCTTGGGCCCACGATCGCGAGCGTCCCGCCCGCCTCCAGGTCGAAGCTCACGCCGTTCAGTACCGTAAGTCGCCCGGCGTTCGTCGCATAGGTCTTGGTCAGGCGGTCAACACGCAATATCGAATCGGGGGTCGGCATGGCTGGTGGGGGCTCCGAATGGTGATGGCTGCGGGGGTCCGCACAAGGCGCAAAAGGGGGAGCCGGGCTTGACAAGATTTTGCGTCATCCGGTAGTCTAACCAACTCACTAAAACTCACTTTACGAAAAAGTGGGCCCTGCGGCCCGCTTTTTTTTTCCACTTAACCTTATGAGCAGCGAAATACTTTCAGTCCTTGAATATATGGAGAAGGAGAAGGGCATTCCGCGCGGGGACATGATCGCCACGATCACGAACGCCCTCAAGACGGCGGCGCAAAAAGGGGTCAATTCCGGGCAGGAATTGAAGATAGAGATCAACCCCAAGAACGGCCAGCTCCATGCCTGGGCCGTTCTCAAGATCGTCGACTCCGTCAGCAATCCCCGGACCGAGATGCATATCGAGAAGGCCCAGGCGCTGAAACCGGGCGTCGTGCTCGGCGAGATGATCGACAAGGAGATAGACCCCTCTTCGCTGGGCCGGATCGCCGCGCAGACGGCGCGCCAGGCGGTCATGCAGCGGCTGCGCCAGTTCGAAAAAGACCGCATTTACGACGACTTCAAGGATCAGGTCGGCAACATTGTGACCGGCACGGTTCGCCGCCGCGAGCGCACCGACATCTATGTGGACCTGGGCAAGGCCGAGGCGGTGATGCCGGCCAAGGAGCAGATGCCGGCCGAGGAATTTCAACCCGGCGACCGCATCCGTTCCCTCCTGCTGGAGATCGAGAACACCCCCCGCGGCCCCGAAATCATCCTCAGCCGCGCCAGCGCCCGCTTTGTCCGGCGCCTGTTCGAGCTCGAGGTCACCGAGATCGCGGACGGCACGGTGAAGATCGAAGCCTTTGCGCGGGAGCCCGGCTACCGCACCAAGATCGCGGTGACCAGCACCGATCCCAAGGTGGATCCGGTCGGCGCCTGCGTCGGCGCCCGCGGCGCCCGCGTGAAGACGATCGTCCGCGAGCTCGGCGGCGAGAAGATCGATATCATCAAGTATCACGCCAGCCCGCGGGAAATGATCATCGAGGCCTTCAAGCCGGCGGTGCCCCGGGAGATCATCCTGGACGAGAAAAATCACCGCATCATCCTGAAAGTCGCCACCGACGACCTGGCGATTGCGATCGGCCGCAAGGGCCAGAATGCGCGGCTGACGTCGCGCCTCATCGGCTGGCGCCTCGATATCGAGGAATTCAAGGCCGCGGGCGACGATCCGCGCGGCAACGCCATCGCCCTGCTCGTCAGGACCTTCGAACTCGATTCCGCGATCGCGGGACGCCTGGTGGACATGGGCATCAACTCGCCCGCCGCGTTCGAGGGAGTGGGGGCCGAGGATTTGGTGGGTGGAGGATTCACTGCCGACGAGGCGAAGGTCATCATCGCGCGCATCACCCCCGCGTCGCCCCAGCTTTAACGAATGAGCATCCGCATCCACGAACTCGCCAAACGCTACAACATGGAGGGCAAGGATATGCTGGCCCTGCTGAAGGAGCGCGGCTACGTGGCGGCGGACACGAAATCGGTGTCCAGCACGGTCAGCAAGATCTACATCGACGACATTGAGAAGGAATTGGGCGCCAAATTGGCGGTCGCTGCACCGGCAGCAAGCCCGGCCAAGTCGGAGGTGAAAACATCACAGGAGCCGATCCCGGTCCGTCCGGCCGTCGCCGCCGGCACAGGGCCCGTTGTCGTGAGCCCGTCGCCCGACGAAACCGCACCTTCGAAAGTTCGCATGCCCGCCGGCATTTTCGTGAAGACGGCGGGAGATGTGGCGCGCCAGCGGGAAGCCGTCAAAGCGGCCCTCAACCCGCCGGCGGTCAGCCCCAGCCCGCCTCCGGTCCCGCCCAAGCCCGTCGCAGCGGCGGTTTCCCCGCCAAAACGCAGCGAGGACGCGCCTCCTCCTCCGCCCGCTGCGCCCAAGCCCCAGGTTTCAAGCCCGGAGGCTTCCGCGGCTGGAAAGTCGCCGGTCGCGCCGCCGCTTCCCCCGCGTCCTTCCGCCCGTCCCCCTGCCATTCGGAGTCCCGGCGATGCCGCATCATCCGCGTCCACGGCCCCGACGGTGACCATTCAGGGCGACGTCAAGATCATCCATTTCAAGCCCCCTGTCGTGGTGCGCGACTTTGCCACGGTGCTCGGCCTGCGTCCGTTCCAGCTCATTTCCGAACTGATGCAAATGGGCGTCTTCGCGTCGATCACCCAGTCGTTGGACGAGGCGGTCGCGACGAAAATTGCCGAGAAGCACGGATTCCTGCTCGAAGTCCGCCATCGCGGCGACGTTTCCGTGCAGCAACAGGCGCAAAAAGAGCGGGAAACGAAGAAGCCCGAGGAGGAGGACACCAAGAATCTCGTGCCGCGTCCACCCGTGGTCGTCATCCTGGGGCACGTGGATCACGGCAAGACCTCCCTCCTCGACGCCATCCGCAAGGCCGATGTCGCGGCCGGCGAAGCCGGCGGCATCACCCAGCACATCGGAGCCTATCAGATCGAGTTCAACGGCCGAAAAATCACATTTTTGGATACCCCCGGCCACGCGGCGTTCAACCAGATGCGCGCCCGCGGCGCCTCCGTCACCGACATCGCCGTCCTGGTGGTGGCCGCCGACGACGGGTTCATGCCGCAAACCGACGAGGCGTTGCAGCACGTGCAGAACGCGAAGGTCGCGTTGATCGTGGCCGTAAACAAGATGGACGTGAAGGGCGCCAATCTCGACCAGGTGAAGGCGAATATGCAGCAGCGCGGGATTCCGCCCGAGGATTGGGGCGGGGAGACGATCACCGTGCCTGTCTCGGCCACCAAGGGAACGGGCCTCAACGAATTGCTCGAGATGATCCTCCTTCAGGCCGACGTGCTTGAACTCAAGGCCAATCCCAAGGCCGAGGCCGGCGGTGTCATCATCGAGTCGCAGATGGAGGTTGGCCGCGGTCCGCTGGCGACCGTGATCGTCCAGCGCGGCACGCTGCGGGTGGGCGACGCGCTGGTGTGCGGACCGAATTGGGCGAAGGTGCGCGCGATTTTCGACGACCAGGGAAATGCGCTGAAGGAGGCTCCGCCGGGCACGCCCGCCCGCGTCATCGGATGGACCGGCGCGCCGGACAGCGGGGCGACTTTCAAGGCGGTCAAGAACGCGCGCGAGGCCGAAAACCTCGCCGAGGAGGAGGCGCAGCGCCTGAAGAAGGTGGCGGGGGCCGCGGTCCCGGCGCAGGATGTGTCGGTCGAGAAGCTCTTCGCCAACATCGCTGCGACCCAGCAGCGCACGCTCAAGCTCATCATCAAGACCGACGTGTTCGGCTCCGCCGAGGCGGTTCGCAACGTGCTCGAGGGCATCAAGACCACCAAGGTCACGCTGGAAATCGTCTCGGCCGAAGTGGGCCTGGTCACGAAAAACGACGTGCTCATGGCCGCCGCGTCGGGCTCGGTCATCGTCGGCTTCAGCACGAAGCTGGAAAACGGGGTGACGCCGCTGGCGAAGCACCACAGCGTGCGGATCGAGATGTACGGGATCATTTACGAGCTCGGGGACAAGGTGCGCGAGATGATGGCGGACCTGCTCGATCCGGACCTGAAGGAGTCCAAGCTCGGGGCCGCGGAGGTTCGCGCGACGTTTCCCCTGGCCAAGGGTTTTGTTGCGGGCTGCCTCGTCACGGAGGGCAAGATCACGCGCAACGCCGCCGCCCGCCTGCGCCGGGGCAAGGAGATTGTCCACGAAGGCAAGGTCGCCGCGCTCAAGCGTTTCAAGGATGACGCCAACGAGGTGCGCGCGGGCCTGGAATGCGGCATCAAGCTCGACGACTTCAACGGCTACCAGGTGGGCGACGTGATCGAGTGCTTTGAGATCCAGAAGGTCAGAGCGTCGCTCTAACCAACCCCAAGGACGCCATGTCCATCCGCACCGTCCGCGTGAACGAGCTTGTGCAGCGCGAAATCAGCGAGATCTTGCGCCGGAACTATCAGAGCGAGGCGGTGGCGATGACGGTCACCGAGGTGCGCGTGTCGCCCGACATGAGGGATGCCCGCGTGTTTGTCTCCGTGGTCGGCGACGCCGCCACCGCGGAGGAGAAGCTGCGCTGGCTGCGCCGCCAGGCCCGCGCAATCCGCGCCGAGGTGGGGCGCCGCATCGTGCTGAAATTCCTGCCGAAATTTCAATATATCCTCGATACGTCGTCCGACCGTGGCACGCGCGTGATGAGCCTGCTCGACGATCTGCCCAAGACCTGAATCATGGGGAAATTCTATCCAGAATTTGCCGCCGAATTTGACCGCCTGCTGGCGGCGGTCGCCGGACGCAAGGTGGCGGTGGTGGGCCACGCTCGGCCGGACGGGGATTGCATCGGCTCGCAGGTCGGGCTGGCGCGCGTGCTGGCGGCGGCCGGACACGAGGTGGTTTGCGTCAATTCCGACACCGTGCCGCGGCGCCTGCAATTTCTGGCGGCTGGGACGACATTTTTGCGCGCCAACGGCGTGCCGGCCGGTTCCGGGGATCTCGCGGCGATTTTTGTGGATTGCGCCGACCATGCCCGCGCCGGAAGCCGGCTGCAGGCGCGCTTTCCCGCTCCGGTTGGCAACATCGATCATCATCTTTCCAATGCCGGATATGCGGCGGTCAATCTGGTGGACAGCGCCTCGGCCGCGACCTGCGAGATTCTCGCGGGGATCATGCTCGACCGCGGGCTTGCCATCGATCCGCTGGCGGCGCAGGCGCTTTACGCCGGCATCCTCACGGACACCGGCCAGTTTCGATTCAATTCGACGTCGCGCCGCTGTTTCGTCCTGGCCGGCGAACTGGTCGCGCGGGGCGCCGTGCCGGCGCGGGTGGGCTTCGAGCTCTACGAGCGGGAGTCGGTGGGCAAGCTCCAGCTGCTCCAGCGCTTCCTCGCCTCCCTTCGCCTGGAATGCGGCGGCCGGGTGTGTATCGGCACGCTGCCGGACGGGATTTTCGCGGCCACGGGCACGACGGCGGAGGACACCGAGGGATTGGTGGATTACGCGCGGTCCATTGACGGCGTTGAAATTGCGGCCCTGGTCGAGCAGCGGAACGACGGCACCGTCAAGGCGAGCCTGCGGGCGAAGAATGCCGCGTACCGGGTGGATCTCATTGCCGCGCAGTTCGGCGGGGGCGGCCACGCCTGCGCCGCCGGCCTCAACTTGAAACAGGCGCCGGCGGACTTCCCGTCGCGCCTCCTCGCCGCCATCGTCTCCCGCCTCGCCGAAGTCGACGCCGGGAACTCCGCTTCCTGACCGGACGCCGCCCATGCTCGCATCGATGAAGGAACTCGACGGCGTCCTGCTGGTGGACAAGCCCTCCGATCACACCTCCCACGACGTCGTGGCGCGTCTGCGCGGCAAACTGAGGATGAAGCGGATCGGCCACGCGGGCACGCTCGACCCCATGGCGACCGGCCTCCTCGTCATGCTGGTGGGGAAGGCGACCCGGCTTTCCCAGTATCTCATCGGCATCGACAAGGAATACGAAGGCAGCATTGAGCTCGGCAAGACGACCAATTCGCAGGACGCGGACGGCGAGGTGATGGAAACGCGGCCGGTACCGCCCCTGACGGAAGCCGACGTGCGCGCCGCGATCCAGGGATTTCTCGGGGATCAATATCAAACCCCGCCGATGTTTTCCGCGATCAAGATCGATGGCGTTCCGCTTTATAAGACCGCGCGCAAGGGCGGCGAGGTCGAGAGGGAGCCCCGGTTCATCCGCGTGATGAGCTGGGACGTCACCGGGCTTGCCCTGCCGCGGATCGATTTCCGGCTGCGGTGCACCAAGGGCACCTATGTGCGCACCCTGGCGCACGACCTGGGCGAGAAACTCGGCTGCGGCGCCCACCTCGCTTCGCTGCGGCGCACGGCGGCGGGCTCGTTTCGAGTGACCGAGGCCCTTACCCTCGCGCAGATCGAGGCCCTGACGATTCCCGAGATCGAGCGCCGCCTGATCCCGGCGAGTGTCGCCGTCCCGTCGCATGTCGTTTAAGGCGCAAGAATTCCAATCGGTTGATCTCGCGCAATTGCCGGCGCAGCCCCTGCATTTGGCGATCGGCATGTTTGACGGGGTCCATCTCGGCCACCGCGCGGTCATCGAGGCCGCCATGCATTCGGCGCGGCGGAGCGGGGGATTGGCCGGCGTCCTGACGTTTCATCCTCATCCCAGCGTATTATTTCAGCCCGACCACCCGACGCGGCTGATTCTCCCGGCCGCGGCGAAAGCGCGCATTTTGTTCGGCTTGGGTGTAGACACCGTCATCGCCCAGCCCTTCACGCCCGAATTCGCGCGCATCGGAGCGGAGGATTTTCTTCCCTGGCTGAAACAGCGGCTGCCCCATCTGGCCGCGGTGTATGTGGGCCAGAACTGGCGCTTCGGCGCGGCGCGGCGCGGCGACGTATCCTTGCTGGTCACCGGCGCCCGCCCGCTGGGGTTATCCGTTTTCAGCGCCCCGCCCGTCAACTACGACGGACAGCCTATCAGCAGCACCCGCATTCGGGGCCTACTGGAGTCGGGCGACCTCCCCGCCGCGAGCGCGCTGCTGGGCTACACCTATTTCGCCGAAGGCCTGGTTGCATCGGGCCGGCGCCTGGGGCGCACGCTCGGCTTCCCGACCCTCAATTTGCCCTGGGCGCCGGGCCTATGCCCGCGTTTTGGCGTTTATACCGCCCAGGTGTCCGGCCCGAAGTCGCCGCAGTCCCTTGCCGCCGTGGCCAATTACGGCATCCGCCCCACGGTCGACAAGACGCCCGGGGAGCCCGTGCTGGAATCGCACGTTCTCGGCCCATGCCCCTTCAACCAGGGCGATGCCATCACGGTGGAGTGGAAGCGTTTCCTGCGCCCCGAGACCAAATTTGCCGACGTCCTGGAGCTGCGCGCCCAGATCGCCCGCGACGTCGAGGAGGCGCGGCGGGGCTGACCGCGTGCATTTGGGATTGCCCCGGGCTCCATCGCCCCTTCCCCTAGTTCCCTTTCGGACCCTTAGCTCAGTTGGTTAGAGCGTTTCCTTGACATGGAAGAGGTCACTGGTTCGAGCCCAGTAGGGTCCATTCTTTCGGAGGTTTGACTAGAAGTGACAGCGGATGCCAAAGCGTGACTTACTTTGTCTGGCCCAATGACCTTCACAGATTCTATCAATTGCGCCAAGAAGTCATAAGGTGACAGGGAGGCACATGAAACGACAGATTTTTGTGCCCCCGGTTGTGCACCAATCTCAGCAGCTGCAAGCCATGGGAGTTTGGCCATTTCGGCGGGCAGCTCAAGTGAAGGCACGTCGGTGTAGGCATGTGCTGTGAGATTCGCATCGGAATGGCCCAAAATTACTTGGGCAGACCGCTGATTTACTCCGTAACGCACCCCAAGAGTTTGCCATGTCTTGCGGAATGAATGGAAATGAACCACCCGCCCGAGACCATCTTTCCAATCGATTCCAGCATTTTTAAGGTCGTTGCGCAAATTCTCATAGCTGGGCCAGCGGAGCCAGAAGACTCGGCTGGTCGGCTCCACGTCGGCAGGCTTCATTTGGCGTAACATCTCTGCCAACTCATGTCTGAGTGGGATGGAACGCTTCTCCTTGTCCTTCATCGTGCCCTCGCGAAAGAGAGCGTAAGGTTGTGGCGCGTCGAGATGCAGGTCGCCCCACACAAGGGCCTTAACCTCGGACTTCCGCTGACCTGTGTAGAGCAATACCTGATATGCCTGCTGCCGTTTCCCAGCCACAGCAAAGAGCTTAGTCATTTCCTCCTCAGTAAACGCACGATATCTCCGAACCTCGCGCCCCCGAGTTTCCACCGCACCCACCCTAGCTAACGGATTTGCGGCGAGACGATCTGTCCTAACCAGCCAGTTAAGAAAGGCATTCAACGACACTTGATATTCCTTATTCGTTTTTGCTGACACTTGCAGCATGGAACGCCACGCAACAAATAAATCTGGACGAATGTCGGTAAGGTAACGCCACTTCGTCTCAATCACCATCCGTTGGATGCGCCGAATGGTGTCATGCACATGTCTTCGAGCGAGTTTGCGAGATGTTAGGTCCCTTTCATACTCATCGACTAACTCACTCAAGGTCTTGCTTGCAGTGTCACGCATTGCGCGGGGTGCGACCAGTCCTTCCTGTTCTCGCTGGGCCTCTAAGGCAAACGCCATAATACGTCTTTCTGCCATGGCCCTATCTGGAGTTCCAAGCTCCTTCCAGACCCGCCGACCACTCTTCTCCAAGGTGTAGTATCCTCGGTAACTCCGCACAATTCTCCCATGGCTCTTACGGTCTCGCTTATAAACGCGGGTATAAAAAACTTTGCTCATAGGTGAACAGATTCTAGGTGTTTGATGGTGACGGACTTAATGTACAATTCAAGCTCACTTTTACTGACCCTTGGGCATCGTTCGCTAACCATAAAGACCCGAATCTTCCCGGCAGCAGCTAACCTCCGCAAAGTGCGCTTTGACATGTTAAGCACTTCCGCGCCTTCATCCAAGGTGAGCAAATCGCAAAACATCAAAAGCTATGAATTTGCAGCCAACAGCATCCTTCGGTGCTGAGATAGAAAAGGGCCTTGGGTTTGGGGTGACTCTGAAAGCATGGGGACGGGACTCTATATTACCGGGTGTAGAGCATATAGTAACAGAGTTGGGGCAGTGTGTCAATACCATAATCCAAGACGCGAGCAGTAGATTGGATAGTATATGGGCATCATCTCTCCGCCTAATCGGCGTCGTTATGGGTTCGCTGTGCTTGAAATTTGTTGTCTTCCGGAGTGTAAACAAAGAAGTATCTGGTAACGTGTGGTTGTTTGAAAACATCGTTATAGAAAATCTCGCCCATAATGTAGATCAAAACCTTTCCAGACATTATGCCGTCAATCATGCTTTGGGTAATAGGTACCGCTGACTCTATGGGCATCGAAACATCATTATTTGGGAAAAGTACACCGAGAACAGGAATGACATTTTGTTGGAATGGCCTGCTCCCTCTTTCGGTCATGTCCGCATCTTGTAGGGGGGTTAATGATGCTTGGAGAAGACCCGGATACTTAAGATCAATAGCAAATGTCTTTCCACTGTTGATGATATGCACCTCTACGCTTACCGGCTTTCCTGCCTGCATTGGCGTCATATCAATGGATTTTATTCCGACCCACGCGCGTTGGTCTAGCCGTGAAGCCGCGATAGTGGCATCCAAAGCGACTTTGGCTTCCTTCGCTGTGTCTTCTATCGAGTCGGCTATCCGGCGGGTCTCAGTTATTATTTTATCCGTCTGCTTAGACCCGCTATCCAGTTGATCCGCTTGCCGTTGAATTTGGCTCAGTTGTCCACGCATCTCCCACCACTGCAGACCGGCAAAAACGACATAGACAGCCGTAAGGGAAATCAGCAATTTATTGGCTCTAGTCATTGACATAGGGCGAGATTGTGAAAATTGGTGTTAGAACGGCCTGAGGCTAGTGAATGGTTAATCTCTTCGGAGCATCTTAGCCGCTAATTTTTGGCACAATGTCCGTGAATACGTAGTGAACGAATTTCTTGCCAAGTTCTGTCAATTCGTACGGCTCTTCATCGTCAAAGGCAGACTTCATCGTGCCGCTGGAACTTCCTTTTGGTGAAGAAGGTTTTTTCACGAATTGGCCGTACATGTTAGTCTCACGATGTTGCCGAATTACATGCCCAAAGCTCAGGTCGGCAATTAGCAATTTGAAAAGATCCGCTTCGCTCGAATTTTCTTGCGGCAACTTGCCGTGAATTCTTTCCCAAATGTAACGCCTCGTAATACCGGGACCCTTGTAAACCTCCCGGATCACCATGAAGTGGGCCTCATGGTAGGTGTTTAGCCAGTCAAGGAAGAGACGCACCAAATCATCAGGAACGGTAAGTGTGGCGCCAGCATTTGCGATCAAGAGTCGGACATATTGCCGCTTTTGCTCTGTGTCGGAATTATCCCAAGCGCGAAAGGCTTTCCTCACGAGAGCCAAATACTCAGCGCTCTCAAGGCGATCTTCGATTTCCTGCCCTTGGCCCGAAAGCTTTTGTGTAACTTCGGCTAGGTCGCGAGCGAGGTGTTGCATCTTGATTTTGTGCTCCTCCAGCCACTGCCGCTGAAGAGCATCCATCCTGATTTGCGTCCCCTCTTCTTTGTAAGCCTGCGCTGCATTGAGAAGACTCCCGACCCATGGAATTGCACCTAGTGCAGCCATGATGACCTTTCGTAACACTCGCTGCCTATTCGTAGGTTCAAGCGCGAGGATGGCCTCTGCAAGCTTCTCTTCGTCTGATGGTTGTGACTCTGAAATAAAATCCATTAGCGCGACCTATAATATCCATACGTGTGAAGATCGAGTTCATTTTGCGTGCCCCGCTGATAGAGTCTCCGATGATTGACCAACCGTGTTCGACGGTTACAGTGAATCTATGACCAATGAAACTACACTATTAATTAAAAAACTTGAGGGCATCCGAGACACTCTTGGGAAATACAAGCCCGCGGAGTTGGGAAAACCACCTTCGCCAGCTTTCGCTGAAGACTATAATAGGGCTAGAGACTTTGCATTGAAAGAGAAGCCTGCGATTAAGGACCTTGCACCGCCAGAGGTTGCCATTGGTCCAAACCACCTTGGAATTAGGATTGTTGCTTCGACATACTTAGAAATCCTAACGTACACTAGTCAACTGATCGGTCTATTGAGCTGAAGGGAAGCAACGGTACTTTCTGCATTGCCGATGATCGCTTCGTCATCGTAGATACAATGCTTATGCCAAACCATAAAACAGTTGAGACATTAAGAGCGAAAGTCGCCCGCCTTGAATCCGAAATCGCGCACGACATTTACGTAGAGCTTGCCATATTGCCGAAACAATTCGGCTTTTCTTCCGTTGCCCATTTTTTAAGGGCCGTAGAAAAGGCAGCAACCGGGGCCCGCAAGAAACGTGGGCGCAAGAAGGTGGTTAAGGCCGCAAAGCCTCGCCGTCGCAAACGGGCCAAAATCACCGATGCCATCCGTGCCAAAGTTAAGAAGCTCGTAAAGGCGGAAAAGACTGGCTCCCAGATTGCCAAAGCAGTCGGCATTTCACTGCCTAGCGTTCAGAATATCAAGAAGGCTCTGGGGCTGATTAGGGTTACCAAAAAGTCTGTGACTAAGCCTAAGACTCGCCGTGCGAAGACGAAACCTAGTGCTGCGCCCAAGAGCCGTAAGAAACGCCTTTCGCGAAAGAGAGATTCGGCTCTTGAAGGAACACCAGTCCATCAATTGCCGATTGAAACCATGGTTCCTCCGGGTTGATATTTGATAGCGGATGATTTCCCATCGCAGTGTGAACAGCTGTAACACGTGGTATGCGCTCCGGAGTCCAAATTCTTGAACGGTTCAAAACGCTAGCGAACGAGGTTTTCTCCTTTTCCATACCAGACTATCTTGCCTCAAAGGGTAATATATCTTTGTTCGGATATGAGACTGACCGGGTGAAATCCGTTGTTGCTCCGCTTTTTGGCAACCCCCCGTTTATTCTCACCACAGCCATTAACAGCGCCAAATATGTGGACGCAGTTGCTGGGTATTGCGTTGATGTCGGGAAGAAGTTTCCAGTCGCAAAAGTCAATGCTGACGTACTTCTAATTTCGAAATCCCTACTCTCAAATGATGATGACAAGTTCGATGCAATTCTCACTCACGAGATATGCCACCTATTGATTGATAGTTCGTCGATCGGCAAAACGAGTTTGGTGATCGATGAGAAGGCGAAGTATCATGGCGCTAGTCTATTTCTAAAGACTGATACCGAACGCCAGCACATCACTCGCCACACGCTTCTGTTCTGTGAATTGCTGGCGGCAGCAGCCGAGAAGCTAGCGGTTATCGTTCCTAGCTTAAAAGATCGCAAAGGAGCAATAAATGCAGCAATGCATTTTGATCTGCGCGCAAATCTACCCGGTTTCCCTTAGAATTGTTAGCGCATTATGACTGGCATAGAGCTTCTCGAAACTGCATTGGCGGGATTTCCTGTAGGCACTCCTCCCGATAGGCTTTACCGCTTCTACGATGAAGGCGCAATAGCCGCGCTGCGTGACGGCACCCTGAAGATCAGCCCCCCCAAGGATTTAAACGATCCATTTGAGATGTGGGCCGGAATTTCAGAGGACGGTTTGCATGAAGAAGATGTTGTGCGAAGCCTCGTAGCCGAAAACGGTATGTTCCGTCGGATGATGAAGGTTAAACGTCCGGATGTGCTAAGGAACGAGAGAGCATACCGAGATTGGGCTAGACGCGTAGTACGAGCTACTCCCAATCAATGGACGGGGCATTTGAAATCCTATGTGCGCGGAATAGCGGCTGGCGCGGGAGATTTGGGGATTGCTAGCTTTTCTTCATTCACCGACGATGATCTCAATGGCCCGCTCGGTATTCGGCATTGGGCTATGTATGGGGATAAACATCGGGGATTCGCAATCGAGTACAACGGGAAGCACCAGTGCTTCAACGCTTGGGCAGGCTCAAAATGGTTCTTTCCGGTCAAGTATTTGGATGATCGACTTCAGGTTAGTCTAAAGGAATTTGACGAATGGAGTGACTCCAAGATGTTTCAGATGTTCAGGAGACTGTCGGAGGTGAAATGCTCGCTCGCATGGGGTAACGAAAAGGAGTGGAGACTCATTCATCCCATCTTCCGCCGAGTGGAACGTGCAGTAACTTCACGTGGCGAAAAATTTCCTTTCATTCGCCTTTGGCCTAGTGCGCAGCCAAGTGACACACCCCAGTTACCGGTTGATATCATTCGGCGGGTCATTTGGGGAGTGAACACACCGACGCATTTAAAGACCGAGATCCAAAACGCCGTCAAACAACCGCATTTAGGAAAAATTGAGATTTGGGAAACAAATACGTGCGACAAAGACTTTGCTCTCCGTCTCAAGCGCATCAAGTAGTGCCCCGAGGAACGGCCCCGGTAGTCGGTTGCCACTGCTGCTTTGTGACGCTTTCGCAGTCGGTTGCTTCCTCCCACCCGCCCGTAATCTAGGCACTGCCATTGCCTTTGGATCTCAGCCATCCATGTAATATCACCTCGATAAGGTCCCCAGCCTCAGGTAAGGTCATGGGATTCTTAGGCGGTTGCGTGCGCTCTTTTCCATGACGCGCTAAATCGCCCGTTGCACTAGGGGAGTTTGCCGTGCGTTTGAACCGTATTAGGGAACGTTTGGTTGCCCAGCCAGCCGCAACGATTCCCCCCGTTTCACCTACATCAGCCTCGATAACCTCAAGGAGCCTATAAAGCCCCTCCCAGTTATTCGCATCCTTACCGAATAAACGCAGTGCCTTTGAGACGGCTTCGTCTTTGTATGCAATGCTTGCCCAACTGCGGGCGGGGTCCGCGTTTTCGACATTCGTTTCACGTCCTCCGGAAATTATAAACTTTACCTTGCCAAGTTTGACTCTGAAGTGAAGAGCGTCAGTCGGCAAAAAAAAGTCCTTCCGGCCATCTGGACGAACGCGTAATACGTGGCCGGGCTTAAACGGTTCTATTGCCCCAAATTCCAATCGAGCTATTCCGCTGAGGACTCCAAGGAGGTCATTAGCCATCGTCAGCACCTCATTCGAACCGGAAGCGTTCTCGAACTTTTTCGATTCCAGAAAGTATTGGTTCTCGTCGTTGAATAGCCGGTGATCGTCGTTGTTAAATGCATTCGCGAGAGCATCTAGATCGACTTTTTCGCCGGAAATCTGAACGCGCCAAGTCATTGAGTCCCTCCTCTTGATCTGCGTCGGAGGACTAATACGAGCATGACGACTCCCCAAATTAACAGCAGCCCTCCCCCAATCCTGACGCTAATCCCGCTTGAGTTCACTCCTCGGTGGTAAGCTCGGCTCGTAACAAACCACTTAAGTCCTAATAGGATTGCAGCAACAGAGGCGAGGATGCCGAGGATTCGGTTCCCTTTGTTTTCGTCGGCCATAGCTTAGGTTAAGGATGAAACGGCCCGAGTCGTATTCAAGAGCGAACCGTCTATCCTCTTCACCCCTTCGGCCCAAATATCCCCTCGTAGAAATCTGCGGCATTCTTAAGTAAGGGCCTGACCAAGGATTCGAGTTTTTCGCGTGGCAGTAGAGCTAGGAAAGCCCCGAGGAGAGGAAAGATAATCGTGAAGATTGCGGCCTTGAGCTTAGCGTGTAAATCGTAGGTGGGAACTCCATTAATTGTTATCTTTCCCGTTGGGTTGAATGCTGTGAAGAAGAAACCAATGCACATGGCACCACCGACTGTAAGAAAGCACCAACCGAGAATTCTGAATCGGATGACAACCCTGCCAAGAGTTTTGTTAAAGTGGGGCTCGTCCATTGGTCTTTATTGTATATCCGTTTGCAAAATCGATGTTGCCCAAGATCCCGGCGTTTGAGTGCCCTTGCATCCTAAGATCACGTTGCGCCGTAAACCAGCAAAACGGACCTGAATTGTAACAATCACATCTGCCTGAGACCAAGCTGCGGTTTCTAGGTCTTCCAATTCGTTCATCCTATCGTCCTTAGTCTGCCACCGAGCTACACTCGATATAATCTGGACTGGAGCAAGCTGCCCGAGTTGGTGTAGCGCAGCAGACTCCGCCGTCTTGCGGGCACTTTCCAGCAAAGCATCCACAGAAGGCGTCAACAGTACTGCCGAGGACGGGTTGCCAGCTACGGAACCGTCATCACTTGAAGAGGATTGCAAGGCAGCAGGCGAAGCGTGATGGGTGCTTCCCCTTAATCCATCGGTCGCATTCGACCAGTCTCCTGTTCTCAGTGGCTCGTTGCTGGGTGGCTGGGTACTGGTATCAGCCTTTAAATGGCACACAATCAAAAGGCAGCTGGCCCAACTGATGAGTGCTGGTAGGGGAAATGCTCTGCGTTGCATAGCCTGAGATGAGATTGAAGCGGCTTGCGTCGTACTCAAGAGCGAATGCCCATCCCATTTCTAGCAGAATGGCTACCGACAAATCACACGAACGGAGTTGTAAACGGCGATTGAAAACTTAAGACAGCTGCTGGGCAACTTCCAGTTCACCGTCAAATTAATATCGGAATGAATGACCACCAAACATCGCAGGATTTCCCCCGTCATGCTGCTGAAGTGACTGCCGGATTTTGCGTCGCATGCATTCTTACCCTCATTTTCACCGCTCCACTCCACGGTGTTCAAAAGCGCTCCATTTCGTTATTTTCCTTGGATCTGCCATTACTCATACTTGCGCGAATGTTAAGATCCGCATACCCTACTATCAGACATACGAACACCCAGACTGTGCTAGCGATTTCGGGTTTCGTAATCGCAATAGCGGCTTGGATATTTCTATTGTGGGGGGTGTACCGTCCGGCAGCGATTATGTTTATTGTTGGACTTGTAATCACATTCGTCGTGCTAGGCCGTATCGAATTAGAGAAGGCCAAAGTGGCCGAGCCTAAGCCTCCGGTCGCCTAATGACGAGTCGCCCGATCTATGAGCATCCTACCCCAGCCCCGGTTTCCGAAACCGAGTCAATCAATTGTAATGTGGGCGCAGGACGCATTACCATTGGAGCTGCGACGATGGATCACGGAGAGCCGGTCAATCGAAGACCTATTTGAGTTTATAAGCGCCAACAAAAATAGAGCCAAGGCATACTGTATTTCTCAGGGAGATACGATTGACTTCGATTCCTTGGCCCAGCAGCAGATTCAAACCCTTATTGCCGTACAGACCCATGAGCAGTTTCAGACTGCTGCTGATGAGATGAAAGGCATGGCTAAAGAAACACACCCTCACTTAATGGCACTGCGGCTACCGCCGATTTCGAAGGACCCGCGCACTTATCTCGCCTTCCTTTCTGGTGCGCTTGCTGGCTGGCCGCGGGAATCCTGACGAAGCACTTCTAAGGACCTATGTGGCGACACGTTCTCACTATGGAGCGACCCAATCTCTTTGGCCCCCTGCTCTGCATATTAATTGGGACAGCGCTGTCTCTCTTTCAGGGCCGTAAATTTGTCCGTAGCCTAGTTCTTACCTCGTGTCATTGGGCTACCATCGTGGCGTTGATCGCACTCGGCACATTTCTTCAAAATGCGATTGTATTTCTGTTTACGTCGCATGCCTCACTTCTCACCGCAGTGGCAACACTACCAAGTTATTACAGTGAACAGTTCAAATGGAATTCGTTCTCTACCTACTTCGACACCCTAGGTCAGGATTCCCTATTGCCAGCCTCTGCAACTCTAATCTTCGCGAGTATCGCCACCCCCGGGAAAGGGAAAGTCATTGCGACCTTCATTGCCTTCTTTGTGTCACAGTCTATCCTTGATAAGCTTAATTACAGAAGCTTCGATTTAAGCATTTTACTAATTGCGTTCGCGTGTAATGCAGTTGGCGGACTCATCTTGGGGCTTATTGCATCCTATGTGTACGACTGTTTGGGTTCTGTTCACTCGGCGGGCGATCTCCAAGCTCTTTTGGGCGGCATTATTAAGCCCGTAGTTTGGGTTATAATATCGCTAGCTATTTTTGCTGTTTGGAGAGTTCCCGTCGGCGTGAACATAAATATAAACGGCTACAAAGAACTAATGCTGGTAAACCCATGCGTCATCCGCGTTTCGTCTAATCAGGGGATTATGGGGTTTTTTATTACCCGCGAGGAGCAGATCACTGCCGTTTCGAATGGAGACCTTAGCATCAATCTGACATTTCCATCTTTGCCTAATAAGGTGCATTCGCCAGTATTGCTCTACACAAGAGGCATCGATCCGTCGGATGACCAAATGTGGGAGACATATTCGAAGGCTAAGTTGATGTCGCTTTCAGAAGCTAAGACGATTTCGTTCCCCGATCGTTTAGAATTCGATCAGTCGCGAAATAGCGCAGTGACTTTGAGGCCTGTTGGTGGCACAAAAACCAATGAGTTTTTGTCACTAGCTGGAAACGGCACTATCGATCTGAGAAGCCTTGTGCCGAATACTAGTGGCCCGAGAGTAATGATTACGCTAACTAGTACCGATATGGCCCTGACTTTAGCTAATCGCAATATGTTAGGTGTCAGGAGGAGCCTGTTGGATGATCGACGTGATGATGCAGAAGGTCCACAAGTACTAACGTTTGCCGATCTTTCAGACTCGATTACGCGAGCCCCCAACAGTCCATTGGGACGTTTGAAAGCAGTTACGGGTAATCGCACTACGCTTCTCGATCCATTCACATTGGACTCCTTGCTTCGGCTGAGTGTAGATGAACCTTGCGAGGTCCATTTGAGTGGGCTTGAAGAGCTGTCATATATCGCCCCGGATGATGGCGATCCATTTGCTGTCGCTGAGGAAGTGACCTGCGACGGAATAGAGTTCGATGCGAGCGGCGGTGTAATGAGAGTGGGCTTGTCTCCTGACATTGGAATTCATGCTAATGATAGGATACTGGCGCGTTCCGGTGGCATGCCGTTCACGATCAAGCGATCCAGCGACCATCAACTTACGGTAACTGGAAAGGCCATTGAGGTTAGGTTGAATGGCGAGGCTATTAATAATACTCTATTGGGCGGCATAGGTGAGTCACCCGGCCATTTGATCGTCACGATTCTTTTAATCGTGTTCGGCTGGAATCAGCAAAAGTTAGTTAACTGGTATAGTCGGCTGAAAGGACGACTTTCCCAAAAAGAGGGATAAAAGTTACACGAAACGGCCCAATTAATTTGAGAACTCACATTAACCTGCGAACGACGGATTGCGGCAATGTGACAGTAAAAGGCGTTTTTTCCGGTGGGCTAGGTTGCCCAATCCACGTACCCGAAGATTCGCAATGCCGCCTCTACCGCCTTTGCCCGCGACATCCTCCGGCTCGGGAGGTCATCCCGCTTCCAAAGGGCCAAATGCTCAAGATTGGCTTTAAGAAGATATGACTGGTTCCGCTTCTTGCCCCACTTTTGGGGAATGGGGCCGTTTTTAAACGCTTTCGCCGCATAAAGGCCGTATTGGTATCCATCCCCGTCTCTTGGGGCCTCTAATCCCATTCTTTCGCCCTTTAGGGGTATCTCTAGAACCCGTTGATGAGTTATTTTCCAGAAATCCCGCAAATCCGCCGAAATCTGGCCCGCAATTCGCTCCGCCGAGTAATGATCCGGAAACAAAACTAGAAAGTGAATGTGGAGCATACCTTGCCCAGTACACTCGATGGTTCCAATTGCATTGGCCCCGTACTTATTGGCCAATCTATCCCTAAAGGGCTTCCACAGCTTTGCCCTGAAAGTCTTCAACTCTGTTACCATACTTTCCATCATCCCCGCGTAAGGCATTTGACCTCTGATTTTGCAAAAATCTACAAATCGGTTGATCTTATACAGGTTATCATAACAGTTGGTTAAATAGGTACCCGTATGACTATCACGAGGTATATTCCAACTCACTTTAACCTCATATCGTTCACAAACACCATATCTAGGTACTACTATCTCACTACCTTCATCTGTTAATCCTATGCATTTAACCTCATATGGTTTGCCATCTAAGTTTTGATGTACTAAGGTAGTATCTTCTAAGGTATCCTTTAAATCCTTTCCTTGTATAGCTGAAGAGTAGGCCATGATGGGTGTATCGTGGGGTTAAATTTGGTTGACGACTCAAGAACTGACATGTGTTATACACCGTAGCGGAACTTCCCTTCACCAAGTGCCAATAGGTGGTGGCTCTTGCGCAGAGAGTTCCAATTGGGGTACAAAGCCTATAGTAGCTGGGTTGGGCTTGGTTGTCAACCATAATCACCGCTGTAGTAAAGTGGTATGGAAGTGTAAAACGACTTTTGTATTCACAACCCGCGCCCGAAAACGAGTTGGCCTAACGATATTGAGGCCCCCAGATACCCAGTGACTTTGCCATACGGGGGTTGATCGCGCTAGATTTTGAACAACCCAAGGCATTGTTGTATAATGCTATAGATACATTCGCGGACTCTAGATTCACTTTCTGCGCCATGCTAAGTGAGGCTACTCATCTATGTGCTAATACATCATCGTCAAAGGCTCTCGATAGTGGCCTTCTAACTGATTGTACCGCGACTCCTATAGACATCTACTCGCCTTCCATGCCGGACATAGGTAGACTGCAACTGCGTTTCACTGGCGTGAAGGTTCAAATATCTCACTGCGGACGATAACTGGGGCTCGTACTTGGGCATTGAAATACAACATTTTCCTGCCATCTGTGGCCTCCATGAGAGTTACCCCGCTTCTCGTGTGCCTCGTGGCGTTACCTCTCTTTGGCTGTTCACCAAACCTAGGTCCACAGACCTACGCTTACCTTTCCGGTGAGCACGACCTTTACGCCCATTGCGTCGATCAGATTCGTGATATGGCTCGTCTGGTTCCACCCGTTCTCCAATCGTCCTTCGATAAGAACATTCGAGAAAGAGAAGCCCAGCGACAGCGCGGGTACTTACGGGCGGTAAACGCCTATTATACCCTTTCAATCCAACTCGCACGGCAGCGCCAGACTATCATCGCTGATGCTCAAAATAAGATCGGTGCCCTTGATGCTCGCGGAGTGGAGCCTGACGCGGTGCAGCTGGTTCAAGAGTACCAGCGGTTCTTGGGCGACCGTGCAAACCTCTTTGCCGAGTACGAGGCGTTAATCAGGGATGAGCAAAAGCAGTTCCAGATTAAGCAACAACCACGATTAGCGCTCGATGCTGTGAAGGGTATCGAAGCTGGACTCGCGGATGGGAATTACACCGTTGCCATTGTCGCTTTTGCTAACGCCGCACTCAAGGACCAGAGCGCAGACATAGATCGGCAAACTCAGATTCGAGCGCACGTTGACCGCTTCCAAGAGCTGGGAACCACCGCCGAGCGCGACTTGGCTGATGCTAGGACACTTAGGAGCCAGCTTATGGCTCATTACGAGAACAGGTATCCCAATCAACAGTGGGAAGCCCTTATTCGACCATCAGCCCAAGAGAAGTAAATGGCCCCAAAACTGCGCCTGCGGCGTCAGAGCTTTGCTTTGGTTAGCAGGTCTGCCCCTTTCAATCCCAAACCCGAAGCAATTCGCACAATTGTTTCTAGCGACGCCAGTTTCTCTCCCCGCTCTACTTCTCCCAGATAATTGAGAGTCAACCCGGCTTTCTCCGCCAAAGTCATCTGGCTCAGTTTTGCCGCCAACCTCAATTCGCGCACCGCTCCCCCAAGCTGGTTTGGCAGGCGGCGTCGGTCAGAAGGCATCCCCCGCATTCTACCTGCTGTCGTCGGCTAGCTCTACCTGCTATAGAAGGTTTTGGATTGATTCTCGGCTGATTTAATGATTTGGAATTACTCTCCTCCTAATCCTGCTATGAAAAACTTGCCCTTCCTCATCCTCGGGTTGATTGGCACCGTACTGGTTCCTTCAGCCGCATTAGCCGACAACATTTACTTCACCGATAATTTCTCCGGTACCTCGGTAAATCCAGCCTATTGGCAAACAATCCTTCCACTCAGTACTTCCAGTGTCGTCGAGGGTGGAGGAGTCGTAACGACAACTGGGCGCGGGGTTCTAGCTACGGCGAACCAATACACGGCACCTTACCAAATCACGGGTGATTTTACCATGCTCACCTCGGACGAGCATTTTAATATCTCACTTCGGACGGGGCTGACCACCGATGGAACCGATTCATTTTTTGAGGAGCAAGGGTTGATCGTTAGTTTCGCCCAAGATGGCCAAGAAGTTTCGATTCAGGAATACACCTCACCTACTGATTGGAACCAGATAGCTTTGGCCAATTACTCATTCCAAGTCGGACAGGAATACTCGTTCGGCATAATTGATACCGGCACATCAATCTCCCTGTCGGTGGATGGTGTAGATTTGCTCTCAGCCAACAGCAGTTTTTCTGATGGAAGTAATATTGCCTTTTACAGCCGCGAATTTCCGAATACGGCAACAGCGATTGATGATATTTCAATTAAAGCAGTGCCGGATTCTGGGTTAGGCTTGGGAACTGTGGCAGCAACCCTTCTTGGGATATGCGGGCTTGGGTCGTTAAAACTCTACAGGAAAAATCATGAGTTCCAGCAATGAGATTGCGGCATTGACGGCCCGCGTTGATCAAATCGAAAGATGGATTCAACGGGTTACCCGGCAAAGGCCAGCAGTCACTGAAGAAAATAGTTTCGAGTTGGTCTCATTCGATGTTAAGGAGGTGAGGACTGGGGCTGTGCCAACATATGCCTACAAATTGCTGGTTCGGAATCTGACTGATAGGCGACTAATTATGGGTGCCAAAGTGGCATTTATGGATAGAGAGGGCTTTGTATTGGAGGAGTCCCATATTTCCTCTTTTACGGTGCAAGCCGCGCAACACTTGGCCACATCGGGGCAAGCAACAATATTGAATGGTAGCGATCCGTCAGCAGTCGCCGATATCAAGGCGGTACTTCAAGTAATAGGCTAATTTATGGAGCAAAAAAGCATCAGCGCAAAGATTCATGCTTCGACTTCTGCGCCGAGAGCTAGAAGTCTACCCAATCGAGAACTAGAGGTGCCAGAAATTGAACAACCGCAGATCAGGGTCACAGCGGGGCGTCGCGATCCGATGTTGGCGGGCATGCAACTACTTCTTATCTTTGTCGGGGTAATCGCGTGCGTCATATTCCCACTGCTACTCGTCATTGTAATTCCGGCACTCATAATAGCCTTTTTCAAGAGACAAGGGAGTCGGTAAAAGATCGAAGACCTACACACCCGTGAAGTCCAAGCTTGCACCCCTAACCCTGGTGGTGGCCCTGTTAGCATTCGCTGGTTGTGCCTCAGCAGGAACGAAAGTCGAACAGTCCACCGCATCATCAATTCAAAAAGGGGTGACAACCAAGGAGGATTTGGTCGCGTTGCTTGGTCCTCCGAAGAGAGACATCACCTGTTCAACTGGCAGAGAGTTACTGGGATGGTATTATTCCAAAACCCATGCGAAAGCTATTTTTTATGTTCCGTATGTCGATGTTGTCGCCTCCGTCGTCTCACCGGCATCAATGTACGCTACGACAAGAACCAACCTCGAAGTCGTTTTTAATAAAAAGGGAGTGGTTGAAGATTATCGCTGGTGGAACGATTCAATGCTCAAACCGCGACTGGATGCACCGGAGTTCAACACCAGCAGTAACCTTGTTGACTAGTCGCGCACCGGGACCGTGAGCGTGAGTGACTCACTTCCTCTCTCTCTTCGCCGCATTGACCAGCGTGAGAATTGAAAGGCGAATTTCGGGCGGCAGTTGCGGCCAACTTTCGATCATTTGGGCGAGTTCGCTAAAGTTTTGTGCCCCCACTTGTGCCATGGGGCTTGTTCTACCCTCGCAAGTTACCGAGACAATAATAGATTGCAAAAGCTTTGTCACTGGTTCGAGCCCAGTAGGGTCCAGTCTTCGCGGTCGCGTCAGCGCGCGAAGACTGTCCGGCGTATGCCCGCGTGCAGCGGGCAGGAGACGGACCGGGCACAACGCACCGCTCCGCCTGGCAAGCCAGTCTTCACCACCGCGCCAGCGAGGGAAGACTGCCAAAGCAAAACCAACGGTCACGACACGGGCTATAATCCCTAGCCGTGCCCAATTTCACCTACGTCTACATCCTGGAGTCCGACATCGTCCCCCAACAGCGCTACTTCGGCTTGACCGACGACCTGAAACAACGCCTGAGCGAACACAATAGAGGCACGTCACGCCACACGTCCAAGTACAAGCCTTGGCGTATCCGGGCTGCCATCGCCTTCCGCGAGCGGCATCGGGCAGCCGAATTCGAGAAGTACATGAAGACCCATTCGGGGCGGGTCTTCTCAAAGCGATGGTTTTAGACGCGAGCGTTTTCCCCGCGACTCGTAGCAACCCCAAAGTGACCCACTAGGATCCGCTCTTTTCAACTTATAGTTGCCATCGACTAAAGATCGCCGCTAAGAACTGTCCATCCCTGCAACGCGCTCCCAGGCGGGAGTAGGCCTACCCCAACGAAAAATCCCATGGGAATGTTTCGGCACACCGCCATTATTGTTAGGGATCGCCTTCTTTATTCCCGGGCTCCTCCTCTCGTCTATTACTCCGCAGCGATCTCGTCTCTTCTAATCGGCTCCGCCATCTACGTGTGCTTTCGCACACGCACGCTTCTGATGTTCAGATGGTTCGACGTGATTGGATTGAATTTCCCAATAACGATGCTGAGGGCCTATGCTAAGCCACTTCGCCCAAACCTCGCAGACTGGGTTCTTTACTCTGCCCCATTCGCGTTGTGGGTCTTTAGCTATCTACTATTCATTAGAATAATTTGGGCGAACAAGAGTTCTCTTGAACGCCATTTTTGGTTTTGGTCCGTTCCTCTTGGATCGATCGGAATCGAGTTCGGTCAAGGGCTCAGAATCGTCCCAGGAACTTTCGATATCAATGATTTGGTTACTATAGTCGCAGGAACGCTAGTGGCCCTTATTTTTCCATGAATCTTCGCAAGAATGTGCTATCTTCATTAATAATGACCGTCTTCGGCATTCTTGCCGTCGGCAGCTTGGACACCGAGACGACCACCATAGAAGTCCATGAAAAGCCGGTAAGTTATACCTTGTCCGCGGATCAACTCTTTAGCGACTACGCTGCTAACGAGGTTGCGGCAGATCAGAAATATAAGGGCCAGGTTGTCGTCGTTACAGGCCAAATTGACAGCATAGGCAAGGATATCACTGATGAAGCATTTGTCGTCATAGGGGGCTCCGGCTTCTTGGACGGAGTGCAATGCATGTTCGTGAAGAGCCAGGAAACCGCAGTCGCAGGCGTTTCGAAGGGCCAAGTGGTAACAATCAAAGGCGAGGTCGGCGGAAAGATGGGCAACGTTCTACTCAACAATTGCACCTTTCAATAATCCGAAGTGGCAGTTCCACAGCGTCAGGTTATACATTGTACCCAGAATCGATAAAATCAGCCGGACAGGAGTGCTAATCCGGTACAATGAACAACCTGAGGTTGCCCCTTAGGATTGCCTCTTTGCCGACACACGACCACTTTCAGGCTTTGGTTCGGGCATTCGGTTTGCACCAGCGAAGTCGAACCTCATCGGCGTAAATTTGATTCCGTTAACGTGCCTCTCCTCCTCCGCGATCCGAAAGCCTTGCCTCAGAAAGACCCGGTAGGCATCTTTTCTTTTATCAGCCTGCTGAGCTCCAAATGAGTTTTGGCATCCAAATGGTAATCCAAGTCATCCACACGGATTGTCTCTGGTAACAGTTCCATGAGAAGGATGGTTGTGCCGCTCTTGTCGCAAAACAAAATCGGTGCTGAGTCAGCTAGGATTGGTGATGAGCGAACAAGGTAGGTCGTTCCGAGTGCGTTTGCGAATCGCGCCATCCAATCGTGATCTCTGACCGTGATTGGCTCCTTTGCCATCTTGTTTGCCCCTACAATCGCAGAAACAGGGATTTTCGCGCAGTCAGCCCCCAGAATACGCTGAGCATAATCCTCGGCGATGTTGCTCTTGCTGTTTGAATCGGCGCGGGAATGAAAGATATCCCATTCCTCAGGCAGCACTACTTTGGTAAGAAGAAGTTCCCTGTTCCACACCGCAGCTTGTTTCTGCATCGTAGAAGGCAGTGGCAAAGGTTCCGGCTCAAACGGCGTTTTTCCACGACTAAACTTACCGCTTAAGAAATATTGAGCGGATTGCGTGGGGGAGATAAACCAAGTGTCAAACGTGCCCGACAGAGCAAATGTTAGGCGACGCCCAAGGACTCCAAAAGTGCCGACGGAATCGGGTATGCGCACCGTGGTTCCTTGTGGAAAGAAGATCCAACCGGGAGAACCAACAAATGTCGCATAATCCAATATCGTAGGCACCTGCTCTGCTTGCTTTCCCTTTTCATCTGTTAATTTATAGGCCACCAAGCTTGAGTCGATCCCCCCGGTTGAGTTGTAGCTTACATCCATATATCGGAGGTGAGCCGACAGATTTTGAACTTCGATTAGAACATCGACCTCAACTTTGTCGTCCGTTCTACGGTTGGGCATGAGTATCAACCTCCCTTTTAAGCCATCAACCACTGGAGACCACTCGCCCGTAATTTCCGGAAGCTTGGCGGGAGATTGAACGGCAGCATCAGCCTTCAAATGGCATGGCCTCAAAAGGCATCCAGCCAAAATGAAGAATGCGAGTAGGGGTAATGCTCTGCGTTGCATGGTCTGAAATCGGGGAGAACGTTCTACCCGTAAGCAATAACCCGGTATCTTAGCAGGCAATTCTAATTCGCATTAGAGTCATCTGCCATTGTCCGAGGCCATGGAACGCTAAGGCCGAACTTCGTTGCAGGACTCTGGTCGACGATGTTGCGGTTGGCCTTCAGTGCTAAGTGCAACGAACCACGCGATGGTTAGCCCGACGAATGCAATTATGGCCAAAGCCAAACGGATCTTACCATGACGGGGTCCAGAATGGTCTAAGAACGCATAGAGCATGACCCAGCTCACAACCACGGTCATCGGAACTAGAGGCAGCAACGCTAGTTTCGGTGGATTCGCCCGCTTTTCCTGGAGGCTGATCATGATGCAATGTTCGTTAAAAAATATCAGATCGGTCAAACGAATAGCGGTCCTTGAGGGGGACTAGCTTGGCATCGCCCAGCGGAAGTTTACCGAAAATCGGCCCAGTCATGGATCACGGGCACGTCGGAGGCCGCTCGCTCAACCGCACCTCGCGAGCGGCTACGGTTAAAGTGCAGAACCTTCATGCCGATTTTGCGCGCGGGGAGAATATCGAGATCGTTGCGATCTCCGACAAACAGGACGCGTGAGGCGTCATCGATAGATAGCCCAGCCCGCTCGATCGCGTGCAGAAAGATGCGCTGATTAGGCTTCTTATAGCCAAACTGCGCGCTATCGACTACAAAGCGAAAGTGAGACCGCAGCCCGAAGCGCTCCAAGTACTTTTCGGGATGATTAGGCAGGAAGAAATTGGAAACCACCGCTGCAGGCTTGCGGGGAGTCCAATAGGTCAACATCTCGTGAACTCCCGGAGTCGGGCGTATTAAGCGCGTGTAATCTTCTTCCCACCGTGCCAATAGCTTCGGCATAGCGCCCGCAATTTCCTGCGGTTTCCGAGAACCCGGGGCGGCTGCAAGCGTAGCGGCGAGTCGGTGTGGTAGAAGTATTTCCCGTCCATCTGGATTTTGATCACGGGCGAGAAGATAAGCGGCAATGAAATCCGCCGGACTAGTGAAAAAACCGAGTTCAACGGCCAAAGTCGGCAAGGAACCGAGCCCTGACTCGCCACGACTCTCGTCGAAATCGTCGATCAGTGTGTTAAAGCAGTCAAAAAAGATCCAATCGAAGTCGTAGTTCGTCACGGGTTACTTCAGCGCGAAGCTCTGACGATTATGATATTTGCCAACGTTACGAAGACTGCATGCGCTTGAGGACGTCCGACGTTGCGCAAATGCGAATGCCGCCGGCCTGTAAGATCCCAAGCTCGGCTTCGTGGACCGAGGAGGCAGGGAGTAGACAACCATCGTCGGTATGGCGGTCAAAAGTGGCGCAAGCGTCTGAGGCAACGCAGACGGCGTATCCAAGCTCAATCGCCTCTTTTGCGGAAGCCGAGACGCAGGCGTCAGTTGCAAGCCCAACGATGATCAACTCCGCGACCTTTATTTTTTGGAGATAGGAAATCATTCCGTCTCCTTTGAATATACTACTCACGCTCTTTTCTACGACCAGTTCCCCCGGGAGCGGGGCCACTTGGCGCTTAATTCGATTACCGGGCGCTCCTTTCCTCAATGGTGAATCCAACCTGCGGGAATTATGGCGGCTGAATATCACTGGCATGCCAAGCGCTCGCCAGACCTTCAAAAGTTCAGAAACGCGCAATTCAGCATCGGGATTATTTCTCGGACCGTACTGCGCATCATCAAGTCCCTCCTGAAAATCAACCACAACAAGAACTGTCTGGGTAGCGCGCACCGGATTGTAATTATCGCGACTAGACGAAAGACGGCAGGGCCTGTCAAACAAACCACCGGTTTTGAAACGACATCCTCGGATTGCAGGTGGGTTACGACTCCTATAAAGTCGCTTACGTCATGGTTCCCGCCCCTGCACACAATCGGCCGTTTTTGCTTGTCTCAGGGATTCCCGGCAGCGGAAAGACCACGCTGGCGCACCGATTGGGCGCTGCTCTGGATATGCCGGTCTTTGACAAAGACGATATCCTTGAGCGCCTATTTGAGACCAAAGGCACGGGCGACGCCGCCTGGCGGCGAGCGTTAAGCCGGGAGAGTGATGAGATACTCGTGAGCGAAGCGGAAGCCTCAAGTGGGGCTGTATTGGTATCGTTCTGGCGTCTGCCGGGCATGGCCCCACACTCGGGAACTCCAATGGGCTGGCTCGACTCTCTCGACGGCCGGGTCGCGAACGTCCATTGTGTCTGTGACCCAGCGGTAGCAGCCCGTCGTTTTCTGCAACGGAAACGGCACCCGGGGCACCTGGATGGCGAGCAATCCTATCTAAAAGTCGTGGCTAGCTTTCGGAAACTGGCACGCCTTGCGCCACCCGAGATACGAACGAGGGTCTGCGTAGACACGTCTCAAGAGCTGAATATCACGAATCTTGTGCGGGAGGTTCGCCTCTTTCTCCATCCAAAGGTCAAGGCATGACCGGACCCTTTGCCGTCTTCGATGCGGATGGTGTTTTCCTGCAAACGAAACATCCCGGTAACTACTTGGAGAACCGGTATGGTTTAAGCAATCAACAGACCGCCCGGCTTCACGAGCGTTTCAGTCAGTATCTGGTAGGAAAGGCAGATCTGCGTGACGAGCTGCCGCGCTTCATTGACGAGTGGGGGCTAAACGTATCCGCAGAGGACTTCTTTCACAGTACCTTCGAATCCGGCTGCGAGATTGACCCCATAGTGGCGGGAGTGATCAAAATCCTTAGAGACCGAAATGTCCCCTGTGATAGGTTGAAGTAAACTGTCACTGTTCAATAACCGGTGGGTTTGGAAACACTCGAGGCACACTCCAGTAGCTTTGCTAGGCTTGGATCATCTTACAAATCTCATAGACCGGAATATTCGATCCCGGACGTAATGTTCCTTTTTGCCCGCCGATCGAATATCCGCATGAACGGTAAAATGTGATAGCGGAGTCGTTGGGTGCAGCAACACGAGCAAGGACTCGCCCGCCATCGTGTTCAGAAATCCATGATTCGGCTGCTTCGAGTAGGAGTCTGCCATATCCTTTGCGGCGATGAGGTGGCGAAACGAACATGCCCCAGAAAGCACCAATAGACTTATCCTCGTCGGAAAGGCGGAAACCACACATGGCAACACAATGGCCCTGCTCTTCGATATACGCGATGGCCTTTCTTTCGGGAACGATCGCCTGAGACAGCCACTGTACCAGATCGGAATCGGACCGGCTTTGAATTGCGGCAAGGGTCTCACCAAAGGCACCTGGGTCGGCAGATAGCGCTTCAACGCGGATACGCCGGTATATGGCGTGTTGCTCTGGAGAGAGGAATCGGATCATACGCTCACCATGTTCAGGAAGTGATTGATATTACACCGTTCAATAATGGTCAGGCTTCATAAAACGTTCCGCTCCGCTCAATGCTTCGAACGGAAAAGCCAAAGTGATCCAGCATGGTCTGTTGTCTTTTTGCAGCGCCCGCGTGCCAGACGCAACGCAAACCTCAAATTGGGACGCTGCCGGAGCTTCTGGACCGCAACGCGACCGGGAGCTCACCACGATCCTGTTTTGCCCACGGGTTTTCCGACCACCACGCGACCCTCACGCACAGAAGAAATCTTGATGAATAGCGGTGTTTTCATATCGCGTCCAAACAGCGGCGCGCCGGTTGCGATCAGGGCTGGGATCGCTTGATCGATGTAATGACCCCAATAGGGAACGCTGACGTGAGTTGTCCATAGGGGTCTGCCGGCGAGACGCGGCGACGCCGGATACTCGAAGGCTTCGAGCGTGGCATAATAGCGGGGAAATCCCGCTGCCCCGCCGAGCTCCTCGGGCAGATTCACGCACCAGGGGTCTCTGGTTTCCTGCCAGGTGCGTCGGGCCCGAATTCCGCCGGTCAATTCAAGCATATCACCGGCGTTTTGCATGGCGCAAAGCGAGACGAGGGCGGGACGGGGAACGTCGCCCCCGACGCCAGCCGCGAAGGCTCCAGGGGTGAGGACAGGAGCGGCGTAACCCCAGCTGAATTTTAGCAGGAGCAAGGGAGGGTGCGCCGGCGTCGCGGCCAAATAGCTCTGCCGGCTCAACTCTTCCTTAAGGATCCTGGCGACCGCGCCAAGCGACGGTGGCGGGCGTTGCCAAAATGCCAACTGTCCTCCTGGTTGGTAATCGGACAAGACAAGGAAGTAGTAGGCGGGGCATTCGGGGGTGGGCCGGTCGATCTTCTTGCCGGCCTCAGTGAGTTCCGAAATTACATCTACTGTGGCAGTGCCTTGTGCGTCCACCGTTACAGCAGTAGCGGGCGCAGCCTGCAATTTCCTGCCGGGAAACAGGACGACAACTCCCACAAGGACGAGACGCATCAACGAATGCATGTTCGTCCCATGACGGATCAAAACAGCGCTTCCGTTAGACCGAATTTAACGATCAGGATCGAAACAACTCGAGTTGCTCCTTGATCAGCCGCTTCTTCGTCGAGTCGAGTAGGTAATAAGGCTCGTCGCCCGTGGCGATGTTTTGGGACATCATCCAATGCGGACCATAGCCGACGTGCAGGGTCTTGCGCGTTTGCTGGGAGCGGTTGATCAGGCCGCCATGGCGGGTGTTTTCCGAGAAGAAGATCGCGTCGCCCGCCCGCACCGGCAGGCCGATCATGCCAGGCTCGTCGTCGGGGCCGAGCTGGCCATAGGGCTGGGGCCAGTTCGACTTGTGCGTGCCCGGCACGACCGAGAACGGGCCCTGATCCATGCCCACATCGTGAGGGAAATAGACCATGCGGACCATCATGCAGTCGATTTTGCCCTCGGTGAAGGAATAGCGGTACTTGTGGCTGATCGGGCCGCCCATGTGCGAGCCGGTGGCGTTGCCGGGATAGCGAATGCGGATCTCCGAGTTGTTGATCGTCTTGCGCCCCTGTACCACCGAGTTGACGTAGCCCATCGTCTTTTCATGGTGGATCAGGAAATCAAAGGCGGGCGTCGCGTTCCAAAAATCTTCAATCATGAGCGTCTTGCCGAAGGCCTTTTCGCCCCAGGCGTGGTAGCCCCGCTCGTTGCGATGATAGTCCTGGTTGAAACCCCAGGGATCTAGCTTGCGCGGATCCCGCTTGAGATTGCTTAACGCGTGCTCCTCCAATTCATCGACGGCGGCGCGCAGCAGCTTGCACTGCTCGGCGGTGAGGAGGTCCTTGATGATCAGGTAACCGGAGCGATCAAATTCATACTTCTCGATGTCGTTCATAACCCGATTCTGTCAGGTTCGCCTCGGGGCGTCTTTGTCCTGGCGTTTCTTTCTTTTGTCTATTCGTCCAACCCCGGAGCGTGGGCCGCGCGGTAAGCCGCGGGCGGCAGACCCATCTGGCGCGCGAAACAGCGGCTGAAATGATGCACGGTTTGAAAGCCGTAAGCCGCAGCGACCTCCTTGATGCTCCGTGGTCCCACGATGAGTTCCGTTGCCGCCTTCTCGATGCGCTGCCGCAGGTGAAAGCGTGCCGGCGATTGCTGGTGATAGGCCCGAAAACTGGCCGCGAAATGAGCGCGGCTCAGCGCGGCCGCGCCGGCCATCTCGGCGAGCGTGAGGGGGCGGTCGAGATTGGCAGCCATGAACTGACCCGCGCGCTCAAGCTGCGGCAGGTGCCGGGCGACCTGCGGAGAAACCGATTGCGCTCGCGCCTGACGAAAAAGCAGCGCGAGGAGTTCGAGCACGCCGGACTTCAGGCCGAGTTCGTCGGCGGCGTCGCGCAGGGAGTAGGCGTGCAAGATGACTTGGAACAGGCGTTCGTAGGTCGTTTTTGAAAAGACCAGAATGCGCGTGGGCAGATAATCGGGCGCCTGGAAGTCGAGGCTGAGCGTTTCGAGTCCGGGGCGCGGATTGCGCGCTTGGAAAGGCCGGAAGTAGGTCACTTTCTCGCAGCCGGGCCTCTGGACCAGATCGAAATGGAGATTGAGCATCCGTACCGGTCCGCCGTCGCAGACGAAGGAGTGCGGCACGTCGGGCCGGATGAAGAAAACCGTGCCCGGCACGATGGCATGCACCGTTCCGGCGACAATGAACCGACCGCTCCCCTGCCGGAAGTAAAGCAGGGCGTGGTCATTGATCCGCCGACGATGCAAGGCAAAGCCGGCCGGCGGATGAAAATCGTGAGCGAGCCGCACGTAGGGTGATAGCCGCGCGAGGATGGTCACGGTGGGCGATAAACAGAGTATCTCTCTAGGGATCGTTTTCGGCACAAGCAAGTTACCCGCTCTAAGGAATTGAGACCTGATCCCCTTCGCGCTTGAAGGTTATGATGAGCGCGGTCCGCGGGGCGGGGGCGGTGACGCGGAGCCCGTCCGAGGCGGCCTCCCGGCCCGAGAGTCGGGTCGTGCGGCCGGAGTCCAGGTTCGTGAATTCGTACACCGCCCCGCTTTCGAGCCCGCGAAGCCGCAGGCGAATCTCCGCCGCCGGCGCATTCTCCCGGCGGAAGGCCTGAATCATGCCGTCCCGGGGGCCGGGCCGGATAAACTCCCAGGCGATCCAGCTTTCCTCGGACTTGCTGTAGGGGGTGAGGGGATAGTAGTCGCCGAGGAAATAGTCGGCGACCGCGCGGTGGTCGGCAAGCTGGCGGCGAAACGCGGCCCAATCCGGATCGTCGAGGTTTGTCCCGACTCCGTCCCAGGGGCAGAGGTGGCTCCGGGCTGAATAAACATCCTCGGCATTCTCGCCCGTCCCGTAGAAGGGAATCCAGGGGGTCAGGCCATAGGTATGCCCTTGGTTGCCGCCAAAGACATCGGTCTTCACCCATTGCGGAGCGACTGCCAGG
>Ga0206847_10048_pt1 | contig 44639 bp, 33 predicted proteins | sample Alteio_BWOrgCont_17_FD_152880 | JGI IMG/M metagenome (GOLD analysis project Ga0206847, IMG submission 152880) | Enriched cells from forest soil in Barre Woods Harvard Forest LTER site, Petersham, Massachusetts, United States -... | ecosystem: Environmental > Terrestrial > Soil > Temperate forest >... | reverse complement strand
GGCGAAACGTTCAAAGACGTCGCCACGTTAGAGACAGGGGACAGCGGCGGCGACTTCCGTTACGGAAGAAACGATGGCATTCCGGATTTCGTCACGGCTGATGGGACGTTTGCGTATTGGCATACTAGCTTCGCGGGGTCCGCGTTTCCACAGATCATTCTGCGCTGCCGGAAGGGAAAGTTCCATCTTGATGAGGAAATCATGCGAAACCCGGAGCCGAAGCAAGATGACGTTTTAAGACTGGCAGAGGATATTAAGAAAGGGTTCGACGAAGTCACTGCCAACGACGGAAGTTCATGGAGCGCGCCGCCGGAGCTTTGCGCTGCGATGCTGGACTTAATTTGCGTGGGGAACATGGACTCAGCCTGGAATCTATTGAATCTCGCCTGGCCCGCAAACCAACCGCACAAAGATAAGTTTTTGGCGGACTTCAACAAGGCGCTCGCGACAAGCCCGTATTATGCGGAATTAATGCAGTTCAACTCGATGACCCAGCGATAAGATGTGCCTCCCCGCTCGGCGACCCGCGCTTTCTGCGTTTTTGCGCGCGCCTGCAAGCGGGAAAAAAGCTCGGTATCGCTCGAACGGAGCTATTTCGGGTCATCGAATAGATCCGGTTTGCAAACAGTCCCGCCCGAGAGAATGGTCGCATGCTTCAAAACATCGTAAGCGGTAAAGCGGAATCCCCCGACTAATTGTGAGCCGGTCGTGATAAAAACACGGCCATGAAGCAAAGCAGGGTTTCGCAGCGTTGCAGCCGTGCGGCCCGATCGCAGTGAGGAGACGGGGTTCATGCTGATGGCAGCTTAAAGGCGGGCGACGATCGAATTTGACGCGTAAGATTTGTTGCGTCTCCCGCCTGTATCACGTATGTGGTTGTGGTCGGTACGCGCAACAAATTGAACCGTGAACGAGCCGAATCTGGAAAATCCCAATTTGGAACCGGTCGCCTACGAGGCGGGAAAAACAACGCTTTGGAATCAGTCATGGAGGGATGTTTACGATAAGTTTGGCGACGCCATTCGCGCGCGCGCGCGGCGCGAGGGTCTAAATGAGCATTCACAAGATGATGTGGTGCAGGAAGTTATGTCGTCGCTGATTCAAGTTCAACTGGGGCAGCAGCCGGGCCACGATCCGGGGAAAACCACGTTTCAGAAGTGGTTTTGGGGAGTCATTCATAACCGTATTCGCTCGGTGCGACGAAAGGACCGAAAATTGGTCCTCCCCGAACCGGTTGGGGTTTCGCCAACGGCGGAGCAAAATCAACCCAAGTCTCCAGAAATTGAGGTGCCTCCGCCGAACTTCGCCCAGATGGAAGAGGACAAGTGGCGGCAAGCCTTGCTGGCCGCCGCCATGCGCCGGGTGCAGAAGCGCGTAAGCGCCAAGAACTTCGACATTTTCACCCGGCTAATCAACAAAACGGCAACCCCCGACCAATTGGCAAAGGAAAATTGCCCCCCTGGTTGCGACGCCGCCGGCCTGATCAAGGCGCGGAACGCCGTTGATCAGGCCAACGATCGGTGCAAGCGAATGGTGCAAGAGGAGGCCCGCGGCCTTCAGCAGGCATGGAAGGACATCCGTTAGCAATTATCCGCCATTTATTATATGCCTTCCGACATGATAAAAACGCCAAATCCGTCCGACGAGGAGGTCCAGGACGCCTTTCAAACCATATCCGGCTTGCCGGGACCGAGTGACCAACTCGGAACCCGGTTGCAAAAGCTGGCAGAGCTGATCGCGAAATCCGGTCCATTGCCGCGCGAGCCCCTCCTGCTATGGGAGGAGTCGGTCAACTCGACTCGTCACGTCGTGGTTGGCAACGAGCTGGTCGTTGGCCGCCAGCCGGGACCCGGCGGTTTGAGGCTGGCCGACGATAAAACTCTGGGACGCCGCCATTTTGTCGTGCGCAAGACCGGGGAAGACTACATCGTTGAAGACTTGAAATCCCGCAACACCACGGTGGTTAATCAAGTCGAAAATAAAATTCAGCATTACGTTCTGCGGGATGGCGATCTCATTTTCGCCGGCGGCCACCTCTTTTTTTTCCTTCAACGCGGCGTCTAGTCACCACCCGGCGAATTGCATATGCGGCAAGCTGTCAACTTTGTTGCCGGCTTAATTATCGCACTTCTCGTTTTGTGCGCCACGGTGGCGCTGACAAACTACGCGGGGGGATCGCATGAGGGCGAGTACGACCGAGACCAAGGCGCATTGATTGCCGAGAGGATATTGGCGTCACACCCACGGACTGATCTGAAAGAGAACCGGGAAGACGCCGCCGCCGATTCTCCATTATCCCGCGTAAGATTCTGCCCGGATGCCGCCTTATTCATCTGAACACGCCCGGAAATCCGGGCCAAAAAGAAACACAAAACATGAAAAAAATCATCCTTGGTACCGCCGGCCTGTTTATACTCGTCTCAAGCTTTACGTTGCTTACGGCACGGCATGCGCATGCGTGCTCCTGCCGCGTGACAAGCGGTGAGCGGGCCGCCTGCGCCTGCACAGACAGTCACTGTGACACCGGCAACTGTTCCACGGACAAGTGCCACTGCCACGCGCCGAAATAATTGTCCCGGGCTTCAGGAGTTTTCCTCCCCGTCCTCCCCAATCAAACGCGGGCACCGTGCTACGGTGTCCAGTTCATTTTGCTTCACGTTAGCCGCCGGCCTTGGTAAACGTGTCCCACTTGATCTATGGACAACTCGCTCGGACGCGAAAGCACCGCCGGCGAGCGGGAGGAGCTGACGGCGCCGCCGCCGCCCGGAGCCAGCCCGCTGGATAATCTCCTCTCCGGCCGGCCGGGCGACAGGATTGGCAATTATACGTTGCGCGAGCAAATTGGCGAGGGTGGCTTCGGAGTGGTGTACCGCGCGGAACAGGAGGAGCCGCTCCGGCGGGAAGTTGCCCTGAAGGTCATCAAACTGGGAATGGATACGCGCCAGGTGGTGGCGCGTTTTGAAGCCGAGCGCCAGGCGCTGGCCCGGATGGACCATCCGAATATCGCGAAGGTTCTTGACGCGGGCGCGACTGGGAAAGGGAGTCCTTTCTTCGTGATGGAATTTGTGCGCGGCGCCCGAATCACCGATTATTGCGACCAGCGCCAATTTTCCACCCGCGACCGGCTGGCCCTCTTCATTCTGATCTGCAAGGCCGTTCAACACGCCCACCAAAAAGGGATCATTCATCGCGACATAAAGCCGTCAAACGTTTTGGTCGCGGAGCAGGACGGGAAACCCGTGCCCAAGGTCATCGACTTTGGCATCGCCAAGGCAACGCAAGGGGCCCTGACGGACGTAACAATCCATACCCAGGCGCAGCAATTCATTGGAACGCCCGCGTACATGAGTCCGGAGCAGGCGGAGCCGCTGGCGGGAGACATTGACACGCGCACGGACATCTACAGCCTCGGTGTCCTGCTCTATGAACTGCTCACGGGACGGACCCCGTTTGATTCGAAGGAACTAATCGGAGGGGGCGTCGAGGAAATGCGCCGGACGATCCGCGAGCGCGAGCCGGTGCGACCTTCGACGCGGCTGGGAACCCTGGGGCGGGAAGATGCGACGCTCGCCGCCAGGCAACACGGCACGGATCCTGCACGACTGCTTCACCACTTGCGCGGTGATTTGGACTGGATCGTCATGAAGTGCCTGGAGAAAGACCGGGCGCGCCGCTATGAAACCGCGAACGGGCTGGCGGCCGACATTGAGCGCCATCTGGGCAACGAGCCGGTTTTTGCCCGACCGCCCAGTCCGTTCTACCGTCTCCAAAAGCTTGTCCGTCGCAACCGATTGACCTTCGTGGCCGCCGGAGCCGTCGCAACCGCATTGGTGGTCGGCACCTTGGTGAGCACTTATCTCGCCGTGCGTGCGAGCCGCGCGGGATCCATCGCCAGGGCGGCCCTGGCCACATCTGATTTTCAGCAGGCACTCCGGCTCATAAAAGAGGGTAATCGTAGCGATGCCCTGGCCTATCTTCACCGCGGCACCAGAGAAAACCCGGAAAATGGCGCCGCCCTGACACGGCTGACGACTTTGCTCGCCAATCAGTCGTGGATGGTCCCGAATCTGGTCCTCTACCATAGCAATACCGCGGATTCGGTCCAGTTCAGTCCGGACGCGAAGCGCATCCTCACGGCGTCGTTCGATGGCACCGCTCGAATTTGGGACGCCGGGAGCGGCCAGACTGTGACACCGCCGATGAAGCATTCAGACAGGATCTATTGCGCGGCGTTCAGTCCGGATGGCTCCCGGGTGGTGACCGCCTCAGCCGATCACACGGCCCGGATCTGGGACGCGAGCAATGGCCGGGCGTTGGCTGGCCCATTGCAACATGGTGCCGAGGTAAATTCAGCGCAGTTTAGCCGCGACGGTGGACGAATCGTAACCGCCTCGTGGGACCACACGGCCCGGGTCTGGGATGCCCTCACTGGAAAGCCCATAACAAATCCGCTTTCGCACAAGGACAGAGTATTCCTCGCCCAATTCAGCCCCGACGGGACGAAGGTGGTAACGGCGTCGGCTGACGGAACCGCACGCATTTGGGACGCACTAAGCGGCAAGGAAATACTAAAAGAACCGCTGAGGCATGGGGACAAAGTGGTCTCGGCACAATTCAGCCCCGACGGGAAGCGAATAGCCACGACATCGGAAGACACCTACGCACGCATCTGGGACGCGGAAAACGGCCAACTCTCGGTTGAACTGCGGCACGGGGGGAAGGTGTGGTCGGCCGAATTCAGCCGGGATGGGAGGAGGGTTTTGACCGCCGCAGGCGACTATTCCGCACGCGTCTGGGATGCTTGGAACGGCCAATTATTGGTTGGCCCCATGCGGCATGGTGGTTCCATTTGGTCTGCCCACTTCAGTGGGGATGAGAGCCGGATCATCACCGGCTCAGCAGACCACACCTCCCGAGTCTGGGATGCTAAAAACGGCCAGGCCCTGACGGAGCCGCTAAAACACGGGGATCAGGTTTGGTCCTCCGCGGCGTGGACAACAGCCCAATTCAGTCCGGATGGCACATGCCTGCTCACTCCGTGCTCCGACGGGAAAGCGCGGGTGTGGAAATCGCTGGGCGGCCCCCTTTTGCCCGAAATACTATTGCATCATGAGTCTGTGAATTCAGCCCAATTTGCTCCAGGGAATGAGCGCATAGTCACTGCCTCGGACGACACGGTCCGCATTTGGGATGCAAAGACAGGTCGTCTCCAAGTAAGTTCGATGCGCCACAACGGTAAAGTGCGGTTCGCGCAATTCAGCCGGGATGGTAAACGGATCGTCAGCGCCAGCGAGGACCACACGGCAAGGGTTTGGGATGCACGCACCGGCTCACCGGTTGGCACACCAATGCAACACGCTGGCGTTGTGATACTGGCAATGTTCAGCCCTGACGGTAAACTCGTTGTTACCGCTTCGGACACCAACGCGCAGGTATGGGATGCTGAAAGCGGCATGCCGATCACCGGCGCTCTGGCTCACAAGGCTGCCGTGAAGTCGGCAGAGTTCAGTGACGACGGCAAAAGCGTCGCCACCGCCTCCGATGACTGGACGGCCCAAGTGTGGGATGCGGCAACCGGCCAGGCGATTACGCCTCCGCTCAAACACGCCAGGGTTGTATTCTCGGCCCGATTCGGCCCGAAAGGTAAGCGTATTGTCACAGCTTCTGACGACTATACTGCGCGTGTTTGGGACGTGCAAAGCGGCAATCCGGTGCCCTGGAGCTTAACGCACGCAAGCGCGGTGCGTTCGGCCCAATTCAGCCCGGATGGGAGTCGCATCGTTACCGCTTCACGGGATGGCACGGCCCGAATTTGGGACGCAAGAAGCGGCAAGGCCCTGTCCGAACCTTTGCCGCACGACGGAGAGGTTCTCTCAGCTCAATTCAGCCCCGATGGGCAAAGAATTGTCACGGCCTCAGCGGACGGTACAGCCCGCCTCTGGGACGCATACACCGGCCAACCTCTGGCGGAACCGTATAAGCATCGCGGTGCGCTTTCGTCAGCCGAATTCAGTCCTGACGGCATGAGGATTGTCACAGTCGCAACGAACAACGCGGCATGCGTTTGGGATATAGCGCCGCCGCCGTCGCGCTGTCCCGGCTGGCTTCTTCGCCTTTCAGAAGCCGTATCCGGTGAGGTTTTGAATGACCGGGGCATCTTGGAACTCAGCACGGCAAACCGCGCTGAAGTCATCCGCCAAATTCGGCAAGAAATGGCGGGGGACCCGGACTGGTGTGCCTGGGGGCGGTGGTTTTTGACCGGCCCGTCCAAACGAACGATCTCGCCTTTTTCTAGTGTGACAATTACCGAATATGTTGAGGACCGTATCCTTGAGAATACCGCCGCGTCACTTGAAGAGGCCGAACAATTGGCGGTTGGAAATGCCAAGGTTTTGCAGCAAATCTCGGCCGCGCGCAAATTCCTTGGACAAGCAAAAGGCGGGACACACGCGCAGTGATTCCGGAATGGCCGCATTCCCGTCCGCATTACCTTTAAGCGCGAGTTGGCAACCGCGATTCAATTCAGTCCTGATTTCCCCAAGATGACAGATGGAATTGGTTCGTGGATCTGATACTGCCATTTGATACTGGTTGCTCGTTTTTGAGTCCTTTTGGGTCCTTTTGGGTTCCGCCTCCGATGTCGGAAAAGTCGCCCGCACGTCGGTGGGACCGGGTGATTCCCTGTCGGGCCAGTTGGGGCCGGAACGGGTTTTTTGACTACGGATCAGAAGATTCCAGGTTCAACTCCTGGTGGGTACACCAATGAAATCAATATCCCGGCTCATTTTTTGATCTTCTCAGCGTGGCGTATCTCTCCAATTGGGTGAATTTTTTCCGCGGAGTTTTTTCCGCGGCTTGCACCCGGCCGCCGGACAAATTAATATCCCCGCATGGCGAATGATCCCATCAAGATTGAGTATAATTACGATTTAGAGCCGTTGGAACAATTGCTCTCCGGCGTCGGGCGGGCGGGGGATTTTTTCGTCAGCGGTGTGGTGGAAATTCCGATGCCAAAAGTGGAGGTGGACGTCGTGGGCGTGCTGTCGTTTCCTGTCCCGCCGATTCAAATCGCCGCGCTCACCGCACGGGCGACGCGCGCGCCTTATGGACGCGGCGAGGCGACCATTCTTGACGAATCGGTGCGCAAGGTGTGGCAGTTGCCGCCGGACAGGGTGCGGCTCGGCGGCAAATCATGGGCGGTGAATTTCCAAGGTATTCTTAACCAGGTCGTCGCCGGACTGGGCTGCGAGGGCATGGCGGTAACCGCCGAACTTTACAAACTGCTGGTGTATGACGAGGGCGGGTTCTTTCTGGCGCATCGCGACACGGAGAAAGTGAATGGCATGTTTGGCACGCTCGTGGTCGGTCTGCCGTCAGCGCATCGCGGCGGGGAATTGGTGATTCGCCACGCGGGGCGGGAGGTCACGGTGGACCTGAGCGGCGCGGAGGTTTCGGAGGTGAGCTTCGCGGCGTTTTACGCGGATTGCGAACACGAGGTCCGGCCCATCACGCAAGGCAACCGGGTCTGCCTGGTTTACAATCTTATTCAGACGCCAGGCGCGGGGAACAAGGACAAAGCACTGCAAGCGCCCGATTACGAAGAGCAGATCACGAAGGCGGCGAGTCTGTTGGAGGAAAATCTCGCCGCTCCCGGGGCGACGGCGAAGATTGCGTGGCTGCTTGAACATCAATACAGCCCGGAAGGGCTCGCCTTCGCGGGTCTGAAATCCGCCGACGCGGCCCGCGCAAAAGTGCTTCTGGCGGCGGCGGAGCGCGCGGGTTGCGCGGCCCATTTGGGCATCGTTCACCTTGAAGAGTCAGGCTCCGCGGAACCGCAATACGAATACCGGCCCCGTGGTCGGGGATGGTATCGCGACCACGACGCCGGGAAGATCGAGTCCGGCAACAGTGATAATTTTGAAGTGATCGAGGTTTGTGATTGGCGGCATTATGTAAATCGATGGCGCAACCCGCAGGACCAATCGGTTGAATTTGGCGAGATACCGCTAGCGCCGGGCGAACTCCTTCCCGCCGACGCGTTGGACAATGAGAAGCCCGACCAGCAGCGGTTGATGGAAGCCAGCGGCAACGAGGGCGCGAGTTTTGAGCGCTCGTATCATCGCGCCGCGCTGGTGATCTGGCGGCGGGAACGGTACGCCGAGGTGCTATTGCAAGCGGGCGTGGCGGCGGTGTTGCCTTATTTGAAGGAACGGATTGAGGCGGCGGACGCGAAAGGCGCGCCTCCCGCCGTGCGAACTGAAGTCGTGGCCCTGGCGCAATTGCTCGTGAACGCGTGGAAAGAAGCGCCCGAGCACTCCCACCTCCGGCAATCCGGAAAACCCGGGACGCGCGACGCAATGTTGAAACTGCTCAATCAACTCGGCGATGCGTCTTTGCTGAAGGAATTCATCGCGAATGTCGTGACACCCGATTACGACGGCAGCGACAACACCGCGCTCGCCGCCAGTGTCACCCTGTTGGGTGCGCAGGAAACCGCGCGGCTTTTCTCCGAGCTGGTTCGACGGCACATGCGCTATTTGTCCGGCCATTGTGTTGATTTGCTCGCCTTGCTCGCCGCCAAAGACAAGGCCGCCGTGAAACCGGAATGGCGGGATGCCTTATGCCAAATCGCCGAATCCGCCATCAGCCAGTTAGATGAGATTGGGAAAAAACCGGCGGCCGACGACTGGCGCCAGTGGCGGGTGAGGGAGGATACGCGCACGGTGGATGCCGCCCTCGTGGCAAAATTGCTTAATGTGGCGGGAGATTTGGACGCGTCCGAATTGCGGGATACCGCAGTGGGGAGATTCGCCGCACGCCCCGGGGTATTCGACCCGGTGACGGTGCTAACGCCGGCGCTGGCCAAGGTCCGGAAATGGGATGCCGCGGCGGCCAGTCTTTGGCGGCACAGCGTGGAATTCCTTTTGCGGCGGAGCGGAAAACCGCCAGTTGTTCCCCCAGACTGGCGGCAGGACATGAGACTTTCCTGCAAGTGCGGGGAATGCCGCGAGTTGCAGGCATTCACACTCGACCCGGTCGAACAGACACACCGATTCCGTATGCGCCAGGACCGCCGCGATCATTTGGAAGGGCAGATTGCGCATCACAGCCTGGACATGACGTGCGTTACTGACCGCAAAGGCTCGCCGCAAACCCTGGTCTGTACCAAGAATCGCCGGAGTTACCTCCGTCAATGTGAGCAATACCGGAAGGATATCGCCGCACTTGCAGCCCTGGCGGAGCGCGCCGGTAAAACCCCAAACCCCAACGCCGATGCGCTGGCCCGCATCGAAGCCACCGGGTCGCTGGCAAAGGAATGGTCGCCGGATTGAATCAAGCCGTTTTCCGTGAACCGTTCAAAAGCATCTTTTCCACGCTTGTTGCCCGGAGCGTTTCTGGTACAATGCCCGCATAGGAACGTCCATGACCAGCGTCCGGATTTTCCAGACCAAACAATTACCTGAGATTATGGCTGAGAAACCCGCGGCACCGAAGAAACTGTCGGACAAGAATACCAAGCAAGAGATGCTGGATGCCTATTCGACCCTGGCCAAGCAATTGGAGGAAAAGCGCTCCGCCGAACTCGCCCCGGAACGCCGGGTTGAGGAAAAGCGTATTGAAGAGGCCGTCAAAGTCGCGGTGGCGGTTGATCCGGAGGGCATTGACCGCGACATTGGCGCGCTCAAAGCGGAGATCGGTAAAATGCTCGCCGATATTTCCGACCGCCTTGCGGCCGAGTCTGGGAAGTTCCGCAGCATTCAAAAAGCGGTGGCGGGCAAAGAGCGCGAACTTCAGGAACTTTATGGCATCGAGAAATCGGCGGTGAGTCTGGCGGCGTTGATCGAGGCGCAGAACCAGAGGCGGACCCAGTTTGACACCCAAATGGAGCGGGAACGCGAGGAACTGGAAACCGAAATCCATTCGCGCCGGGCTGAATGGGAGCAGGAGAAGAAATCCCACGAAACGGAATTGAAGGAACGCGATGCGGCGGAGAAGAAGGTGCGTGACCGGGAGCGTGAGGATTTCAACTATGTGTTCAAACGGGACCAGCAGTCCATCAAGGACAAGCTCAACGACGAAAAGACGACCCTCGAGAAGGAAATCAAATTAAAGAAGGAAGCCGCCGACAAAGACCTCGCGGAACGGGAAAAAGCGATTTCGGAACGGGAGCGGGAACTGGCCGAACTGCGCGCAAAAGTGGTGGCGGCGCCGAAAGAACTCGAAGCGGCGGTGGCGCAGGCGGTGAAAGACAGCAGCGAGAAACTCAAGCTGGAAGCTAAAAATCGGGAGGAGTTATTGCGCAAAGAATTCGAGGGCGAGCGCAATGTGCTGGCCGCCCGGAACGAGTCCTTGGAAAAGGCCGGGAAGGACCTCGTTGCCGCCAACCTGAAATTGGCGCAGCAACTCGATTCCGCCTACCAAAAGGTCCAGGTCATCGCCGAGAAGACCGTGGAGGGAAGCTCGCAATCAAAATCCCTGGCCGATTTGCAAAAGCTCTTGATCGAGCAGGGTCGAAAATCCGGGGACAAGACGTGAGGTGATTACCCGCGTTGGATGGCCGCGAAACTCATGGTTTTGAGCCTTTGTTTCGCCCGCCTTCTTCCACGATATCCGTTGTCTTAGCGCCACGAACCTCTGGCGAAACCCGGCCGGAGCGTCTCCCTTCCTTGTCAATCATGAATAAAATTGCCCCGGTGCCCATGATAAACGCCGCGCGAAACCACTGGTACAGCAAGGCGCGGTGAAACCTTTCCGGATTGACCGTTCGGGTGACATTGCGGGCGTCATATATGATCGCCGACTTCCCGGTCCCAATCGTCTCCGTCGCAGTGGCGACTCCGCGATACTCCTGGTAGGCGGCTATGCCAAATAAAAAAAGCCCGCCGATTATTAGGATCTACGACAACCCGCGCATTAGTCGTTACTGGTTGTAAACCAGCCCCGCGCCCGGCCGGATGCGGCCATCCATAAAAGCCAGGTGATTTCGCGATAAAACGCCGTCTGGCTTGGATAACAAAGCGAGGCGTTGACATTCTCGCGCATATCGAGGGCGCCCTGATTGAGCAGCGCCGACGGGGCATGTTTCGCCATGTCCCGGACAAACAAGGAAAGATTGGCCGCTGGATTCCGGCTCCGCCGCTCGCCCAGGCAGCCGAAAAGGAGCCAGGCCTCCGGCCGGTCCGCCTTGACATGATAACGACTTGCGTTGCCGCGCATGATGATTTCCAACAGCAGATGATCTTTTTGTTCCTCCCGGGTCACCGTGTTAATCAAGAGCTTTGGCCCGGCGTTCCCATCCCGGCCTGACCTTTTCATCGGTTTGCTGATCACTTCGCGCGTGAAGTCCGTAAGCCGGGCCCGCCCGGCCGCGATCAGCAAAATGTTATTCCACTCCAATAAGATCTTTCGATTCACTAAATCATCCGTCAATAGCCCGTCGGGAGCGAATTCGACTTTCGCCAATTGCCGGGGCGGCGGCAGTTCCGGCAAGACCGCGTCCTCCACGATCTTGGTTTCAACCCCCTGCGCCGCCAGTGCCGACTGCATTATCGAAGCCCGTTCGAGTTCAAAACCCTTGATCAGTACGCCGCACGCGTCTTTGCCCAGCACATTCACGTCCATCGGCGCGAGCCCGGGCACTTGTTGAAAGGCGTTCTTGAGTTGTTCCGCCGAGGGCGGCATCAACCCGGTTTGCATCACGGCGTAGGTCATGGTTTTCCTGGCAAGGTCGGCAAATCTTATACCAAACGCCAACCATCCCAGCAAGAGTCTGGAAACTCAGACGACGCGATTCGGACGGAAATCCGGAAAACCGCGGAAGTGTCTTGTCCAAGACGTTGCTCTTGGCGTGAAAGTCCGAACGAAATTAAATTCGCGATTCTGGGCGGCAAGGTTATGGTGCCCTCATGAAAGCCATCAACGGGCGGTCCGCTTCGGGATTCCGTCTGGTTATCCTGTGCTTACTTCTGGTCCCACACGCCCTCAGCAACACCCTCGCACAAGACCGGGGGATTACCACCGCCCTGCATGAGGCGGCGGCGACGGGAAACATTATAATGCTGACGGCGCTGACCGAAACGGTAACCGATCTGGAGGTCCGAAATGAACTGGGGCTGACCCCGCTGCAAGTGGCGGTGGAGCGCGGGCACCTCGCGGCGGCGGCCCTGCTCGTGGACAAGGGCGCGAATGTAAACGCGCGCGATCCCGAGGGCAATACATTGTTGCACCGCTTTTTTGTAACTCGCCCGCGGTTTGAGGTAATTGACCGCCCGCGAACCAACTGGCTGGACCGCATGGGGTCGGATCCCCGCAAAGCCGCGTATGCGAAATACCTGTCGATCGAACCAAACGAGCCAAGACCAAGCCCATTGCTGCAAATCGCAAGTTTTCTGCTGGCTAGTGGCATTGACGCCGGGGCCACCAATCAGGCTGGCAAGAGCTTCGATCAGCTAGTCCTGGACCAAGCAGCAAGGCCGGGAGATTATCTTTTCGATGACAATCTGGCCGACCTTCTGAAACTCGCGGGCACAGGCGGCGGAAACGTTAACGAAGCCGATGCGGAAGGCAACACGGCATTGCACCGGGCCGGACAGGATATGCTCGATAACCGGATCGTCGCTTTGATCGCCAGCGGAGCGGACGTGAATGCGACCAATCGCCTGGGCCGAACACCGTTGCATTCATTTGCCGAACGAATCTCGGCTTGGGATTCGCACGAATCCGACCCGCACGAACCATTTCAATTACTCCTAAAATCAAAACCCAACGTGAATGCCCAGGACAACCAGGGAATGACTCCCTTGCACGTTCTGGCGGCCTCGGAAAGTTATTTTAATCAATCCGCCACCAAGGCATTGCTGGCGGCGGGGGCAAACCCAAACTTGCGCGACAATCGGGGACGTACGCCCGCGGTTCTTTTCCTTAACGGCAAATGGCCTGGAAACTACGCTGGAGAATGCATTTCCCTACTCGTGAACGCCGGCGCGAGTCTATCGGTCAAGGATGACAATGGCAGGACCGCGCTTCATTATCTGGCGGCGATGGGTGGCCAACCCTTATTCTTCGTCCGCAGCATAACAAATAAATTTGCGACCAGCAAGGCGGACTTGGAGGCACGTGATAACGAAGGGAATACGCCGCTACTGATCGCCGCCAGAACCGGGACCCATGACGTGTTTGACTGGCTGCTGAAACTGGGAGCCGATCTCGACGCGACCAACAACGTCGGCCAAACGCCACGAATTCTTACCGCTCGAAATGCAGATCCGTTTTCCATCATGGGCCAGCGCTCCGCTGAGACCGATATCTTTCAAGCGGTCCGCGAAGGCAACATCGATGCAGCGACGCGGCTCTTGAATGCCGATCCGCATCTTGCCAACCAGACGAATCAACTCTCCCGACAAACCCCGCTGCATCTGGCGGTGGACCTTTGCAAAACGAATATGATCGCTCTCCTCGAGGCTCATGGTGCGAAATGGGACGAAATCCTGGCTGTAAGGGCGGGTCGCGCGGACGCGCTTCAAGCCATTCTCAAAGCAAACCCCTCGGCGATTACCACAACGGATTTTGGCAAGGGGCCGATTCACTTTGCGGCGGCCAACGGCGATGTGGCGATAGTCAGAATGCTGATCGAAGCGAACTGCGACATTCAGGCGGTAGATTTTTGGGGACTAACCGCATTGGGCCGGGCGCAACTCAATCATCACGACGAAGTGCGGGAACTGCTGCTCCAACACGGCGCCCGGAATAATTTCTTTGATGCCGTTTACACCCATGACTTGAAGACGGTCGCCACCATGCTCGCGCAAGACCACACGTTGACAACCCTGCGGACCCAAAAAAATCTCTCGGCGATGGATATCGCAGCGGCCGCGGGCTACGCGGATATATTGGGATTGCTCCTGAAGGAAGCCGCCCGTATCGACTTCGACGTCCCCGCGGGCGAACGCACGCCCGTCCATATGGCGGCTTTTCATAACCAGACTAATACCCTTGCTTTGCTCATTCGCGCCGGTGAAAACGTCGATCACCTTGACGCTTACGGCTTCGCGCCGCTGCACTGGGCGAGTCTCCGCAACGCCACGGAAGCCGCGGCCATGTTGCTCGACCACGCGGCGGACATTAACCAGCCGATTGAGGCAATTGATCCGGACATTGCCATTATGATGGGACGGGCGGGAAAAGATCTCAACGGTGACACGCCACTGCACCTGGCGGCACTTTGCGGAAACACAAGTATGGTTCAACTGCTCCTGAAATCAAAAGCCGATGTCAATGCCACTAATGCCTTGTCACAGACTCCGCTTGACCGGCCCGATGGTTCAATGCCGATGACTCCTACCAGCATCTTCATGGCCCAGCGTGGCTTGCTGGCCGTGCTGGAGCCACTCGGCATGAACCAGTCGCCTGATCCGCATTTTGAAGCGGGTCGCGACGGACAGAAAGCGGCGGCGGCATTAATAACCGCGGCGGGCGGCAGGCGAAACCACCCACGATTGCATGGCCGGTCCACCCGCGTTCCTCCCAATTGAACAAACGGGCAGAATAGAATTTGCGGGCTGTCCCGCCATGGGAACGGCGAAGACGCAACGGCCACCCACGCCGGGGCTTTTGATCTGTCGGCGATATGTTTGACAGCACACAATTTTGATATATCGTTTCCTTGAATGTTGATTGGTCTTGAGAAAATTTCCGCCGGGACCGGGTGCGCTGCCAAAGCGCAGTCGATGGCTATTTCCGCACTGCCGCATTCATTCCGAATTGCCGCGCACATTATTGCCGCGAAGGTATGGTGGCTGCGCGGCGAACCGGGCCGGAGAGAATAAACCAACATTAAATTTCTCCCGCCCTGCTCCCGAATGGAAGCAGGGTTTTTTATTTTCCAAATGAATCCATGAATACCATAGCCGAAGCCAAGCCAAGTCAAACCAGCGTCCAAACGCAGTCCTCCGTCATGAGGATTTTGTTTGCCCTCAGTTTTTGTCATTTGCTTAACGACTCGATCCAGGCGCTGCTGCCGGCCATTTATCCGCTGCTCAAGGAATCGTACGGTTTGACGTTTACGCAAATTGGTTTGATCACGCTGACGTTTCAAATGGTGGGATCAGTGTTCCAACCGATCGTGGGTAACTATACCGATCGAAATCCAAAGCCTTATTCGCTGGTCGTCGGAATGGGTATTACGCTTTGCGGTCTTATCTTTCTGGCGCTGGCACCGAGCTATCATGCGGTTCTGCTGGCGGCGGGAATGGTGGGGATGGGTTCAGCAATCTTTCATCCCGAATCCTCGCGCATGGCGCGGCTGGCCTCGGGTGGGCGGCATGGGTTTGCCCAGTCACTCTTCCAGGTAGGCGGAAACGCCGGCAGTTCCCTGGGGCCGTTGCTCGCCGCTTGGATCATTGTGCCTTACGGGCAGCATTATATTCTTTGGTTCACCGTTCTGGCTTTCGCCGGAATGATCATTTTGCGCCGGGTGGGTTCGTGGTATCGCGACCGGCTGGTGGAATCCAAAGCCCGGGGCGTAAGCGCACCGCAGCACCATCCGCACGTTGATTCCAAGAAGGTGCCGTTTTTGTTGTTTATACTTTTGACGCTGATGTTCTCAAAGTTCTTTTATCTGGCGTCGATGACGAACTATTACACGTTTTATTTGATCCAGAAATTTGGCGTCTCGGTTCAACAATCGCAAGTGTACCTGTTCGTGTTTCTCTTTGCCGTGGCGATCGGGACCATCGGCGGAGGGCCGGTCGGGGACAAAATCGGACGCAAGCCGGTCATCTGGATTTCCATCCTGGGAATGGCGCCGTTTGCCCTGCTCCTGCCATTTGCCAATTTATTGTGGACGGTGGTTCTTTCGGTTTTCATCGGAATGATCCTGGCTTCCGCGTTTCCGGCGATTCTCGTCTATGCGACCGAGTTGCTGCCCGGAAAAGTGGGGACGATCGCCGGGCTCTTTTTCGGGCTGGCATTTGGAATGGCCGGGATCGGCTCGGCGGTGCTGGGGAAACTGGCGGACCATACCAGTATCCCTTACGTCATCAAAGTCTGTTCATTCCTGCCGCTGATTGGGCTGATGACTTTCTTTTTGCCGAATATAAAAGATCATCAGACGGCGGCGGCGAAGTGAATTCCAACGCGACAGAATTTATTCCCGTGGCCGGGAATTGACGCAGGCGGTTGAATGTGGGATTTTCCCACCATGATCGTCACTCTTGACGCCAAACGGCGGCTCAGCATTCCAGCGAAGCTCGTGCCCGCAAATTCCGGCGACCAGTTCGAAGCCACCTTTGACGCGGAGGAGAACGTGGTGGTTCTCCGCCGTATTCGTCGAAAGAAAAGCTGGCTGGCCGTAACGAAGGCTTGTCCCGTGCCGATGGACGACCTACCGACCAGGAGCGGGGAAATGCCCAAAAGGGTCAAGTTGTGAGCTTGGTGTAGATCGGGAAAGCCCCCCTCATATCGCTGAAAAGCTCCAATTTTCCGCATCACACTCAAATTCCTCGTCCCTGAGATAAAACAGAAAGTGTTTCTGCGTCTTTTCCTTCCAACCCACCTCTTTCCAGTCGGGCGGACACTGCTCAAAAAGCAGATCGCCGGAAACCTCATAGAACTCGCCCCATTCCGGAGCGATCTTGCTGAACCGGCACTGGCCACGATACCAGCCCTCATCGTTCACGGATCCGAGGCGATAGCGCCAACAGTTTCGAAAACGCAGTTGTCCCACATCTCCATTTTTGAATTGAGGATATTTGAACGCATTCAAATAAAACGACAGAACGACATCGCGATCCCAAAGTGTGACCTGCGGAATCGGAGCATTTGGCTCCGCATTCCAGTCAACGTTTAGCTTCTTAAAGATGGTCATGCTGATATAACCAAAGACTATTCAGTTTTTCACGGCTGTCCTGTTGCCAAAACATTCGGGCTAAATGCCCTTTGACTGGCGGCAAACAATTAATAATCAATCCAACCGGCGGCGCGCATCCAGTTTTGCAGCCAGGACGAACTCCAGGGTCCGCCCGAGTTCGCCAGCAGGGCGAAAGCGGCGGAATAGACCGACCAAATCGTGGCCACTAAAATGATACCGATCCCCCAAAGATGGATCCGAACCCGGGCGATGGCGGGCGGCAGGCAGAAAAGCCACAGCGGTATCAGCCAGATAAACCAGCGCGGTCCCTGGCAAACCCCACCGTAATTGTGGGTCGTGGCAACGACAAACACGAAATTTAGTCCGGCCAGGATGAGCGCGCCGTTTCTTACCTGTTTAAGCGCCCGACTTTGCGCGCCCGGGATGAGGGCAAAGATGAAAATCGGCGTGAGACTGAAGACCCCGTGATGGCCGATCAGGTTGTTCAGCAGATAAATCCATTTTGGCTCGTTCGCCGCGTCGATCCCCTGCGGATGCGCCCAATAGCTTCCGGGATATTTATACAATTCCGGCCGCAGATAGTACGGGATCACGCCGCCCGTGGCCAGATAGGTGGTCAGGAAAAAGGCGCAGGCAACCACCAGAAAGCCGCGCAAATAACCGGCCAGCGTCCGGCGTCGGTCGGTCTTCAAGGCGATGATGAAGGTGAAAATCATGAACGGCCAGGCGGCGAGTTCATTCACGACCGTCCAGGCGCTCATGACCCCGCAGAGGACAAACGCGAAGGGACCGGGAGCCGGCGTGGTGAGAATCTTGAACAATATCAACACGGCAAAAAACGCGCCGATGGCGGCTACCGTGTGATTGTTAAGACTGATGCTGTAGGCCACGATAAAGGTCCCAAACGCGGCGTTCACCAGGCACATCGTTTTGGTGAACACGTCATAATCCAAGCCCCGCAGCCACCGGCCGTAAAAAAAGACTAACAGCGTAAACGGCAGGACATTAACCAGCACCAGCACAATCGGGATCACGGTGTATTCCGATCCGGACAATGTGGCGTTCCCCGTGGCCAGGATAACCAGCCCGGTTATTCCCGCCACGACGGTGGGCAGCAGGGCTGGCTTGCTGGAATAGTAATGGCCGTCACGCCGCACTTTGTCGATCGTCCCGTAAGGCGCGCCATCGATGCTGTAGCCCCAGCCGCGGTTGAGGCTCCAAACGGTCGCCCAGCGGGAGGCGTCATTTTGCCCCTGAATCGGGTTGTTCTTGACCAGCATCGTGCCAAGGATCAAGAAAATAAGCACAGAGCAAACCGCTATGATCCGGCCCAGGGATAAATTCGTGCTTGGGGATTGAGGCTGGGGTTGGCCCTCACTTTCGACAGTTTTCATTTTCTAGTTCGTCCTTTCGGGGTTTGATCGATTGTTTTGCCTAGCTCCTCTTCGCCAGCCGCCTTATTTACCACGGAATATTGCACCTCCAACCGGCCAACAATGCCGCTAGATAATCCGTCTCGGTTTGCCATGTCAATGTTCCGAAGCGAAAAACGGGCGCTCATATTGCGAATATAAAACCTATAACAAGCCCGATAATATACGTGGTCGTGCATAAGAGAAACGCGACACGGTTGGTAACCGGAAGGCCGCGAACCAACATAACCAGCGGGCTGGTGATCTGTCTCATGGGCGATTCCGCCACCGCGCGCCGTCGGACAAAAACCAGGCAACCAATCGCCACAAGATTGGCGCCAATGGAAACAAAAAAATAGGTCGGATTCCCAAACGAATTGCGTCCCCTGCCCTGAAAAAAATGCCGCACCGGCTCGCCAATTGACGCGCCGGCACCAAAGTAAAAAAGCGCCAACAGCTTAATACCAATGTTATGCAGGTAGAACATGCGCAGCAAATCGTCAGACCGCCGGCCAATGAAAGCAGCGGCCATGACCATCCGGGTCTTTGAGGATCTCTTGTTTCATGCCGTAATGTGTGACCACAAGCTCCTTTACGTAGCGGTCCATCCCTCCGACCTTTCGATAGCCGTGACTGTCATATGGACGGCCTCATCCTCTGAACGAGACACGCCCTTAACGTAAGCGTGCTGCCACGGCGCAACACGCTCTGGCATGAGATATTCAACGGAATAATTGCGCTTGTCCAACGCTGAGATAACCACAAACCACGGAGACTGATAACTGTCGGTCGCGAGAAGACAAAGCCGGCTCAACGATGTCAGGCCAAAAAAACGCCTCTCGTCTGGCAACGTACGCAAACGAGTGATCAAATCAAGCATCGTCTTTCCACCCTTGCGGCTGACCGCATTTTCTTGCTGGCTCAACTCCATATAGAACTCATCCAGTGTTTTCGATTTTTGGTCCTGGCAGCTCGTGATCCGCATGTGATTCAAACTTCCACAACCTTCCGAATTCAGGGCAACTCCTCGATTTCAACATCCTTATAGGATGCCTCCGATTTCCCACCGCCGTGAATCTGGAGTCCGATCAGGCCGTTCATGGGTATCTGCTGGTCGGTTTCAAGATAGTCAACGGTGAGGACGCCGTTCAACCAGAGCCGAATGTGACTATTCTCGCAGCGGATGATGTAATCGTTCCAATCGTCAGTTTTGACGAGTCGCTTGATGACGACCGCGTGGGTATGCGCCAAGGCTTTGTTCCGGCGCGATTCGTCGTAGAGGCTGCCCCAGTAGCCCTCGCCCATGTCGGCTTGAAAACCGGCCATCTCGTACGCGGGGTCCTTCAATCGCTGACTGTGAAATTGAACACCACCATTCACGAAACCGGTTCCGTTCAGTTTTACCTTGAGCCGCAGATCGAAATTCTTGAACTCCTTTTTCGTACAGAGGAAATCATTGTGCGGCACTGTTTCCGCCAAAGTCCCGCCCACGACCGCACCGTCTTTTATGTGCCAGGTGTGTTGGGTTTCGCCCTCCCAACCGTCGAAACTCCGGCCATCGAATAACGGCGTGTGCGTGCCAGGTTTCGGCGGAGCAATATCTTCGAGCGGGTTCCGCAATATGCCTTTGCCCATGTACTGAGGATGAAATTCCAGGCGGACCTGACCTTCTGCGACCGCCGGTTCCTTTTCGAGTTGAGCTTGAATCACCGGCTGGTTTGACGAACAGAACAGCAGGAGGCCTAATTGCTCGCCATCGTCTGTGAACGGTCCCGAGATCGCCACTTCGGTGTCTTTCGACGTCGCAAGCGAGGGGAAAAGATTCAGCATTGAATCGGTGGTCAATTTCGCGGAGGAGGCCTTCCAGTTCTTGTCCTTTTTTACGACGCAAAGGGTATCCTTTTCCATCTCGAATGGAACCTTGGGCGTCCCCAGTTTCATCACCTCCACCAGCCAGGGATGGGCCTCCACCGCCAGGATGTCGTTTTGCACGAATGGATCCGGCTTGAAACACTCCGCAATCTGTTCCGGCGTTTGAACCGCCAGGACGACCGTGCCACGGATGAATCCGTTGTCGCCCAGCGGACCCGCAGTGATGAGTTTCCCGAGATTGAATTGCGCGCCGAAATTCCCGACGTGATCCGCCTGCATTTTCTCCAATGCCTCCCTGGTCATACTCCTGGTTTTGGCGCGGGCGGGGCCGGTGTTCAGAAAAACCCAGGTGATGGGTTGGTTCTCCGCGGGCGTCGATTCGCGCGCCCGGCCGGAGCACACGGCAATTGCCAAGACGAAGGAGCAAACGAGCTTTTTCATAAAGTGTCAGGTTGGTGATGCCGGTAATAGGACCCTGCGAGGAAACCCCCTGGTTTCCGCAATTGAAATAAACTTCCGGGTTGATTGCCCTGAATCTGGCATGCCGCAAGTGTTGAATAACGATTTGGTGCGTCAAGGAAATTGCGCGATTGCGCGGGGTCCAAAGTCCGGGCGCGGGCGACGTAAGGCGTAATTTGCGCGTTGGGTTCCGAACGATTCCGCCCTCGCTGACTCGGGCGCGGCCGTCGCGGCGCGATCAACCCCACCTCGAAAGCGCGGGGAATCATTTGAACCTTGACCCGTGGGAATGAAAATGGTCATTGGACGCATGTTGAATGCTCCGATATTGGCCTCCCCGGTTCCGCCCGCCGGAATAATCGTTTTTGAGGTCGTTTTCGCGCGCGCGGCTTGACGCGCCGCCGCCATTCCCCCGCTCCCAACCACGCCGCGCATTATGTCCCACGCCGGACAAAACCGATTTTGGATCATTCTCATACTGGGCGCGCTGTCCACGATCAGCCCGTTTGCCATCGACATGTATTTGCCGGCGTTTCCCGAGATCAAGCTGGCGTTGCATACCGCCTCGACGGGAAAAATCTCCTGGTCCATTTCCAGTTATTTCGCGGGATTGGCCGTCGGCCAGCTCTTCTACGGACCGCTGTTGGACCGTTTTGGACGCAAGCGCCCCCTTTACGCGGGACTGGTCATTTTCATCTTGGCATCAATTCTTTGCCAACAGTCGCGCACGGTGGAATGGCTCGTGGTGATGCGCTTCATTCAGGCGCTGGGCGGTTGCGCGGCGCAGGTTGCCTCCATGGCGATGGTGCGCGATTTCTTCCCGGTGCATGAAATGGCAAAGATCATCTCGCTGCTGATTTTGATTCTCGGCGTGTCACCGCTGCTCGCGCCGACGGTTGGGACCTTGGTCGCGGCGAACCTGGGCTGGCAATGGGTGTTCATTATTCTGGCCGTGGTCGCGTTTCTGAATCTGGTGGTGGTCTTCTGGTACTTACCCGAGGGGCACGCGCCGGACGCGAGCGTTTCGCTCCGGCTGGCGCCGGTCGTGCGTAATTTTTCGGCGGTTTTGGCGGAGCCCCAGTTTACCACCTACGCGTTGTCCGGCGCGTTTGTTTTTTCGGGCTTGCTGGTGTACGTGGCGGGTTCACCGATCATTTTTATGGAGGTGTTTCAGGTGTCCGCGAGGACGTTTAGCCTGATCTTTGCGGGATTGTCCGTCGGCTTCATTGGCAGCAATCAAATTAACGTTTTGTTGCTAAAAAGATTTTCCAGCGAGCAAATCTTTCGCGGCGCGCTCATGGTCGAATGTCCGGCGATGCTGCTGTTCGTGGCGGGGACGGCCACCGGCTCGTTTGGTTTGGGAATGACGTTGGTGCTTTTGTTCATTTCGCTATCGAGCCTGGGTCTGGCGTTTCCAAATTCCGCGGCGCTGGCGCTCGCGCCTTTCGACAGCAACATCGGCAGCGCGTCCGCAATGCTCGGCTTTCTGCAAATCGGCGTTTCCGGGCTGGTGTCCACGAGCATTGGCTTTTTTGATTCGACCCGGATGCTGCCGGTAACCCTGCTGATGGCGGCAACGTCGTGGGTGGGGCTGGCGATATTCCTCTTCGGCAAACGGCGCATTCCCAAGCTCCGGTTCGTGGAGGAAAAGGGCGCGATGCCGTTGGGGCATTAAGTTTGCCGCCGACTTCGCAGGTCTCGAATTCCACTGGTTCAAGACGGGGCTCGCCGGAAGCCAGGCTCGATTTCAGGTATCCGCAGGCTTCAGTTTTCGCAGGGCGGCGGCGGCTTCATAGTCACTCATGCGAACAAACACACCCCGGCGGACTCGCTCTTCAAAAAGTGCGACCGAACTCGCGTCGAACCAATCCCTGAGCGATTGCAATTCCGCGAAACGACGCGGTTTTTCGCCGTATCTACCCAATTCGTCGAGAAACCTCCCGTAAATGAAAACAACGTCGTCCGATTTAATCCTGATGACCCGGTGATTTGCCGACTCGCCGAAATGCGCATTGACGTCATTGCTAATACTCACAACCCGGCTTTCAAAAATTACCGTAAATGCAATCGTGAGATTCTCTCGCTCCACGTTGCTCGATGGCGAGGAAAACCGGCTATAGATCAATTGGCCGAAATGACACCGGTCCTGGTCCAGATAATTGATGCCGCCGTTGTCGCGCTGATCGGGACTGAGCGTGCGGGAAACGCGCTTAAAGCCAATCTCCATGAATCCCAATTGCTTGAATTTTCCACGGGCGGCATCTGTGGCACGACGGAATTCGGCCGAGAGATCGCCTTCGGCGCATTCAAGTTCCGCCCACGGATGGGGCATCCAGCCAGCCGGAAACGGTTTTCTAAACGGCAACACGGGGTTGGTGGCGGCAAACCTAACTTTGTAATAGCCGGGAACAATTTTATCCCCGGCAGCAACCCGTGGCTGGCTGTTCGGCTTTGGCAAAGCCAGGTCGGCCGTCCGGACCAGGTCCTCGTCAGTCAATCCTTCCAATGGCTCCCCGGCGGCAAGGTGGCGAAATCCCGCCCCCGCGCTAAATGACGGGAGGCCAAGCGCAGCCACCAGATCGGCATGCCGTTCGACCTCAAATGTGTAACCGCGGCCGGCCGCCTTGGATTTCCGCAGAATGCGCTCGACCCGTTTGAAATTGGTCGCGCCAAAGGCCCCGCAAAGCGTTTGCGCGTCGCCACCTGATGGCGGCGCAATTTCCTCGTCGGTGGCGCTAAAATAGTTCGGACATGAGTCGTATTCGTCTTCCAAACCACCGTTTACGTAGAGCTGATACCAAAAAATATCATCGTCATGGTTCATCACAGCCAAAACCGCGCAATGAAGCTCGCCGGACAGGTGCGCGGCAACCCCGGCGATTACATCCACGTTCTGTTCGTCCGACTCCTCATCAAACACCACGACGAACCCGTCCTGTTCCGGAGTGACCAGGGCCGAACGTCCGGCCAAGATCGCGGCAACCGCCTGCTGACTTGGGCCGTGCAAAGTGTAATTGGTGTAAAAGTTGCCCATAAACTCAGTCGTTAATAAATCGCTTTAAGACCGATATTTGTTATGTCCTTTGCAGGATCGTAAAGAATATTCGAGTTTGCCAATAGCTTTTTGGACTTCGTGGCCACGGACAACCCTGCTATTGCTGTCGGGACTATGACAACAAAAATGGATGACGTCGCCGTCATCGACCCTAAATGACGACCTTGCGCGACACCGCGACCGAGATTGCCCGCCGTTTGCAGACGGCGGGGTTTGCCGCGTACTGGGTGGGCGGGTGTGTCCGGGATTATTTGCTGGGGCGGGAGCCGGGGGATTTTGACATCGCCACGTCGGCCCGACCGGACGAGGTGGAACGGATTTTTCGCCGGACGATTCCAGTGGGACGGCAGTTCGGGGTTATTCTTGTGCGGGAAAATGATTTTGAATTTGAAGTGGCCACATTTCGCGCAGAGGCCGATTACCAGGACGGACGGCATCCGGGGCAGGTCACGTTTTCCAATGCCCAAGCGGACGCGAGCCGGCGGGATTTCACGATCAACGGTCTGTTTTACGACCCAATCGCCAAACAATTGCATGACTGGGTGGGTGGCGAGGCTGACCTGCGGGCCAAGCGACTGCGGACCATCGGCGTGGCAGCCGAACGTTTTGCCGAGGATCATTTGCGGCTGCTGCGCGCCGTGCGTTTTGCGGCCCAGCTTGGTTTTGAGATTGAGGCGGAGACTTTGGCGGCGGTTCGCGGTAATGCATTCAAGATTCCGCTGGTCAGCGCGGAACGGATTCGGGAGGAGTTGCTGAAAGTGTTCCGGCCGCCGCACGCGGCGCGCGGGTTGGATTTGCTCCGGGACAGCGGTTTGCTGGAGCATGTTTTGCCGGAGATTGCCGCGATGATTTCGTGCGATCAATCGCCGGATTTTCATCCCGAGGGCACGGTTTACCAGCATGTGCGGCTCATGCTGGAGCAATTGCCGCCGGACGCCCCCCCTGCCCTGCCCTGGTCAGTGCTATTCCATGACGTGGCCAAACCGGTCACCGCCTCGCGCGATCCCGGAACCGGCTCGATCCACTTTTACGAGCACGAAAAAATTGGCGCGGAAATGGCGGAGGTGATTTTGCAGCGATTGAAATTCCCGCGCAAACAGACGGACGAAATCACCGCGGCGGTCCTGCATCACATGCAGTTCAAGGACGTCACGCACATGCGGAAATCCACGCTGCGGCGGATGCTTATGCGCGAGACGTTTCCGCTGGAACTGGCGTTGCACCGGTTGGATTGCCTTGGCTCGCACCGGCGGCTGGATCATTACGATTATATGGTTGAGCAGGCGAAGGAATTGGAGAAAACGCCGGAAATCCGGCCGTCCCTGCTGACCGGTGACGACCTCATGGCGATGGGCATGAAGCCCGGCCCCGCCATGGGTGCTTTACTGGCCGAGGCGCGGGAGCGGCAGCTTTCCGACGAGCTTAAATCGGGTGAGGACGCGCGCGACTGGGCGCGGGAGCGGTTGAAAAGCGCCCCAATGCCGGCCCCGGACGGAAATATTAATTCAGGTCGGTGACCAACAGTAAGGGTGAAACACCGTTCCGTGGTTTCAACGCCGTCACCTTATTGTTACGGGCGGGAGCCAATTAATGCTCGATTTAGGAAACGGGTGTGCCATTATCGTTGAGTAGTTTTCAGAAGAAATCAATCATCCGCAGTCCCGACTGGAACTTTGCATTGAATCGAGCGTCTGACGGATATGCAAATGACGACGAACGTACAGACGGGATTGCCGGACGACCGAGTGATCGCGACGCTGACAAGCAATATCCGGACGCGGCTCAATCGGACTTTGGGCCGGAAATCCGTCGAGCGAGCTTTCTGTGAACTGTTGGTCTCCAACGCCTACCCTCCCCATGAACCCCGGAGGGAGGGGGGCCAGCCAAACGGGAAATTGTCAGAAAAATGGAGTCAGAAAAATAAGACGGGGATCCTTCTGAATCCGGTCTATTCACAGGCTTTGGTTCATGGCCCCGATTCACGTCCGATTTTGGAGGTGTTCCCTTTTCGGGTGCCAAGTCGCGGATTACCCGAAGAATGAAAACCGCGTTTTCTTACGCCATCGTACTGGCGGTGTCACTAGCCCTCGCCAGGACCGCGCTTGGCGATGTTGAACAAGACCTCGGTAAGCTGTTATTTACCGACCCAAATCTTTCGCTCAACCGGAACCAATCGTGCTCAACTTGTCATAGTCTTGCCCCGGCACTCAACCCGGTGACTCAACTTCCCTTCGGCACCCCCGGCTTTGTCGATCCGCTGAACGTTCTCAATGGCACACCGGTTTCGGCGGGATCAACCGCCGGGGACTTCGGCACGCTCAACGCGCCGAGCGCCGGCTATGCCGCTTTTAGCCCCGATTTTTTTTGGGACCCGGTTGCTTACGTTTACACCGGCGGGCAATTCTGGAACGGCCGGGCGACCAATTTGGAGGCGCAAGCCGCCGTACCGTTGCTGAACCCGGTTGAAATGGGCATGCCAAGCGAATGGGCCGTGGTGACCCGCCTCCAGGAAAACACCAACTACGTCGCGCTTTTCCAGCAAGTGTACGGCCTTGATTTGGACGCCATTCCCGGGGGCGATCTGGCTCCCGCCACCAATACGCCGCCCAGCGCCGTTCCGGCGGTTTACGCGGCGGCCACCCAGGCCATCGCCGAGTTCGAGCGCAGCCCCGTCTTCAATCAATTTACGTCCAAATATGATTTTTGGCTCGCGGGCATAACCGCGCTGAGTTCGAACGAATTGAACGGGTGCAATCTTTTCAACGGGAAAGCCAATTGCGCCGATTGCCATATCAGTGTTCTTGGTACGGACAACTTCGGGAATTCCACGCCGCCGCTCTTTACCGATTTCACTTACGCGAACGTCGGCCTGCCGCGGAATTGGAATATCCCGGGGACTCCCGCCCCGGATCCGGGTTTAGGCGGGCGCGCGGATATCGCCGCCGCATGGCCGGACGGCAGCGAATTGGGCAAGCACAAGGTCATGTCGCTCCGGAATGTCGCGGTTACCCCGCCTTACGGACATAATGGTGTCTTTTCCAATCTCGAACAGGTGGTTCACTTCTACAACACGCGGGATACGCTCGGCCGGTTGGATTCAAATACAAACGCCGGGTTCGGAATTACGGGCTGGCCCGCGCCGGAAATCTCCAGCAACCTTTGTATCGCGGAGTTTGGTAATCTCCGGTTAACCGCCGGTGAGGAAGCCCAGATTGTCGCGTTCCTGGGGACGTTAACCGATAATTACCCGGCCACCGGCGGCGACACGAATGTTCCCCCGGGCACTCCATCCCCGTTCGCCGACACGCCGCTGCCGACGATCCCGGTAAAGCTCGGGACGACGGTCCCGGGAACCGTGACGCTCCAGGGACGTCTTGGCAAAAACTATCAGATTCAGTTCGTCAATTCCTTGCTGCCGGCCAACCTTTGGCAAACCCTGACCACCGTGCGGCTGGGGACCAATGGATTATCGGTGACGGATACTAACGCGATTTCGTCCGCATCCCGGTTTTATCGGGCGGTGGAATTGCCGTGAACTGCCGGGGACGGCTGCGCTCCCCGGAACCGAAGGGGTTGGAGGACGGGAGGCATGGGACTAATGGGACCTATGGAGCCGATGACGGGCCCGTCAAAATTGAACTGGCAGTGTTGAGGGTAGGCGCATCGGGTGGAATTGAAATCAGTACAACGGGGGTGAAAGTCACCTATAATCTTGGACGGTGACGGTTCAAGCGTCGCTCCGCGACGCAGGGGATTTCCTTGTCTTGAGCGTGGGTTGAAACCCACGGAGAGTCATAATCGGAGTGTCCTCGTCGCGGCGCGACGGTTGAACTTGCGCGGGAAAACGTATTCTTCGGAGTTGAAAAGCCTCTCAAAAATCGAGACTCACACTGTTCACCAAATCGTCACCCGGCGGACTTGCGTTGACGGCGCCCGCCCGCTATGATCGCGCCCAGCCATAAGTCGTAAAATCGGCGTTGCCGGGGGCGGTGCGACCGAGAAGACCAGCACAATGAACTCCAGAATATTTTTTGCCCGCTCCGGTTTTGAGCGGAACGCCTTTCTAAAATATTGTTTGTCCGGGCTCATCGTGCTTGGGGCCGCGAGTGCCGCGGTCCACGGCCAGGGTATCATAGCGGACGCCGAGCTCAGCGGGATTCCGCTGGGAAGGGGTGTCTATGCCTACACGCTGACGTTGGAAAATTCGACGGCTTCGACGGCCCACATTGGATTGTTCTGGTTCGCATGGGAAGCGGGGGAGGCCGATTTCCTGACGTCAAACCCGACGTCAATTCAGACGCCCGCCGGATGGAAGTCGGTGGTGGAGGGCGGCGGCGGGGATGACGGTTACAGCATCCAATTCTCCACCCTGACCAGCCCGCTGGCGCCAGGCTCTTCCGTGACTTTTACGTTCGACAGCCCGGATTCGCCCGCGATCATGGGCGGTCCGGCCACGCTTTATCCGGAGTTCGCGACGTTGACCTCGCAAGTTTACAGCGGGCACGCCGCAAGCGGCTTGCAAGATCTGTTTGTGGTGCAACTCACTCCCGAGCCCTCCTCGTGGGCGCTTTTTGGAGCGGGGGTTTTGGTGATGGGGTTGCTTCACCGGCGAAACCGGCCGGCCTGAGCCGCTGATGCAGGGGGAAACCCCTCTCCCCTTCCGAAGGGGCGAGGGAGTCGAAAGGCCACTTCGCGGGAATTTCAACGCCAGTTCAAGGGGGCAATGCGCACCCCGAGAAAAGGGCCGCGTAGAGTTTTGACAGACGTAGTGGCGGCACACGCCCCACCACCTGAAGGTGGAACTCCAAACCCCGGAATCGATGATCCCACGCCGGGCCATGAACCTTGAAGGTTCATGGCCCGGATTCGCCGCCAATTTAAAAGGGCCGGACTTTCGTCCGGCCCTTCGTGATTAATGTTTCACTTTGACCCGTTTCCCGCCAGAGCTTGACGCCCCGGCGGGAACGATTGTTAGTTGCCGACGACGCGGAAGAACAAGTCACCAGAACCAACCGGAACCGTGTAGGTGTTTCCAGTGGGAGCCGGGGCGACGGCGGTCCAATCGGTCGTGCCGCCGGTCAGGTGCGCGGCGGATTGCAGGGTGCCCGTGCCCGTCCAAGTGACGGTCACCTTGCCGCCCGCGAGGGAGATGGAGAGGGTGGACGCGGTCTGGGTCGCCGGGAGGCCGGTCGGAACCATGGCGCCGGAGGGCGGCACATCAAAGAAGGCAATTTGGGCGATGCCAAAATACCAACTGCAGGTGGCGAGCTGCCCCAGCCGGATGCGAACGTCGCTCTTATTGGCGGCGAGCGGCAGGCGAACAACTTCGATGCGTTTGCCATCGTATTTGTCGTCATTAACGCGCGGGGCGAAGAACGGGGCCAGAGCCTGGCTAATCGGCGCGGCAATGCAGGAGCCGAAGGTGTTGTTCACATTGCCATTGGAATCGGTCCATGTCGGGATCTCGCCGGGATTCGTGTCGTGGAACAAGGTCTTGTTTACGTTCACGGTGTTGTCGGGGTTGACCTGGAGATCGGCCGGATCACCCGGGTCGCCGAATTCGTGACCATCCAGGTAATAGATGATCGGAGCCCAGGTGGCGCCGCCGTCGACCGAGTATTCCACTGAATTGATGTTATCCTGATTTTGCTTTTGGATCGAGGCAAATGCGATAACCGGGTTGGTCACCCCGGTGAGGTCAAAGCGTTTGCTGATGGCAAATTGGTTTTGACCCGGCGAGGCGTTCGAGCGGTTGTCGGACTCGGCGATGAGGACGTTCTGGCTCGGATCGGCGACCAGTTGAACCAGCGGCTGTCCATTGATGGTTTCGTTGGGGGCCGTGTTGACGGAGTCGCCCTCGATGCCGGAGAACGTATTCAGATCGACGCAAAGGAAGTTCGCGTAAGCGGGACCGTTGGGATCGGTGGGGTCGAACGCGGAGCCATCACCGGGAGCATCCCAGTTCCAAACATACCAGCTCGTTGGTCCAGCAGGTGTGTTGGTCCAGATTGGGGCGATGTCAACCAGCGGGTTTTCCGGCTGCGGCGACAGGTACCATTTTCCCGTCGTCGGGGCGCCGTTCGTGAATGCGGTTGGATCGGTGTATTCCTCAAAATTCTCGGCCGCCACGGCGTTGGTCGGGATCCAGTAGCCGGGGGTCATCGTCGGGAGCCAAACGGCTTTGAGGTTCAGGAATGACCATTCATTGGAAAGGGAGTTGCCGCCCGTGTCCTTGTAGGTCAACACGCCAGTGTGGATTTCGGCCGGGGTTTGAAGCGTGGTGGCCGTCCAAGTCAGCTCGAGCACGTCACCGACACGATTGTTGGTCACGGTTACGTTTTTCCCATCGAGGTTGAAAACCGCCGTGGAGTCGCTCACCGCGGTATCACGATCTTGCAGGCGCACCAGCACACGGGGGTTCGCATACTCGACCTGGCGGGGAACCGGCCGGGGGCTGGTGTAGCGCACGTACGGACGGGACGGCGCGGAAAGCGCGTAATAAGCGGGCAGACCGCCGTTGGCGATATCATTCACGAGAACATTGGTCCCGTGGGGGCCCACGGTATAGAGCGCTTCCTGGGGTGTCCCGTCGAGGTTGAAGACGGTGACCCGAAGCGGGTAGTAGCCCGCCGCGGAAGTGAAGACGGAAAACGATGTATTACCCTGGACCGCGTCATTGAGGGTCCCGGCCTGAATTCCGGCAGTGTAATCCCACGAACCCGCGAAAGCCCGATAGAAGCCGTCAAGGTTGAGGGTAAAGGTGGTCAAGCCAACGGGAAGATAGACGTAGGTCAGCACCTCCGAATGGCTGGGATCAGGGCCGCCGTCCTGGGCCGGGAAACCGGGCATATTAGCGCCCGAGAGATTAATTGTATTTGTGATGACGAACTTCGCCGGGGCATTGGGACCACCCAAGGGCGGAGCGGCGGCCACGGCCGCGCCATTATTGGCCAAAGTAACGTTGTTGGGCAGGAATCCGCCAACCCCGTCGGGATCGAGGCCATTGAGACCCAGCTCAATGTTATCCAAGTTATCGCTTTCGCCGCCCTGGTTTCCGTTGCTGCTGCTCACGAGGGTGTCGGAGATGTTGGCAAAGACGTTAAACAGGAAGCCGGGTTTGGTCGTGTCCGGCGTGACGATTTGCGAGGGATCGAGTGTGACGAAGCTTTGGGATGAGAAGGTCGAGGTTACGCTGAGCGGGGTTCCGTTATCCTGCCAGGCCAGCACGAGCGTGTGGGTGGGGAGGTTGGCGAGCGCCGGGGACGCGTACGAAATCGTCGCGCCACTGGCGGTTGTGACGATGGTGGGAGTCACGACGGTTCCGTCGACCGTCAAGGTGATGCCGGTCACGGGCACCGCGCCGTTTACAATTGTCGCGCTGATCGTCGGTGTGATCGAGACCCCGGTCATGCCCGGCGTCGGAATCAAGCTGGAGACGTAGGAAGCGAGGGAAACGACGTTGAGGGACTGGTAAGCGGGGATGCCGCCATCGGCCACATCGTCGACCAGCACCGCGTTCGTGCCGGTATTGGGTCCATCCAAGGACGCGTTAAAGCTGCCGGCGGGGGGGAAGGTGTACCACTCGACGCTGGCGCCGCCGGTATCGTTATAGTAGAGCAGGCGGGCCGCATAAAGGCCCGCTTTAGCGACGTTAAATGTCACGATGCTGTCGGAATGGCTGCGTCCGCCGTTGTAGGATTCGACAACCACCGCGTTGCTGGAATACCGGTCGCCGGGGTTCACGGCTCCGATTTGCAATTGGAAACCGTCATCGCTAGTTACGCCCATGGTCACCAATCCCTGGGGCAGAACGAGATAGGTGAGGGCTTCCGCCACAAAATTGTCCGTGCTACCGGTGGTTCCCGGGGCGCCGACCATGCCGTCCTCGCACGGAAGGTCCGTACGGTTGTCACCACAGGCGAAGCCGCCGGAGTTCCCGTTAATGTCAAAATTAATGACCCCCGGGATGAGGAATGAAACCGGGAGGTTCGGGCCTGAAACGGTGCCGCTGGCGGCGGCGCTGCTGTAGATTTGGGTGGGATCGACCAGATTGGTGCCTTGCTCGCCGGCAAGCTCGGATTCAGCCCAGGCAATAGTACCGGGATTGGCGGCCAATACTTGGTAAGCATTCCAGACGAAGCCCGGGGTATTGGTGTTCGCGGCGCTCACGGGGTAAACGTAAGTCGTTGGCAGGGTGTTGGTCATCTGCGCGAGCGCAGTGCCGTGCGCCAGCGCGGCGACCGCCAAGGCCAGCGCCCCGGCGTGTATTGTTTTTGGATTTTTCATAGTTTATTTTTTTAGGTATCTTCTTCCTGCTTTGTACAACCGATACTTCGCAGTTCGGGGTTGTGGTATCAGTATGTGCGAGAACTAAACGCTAAGGCGGCGAAGGGCACAAGCCCGGAATCGTGACAAACAGGAAAACTTCGGACGACAAAATCAAACCGCGGTTTGGACAAGGGAGCGTCGATTCTCCAACCGCAGGTGTGATTTTAGTCAAATTGCGATGGATTTGAGCGGGCGGCCCGCAGTTTTCGCACAGAATGCGGGGCGCTTTTATTCCGGGTTGTCAGCGCATTTCCGAGCGGCGGCGGATTCGGACCAGCAAATCATTCAATGCCGCCCGCGTTTGTTCATCGGGCAATTCCGGCAATTGGCATTTGTCATGGGCAGTTTGCAAGTCGGCGCGGAGCCGGTGGTATTCGGATTCGTGGAACGCGAGGTCGGCATCCTCGAGTTTGGATTTCTCGGGGCCGGCGAGTTTGTGAGCGACCAAATCCGCGATAAATGGCAGGCGAAATTCCTCGTTCAGGATAACCAGATTGGCCTCCACCACGCCCGTGCGCATCAAGTGGATGCCGGTGAGCAGCACGCGATAGACGTAAAGCAGCGGCTTCACCCGGCGAGGGGATTCTTTCAGGAACAGTTTCCACTGGGTTTCAGCGAAACCGAAATAATGATGCGAGTGGTGTTTCGTGACGCAACCATGCGCGATGGTTTTTAACTCCGCGTGTTCCGGCGTGGTTTGGACGACAAGTGGCGAGAAAAGTTGTTCCAGCACATAACCGTTTTTCTTGAGTAGCAAACCGAAAAACTTTCGCACGTCGTGGCTCACGATGTCCATTTCCAGCCCTTCGATGATGCGGGAGTCCTGGACGGTTTCGTCATGGACTTCCAGGCCGACAACTTTTTCAAGCGGGAGGATATGCGCGCCGCGCAGGTCGAAGTCCGAGTCCGCCGACGGAAATCCGTAGAGGTGCGCGCCGCTGATGGTGGCGAATAACAGCGGATAGGGTTGCGCCGCGACAATGCGGTGAAGGCGCGGGTCGATGGTCATTCGGGGGACTCTTCCAGTGCTTGTTGAATCACGCAAGCGGTCAGAAGTTGGGTGACGCGCTTAAGGAAACGATAATCCAGCGTTTCCGGTGTATCGGTGGAGCGATGGTAATTGGGGTTGCGAAACTCCGAGGTGTCAGTCCAGATCAAGGCCGGGATTTTTTTGGTCCAAAACGGCGCGTGGTCACTGCGCCCGAGCACGGGAAAATATTTCTCCAGACCGAGTTTCACGTCCAAGCCCATGACCGGCAATTCGGGAACGTAAGCTCCGGCGCGGCGCAGGACGAAATCCATGGCGGCGGTCGATTCGCGATTGGCCAGCAGCCCTAGAAAATCGCCCCGGTCGCTAATCTTGATGGGCAGGCCGGGGGGCACGCGCTGCGAGCCGGGGGCGTCGCTGGCGAATCCCACCATTTCCAAGATGTGCGCGCATTTGATTTGGAACGGCGCGTCCGCAAGATACGACTCGACGAAATCCCGGCTGCCAAGCAGCCCATCCTCCTCACGATTGAAGGCAACGAAAACAACCGGCAGCTCGGGCCGCCACAGCGTGCAGGCGGCGGCGCAACCCAGCATTGCGGCGACGGCGCTGCCGTTGTCATCGGCACCCGGGCACATCGCCACGGAATCGTAATGGGCTCCGACCAAGATTACCTGGGAGACCGGTTGCGCGGGCAGCGCGATGATATTTGAATACGCACCCTGGCGCGCGACGCGTAATCCGAGCGACGCGAAAACATCCGCCAACCACGCCGCCGTGAGCCGATTTTGTTCCGGTTCCACCGCGTAGTGGCGGGGCTGGGAGATATGTTCCACCCAGCCGCGAAGTTGCGCCTCCGAAATCGTATGGATCAGTTTGGCGATTCCGGGCGACGGATCGACGGAGCGGAGTTTTCGTGAATGAACGATTCTCATTGATCAATTAGAAGCGGCATGAATTGTGTGCGGAGAGGATGCCGCGTTTCGCAAAAGTTTCAAGTGCTGGGAAACCTGACCACCGCCAAAAGGCTGGTTAACCACAGCGCGGCAAAGCCGCAACCAAAAATGAATTGCCACAAAGGAACGCAAAAGAAAAAAGATGCAGGTTCCCTCTTTTGGGTTCTTTGTGTTCTTTCGTGGCAAAAAATCTTCTCGGAATCGCACGATTCTTATCTATAGCACTGCAAACCACACGAACCATGCGAAAGAGGGGTCCGTTTTGGTGTATTTCGCGTATTTTGCGGTCCATTCCGTTTTGGGCAGCTTCTTGGCCCGTTTGCGTTTGACGCCATTCCACCGCCATGGCAAAGACTAGGAAAAACCAAGCCTATGACCGCCCAGGAAATCCTCGCGGAAATCAAACCGCTCGGCAGCGACAGCTACCGCAAAGTGCTCTTCAACCACGGCATCCCGGAGCCTTGCTACGGCGTGAAAGTCGAGGAGCTTAAGAAAATCCAGAAGCGCGTTAAAATGAATTACCGGCTCGCGCTTGATCTCTTCGATACCGGCGTTTACGACGCCATGTATCTGGCCGGCCTGATCGCCGACGATGCGAAGATGACGAAAAAGGACCTCCAGCATTGGGCCGATAAAGCCTGCGGCCCGCTCGGCCGTTCTTCCGTGGCTTGGGTCGCCGCCGGCAGCCCCCACGGTCTGGAAATGGCGTTGAAATGGATTGATTCCCCCAAAGACCTCATTGCCGCCGCCGGCTGGGCCACCCTAGGCAGCCTCGTCGCCCTCAAGCCCGACACCGAGCTCGATCTCGCGCAATTGAAGGAACTCATCCAGCGCATCCAAAAAACCATCGACGCGGCGCCCAACAACGCCCGCCGCCAGATGAACAGCTTCCTCATCGAAGTCGCCACGTTCGTCGGGCCCCTCAATAAATTTGCCATTCAAACCGCAGAGAAAATCGGCCCCGTCAACGTCGATGTCGGCAACACCTCCTGCCAGGTCCCCTACGCGCCCGATTACATCAAAAAAGCGGAAAAACGCGGCGTGATCGGCAAGAAGAAGAAAACGGTGAAGTGCTGAGGCGGCGTCAAATCACCGGGGCGAAGGACAAAATTCTTCCGGCTGGTTTTGGCAATTATTCAAGCCGTCCGAAATCCGCCGCTCATTTGGAAAAACCGACCGTTTCAGGCGCACACGGGCCGCCTCTGACGTAGCGCAGACTTCCAGTCTGCTGTGTCGCGGGTTTCCAACCCGCATGCCGTTGGCCACCCCGGCGCGTCAGGCAACCCTACGGCACGCCGATTGGAAATCGGCGACACAGCAGGTTGGAAACCTGCGCTACGTCCGAACGCCATTTGACCTTTTCACAACTTTCTGCCATCTTTGCCGCCGGAACAATTTCCGCTTCGGCGGGAACAGCGCTGCTCAAACATTTGGCGACATTCAAAAACGATCAACAAACGAAACGTTGAAATATGAAGGCCCTCGTTCTTTTTGTCTGCTGGTGCATCCTGTTCGTGCTTTGCTGGCCGGTGGCGTTGCTCGCGTTGATTTTATTGCCCGTTATCTGGCTCGTGTCGCTCCCCTTGCGGTTGATCGGCATTACGGTTGGAGCTAGTTTTGCGCTGATTAGCGCCATTCTTACCCTGCCCGCCCGACTGCTTGGATGGAGGTAACGCGGCTGGCGTCCCGGGTAATCACAACCGTTTTTTGCGGGCGGATCTGTTCGATTATTGCCGGGTTACAAAAGTTTAGCGACCGCCTTATAAGGATTCGGCGCGAACTTGGGATCGGATGTCCATTAACATTTTGCCGATGGCGTTGAACCCGCTGCCGGGAAGTTCTGTCCAAAATGCAACGCAATCGGGCTCGCAAATCAGGGTTGCGTTCCCGGTCGCCAGTAACTTTTGCCGAAGGTCGTGGTGCTGACGGAATTTTGCAGACGATGCGGATCGCATGATCTCGCCGCAACGATTCGGCCAGGCGCGCGACGGTTCAACTTTTAAATCGTGGAGCCTACGGGGGATGGCATCCGCGGTGGCGACTTGACGGATTTTTTCGCGGATTTCCGGGTCCGTGGTTTTTTGGGCGTGAAAATAATGGGCACAGGAGGGCCAGAGGACACCATCCATTTGAAAACTGACGGCGGCATTCGGAAGGAATCCAAGGCATCGCTCGTCACCCGCGCAAATGAACGTCTTGGGATCCCGGCATTCCGTCGGGTCCAAGAGGTCGAGGTAATCCTTCGGATATCCGAGTTGCACCGCGAGATCGAACGCGGTTTTGTTTTCCCGATTCTTGAGGGAGCGATCGGCGCCCGCGGACACCAGCGCGTGAAACATCGGGAACTCACAGTCCGGTCGGCATTCGTCGGTATCGAAGATCGCATGCAACGGTGTACCGCCGGTGTGATCCTGTACATTGACCGAGGCTCCCGCCCGCAGCAGCATTTTCGCCGAATCCACGTTGCCGGAGTTTGCCGCGACCTGCAACGGTGTGCCGCCGGCGTGATCCTGTACATTGATCGAGGCTCCCGCCCGCAGCAGCATTTTTACCGAATCCACGTTGCCGGAATTTGCCGCGAGATGAAGAGCCGTGCGACCTTTCTCGTTTTGCTCGTCAATCGGCAGCCCAAGCGGTAGCACCATCTCCAGGCAGGAATGCCACGGCGCGGCCGCGTGCAAAACGCTTTCCCCACAATTATTGCGCGTATGTGCATTGGCGCCCCGCGCCAGGAGTGCCGTGAAAACCTCGGTATGGCCGGCGGCGACGTGGAGCGCTGAATCGCCGTTCTTATTACCCGCGTTTATATCGGCGCCCTGGTCAAGCAACCAAAGCAAAACATTCAATCGCGCGTTGGCGGCGGCAGCGTGCAATTGTTCATTTGCATTCGGATCAAACGCCGCGACATGTTTCAAAAGGACATCAGCAATCCCGGTCAAACATCGTTCGAGGGCGATTTCGATCAGGCTTGATCCCGCTGAATCCAAGGCATTCGGATTGGCGCCGCGTTTGATAAGCAATTCGACCATCTCCGGCGTACCCCATTCCACTGTCCCGCGTAATACTGGAGTTTTCGCGTCGTCAGCTCCAGCGACATCCGCCCCGTTATCCAATAGTAACTCAACGACGCGAAGGAATCTGGGATTGCCCCGCAATTGTTCCGCCAGATTTGGTTCGAGTCGGTCGAGGTCGATTCCGCGCGAAACGAATTCGTGCAATACGAGCGTGGGTTTGGATAAGAACTCCACGGCGTTGACAAAAAGCGCCGGCATTTCCTCCTCGGGAACGGGATCGAATGGCTCAACAAACGAAATGAGTTCCGGCTCCTTTTCCTTGATAATCTCCATGAGGATCTTTGCAATTCCCGCGTCCCGGCAACGCCTGCGACGGCGATTGCGACGGGTGCGGAGCGCACGGCGGTCGGCGTCACGGTCCATTGGGTCACATGCTTCACCAAACGCCGCCGCCAGATGAAGCGGTGTCTTGCCGTGGCGCATGCGGGCGTTTACATCAGCACCGGCATCAATAAGGATGCGCACGGCCTCAACGTCCCCCTCCTCCGCCGCTGCGTGCAGCGCGGTGCAACCGGCGGCGGAAACAATGGAGATGCCATTGTACTCTCGAATGAACTTCCGGAGGCGCTCGTAGTTCCTCGTCCTGACGGCGTAGATGAGACGCTGGGATTGGGTCGGCATATGTTCCACTATGACGAGGCTTGGCGGCGGGCCTCGATCAGAAAGCGATTCGCCACCTCGTAGTCTGGTCGCTCAGGCAGTTTGGTTTCGGCTAATGCCTGCTCAAAGTCGCGGTGGAGGGTTTTGCGCCAGGCGTCCACTTCGGGCCAGGGGAGTTCGCCGCGTTTGATGGCGAGGAGGCGGTCGCGGTGGGTTTCGACGCGGACGGGGACGCGGGCTTCGCGCAGGGCACTGGCGCCGGCGAGGAGGAGGCGCAAGAGGTGCATGGCGTGTTTCCAACGGACTTCGCCGTGGTTGCGGATGTCCTGGTCGATTTTCTTGAACTGGGACATGGCGTAGCCGTTGAAGGTCTGGAAGATCATTTGCGATAGGAAGCTGGCACGGATGGACAGCAGTTCCGCGCCGAGCGGTGTGGTTTTCTCGACTAGCGGCGAATAGAGGCATTCCAGGATGTTCGGGTTCGCCTTGAGGGCCATGGTCAGGAACTTCTGCAATTCCCAGTAGCAACTCTGGGTGGTATTATCCTCGAATTGCTCGGGCGCGCCGAAGAGGGACCATTGCAGGTCGGCGGGTGCGAGGTAGATGCCGCGGCGGTCGGTGTCGGATTCGTCATCGTCAAGGCCGTGCGCGCGGGAGCCGACGACGCAGCGATAGATGATGCATTGCTCGAGATCGAAGTCCGTCGCGGGTGAGGCGTCCCCGAGGCGGTCTTTGAAGTGTTTCAGGATCTCAAGTTGCGGGCGGTCCACGGCTTGCTCGAAACCATCGGGAAAGCGGATGAGATAGTTTTCACCCGCCGCGGCCGGGGTGCGGGTCACCACGCCCACGGCACCGCGCGGGTGAACGATGGCGTTATTCGGACCGCGCACTTCCACGAGCACGACGACCTGGGTGCCGGCGAAAATGTTCTCTGGCTGGTGGGGCATTCCGGGGGCAAGGATGCCGGGAGGCCGGGGCGAAAACGAGAAATAATGTGACGGGCTGGGGACTGGAACTTAACGCAAAGGCGCAGGGGCGCAAAGAAAACCGGGAGGGATCGGTTGCGAGAAGGCGCGGGTGGCTTGGTATCTGGATGGGGATCAAACGCGGTGGAGTGGGAACAATTTATCCACAAAGAGCGCAGAGATCGCAAAGGGGACGGGATTTACGGGATAAGGAAATCGTTAGTCCAGTCGCGGTGATTGGCGGCCGCCGGTTGGATGAGGGACGAGAGCATTTTGACGCAAAATCGCAAACGCGACGGGAGCCGATAAGATTCAATTGGCAAACCGCGCCAAACACGTTATGCAACGGGTCTGATGCGATTGAATTTTCGCCTATGCGCGGCGCTGGTTTTGGCTTTATGCACGGCGGGATGCGGCTCGTTTGTCGCCCGCCGGATCGCGCAGGCGCCCAACACTTATCCGACGTGGTTCGCGCCCAAGGCCCGGGTGGAATTGGGCTTCAGCCCCAAGTTTCTCACCAATTTTCCCGCGCGAGTGCTCGAGGTCGGTCCCCCGCCCGCCCGTTTGCGGTATCGGGTGGTGAATCCGGCGGATTATGAAGTCAAGGTCATCTCGACCAATTGGGTCGAGCATGGCAAAGCGGAATTCCGCTTCGGATTTCGCGCGAATGTTCCCGGCCCCACGAACAGTTGGACCGCCGCGCCGCGCGGGACGGTCGTGTTGCTGCACGGCTACGGGCTGGGGCAATTCGCGATGGCACCATGGGCGCTCCGGTTGGCGCAGGAGGGCTGGCGTTGCGTGCTGGTGGATCTGCGCGGACACGGCAAATCCACCGGCAAACGAATCTTTTTCGGCCTGCGCGAGACAGATGACTTGAGCCAGCTTCTGGACGCCCTGGATCGCAACCATCAACTTGTTGGACCGGTCGCCGCCGTCGGCGAATCCTACGGCGCGGGACTGGCCCTGCGCTGGCAAACCGTTGATCCCCGCGTCCGCGCGGTGGTGGCCATCACTCCCTATGCTGGATTATCCAATGCCGTGCTGAACATCGCTCGTGATTACGCGGCTTGGGTGCCGGAATTCCTGATCAAGTCCGGCCTCAAAAAACTACCCAAAGTGCTGGGCACCTCGCCCGGTGAACTCGATACCACCACCGTAGTCGCCCAACACCCCGAACCCGCGCTCTACATCGCCGCCGAAAACGATAAAATCGCCCCTCCGGCCGAAGTGGAAAAACTCTACACGCTCGCCGCGCACGGAAGCCAGCTCGTGGTCGTTCCCGGAGCCACGCACGAAGCGGTCACCTATTTTTTCAAGGACCTCGCGCCGCCGATCATCCACTGGCTGGCGGAGACGAACCATCCATCGGGGGATTGAGCGGCTTTTTGCGCGCCTTGTTTTTTCCAATTTTCGGGTCATAGTCGTGCGCAAAATAAATGTCCTGAACATCTGATCCCATTCGTTATAGATTGAAACGACGAACAAAAATCATGCTGGCAAAATTATGAGCACAACCAAAATCAATCCCATCGTTCAACCGTATCTTTTCTTCGACGGACGTTGCGAGGAGGCCCTCGACTTTTACGTTCGCGCAATTGGCGCCGAGGTCATCATGCTGATGCGGTTCAAGGACAGCCCGGAACTGCCGCAACCCGGCGCCTGCGCGCCCGGCTCCGAAGACAAGGTGATGCACGCAAGTTTCCGCATTGGCTCGGCGACGATGATGGCGTCTGACGGGCGCTGCACGGGCAAACCAAACTTCCAGGGCTTTTCCCTATCGCTCACGGTGGGCACCGCAGAGGAGGCGGAACAACTTTTTGCCGCGCTGGCGGAGGGCGGACAGGTCCAAATGCCTCTCGCGAGGACTTTCTTTTCCCAGCGGTTCGGCATGGTGGCCGACCGGTTCGGCGTGGGTTGGATGATCATGGTGCGCACCGAGGCGGCGAACTAAACTCCCACCGTCCACCAAGTTGCTTATGTTCCAAAAAATCACTCCTTTTTTGTGGTTCGACAACCAGGCCGAGGAGGCGGCAAAATTTTACGTCTCGATTTTTAAGAATTCGAAAATCGTAACCGACCTTCACTATGGCGAGTCCGGTGCGAAGGTCTCCGGCCGGCCAAAGGGATCCGTGACGACCGTGAAATTCCTGCTGGATGGCCAGGAGTTCGTGGCGCTAAACGGCGGACCCCTCTTCAAGTTCACCGAGGCCATCTCGTTCGTGGTGGCCTGCCAAACGCAGAAGGAATTGGATACGTTTTGGGAAAAACTGTCCGCCGGCGGTGAAAAGAGCCGGTGCGGCTGGTTGAAGGACAAATATGGGGTGTCCTGGCAAATTGTTCCCGCCATGCTTGACAAATTGCTGGGCGACAAAGACCCGGCCAAATCCGAACGGGCTTGGGAGGCCATGCTCCAAATGGATAAACTCGACATCGCGGCCTTGAAACAAGCGAAAAACGCGCCGCCGGCCCCGGCGAAAGTTTTGAAAGCCACGCGCGCCGCCAAACGAAAATAGTCCCGAGTACCGATATGTTTCAAAATTGCCAACTGGCGGCGGGACGCCGCCATAACCCGCCGGCGAGGACGCCCGCGCTACGTCGTTGTCACGCGGATGATATGGCCGCCACGGTCGCGTACGGAACCGTCCCGATTGGGAAAGTAGCGCTCCCGGATCAATGCGGGTCCGAGATCCTCGATTTCACGAAAGCCCAGGTCGCGCAGTTTGGCGTGAAGCGTGGCCGTTTCAAAATGGCTCTGGAAAGGCTCGCCCGCCAAGGCGACACGCCCGGCCAGTCTCCGGCCAATCGCGGCGGCTTCGTCAGGTTCGGTGTTCAACGCTGGAGGATTGCCATAGTCGAACACCACATGAGCGCCGCCGGGGAGGCTGGCAATAAATCCAAGCGTCGAAAAGACGGCTTGCTCGGTCAGATACGGCACGACGCCCAGCCAGGTGAAAAAGGTTTGCCGTGACGAATCGAAACCGACGGCCTCCAAGCCGTCGGCCAGAGTCTCCCGCTCGAAATCGACCGGGGCGAAGGTGAGCGTGCCCGGCACCGGGATCGCCGCTTCGGCGAGGCGCTGGCGCTTCCACGCTTGGGTTGCCGGGTGATCCACTTCGAAGATGCGAAAGCCTTCGCCCACGACGGCGCGGTAGGCGTAAGTATCCAGACCCGCCCCGAGAATTACCAGTTGCCGGACTCCGCGCGCAATGGCCGCGGCCAAAGCATCTTCCGCAAAGCGCGTTCGCACGGCGATGAATAGGCGCAACAGTCGTCGTGACGGGTCGTTTTCCGCTTTTTGGACCGCGGCTTCGGCGTCCGCTCCCAGGATTCGCAGGGCCAGTGGATCAGTGAAAATGAAACCGCGCTCCAACACCTGATGAGCCGCGCGGTGACCGGCGGCGCCCAATGCCGTACGGCTCGGTTGTCCTGGCTGCATGGGAAAATCCTAGCCTTCGGAACTGACTTTATAAAGACCAAACCCCGGGCCAGCCGTTCGATATTTGAATTGAGGTCGTTGGGCGCCAAACAGACGTCGGTAGGTGGTGTCCTAATCTGGCAGAGACAGCGCCCAACCATTCGCGGGTAACGCGTTGGCAGTGTCTCCGATTGCGCCGCAACCCGGCGCGGACGGCGCGGCGCACCATCCCTACCAAATTAGGACACGACCCGCCGGTATCAGGACTTGGGCGCGGGCGAGGCGGCGGGGTCGAAGATGAGGACTTCCCCGCGTTTGAGCCAGCCGACGCGGCGGGCGGAGTCAACGACTTGCAGCCAGTCGTCTTTTTCGTCCACGACTTCCAGTTCCACGCCATCGCGGACTTTATAAACGGACGGCGATTCGTCGAGCGGGCCGTTGCGAACCTCGGCCTCGCCGGTCACGACGATGGCGGTCCGGGTGAACACTTCTTGTTCCAGCATTGTGACCAGGCAGGCTCCCAGGACGACGGAGACAACGGCGGCGGCGAGTGTGAAGCGGCGCACACGCGCCTTGAGTTCCGGACGCCATTGTTCCACCGCCAGCAAAACGAACAGCGCCCAAATCGCCGCGAACGCGAGCAAGGTCCATTCGTTCACGGTCAGCCGGTCCAGCAGACTCAGCCAAAGCGGGTCGTGGTAAACCACCCCGCCCCGGGCGCGGGTCCGGGCCATGCGGAGATTGAAGCGCAAATCGGCATCGCGGGGCGCGAACCAGAGCGCCTGCCGGTAACAGGCGATGGCGCGACCGACCTGCCCCAGCTTAAAGAAGGTATTGCCGCGGTTGAAAAGCAGCGCCTCCGAGGCCACGCCGCTGGCGGCCAAATTATTGTAGGCGGTGTCAGCTTCCGAGTATTTGCCTTCCTCGTAGAGTTTATTGGCCTGCTCGAAGGTCGCCCCCGGGGCGTCGGCGGCCCAAGCGTGGGTTGATATGAAAAGCAAGAGCGCGATCAGCCAAATCAACAGCGGGACTGGCGGATGGCGGAAAGAGGGGGAATCCTTAATCAGCCGATATGACCGCCAGCTTAATATTTTAATAGACTCATCCCCCCGGTGAACTTTAATGGGCGAAAACGCCCAATTGCTCCATCTTGGCGCGATCGTTCGCATCAATGTATGGAGTTCCGGCTTTAACCGGTGGGGCGATAGTTTGTTAGAGCGATCTGAAAATTCATACGGCCCCGGCGCCTTCCCACGCCCCACCGCCTGAAGGCGGAACTCCATACCCGGACGCGTCTCCTCACATCGGTTCACGAGTTCAATGCGCGAATGCTTCGGGGACCGCCCCGCGGTTTTACTCATGCGTTAATTCCCTTCAATTCCGTCAAAACTGATTCCGCCCGCGAAGCCAGCGAGATTAGCTCGGCGTTCGTGCTCTGGCGGGCGTAGCGCGCTTGATTGCAGGCTTGGAACAGTTCGCGCACCGCCGTGAGTTGCGCGTCCGGGAGGCCCAGTGGTCGCAGGCGTTCCTCGACCACGGCTTCGGTGATCGCGGAGGCCGGCAAATCCAATCGCTCGCCCAGTTGTTCCTGCAACAGACGAAACAGCGTGGAGAAGAACGTCTCGGCGTCGTTCGCCTGGGCGGCCGCCGTCAGTTCCCGCGAGCCGTCGCGCATGATTTTGGCCACCTCGCGCTGGCGGCGGAGGCGCGGGTTGTTCACCAGTTTTTCCTTTTGCCGGCGGTTCACCAGCAGCGCCAGCCAGCCCGCGACAGGCGCGAATTGCAGGACCAGAAACCACGATTGTTTCGCGAGCGGCGGCTGGATCCGCGCGAGCGCGCCCAAACGCACTTTGATGGACACGATGTCCTGCGCGGTGGGTGTTTCCACGACGCTGGTTTGGTTGGCCAGAGTTGGGGGTGGCAGCGATGCGGCGCTCGGCCGGACGATCAACGGAACCGCCGGCTGATTAAGCGTACGGTAGGCTTTTTGCCCGGGGTCAAAATAGCTGAAGTTGAACGCGGGCAGTTCTTTCACATCCATGCTTTTGGGCACGACGGTCAGTTCGAAAGTCTTGGTGCCGGACATGCCGAGATCGTCGCCGGCTTGGAAGTCGCTGGTGGGCGGATAGAGCTCGAACTGGTCCCAATTCTTCTGTGCCGGGAGGGTAATCGAGTCGAGCGCGCCGCGGCCGCTGAGTTGCATTTTGATGGTGATGGGATCGCCCACCGCGACGTTGGTCGGGTTGACGGTCATGTTCAGCGAGAAATTGCCCACCGCGCCGTTGAAACCCGGCGGCACATTTACCGTCGGCAGCGGATGAACAGTAATCGTTTGCGGCTCGCTCGAGATCGAGACCGGCTCCCAATCGAGAATGTCGCCGAAAATCGTCTGGCGGGAACCGGGTCGGGGCACATTGGCGACGAGTGTCGCCGGGCCGAGGTCAATTTTCCCAACCCGCGCCGGCGCGACGAAGGTCTTGAAGGTGGCGACGATGTATTGCTGGTTGTTGTAAATGGTCCGCGCCTGCGTTGGCTGGGCCATCCGGCCCATCGTGAACCCCTCCTCCTTCACATGCGGCATCTCCAGGCCGCGGATATTCTGGAAATAAAGTTGCAGATCCACCGGCAGAATCTCACCCACGTAAACC
>Ga0206847_10047_pt1 | contig 44897 bp, 26 predicted proteins | sample Alteio_BWOrgCont_17_FD_152880 | JGI IMG/M metagenome (GOLD analysis project Ga0206847, IMG submission 152880) | Enriched cells from forest soil in Barre Woods Harvard Forest LTER site, Petersham, Massachusetts, United States -... | ecosystem: Environmental > Terrestrial > Soil > Temperate forest >... | reverse complement strand
CGCCCGCTGCTTCTCAACCGGCTCGACAAATAAAGCTGAAAACGCATCTTATAATTCGCAATTCCTGTGGCTGCTCCTCGACAATCGCCTGAGGCAAAAAAGCTTCGGCGCTCAGATAAATTCCGAGCGCCGAATCGAGCTGCTTTCTTCATCCGCTACCTTGCCCACTATTGGGTAGCAGGATATCCAACGCGTACCGTCAATATTTCATACGGATGAATCGGCGCAGTAACTGTATCGTTCACAATATTGAGCGCCGCACCTTCCGGCTTCTCCATCAGGTTAGTTACAGTCGCTTCCGTAGCGCCCTTCGGAACATGGAATTCAACATCCCCTGACTTCCCTGCCCATTCATATACACGGAATACCAGCCCGTTGGAATCTTCAGCTTTCTTCATGGCCGTAAGCACAACACTTTCCGGCTTCACAGTAACATACGAAAACTCCGCAGGCAGAGCACCCGTGTGCGCTTGCACCTGAGTAGCCTGGAGTCGGTAGTTGTATTCATAGCCGTGCCGCACCGTCAGCGCCTGCTTCCAATCGCCCCCATGCGGATAGAGTGCGTAGGTAAAGTGATGGTGTCCGCGGTCGGCTTCCGGATCAGGCCACGTGGGTGAACGCAGCAGCGAGATGCGCAGCACATTGTCCTTGTCGTCATAGCCATACTTCGAGTTATTGAGCAGGCTGAAGCCGTGTTGGCCATCGCCCAGATCTGCCCAGCGCAAAGTTGGCACTTCAAACTGCGCTTGCTCCCAAGAATTATTGCGCGTTGTGGCTCGTTGAATGCTGCCGTACGGAACCTCATAGGTCGCCTTGTTGCTGGTGGCCGCCAGCGGGAAAGCAGCCTTGAGAAGGACATGCGTTTCATGCCAGTCAATGTCATTCACTACATCTACTTGATCGGCCCCGGTATCGAGTGTGATGTCCTGCACGAACTTAGAGCTCTGCCAGTTACGAGTTACACGAATCGCGCCGCGTAGCGGCCCCTTTTCGACTAACTCAACCGAATCAGCCTTGTCGATCGAAGTGAAATGATCGAGCGTACCGGGATCGATATTCCACGCGTCGTAATCCTTTGGCAAATCCTTGAAAGTTTGCAACTGGTTTCCGCACGCGCCCGAAGCCAAGGTTTCGAATTTCGTTTTCTTGTCGAAGAGGCTGGTGATGCAGCCCGTCTGCTTATCAACCGTAACTTTCAATGCGGAGTTTTCCAGCGTCAACCCCTCCGCCTTCAAATCGCTTGTGAAAGCCTTTGTGCCGGGCACAACGTGGAACAATTTATAGCCCAGCGAAGGCACATTGTTAGCCAGGATCAATAGCGTGAAGCTATTGGTCTTTGCATCGCTCTTGATAATCTGCGAAGGCACAACATGGTTCGCTGCATCCAAAACGGAAACTCCGCTCGAGACTGCCGACGGCAGTTGCACATCCACCGTCACCGGTCCCGACCGCTCCCAAGCTAGCGGGTTAAGCACCAAAACAGGCACGCCGCCTGTGACCTGTGTGTTGATTCCGGCAGACAAGGTCTTCACGGACTGCTGCGATATCTCGTTGGTGGCCCAGCGCACCTGGTCGAAATCTCTCTGCGCCTCTTTGTAGATGATTCCAATTCCCGAGCCCGCGGCCAGATCGTGGAAGTCATTGAATGTTATTTTCTTCCAAGCCTCGGTGAGAGTGTCGCCGGGATATGCCTTGCCCGCAAGCCATGCCAGCGATGCAAATTTCTCAGCATTGATCGCCTGCTCTTCGCTATCGCGCATGTTGCGCTTGTGGTTTGCCTGCGTGGTCATCACTCCGCGGTGATACTCGAAGTACATTTCGCTCTTCCATGTTGGAATCGCAACCTGACCGTCAGCCGGCGTTGCTGGCGCTTTGTAACCCTTGGCAATCGACTCGTAATCCCACACCGGCGAGTCGGCAGCCAACTTGCCTTCAATACTTGTGAAGTAACTCTGCGCAGTTCCGAAATTCGATTTAGGAACAACCTTGTCGGCCTGCATCCAATGCGCGCCCTCGTCCAGCACAGCACGCGTCGGGCCGCCTCCGTGATCGCCGATCCCGTACAGGTCCATAATCTCCAACATGCCGGGAGACTTCTGCCGCGCCTGAGTCATATCGTAAGAAAGACGTACAGGATTGAGATCATCGTTTCCGTAGTCATGTGGAAAGTAAGTCAGCACTTTGCTTCCGTCTGGAGATTCCCACCAGAAAAGTTTGAATGGAAGCTGGTTGGTATCGTTCCATGTCATTTTCTGAGTCACGAAATAATCGATGCCGGATCGTTTGTAGATCTGCGGTAACTGCCATGTGTATCCGAACGAATCCGGATTCCAGCCAATCCGCACATCCACGCCGTATTCCCTCTGGAACCACCGCTTGCCAACCAGAATCGACCGCACCTGTGCTTCGCCGTCCGGCATATTCAAATCGGGTTCGACCCACATGCCGCCTACAATTTCCCAACGGCCTTCCTTGATGCGCTTCTTTATCTCATCATTCATTTGCGGATACTTATCCGCAAGCCATGAATTATATTGAGCTGCCGACTGTGTATACGTGTAATCCGGATACTCGTTCATCAACTGCAACGCGGTGCCGAACGTGCGCTTCACTACGTCCACTGTTTCGGTCCAAGGCCAGAGCCATGCTGCATCGATGTGCGAGTTGCCAGTCAAGTGCATCGTGGCTTCTTGAAGTAACGGCTTCAAGCTTTCAAGGGTCGACTGTGCCTGCTTCAACGATGCATCGAATTTCGTTTGGTCTTTCGCGTCCAGAGCTTTCAGATCAACCGCACCCGCAGCCTTTTCCAAGGTAGCCGTGTCCGCTGTGAGATTCTTCGAAAGACTCGGAACCAGCAACGCCGCAGAGAGAATCTCCTTGCGCAGATCTTCTGGATTGGGCCGGTTCTCCGCGAAATCGATTTTGAGATCGACTCCGCCGAAGGTCTTGGTATCCACGGTGTGCAACAGCTTAACGGCGACCAGCACTTTGTCACCGGGCTTGGCCTTGTCAAACAGCACGATTGGTTCAAGGTCGTCGCCGAGAGCAACGCGTCGACCGTTGAAATAAATAATTTCCGGCATGGGGCCATTGGCGTTTGCCGAGAACGAAAACCATATGCGCGTGCCGGTCAGATCGTATCCATGAAAGCTTTTCGGAACTTCAATCCAGCGCCGGAACCATTCCGCTTCCAGCGAGCCTTTTGCCTGCGCTTTGACCACTTCCCACGAGGAGTCGTCGAGATCCGTGGCTTCTCCATGAGCCAGGTCGCCGACGTGAAATCGCCATTCATCCGCGGGCAGACGATTCAATTCGCTCAGCCGGGCAATCGCCGCCTGCGAGTTACTATCGAGCGATTTGACGACTTGCGCGGCCTGCTCCGCTGATTGCGCATTCGCATTTCCCGACCCGAGCAAAGTCGCAAAAACACAAATCGTCGCAGCCAACAAGCCGCAGCTCAGGGTACTCGCGCTTCCTTCAATTTCACCAAGACTTTTCATTCCAATTCTCCCGCATCTCTTCGCACACGACGATGAAATAGTTTCCCGCCCACGCGCCGCCATCTTAACTTCTCCGCGAATTATACCCCTGTGAACAGGTCGCTGGAAACGATACCATTAAAGTTTGAAATTATTGCCGCAAACTAACGAGGCGCAGGCTGATTCGGCGTAACCGGATTTGGCGTCGTAGTCGACGAGTGAGAGCTGTTCAGCTTCTCGCATAAGTCAAACTCGTGCTGAGCCTTATCGCGCAAGCCTTGGCGACGATAAATCTGGCCCAATTTGAAATGCAATGCCGATGTGTCCGGGGCAAGTGCGACGGCCCGCTCCAACTCGACCTGAGCCTTGGGCAAATTCTTCTGCGCATCATAAACCTGTCCCAATTCTTCGTGAATCTTGGGGTTATCCGGGGATAGCGATGCGGCCTTTGCGAGATAAGGAATCGCTTTGTCGAATTCGTTCTGATCAGCAAGCAGCGTGCCGAGATTCAGAAGCGGCTGTGGATCAGTGGGAGCGTCGCCCTGCCATTCTATTGCAAGTTGAAATGCTGCCTTTGCTTTTTCAGCGTTGTTCAACTCCTTCAACGATAATCCAAGATTATTCTCCGCTTCAACAAATTTAGGCCGTAAAGCCAGCGCGCGTTCGAAGCTTGAAACCGCATCGGCAAATGCGTTCTCGTTATACTTGGTCCGCCCCAATAGATACCACCCATCCGCATCATTCGGAGTCTCGACAGTAACTTCAGTAAACCACTTATCGGCATCCGCATAGTCGTGCAGCAATACGTAGTCCGATGCAACAGTTTTCAGCTCATCAGCCTTCGGCCTTCTTATCCCAGCGCCGGCTGTAAATTCGGCCAGTGACTCCGCCGCCTTTTGCTCGCGGAACAGGATATAGCCGAGAAGAAAATGCGCGTCCGCGGAAGTCGCGTGTCCGCTAATGTAGTTATGCAGAGCCATCTCGGCATTCGCAAGCTTGCCTGCAGCCAGCAGTGCACGCGAATCCGCCAGCGGGTCCGCCGGTTGTTGACACCAAGCCGCAGAAGCGCAGAGCAACCACAGTCCAGGCACGCACTTCATGCTCCGCGCCATCGCGCTAGTGAGCGGCGTTCTTGATGGTATTGGCATCGTTCGCCTGTCCTGCGACAGCCTCGCTGGCTTCCCGCTGCAATTTACTATAGGTCTGCATCTCCTGTTGCGCCTCGGTCGCGTTACCCTGCGCCCGGTAAACAGCGGCCAGAAGAAAGTGAATCGTCGGTTCGCTGGGACTATCTTTCATCGCCATCTGCAAGTCGGGTAATGCATCAGCCTGCTTGCCCATCCGGATCAGTGCGCGAGCACGATCCACACGCGCCTGCATTAGTAAAGGGCAGCGATCGATGGACTTATTCAACTGAGCCAGCGCGTCCTCGCTGGGATCATTCGCCTCAAGCATTGCATTTGCGAGCTTCCATTGCGCTGTGCAGTTATTTGGATCGTTCACCAATTCAGCTTTGAATTCCTCTTGAGCCGACGCCCACTTGCCGATAAGCCAGTAGGCGTTCGCCATGTGCATATGGGTTCCCGGTTGCTGCGGCGCCAAATCAATTGCTTTCTTATATTCGACCAGGGCCACATCGTAGTTATGCATGCTTTCATCGATTTCGCCCGCGATTTCATGCGCAACAACTGAATTCGGATCGATCTCATTTATTTTTTTCAGGGAGTCTTCAGACAATTGCAAATAAGTTTTGCCCAGCATGTACCACGCTTGCTGATCTTTGGGATTTCGTTCGAGGAAGTTATTCAGGTACGATGCCGCCTCCTCGTATTTGCGAACATTGATTAAAATATGCGCCAGGACCATCTCAACATTGTCATCGTTCGGATTGGCCTTCAGAGCCGCGCGAAGAAGCGGTTCGGCCTTGTCATTCTGTCCTAACTGAAAGTAACTCATGCCTAACATCGCTGATGCCGAAGGCATATCCGGATGCAATTCCAATCCCCGCTTCAGCACCTCTGCGGCATGAGGATAGTCATGCTTGTTGAAGTACAGCATTCCCAGGTTGTTATAAGCCGCGGCCAGATGAGGAGCAAGTTTAATCATGGCTCTGTATTTATCAATTGCAGTTGCGCTGTCGCCGTGCTGCTGGGCAGCTTTGGCCTGCGCATATAGCTGCTGCACTTCTGGGGTTACTTCATCGTTTGCCTGGCGAGCGAGGGCGGGACTCATCAAAAATAGAATCAAGAACGCGCCTAGTAATTGCGGCGCCCATTTGGATAATTCCGTTGACCCGTCAACCTTCATGACATGTGATTATAGTTCGTTCGAAGCTACGCTGCATTACCCTGATCTTTCACAGAATCTCCAATTAAAGTTCCGAGAAAAAAACGGCCGGACTGCTGTGCAAGCAGCCCGGCCATTATCATGCGAAGTACAAGCAGCGTAAATCGAGACCAGAATCTACGCCGCTAAACTCAGAACTGCAATCGGAATTGGACCTGGCCCTGGCGGTTGTCGGTCCCGTTAAATGCGCCCACATTCGCCCCTTCCGAGTTTGTTTCGCCAAAGGTTCCGTCACTGGCGTTCGTGTCGGGGCCGTTGAAAATTGTCCTGTTGAATACGTTGAAGTAATCCACCTGGAGAATGCCCTGGAGGTGTTCTCCAATGTAGAAGTGCTTCCTGATATTGATTGCCTCATTGGCGATGCCGGGGTTTCTCAGCTTGCCATAAGCCCTGATTGAATCGCCGAGGATGTATTGTGATGGAGTGACCGTGAAGCCCGCGGTATTGAAGACCTTCGGTGCGGTGCCGCTTCCGCCTGACAGCCAGTAGTCCTTCTCAGCCTTGTAGGAATGGGTGCTGAGAGGAACAGATGTATTCCGATTCGGCCTGTCAAACCCATTCGGGAAGGGCGTACCATTCTCGCCGACACCGAAGTCGCCGCCATTCTCATAGTCCAGGATCCAGCCTACCTGCCAGCCGCCAACAATGTTGCCGAGTACGTGGTTGTTGAGATATTTTTTCCCGGGACCAATCGGCAATTCGTAAGTTCCGCTTGCCTTGAACGTTTGCGGCTCGTCGGAGTTAGACACCGCCCATTCAGGCTTCTGGTTGTATTTGTTGATTCCGCCAGATGTGAAGCTGGAGAAACCGCTACTCGTATTGTCCATCAAGTGTGAGAGCGTGTAACCCGCCAGGAAGGACAATCCATTTGAGAAGCGCTTATCAACTTCAACCTGAATGCTTTGGTAATAGGTGGTTCCAGACCCCTCGAAGTTGTTGAAGACCGAAGAGAACTGTGGATACGGCACCAGCGCCTGGGCCACCGTAGCCGAGCCGCCAAAGTCGTTCACGTAATTTGGATAAGGCAGTGCAACACCATCCAACGATGTTTCGCCAGCCGTGAATACATCGTTCAAGTGAGAGCCCATGGAGAGGAAGGAGGGGTTCATCTGATCGATCTGGTTGTTCTTGCTGGGCAGGTGAATGACGCGGTTTCCGGCCCAAGCGGCCATCACGAACATGTTGTATGGCAGTTCGCGCTGCAAGTTGATATTCCACTGCTCGCTATAAGGTGCGAAGCCGTCCTTCTTGCTGAACGCATCGACCCCGAGACCGTCTCCAATGCCTGGGCTGAACGGTGTAGCCGCTGGTGCGGGAATGGAATTGGCGTCCCAACTTCCAAAGGCGGACACGTTGCTGCCCGTGCTGTTGCGCTTATAGGAGCCGGTAAGCAGGTTCCCATAGTTAACAGCGACCTTACTGGTGCCGTATTCATAAGCGCCGCCATCGAGGAACGCGACGTCAAGGCCGCCTTGCACCACGGTCTTGTTGTCCAGCTTGTACGCAAATCCAAGACGCGGACCAAAATGGCCCCAGTGAGTGTCGGCTCGATCGTAGCCCGAACACCCAGTGCAATTGCCGAACTTCGTTAACCCTCCGGGAATTCCGCCGGCTGCCGGATCGGTCCCTGGCGCGTCGGGATCGAGGTAGACAATCAAGTTGTGGTTCTCAGTAAACGGAACCTGGATATCCCAGCGAACGCCAAGATTGATGGTGAGCTTTGGAGACAGTTTAATGTCGTCCTGGAAATAGGGTGAAAGATCCAGGTTGCGCAACCGCAGTTCTTGAGATTCGCTGCGATTTGCCTCGTCGGGAAGACCTAGAAGGAAGCTCGCGAAGGAGCTGCCATATTTGCTGAAATTGGGGTCGCTCGGATTCGGAATCGACGTCTCAGCATTGCTGAACGTGAACTGTCCTCCCTCGGTCTGCTCCTCGTTGTCGTCCTGATAAGCGCGGCGGAACTCACCCCCAATGTTGAAGGTATTGCGCCCCTTGGTCCACAGCCAGTTGTTGACAATGGCGATTCCAAGCTTGCGGTTGATGGACTCCAGCCATGAGCCTTGGGTGCCCCAATCGGTGTAGTTATTCGCGCCACCGCCAGTCCACACGATGTACGGAGGAACGTTCTCGCCCTGTACGGCAGGGAATGTATATCCCTTGGTGTCGTTGAACTGGTTGTTGATCTCGCCGATCCAGCCAAATCCGGCCGTCATCACCAGGTGCGGCGTGATTGCGTTGCTGTAGTTCAGCAGGAAGATGCTGCCAAGCGCCGGCTCAAACTTCATGCTGTTGAGCGGATTGGGAGCAAGCACGAGTGGAGAATTGTCGAAGCTCGTCGTGGAGAAACTGTTGCGCCACTCGGCGTAATGCAGGCTCTGCGTCGGAGTCAGCGTCTGGTCAACCACAAATCCCCAGACGTGTTGGATATTCGGGAACGAATTGGGCGCAGCACTCTTGTTGCTGGTCAACCCGCCGATACCGCTGCCGGGACGGTCGGGATCGGGAATCGATGGGATCAGCAAGGCTGAATTCGCGCTGATCCGGTTCGGACAAATGACGTTCATCTGGCCATTGCATTGGAACTGCTTCCCTGTGGTCGGGTCGTAAATTGGAATCAGGTCGCCAGTGCTTCCATCCACGAAATCGGTGAAATTGCCCGTTTTCTCTAGCTTGGTCGGCACACTCGAAATGTTATCGTTCGTTTCGGCTTGCTTGAACCACTCCTGGCTATAGTTGCCGAAGGTCTTGTTGCGGCCGTCATAGAGATGCGGAATCCGGATCGGGCCGCCGATCGAGAAGCCGTAGTTGTTCTCGTGGTCGGTTGGTGGCTTGGTGGAACCGCCCCATGCCGGGCCATCGAAGAACGGCACGGAATCGAAGAAGCTGTTGCGGTTAATTTCAAACGCGCTGCCGTGATACTGGTTTGTGCCCGACTTCATCTGATAAGTCAGCGCACCCTGGCCGAGTCCGAACTGCGCCGAGAACGTCGAGCGCTCAACCTTGGACTCTTCCACCAAATCGAATGGCGGATTGAAGTTTGTCGTGTAGCCTTCGGTCTCCGGCTGCGGAGCCGGGATGCCGTTATACATGATCTCTTGCTCGAAGTCGACACCGCCGCTGATGCGGTGGGAGAAGGTGCTGCCCGTGGTGCCCGGAGCCATGAACTGGAGCTGATCCACCTGGCGGCCGCGGCCAGACACTTCGGTCGGAAGCGCTTCCACCACGATCGGTTCAATCGTGCTGCCGAGTTCCGGCTGGGTCGTGTTCAGGGCCACCTCGTCGGCTGCAACTGAGACCGTCTCGTTTGCCGCGCCGGCGTTGAGGGTAATGTCAACGGTGGGCGTGGTACTGACCTCAACGTTGACTCCCTTTTTCACTTCCTTCTTGAATCCCGAGGCTTCAACCGACACCGTATATTTGCCCGGCAGCACACCCTTGAAGGAGTAGGTTCCCGCGCTCTCTGTGACAGTGCGGTCGGTGCCTGACGTCCCTTCATTGGTGAGCGTCACATGCGCGCCCTTGATGACTGCGCCGCTGGTGTCGGTCACTGTGCCGGTAATGCCAGCGCTGGCCTGGGCTGAAGCATTCCGAGGAGCCAACAACATCAACCCCAGGATTGCGAATGCCAGGGAAAAGGCGATGGACGCAATCGGGACGGGTGGAAATGGCGTAGAGCGATCCTGAAGCTTTGTTGTATGTCTCACTGGTTCTCCTTGATTGGTTCCCTTGTTTTAAGTCCTTGATATCAGACACGGTTAACGATGAGGCTGTTGACCATGCTGTTCTCGGTGTCGGTGGAATCGATACCATCTCGCAGTGGCAACGGTTCCATAGCGTGCGATATTAGTCCGCTAAATTATCGCTGTCAAGCAATTTTTGGACACATTTTTTGCAGCGGTTCTCTTCGCGGCAGACGGCTGTTCCGCCAGGCATCCCAGCATGCGCCGAAATACCCTCAAATCCAATGCAACAATTCCCGCCTGAGGTAACCCGCTGAAAATAATCGTTCAGTACTCATATTGCCGCAGCGTTGCCCATCAAGCCAGGGAGCTCGAAGCAGCCTTCGATACCACATGCAGGCGGAGACCAGCGCATTAGGGATGCGCAGCCGCCCCCGTTGCGGTGGTAGGTGCCTTTGCAGGCTCATCCACCTGAATTTGCTGGTCGCCCTTTTGGTTTGTAAGGGTCTGGACAATCCCGCTCGGCCAGTGAATTTCAATGCTGTCGGCCACCAGGCTGTCTCCCAACCCAAAATGCACCCGAGGGTCGCTGGACGACAGGTACCCGCTTGCCGTGGTCACCGTAACCCATTGCGACCCTCGCGCGGTTGTCAGTTTCACCACCGCGCCAATGCCGTCTCGGTTGCTCTTGTGCCCGGTAAGATGCAACGTAATCCAATGATTCGCGGTGACAGTCTTGTTGAGCAAAATGTGCGCCGCGCCGCCATTCGTCGAGACCACAGCATCGACCCGGCCATCGTTGTCGATGTCGCCAATGGCCATGCCACGGCCTACCCATCCGTCCTTGAAAATGTCGCCCGAGATCGGCGCAACATCCACAAACTTCTTTCCTGTATTGCGCAACAGCATCATCGGTTCACGATAGCGAAGCATTGGCGAAACCAGCTCGATGTTGTCCATGTCGTGCCCCTGCGCGATGAACAAATCTTTCCAACCATCGTTGTCGTAGTCCATAAATCGCAGGCTCCAACCCGAATGCAGCTGCGATATGGCACTCAATCCGCTCAATAGAGACGCATAGTTGAAGGTTCCGTCCCTGTTGTTCTGGTAAAGCGCATATCTCTGGTTGGCCAGGTTGGTCACCACAATATCCGGCCAGCCATCGTTATCGTAATCGGCGAAATCGACGCCCATGCCCGCGTACGTCTGCCCTTCGGAATTCACAGCCACCGCCGACTCCAGCCCAACTTCTTCAAACGTCCCATCCGGCTTCTGATGGAAAAGAAACTCCGGCATTGAGTCGTTAGCGACAAAAATGTCCATCCGGCCATCGTGATCGTAGTCCGCAAACGCCAGGCCCAAAGCCTTGGCCGGCTTGTCGAGCCCCAACTTATGCGACACCTCAGTGAAATGCCCGTTGCCGTCATTGTGATACACAAGCATGGAGATCGGCGGGAACACATCCGGGTGACAGATGCCGCGGTAGCCCTCGCGATGTTCGCCGCAATAAACGTCATCCCAATCCCACGTCACATAGCGCGCGACTACCAGGTCCAGCAGGCCATCATTGTCCAGATCGACCCATGCTGCCGAAGTAGACCAACCACCGCCGCCAACTCCGGCCTTCTCTGTAACATCGGTAAAAGTGCAGTTGCCATTGTTGTGGTAAAGCCGGTTGCCTCCATAGGCGGTGACGAAAACATCTTCGTACCCATCATTGTCATAGTCGGCCACTGCGACTCCCATGCCATAGCCAACTCCCTTCAGCCCCGACTTCTCCGTGATGTCCTCAAAGGTTCCGTCCGCCTTCTGGTGGTACATGCGATTCCAGTATTCGGGCCCTGTCTTCTGCGGAATAAATCCCTTGGGCGTGGGATCGGAATAAGCCGCCCCATTAACCAGATAGAGATCGAGTCTGCCGTCGTTGTCGCAATCGAACAGCGCCACGCCGGAACCCATCGTCTCAAGCAAATATTTCCGCGTGGTATGCGGCGCCTGGTGCAGAAAATGCACGCCAGCCTTCTCGGTAATGTCCACGAATTTTGACGGAACTGCGGCTTGCGGTGAAGACTGAGCCAAGACGACAGAAGCCCAGCTAACAACTAGAAATAATCCTCCAGCCAGCCGAAGAGGTGCAGATATACGGGACGCCTTCATTGTTTGGCTCCCGCTTTCGGGGGCGCAACGATAGCGGTATTCGAAGCCGGACATGGCTGCCGCCCGCACAGCCCACCGGTAATCCCCTTCCCTTCGCTGATAGTAAAAACTCGATCGACGGCCGGCAGTTTGACAGTCTCCTTTGCGCCCGATGGCCAGTGAATCTCCGCCGAACCGGCATCGGTCGCATCGCCAAGGCCAAAGTGAGGCCGCGGATCGTTCGTCGAAACGTAACTGCCCCCGCTGATCACATCCTGCCGCTGGCGCATGCCGTTCGCAGTCAGATAAACGGTAGCGCCCACAGCATCGCGAGGGCCTTTCAGCCCACCAACCAGCTTCAATTCCACCCAATGGTGGTGATCCGGATTCACGTTCCGCAGCAGCAACGGCGGCCCGTCAACTTGGCTGATAATCACATCGATCTTGCCGTCATTGAACAGGTCTCCAAAAGCCGCCCCACGGCCCGAAATTACCTCTGCCAGCCCAGACCCTTTCACCGACGGAACCTCTTCGAATTTGCCGTCTCGCATATTGCGGAACAGCAACAACCGCTGCGCATAAGACGTTCCCCAATCCTCTTTATCTGCCGCGGGATAAATATGCCCATTGATGAACATCAGATCGAGCCAGCCGTCGTTATCGTAGTCCAGAAATCCATCTCCCCAACCCAGGAAAGGGATAGTCTTTTTGCCGATCCCCGCTCGCATCGAAACCTCGCTAAAACTGCCGCCGCCGTCATTATGAAACAGCAGCTTTGCCTCGTCCGAGAAGTCGCTTATCGCAAAGTCCACCAGGCCATTGTTCATGTAATCGCCCACGGCAACGCCCATCGCGGCCACTTCACGTCCATCTTCATTCAGCCCGAACCCAGACGTCAGGCTCGCGTCCTCGAATGTTCCATCCCCGCGATTAAGAAACAAATAGCTCAACGTCGAATCGTTTGCGACAGCCAGGTCCAATTTGCCATCGTTATTCACATCCACAAACACCGGAGTCAGCCCGAAGTAGTGGTTAGCCTCATTCGCAACACCCGCCTTCACGCTTACATCGGAAAACGTTCCGTCGCCGTTGTTATGAAACAGGTGGTCAGGCTCGCTCTGAAGGCCGCGCGGGCCGCACATCACTGGCACGCCGCGAAACTCGCAAGTATTGTTGCTCGCAGCCTTGGTCCTGGCATAGGGCAGGTTATCACGATCGAAGTGAACGTAGCCCGTAACAAAAAGATCGAGCCGCCCGTCACCGTCGTAATCGCCCCAGGTTGCGCCCGCGCTCCAATTGCCAAGCGTAACGCTGGCCTTCTCCGCCATGTCGGTGAAGGTTCCATCGTGATTGTTATGGTAGAGCCGGTTCTTGCCGTAATTGGTCACGAAGATATCAGGCCAGCCGTCGTTATCGTAATCGGCAACGGCCACGCCAAACCCCCAGCGATCATTGGTCACGCCAGCCTTCGCAGCCACATCTGTAAAAGTCCCGTCGTGATTGTTGTGGAACAACGCAGCGTGGGGCGCAGTCTCCTTGCCATCCATCGCGTTGAAGGTCGAACCGTTCACCAGATAAATATCCAGCCATCCATCGTTGTCGTAATCGATCAGCCCAACGCCCGAGCCGTTTGTATCAATGATCAGCCCTTTATCCGCAGCTCCCATCACATGATTCCATCCAGAGAGCCCAGCAGACTTGGTCACATCTTCGAAGATCACCGGCCCAGAATCTACGAAGCCCCCAACCGTAATCGGCCTCTTCACCGCATCGGTAACCCGCGCCGATCCGCTCCCCATGCCTGTCTGAAACTTGGGCACACTCTGCGCAACAACAGGCGCAATGAATGCCGCGGGCTCAAGCACCCCCGCAATCAACACGCAGACAAAGATGCGGGAAAACTGCGCCAATAGGGCTCCTCCACCGATTGAGTCTACCGCACACGACCCCCGGAGGGAGCAGTGGGCTTCAGCCCACTGAATGAGCGCAAATGTGCGAGGCCTTCAGGCCCGAGCTCTTGGTTCTTCTCAGAGGTTACGCACCCCTCCCTCAATGCACTGCGCCTGCCTTCGATTCCTTCGCAGGCACCATCGCCGAAATCGCACAAGGCTTCCCTCCACACAAAGCACTCGTAACTCCCCGACCCTCCGTAACTGTATAAATGCGATCGACGGCAGGCAACTTCACCATCTCCTTCGCGCCGGACGGCCAATGAATCTCAACAGCATCGATCCTCGCCGTCTCTCCCAAGCCGAAGTGAACCCGCATGTCGTTCGACGAAAGATAGCTGCCCCCGCTAAGCACATCGCCGCGCTGGCGCATCCCTCCTGCGGTGAGATAAACCGTTGCTCCCACCGCATCGCGCGGGCTCTTCGGCCCACCAACAAGATTCAAGCTCACCCAATGGTTATGATCCGGATTCACATTACGCAACAACAGCGGAACGCCATCAAGGTTATTGATCACCACATCGATCTTGCCGTCATTGAACAGATCGCCGAATGCGGCACCGCGGCCAACGCACACTTCAGCCAGGCCCGATCCCTCAACCGCAGGAACCGGCTCGAAAGTCCCATTGCGAATGTTATGAAATAGCAGCGATCGCTGCGCATAACTCATACCCCAATCCTGATGCCGATCGACATCAGGATAGACATGCCCGTTAACGACCAGCAGATCCTTCCATCCATCGTTGTCGAAATCCAGAAACCCATCGCCAAATCCGACAAACGGCTGAGACGGCCCACCCAGACCCGACTTCGCGCTAGCATCCTCAAACATTCCACCGCCATCGTTGCGAAAAACGACGTTCGAATCGTCCGAAAAGTCAGTGTTCACCAGGTCTATGTAGCCATTATTCTCGTAGTCTCCAGCCGCAATTCCCATGTTTGAGACTTCGCGTCCCTCCCCATTAACCGCATAGCCGCTCATATAACTTTGGTTGTCGAAAGTGCCGTCACCCTTATTGATATACAGATAATTCGGCGTTGAATCGTTCGCAACCACAAGGTCGGGCTTACCATCTCCATTCACGTCCACAAAAAGCGTGCCCAACGCATAATAGCCGTTAGGATCGCTGACTCCAGCCTTCACGCTTACATCCGTAAAGGTGCCGTCCCCGTTGTTGTGGAACAGATGGTCACCCGCGCCCTGAATCCCACGTGGTCCGCACATAACACGCTGCCCGCGGTATTGGCACGTAGAGAAATTGACCGCCTTCGTTCCTTCCAACGGCGGGTTCTGAAAATCGTAATGAATGTACCCGCCGACAAAAAGATCAAGCCGGCCATCGCCATCATAGTCCCCGAAAGTCGCCCCGGTATGATCGACCAAAACGCTGCCCGCGCCTTCATCGAGCGCCACTCCGGCCTTGTCCGCCATATCTGTAAAAGTGCCATTTCGATTGTTATGGTACAGGCGGTTCTTGCCGAGATTCGTAACATACAAATCTGGCCAGCCATCGTTATCATAGTCACCAACCGCGCAGCCCAGTCCCCATCGGTCGTTCGCCACTCCAGCCTTCTGTGTCACGTCGGTAAACGTGCCGTCATGGTTGTTGCGGAACAGCGCCGCATGAGGCGAAGCAGTCTTTCCAGAGAGCGCGTCCAGAGTCGAACCATTCACAAGGTAGATATCGAGCCAGCCGTCATGATCGAAGTCCAGCAGGCACACACCGGAGCCCTTTGCTTCAATAATCACGCGCTTCTCAGCTGTCCCTGTAGTGTTGTGCCAGCTTGTCAGGCCCGCTTGCGCCGCTACATTCTGAAACACAATCCGCCCAGTCTTCACAGTCCCGCCAGCGGTGATTGGCCGATGCTGTGAGTCAAACTGCGGCGCCGCTACTGCAGGCGTCGATTGCGCGCCCGACACTCGTACCAGCAGAAGACCGCCCATCAGGATGCCGGACAACAAACCGCGCACATGCGACAACGATAGTCCTCCACGGTTTGCAGTGTATCGCAATGAGCATTGGCCCCATGTGCAACCGCTCGATCCCGAAGGAAAGTCCCCATTTAAGCACTAACCACGACGACACGCAGCCGGTCTAACCTTCAGCGACGGCGTCCTGGCTGGCTCTCGGCAGTCCTTAACAAAATGACGGACAACCATCCACTCGGCGTATACTCTTGATGTTTTTGAAATGGTGTTTCGAGAAAATCCAATGACTCTTTCCATTCGCTCAATCTTTCGCCCCCTCCGGTCAACCTCGTTCGCCGCAATTTTGCTGAGCCCCGCTCTCTCGCTATGCGGCCAGGCTCCAACATGTCCAGCCGTTGCGGAGCATCCCGCCACCCCCGCCGACACAGCCTACAGTGAGAGCCGCTATGCCGATGCAGAAGGCCTCTATCAACAGGCATTGACCCAACAGCCTCAAGACGCCGAACTCGCGGACGCATTGGTTCGCACGCTGTTGCGCGAGGGCAAAGTCTCGCAGGCATCCACGCAGGCAAATACCGCTCTTGCGACGAATCCTCATGCGGCGCCCGCACTCACGGCTCTGGCCGAAGTTCAACTGCGCCAGGGGCAGCCCTGGCTGGCATTGCAAACGCTCGACGCAGCCTCAGCCGCCGACTCATGCTATGCCCGCACCCATCTAATTCGCAGCCGCGTATTGCGCATCGACTCAATGTACGCATCGGAGCGCAAAGAGTTACAGAGCGCGCACGACATTGATCCGACTGATCCAGACATTCAGCACGCATGGCTCAGCATCGGGTCCCCCGCGAACGACATCGATGGAACCGCCAAGGCCCTGGCGACAACAAAAGATCTCGATGCGGAAACTCGCCAGAAAGCTGAGGCCACCATGCACTCCTTGTTGCCCCTGCTCTCTGAAAATTCGCAGACCTGCAAGGGTGTGCCGGTTGTGCCCTCGGCTACGATATCGCTCCAACCTTCTTTCGCTGATGTGAAACACATCGACGGCTATCGGCTCGAGGCGGATTTCTCGCAAAGCAAGGCCAAACTCATTGTCGACACCGCAGCCTCCGGTCTCTTCATCAGCAAGGCTCAGGCCGACCAGAACGGATTCCATCAGGGCGCGGGCGACCCGGCTGGAACAGTTCGCATCGATAGCGTTCGCATCGGCCCGCTTGAATTTCACGACTGCCTCGTAGGCGTCAGCGAGACTCCCTTCGCTGGCAAGGCGGATGGTTTCATCGGAACAGATATCTTTGCACCATGGCTGATTACGCTCGACTATCGTCTCGCAAAACTGATCCTCGCGCCGCTGCCGCAGCTTGAGAACATACTACCCGGAGATCGTCCCGCAGCGCCTGAACTCGCCGGCTTCACGCCCGTCTATCACCGGCGTCAATATCTTCTTGAACCCCTCACATTCGGTAACAAGTCACGAAAACTATTCATCCTCGCCACAGGTATGCGCTTCAGCGCAATGACATCGGAAGCGGCTCACTCGCTATCCAAAATGACAGTGAATTTCACCAATACTGAACAGACCGCGCAAGGCACGAAGGTGCAATTCTATCGCGAAGTATTCGATATGCAAGTCGGAAACCTGCCGCAAATCCACCAGGGACATATTCTTGAATTCGATCCATCCGTCGTGGATCGAAATGCGGGATTCGAGATTGCCGGCATGTTAGGCCTCGATGTTCTGCAGCCGTTGACCCTGCATCTTGATTATCGCGATGGCCTTGTAAAGTTCGAGTCCACAGAGGCCGGAGTTACGCCTGTATTCTCGAAGAACACAATGATCGCATCGGCATCACCCTCTCCTACGAATGACACCGCACCCGCCTGCCAACCCCGCGACACCATTGATCGCCCCGTCAATACGACGATTCAGGCAAGAGTAACTGGCAGCTTGGATTCTGCTCATTTGAAGCCAGGTAAAGAGGTATTCGTAAAGGTGGTTTACGGGCTGGAGTATCCCGGTTGCACTCTCGATGAGGACGCAATTCTATATGGCCATGTAACGTCCGCTACTTCATCGAAAAATCCCGATGCGTCGGAGCTGTCGCTGGTCTTCGATCATGGCGACTGCGCCGGCAAAGGAAGGAAAGAGCTTCCACTGCGACTGATTGGCGTATTGGCCCCGCCGTCGAATGACGCTCATCACATGCACGAAGACTTGCCATCTGAATTGCGCGGCGGAGGCCGCTCCGTATCCGACGCCATCAACGGCGGCCTCATCAACGCCAACGATGAAGACCTCAACCCAGGAGGCGCTCCGCATACCATCCATCCCGGGGTTGTGGTTCATATGCCGGATGTAAAGCTGGAGCCCGAAGGCGGTCCAGGGTGCAGCGCCAAAATAAGCGGCCCAATTCGCAGCATTCAGTTAGGAACAGGATCGGAACTCATCCTCACCATGTTGGGCCCGGGATAACTTCCACGAATCCTTCCGAGTACTTAATACGCCGCGTCGCTCGGCGCTTCACGGAGAGGTTCGTTTGCTGCGTACCGCGCCAGGTGGGCTTTAAGCCTGGCTACAAGCGCATTGTCCGCTTCTTGCGTAGCAAGTGCCAAAGCCTGATGCTCGATTTCCGTCGCTTGATCGAATTTTCCATTTTCCGCGTAGGCCGCGGATAAAGTGTCGAGAATGCCGGCGTCTTTCCCTCCGCTTACTTCTTTTGCTCGCTCAGCTAACTTCACCGCTTCAGCGCCGTTGCGGATCGATGAGTCAGGGCAGGTGGCCAGCAAATCTGCTTCGAGTTTCAACGCGAATATCCGATTAGGTTCTTCCTGCAACGCCAGGTTTAGTTGCGCTAACGCATCCGAAAACTTGCCCTGTGAATAATAAGCATATCCAAGATTCTCGTGGCCCTGTGCGAATATAGGCCGAATGCGAACCACATTCTGCCAGGCACTTATCGCCTCATTGACCCGATTTTCCTTTGTAAATATAACTCCTAAATTGTAATAAGCTTCAAAGAAATCCGATTGAGTTAGAACCGCTCTTTGAAAATACGGAATTGCATCATCCGATTTCCCCGACATCCCCAGGGCAATGCCCATTCCGTTATTAGCCCGCGCATCTGCCGGGTCAAGTTCCAGAGCTTTTTTCCACTTAGTCAGCGCAGTGGCAAGATCCCCTTTTCCCTGCGAGTCCATTGCCTCATCCATTACTCGATAAAAATCGGACGCCGGTACATCGATGTTTTCAATTCCATCGGGAAGAATATTCACAAACTCAGGTATGTTGACGGCCCGGTTAGCCGCTGTCGAGTTATCGATATAGATAGGTGGGCTATCGTTTCCATTCGCGTCTATGTGCGTAAGAAACATCTGCGTGTAAGGCGAACGGCTCTTGGATGAAAAAACCAGCCAGCGTCCATTAGGTGAAAAGCTATGCCACGAATTCATCAGCGATGTATTGCAATTCATGCGGCGCGCAACTCCACCAGCCGACGGAACAATATATAACTCACTGTCGGGTCGCATTAACTGTCCATTGCGATTCTTGACGAAAACAATCCAGCGGCCGTCGGGAGAAACCTTGGGGAAGTTATTGCTCATTCCGTTATTCGACGCGCCCTCGATCGGCGCAGCTTTGCCGCCCAAGCCGCCATTGAACGGAACCCGGTAGAGGCTGTATTGAATCTGAACTTCATTCGGATCGTTGGCATGTACTGGAAGCGTCTGTCCTTTCGGAGATGGGTCCTTCGCCTCCGCGCGCGCAAACACCACAAATTTTCCGTCAGGGCTCCAAACACCATCGGTCTGCACATAGCGCGGATCGTCAGCCCCAGGCAGTGGCTGCCTGCGTCCGGTAGCGCGGCTATACCATGCGAGAATCCCGCGCGTCGGATAGAAAACCTGGAGGAAATGATAGTCCTTGAAGTTATTCACGAAGTAAGAGCTCGGAATACTTTGGTCTGGTCCAGCAAACGTGGAGAGAACGTATTTGCCATCCGGCGAAACCTGCGACATGAATCCCACGCGAGACTGCCCCACGCGAAGATCGGTGTTCCACGAGACCGTATCTTCGTTGCGAATCGACATGTGTTTCTCAACAGGCACGATCGCGTAAAGGCCCTTGTCATTGCCTGGGCCGTCCACATCCATCCCCATCGTTTTTCCATCGGTCGAGAACGAATGACAATTCCCGCACGTATGCAAATCGTGCATGACGACGCGGCTCTCAGGCTTTCCTATGTCGCGAAGCCGCCAATTGATGAGATAGACCAGATTCGGCGCCAAAGGCTGAACGATGCCTTTCTTTCCCTCCGCAGGCATGAGCGGAACATCGCGATAGAAGATTTGCCCATCCACCGGATCAGTAGAAGTGGAAAACGAAATGCCGCTCTTGGCCAGCGGCCGATCCGCGTCGTCAGCACCAGTGATCGTCACGGTTGCGCGATGCCCCGACGAGTGCCGTTTGATCGCCGCCCACGTCTCCGCATCCGGCTGCCAGGTGTGTGCCGCCGCCTGTTGCAGAGTCAATGATGGAAGCTGATTTGTATTCGAAATGCAACGCGGATCTATTTCCCCAATCTGCATAGGCTCGCCATGCGAGAGCACATGCAACGGCGTCGCTCCATCAGCGAAAACTATATCTATGCGCCATGTCTTCGCGGAAGCGTCCCCGTCCCGCCAGATAAATGTAGGCGGAGTTATCTCCAGCGGAAAGATGGACCCATCCTCAGGATAGTCGATAGTGATCGCCGCTTCAGCCGAACCTCGCAGAACCAGATGCGCGCCCGGTACTCGCCAGCCTGATCCGGAAGCAGCCAAAACGTTCGTCGGATCTTCACGATAAATCCGTGGCGATAGGTGACGTAACATTCCACACGCAAGGATGAACAACGCACCTGCGAAAGAAATACTTGCCAGAATGCGCAGGCATTTGCCGGAAAAATGCAATGCCAGTTACCCCTTTGTCGCAGATGACTAACTGACTCTCGCCTTCCATCGCGCGAGAGCCAGGAAGCCTGTAGCCGTCCTTGCCTCAGCCACCGTTCAGTTAATGTGTTGCAGGCGAGCTTTCCGTTGCGTTCAGAGTATCGTACAACGGTTGTACCGGGTTCACATTCGGCTCTTCTCTCGCCACCGAGACTGCCAGAATCCGAATCTTCTCATTTGCAGGGAGAGTTAGCGTGTTGCTATGAGCGGGTAAGTCCATCCCATACACAAAAAGATAACTATATTGATAAGGTTCATTAAGCCCATCAGCAGTGTGATGATGCGACGCATACCACGCCAAAGTTGCCGGTTTGATGTAACCTGGCCTCAAGCCCAGGTAATCTTTTGGATAACTCGGCGACCAATCCGGCGAGCCAGTATTAGTCAAGTCCCACGTCGCATGATTTGCTGAAACCGCCCAATCCTTTTTCAGCGAAACCTGATGCTCTGGAGTTCCGCGCCCGCCCTCAGTAATCGAGTCCGGCCTCGGCTTCCATAGGCGAGTGTCCCATTGCCCAACGAACCCGCCCCAATCCTCGATGCTCAGCTTCACCTGCTTCTCACCCACCCGGAACAGAGCCGGCTGATCGCCACCAGCAGACGCTGCGATCAAATACACCTTATTGAAATTACCTTCAGGCAAATCGATGGCCTGCCCCTTCGCAACAACTGCATCAGCCTTCCCAGCTCCCCCAGCGGCCAGTTGGAAATCCACTCCGTTAATGCTCAACTGCGCGGGGAGCATCTCGGCCGGCAGCGCATTGCCCTGCCCATCGAATCCACCTGTCGACTTAGTGTCATCTTCGCTGGCTGCCGCAAGGTCATACTTCAATGTCACCGGCTGAGAAGCGACGCTATTCACCTGCGTCGGTGCTGCACCAAGCCGCAATGCAAATGTCCGCGGCTGATAAGACTTGAACGAAGTCGTAAGCGCTCCATTCTCGATTGAGGCCTCGCCCACTGGCAACTCCTGACCATTCACTTCGCGTGCCGCAACCACTGGCCCGGCAAACTTCACATGCACTTGCGCCGCAGGCTTTCCGTCCATCTCAACCAGGCGCACAATCGTCTCATCGCTTAACTCTGATTTCTTGAAGGCCAGCACTCGCACACTCGCGTTGTCTACACTCAGCAAACTGAAACTGTGACCCAACGCTCCAGCATGTTTGCTCGTCTCAAAAGCGATCAGCGGAGTGCTCAGCCGATAAGCCTGCCAATCCGTCTTGCCCTCGCGCCAATCGCCTGCGTGCCCTGCGATTCCAAACAATATGTCGTGATGTCCCCAGTCCTGATTCAGCTGATCCGTGAATTCGCCCTTCATTCCCGAAGCCTCTCCCGGCGACCGCAACAGAGTTAGTCGAATTGTATGATCGTCGCGCTTGTCCGAACCATTCTTAACGTCCGTTAGAATGGTTGCGCCATAAGTGCCGCTCTGGTCTGTCTGATCAATCCAATGATGCGAAGCTACTTCGAATTGCCGTTCCGTTGCGGCCGGCCGCTCGATAGTTCCTATCTCCCAGTTATAAGTCGCCACTTTGTTCGCTGCCGCAAGATTAAATACAGCTTTCAGATTTCCAGAGAGCGTCTTCCAATCAATCGAGTTACTAAACTCAACCCGATTCCCCGCATCGCCCGCTGACAGCCTGACCGTCTGCACAAACTTTGAGCCTTCCCCTTCGCGCGATACTTCAACAGCCACCCGCACCGGGCCGTTTTCGACCACGCGTATCTTCGCCGGCCCACCAACATAAGAGCGCGGCGCAGCCTGCTCCTGATCGAAGTCCATGTTCCATGCGGGCCATTGCTTGGGCGCATCGTTTGAAATAGCAAGCCGAGCAGGCCCAGCCAGTAACTCCTTGTTCAGCGACTTATCGAAAATGTTAGTCACATCGCCATCAGCGCTGATCGAGACGCGATAACGTTCATTTTCGATACTCGTGTTAGTCACCTTCAATCCGGTCGAGGCCGCCGCACTTTGCGCCCGACGAACGTCGTAAACCGCATAACCCACCGACGGCGCCTTCGCGAGGAACAGCACCTTGCCATTCTCTAACTGCGATGGAACCTCATGCCCATCGGGACCAAACACGCGCACAGCCTTCGGAGCCTCACCGGGGAAAGTAACTGCGGCCTCCACCACATCCTCGCGCTCGACATTCAGCGAGTTATAAACCACGATCGGAATTCCGCTTCCTTGCGTATCCAGTGCCGAAGCCACAGCCTGCGTTGCGCTGGTCAGCACCTCAGCGAATTGATTCATCGCAATCACATCGTCGTTTTGCGCAAATTCATAAGACCGTGGAGTCGCCGTGCCCGCACCCGTATCGTGAAACTGTCCACCCATCACCAATGTCCATGCGTCATTCAGCCTCTGTTGTGGATAAGTGCGGCCACCCATCCAGGCAGCCGCGACAGAAGCTTTCTCCGCAGCATCCGCCAGAATTTCATTTCTGCGATTCCAGCGCTTGTGATAAGCCTCGGAAGTCAACGAACCCGCTGAATGATTGATAAGTTCCAAATCGCCTTTGTAAGTCGGCATCTTCGACTGCATCTCAGGCTTGATGTCGAGAAACATCTGGTCCGCGGCCGCTGAGATCACATGCACCGGCCCATCGCCCATCTTCACCGGCGTTCCTTCCGGTGCTGGTCCGGCCAGATTCCCACCGTTAAATCCCGGCCCCGGAATCACAGCCTCTCCCTGCGTGACCGTAGCTTCCAGTAGCCGCACCGTTTCTTCATCCGCCGCACCGCCAATGTCCCCAGTGCCAACGTAGTGATAGTCGGCGTAAACCCCCGTCGCCTTTCCATCAATATCGATGCGGCTCGGCCAATCCGTCTCGCCCCTGAATCGACGTGCGTTCTGCGGTGTAGGCGCTTGTTGCGGCTTGCTCAGGTCCGAACGAATGCGGCTCCCATACCCGCCAGGATTCAGCGCCGCGAGCACCGTCTCACCATCCGGCCCCTCCCAAACTCCGACATTGAATGGAATCCCCTCAGGCGTTTTCTCCGGAGAATCGGGCCCGCCAATCAGTGGAGCAGGCTGCCATGCCGCGCTCAGCTTCTGCGTCGAAAAGCCCTTCACACCCGCATGAGCCAGAATCGTCGGCAGCGATGCCGGAAACCCAAAACAGTCAGGCAGCATGTACTCCGCGCTCGCCTTGCCAAACTCCTTGCGGTAGAAAGTATTGCCATAAAGAACCTGGCGAATGATCGATTCCGCGCTGGGCAAATTCACATCGCCCTCTTCTACCGACGAACCGGCTGGATACCAATTACCCTTCGCCACATATTGCTTCAGCCGCGCATAATCGGCGGGGTAATACTCCTTCATCAGCCGATAGCGATTTGAGCCCGTCCAATTAAAAACATAGTGCGGATACTTATCGATGTAATCGAAGTTGACCCGCATCGTCTTGAGAAGATATTCGCTGATGACTTGCGGAAACTCCCAGCGCCACTGTGTGTCGAGATGCGCATAGGGAACGACGTACAGTGTTGGCTGCTTAGTGATGTCTGGTGCAGTCATGGTCTGTGCTTCGACACGGACACGCGGCATCGTCGCCATAAGGGCAGCAATCAGGAATATTTTCAAGAAACGGGACATGGGGCCTCCAATGGGCCAGGGAGCATCTGGCAGGCGGATCCGAGTGACCTGTGCGTGAAAGCGAACCAATTTGGTATCGTTTCCACCGGGCCATCTTAAGACCGCCGTTGCCGCATGTCAAGGCCCGGCACTGCTCGCAGTGCACCGAGACTGAAGCGTGCGCGGAAGCCCCACCCCCCGCACGCGCTCGATAGCTTTCTCTATTGTTGAGGCGCGGGAGCAGCAGGCACCGAACCAGCAGGCGCAGGCGGCGTCTGAGCCGCGGGAGTCGCAGGAGCAGTACCCGCATCCGGAGCCGCGGCAGCCGGCTTCTTATTCTTATCCGCGAGCCGAGTCTTGTCCGTGATCGTAGTTTTCTGCTTCTTCTTCTTGGTCCCAGTATCCCCGTTCAGGCCCAGCGCGGAAGCTTGCTCTTGCCGGTCGGCAACTTCGGCTGCATCTGGAGGCGCGGGAGCTGAACTATCCACTTGCGGCCCCTTTGTCTTCGACTTCTTTTGATCCTTGGCGCGCGCGCTGAAGCGGCTTTTCTGGGTTGGCTTGTTATTAGCCTCCAGAGGATTCACCGGCTCCGGCGCTCCGCTCGCGGCCGGCGCCGGCACTGCACCTGCATCCTCTGTCGTGGTCGCGGCTGCTGCGGTGGGCAGTGTCTTGGTAGGCGCCTGACCCAGGCGGATTTTTTCCTTTTTGCCTGGCTTCTGCGCGGCTGCGCTGGCGTTCTTCTTGGTGGCTGTGGTCGCGGCAGGCGCAGCAGCCGTATCCACGGGCGCAGCGGCTTGCGGAGATTTCTGCCTGAAAGTATGCGTAGTCTCGCGGAAGCGCGTACGCTCAACTTTCTTCTTTTTCTTGGCCGTAGGCGGCGTATAGACGCTATAGGTCGGAGTGATTTCTTTAGCGCTCGCGCCGGAATCGACAAACCCATCCTTGAGGTGGATGTACGCCTCCTCGCGCATCTGCGTCAGGTAAGCGCGCATGGCCGGCATCATGCGGCTCTCGTAGAAATTCTGCTCCACGTCTTGTTGCACATCTTTGAAGTCCGGAACGCCCCCGGCAACGTGCTGGTCCACCTTGAAAATGATAAACCCCTGCTTGGTGCGGATCGGCTCGGTGTATTCGCCTGTCTTGCGCGCAAAGGCTGCGTCTTCAAACACTTTGGCAAGGTGCCCGTCGCCTTTGACGTATGTACCGAACGCGCCGCCATCAGCCGCCGTAGTCCCATCGCTGAACGACTTGGCCAACTGGCTGAAGTTGCCGCCCGCATGCAGTTTCGCTTCAATGTCGTCAGCCTTGGCCTTGCCCGCTGCGACTTTGTCCTTGTCGTCTGGATCGGGACCGGTCGATACCAGAATCTCGCTCAGCTGCACGCTTTCCGGCTTCGCGTACTCCTGCTTGTGCTGGTCGAAGTACCGCTGCACTTCCCCTTGAGTGAACTGAAGCTTGCGCCCAACCTCTTCGCGCATCACTTCCTGCGTGATGATCGTATTGCGGATGTTTGCCTTGAAGTCCTCAAAGGAAACGCCCTGTTCCTTGGCCGCCTTTTCCAGGTCTTCCAGCGACTCCATATTGTATTGTTTGCGGATCTCGTCCAGCCGCTTGATCAACTCCGTCTCGCCCGTGATGCTCAGTTCCTTGCCTTTTGAGAGCCAAAGCTGGCGATCGATCAAGTCACGCAACAGGTCTTTGTGCCCCTCTGAAATCTGCTGCCTGGTAGCGCCGTGCTGCTTCGCCTCGTCGTCCATCTCTTTCATGGCGCGATCGTAGTCGGACTGCGTAATGATCTGGTCATTCACGCGTGCGACGATGTCCTCGACCGTGACGCCGCCATACGGGCTTTGCGGCACAGCAGGATGCGTTTGCGCCGAAGCGGAACTAGCGAGCAGCGCCGTGCCAAACACGAAAGCCGCGGGAATGCGAAAAGATCTTAGGGTCATAGGTTAGGACACGGCAGGGGCAAAATTTGTTTTCCCCTGAGGCATAGACGTCATTGTAAATGGCTGGGCAGCAGGAACGCGACGATCAAGGCGATTCCGAGCTAAATCGAGGATGAAATTGCCTCGGAGGAGCAATCGCATTTGGGGTGCAAAGTGGCTATTTCCACGAAGGACCAGACCACAACCCGTTTGTTTCGATAGGCGTTTTGAGCTTTTATCGACATAACGCCCTTGCTTTCAGGTGCGTAGAGCAAAATGGGGGGAGGGGGTGGGTAGCGGAACGGTGTGTGAAGGGTCGTGTTGAGGGAACCGACGCAACTCCGGAATTGTGCCGTATTGGAAGCCATGAATCGATTGTGCGCGTTTCCGCGAAATAATCTGCAAACTTTGGGAAAAAGATTGGAGATTGTTTCGCGGACTGCTTGCGCTTCGCCGGAGTGTTCTCGTCGCCTGCCTGCGAGACCGTTGGCTGCAATAAAATCGTCATAGAACGCCGTCGCCGCCTCCGATCACGTTTGATAAGCCGACATTTCGTTACTGACTCGCAGCTCCATGAACACTCAGTCCGTCCCCGGGTTTTTATCGGCAGAAGACCTAGAAGGAGAACTTTTCAATACGAAGTCAGATGGCCAAAGCGACAAGCGCCCGACGTCTCTGAAGGCATTCGGGGCGTGGCAGCCCTGCCGTTGGCTGCACCAATTCTTGCCCTTCATACGGCTCAAGCAGGCGGCGCAGCACAACATCGCTTCCAACCTTGAGCCAGTTGATTCGGATCGAGAGGTCATCCTCGATCAGCAGGTGCCCCTTCTCAAATGCACGGTCCATAAGCACTGAGAGGCATATCCCATTAGCCGGATCGAGCCGAATGCTCTGGTCTTCGCTCCATGGGACTATGTGGGACGCGACAAGAAAATCTTTGGTCTCAATGCCAGTGATCGCACATCGGTATCCATAATTGGATTTGACCGCATTAGCGAATGCCCTTTGTGCGCTGCCCCGCGTTTTAATCGTTGCGGTCGAGTCAGGGACGCCATAATTCCTCTCCTCAATTTGCTTCTGAAACGCTTCGACTTCGCTGGAATCAGACTCAGCTGCTTCCGCTGCGGCATCGCCTTCCGTTGTCGCAGGGTACCGAGCACTGAGCGTATCGAGAAACACGCCAGTACGGGTTGCTAGTCTCTCTGACAAAGGCGTAGGTACAATCCACGCATAGTGATTCTGGGTGGGATCGAAAAATAGTCCATACCCGGGACGCCGAAGATATGTGGTGAGCTCACGGCCAACTTCATCGTCGAGGTCGCTTAGCACAGCGATGGGGTCGTCCGAAGACTCTAGCCTGGCAAGGATCTGGTTAACCACGGGGGTCGGCACCACCCCCCCGCTGGCGAAGGTTTCCCACGCAGAAGCCGACCTCTCCGATGTTTTGGCGGCAAGCTCCTGAACTTGGAGAGGTACCATTTTGAGATCAGCCCAAGAATATGCTGAGGTAGGCCCGCGCAGGTATGCCCGCAGATGCAACGTCGTCGGCTCATCATGAAGCTTGATTGCAATCAAGTACGGCTGGCCGGCACCGTGCCGTCCAAGCATCGCCAATTCGCTCTCAGCTGCATCCGCGTCGCTGTGTGTAGGATTGCCTGGAATTGTCTCTGCCGTCGCATCGCTTGGGGAGAGCGACATCTTCCATGCTTTCGGGGCACCTCGCCTGGTTTCCCACTTAAGGTGTGGTCGATCTGCCGATTTGAAGACGAACGCACCGGGCGTCTCCCCTGTTGGCCACTTATAGATAAGCGGTACGGACCCCTCTTGGCCCGCCCTCACCGGGAAGAGACGACGTACGGTGCCAAGGAACCCCTCCTTTCTCGAAAGCTGGATATAGTCCTTCGTGTATCCCTTGTTGCCAAACCGCCCATAGGTCGCACGATGGGCTGACGTACCATAATCGACAACAAGTACCCATTCGACAGGTTGCGCGGCCATTCAGACCCTCCCAACAATGATCGTTTCCGGCGATTGGTGTGCCTCGACCTCCCGTCGACTCTGCGCAGCGAGCGAACGATGCGCCGTGAAACGGACGATCTCAGCATCCGGAAAAAGGGAACGAACCGAGGCGGTGTCGCGATTAGACATCACCCATCGAACCCCTCGCCGGGATAGCGCAGAGCAGATTTCCGCAAGCTCAATGAGATCCGACATCTCAAAGGTCCTAGCCGTGTACTTGTTGAATTTGGCGGTGGGCTCCTTCTCGACATCCGGTCGAGTGAATACCGGCAGGTACGGCGGATCGAGGTAGACAAAATCCCCGCGCCTAGCTGTATCGAGCACAACACGAAAGTCAGCAGTTGCAATATCTGCCCTGGCCAATATAGCGCCAATTGACCTCATGGTGGCATCATCAAAACCCTTGAAACGACGGTCTCCCCAAGGGACATTCATGGCTCCCGTTCGAGAGTTTTCTCGCCACAGATGATTCCAAGAAACCCCATTCAAATAGAAAAAGCGAGCAGCCCTTTTCACTGGGCAGGCAGGCGTTGGGGTCGCGCGGACTTCGTAGTAGAACTCCTTCGAGTCGTTTTTCAGGTACCATTCCAGCAATGGTCGAATTTCTGATTGGTGGTCTCTCATTGCAACCCAAGCCGCGATGAGGTGCTCGTTCAGATCTGCGAGATGCGAACTTCCTGATATGCGAGCAGCGCAAGCGAGAAAGACGGCCCCCCCTCCAAGAAATGGTTCATAGTAGTTCTCGATGGAAGTGGGCACGTACGGAAGGATACGGGGGAGCAGCCGCGACTTGCCGCCCGCCCACCTAATAAAGGGCTTGATCGGTTTCAGATCGGTCGTGGTCGCATACTCTGCGCCGCCCCGCATGCCCAAAGTGGGCAGCGTCATCATTTTCCACTCTTTCAAAGGACAGGTTCTAGTATACGATAAACGCAGTTTAAGACGTTCTTCTCGAGGCTCATATGCTTGACATTCAACTCATGTGGCCTAACAAAGATTTGCTGCTGATGGCTTCGGGAGAGACAAGCTACGAGTGGTTACAACCGGCTGATCTCCGACTGCTGGAGCCCCTCACATTCGAACCGTTCACAGTTCGCCCAATCAATGCCCGCGCAAATGTGCTTGCCATTGGTGATGGTTCGGACGTACTTGAGGCGCTAACGGCACATACGACCGCGTTGAATGGCGGGATTCGCTTGGTGTACATTGACCCTCCCTTTAACGCTCGGGTGAACTTCCGCCAGTACAACGACACTATGCAACGATCGATGTGGCTAAGCATGATCCGCGACCGTCTCGCAGCGTTGCGCCCGCTCCTCGCAGAGGATGCAAGCATATGGGTACACCTCGACGATAGCGAAGTACACCGTGCTCGGGCCGTGATGGATGAGGTCTTTGGAGAGACCGCATTTGTTGCTTCAGTCGTGTGGCAGAAAAAGACGACTCGCGATTCTCGCGCAGCCTTCTCGTCAAATCACGACACTATTTTGGTGTATGCCCCAAGCGGGCCAAAGAAATGGAAGACCTCGCGGAATCTGCTCGTCAAAGCCGATGCGCAGTTGCAAAACCGCGACGATGACCCTCGGGGTCCATGGTCCGATGCTCCCTTCACCGCTCCAGGCTATCGTAAAGCGCAACAGTACGACATCACTACCCCGACGGGCCAAGTGCTTCGTCCCCCGCGTGGTCGCTCTTGGTATGCAACGGAACAAACCTATCTCGATTTGCTTGCCGATGATCGAATCTGGTTTCCAAAAGGCGGCGACGGTTCACCACGCCTGAAGCTGTTCGCACATCAGCTCAGAGGACTCGTACCCTTCACTGTGTGGGGTGCGACTGACACCGGGACGAACGACGACGCAAAGCGGCACCTGATGACAATGTTCCCGGAGCGGGAAGTATTTGACACGCCCAAGCCTGAGTCACTTATGGAGCGGATCATTCACATCGCAACCAATCCTGGCGAACTCGTGGTCGACATATTTGGTGGTAGCGGAACGACCGCCGCTGTCGCGCATAAAATGAATCGCCGCTGGGTGGTTGCCGAGCGTAATACGCAGACTGTCCTCGATTTTTTACTACCGAGATTGCAGCGTGTGGTTGACGGCAACGACCCAGGCGGCGTCACTGAAATCACAAACTGGAATGGCGGCGGCAGCTTCGAGCTCGTTCACGTATCGCCCCGATTTGGGACGCTTCCAGCGAGGTTCCAACCCGATGCTCTCAAACTCCGCTTCGCAACAATAAAGGAATTTCGGAGACCGTTGCAGTCCAAAAAGAAGTGTTCGCCTGCAGCCTGATTAGGGGGAAATGGGCAATTCGGCGGCATGATTCCCACACCTCACCCCAGGAGTTAGGTTCAATGTTTATTCTTCCCAATTCGCAGAGAATTAATACCCGTGGACGCACACTACGAACAGACAGCACGAGCCTGCCTTCGAGGGCTCTGATCACAGTCAAATCCGCCTGAATGCCGCCGTCCCGTCTGGCCGGGTAGGACAAGCCGACCTCGCGGTACCGACAGCTCATGAAAATGACGCCCTCTATGTACCCCGAAGCTGCAGCGTGACGCACGCAGCCCATATCATCACACAGGTGCTATAGTTTCTTCCATCGCTCGACGATGGGGTCATGCACATGATGAATCGGAGAATGTTTCTCATGGGAGGGGCTGCTGCTTCGGCTCTTCTCTCCAGCACGCGCTATCTATTCGCTGATCCGCTTGGGCTGCCGATCGGCTGTCAGACCTATCCTGTGCGCAAGTCGATCCGTACGGACTTCGCGGGTACCATGAAGGGATTGCACGCAGCCGGGTTCACTCAGATTGAGCTGTGCTCGCCATACGGTTACGATGAATTTTCCAGCCTCAAGAAATACAAGCCACAGGAATTGCGGCACATGCTGGAAGACTGGGGACTCGGCTGCATTTCCGCGCACTTCTCCGCGGACGAGCTCTTTAAAACCCCTGACCAGACTATCGCCTACGCCAAAGATTTCGGTATGACGCAGATGGCGATTGCCGCGCTCGGCCCCTGGAGTCCGAGGACGACGGAGACAGTCGATGATGTGAAGCGCTTCGTCGAGCCTTTCAACGCATTCGCCGAAAAGGCTCACGCTGCGGGCATCGTCGCATTGCTGCACAATGAAGGCTTCGTCTCGGAATACATTGATGGCAAGCCGGTCTACGACATGATGATCGCCGACCTCAATCCCGCCACCACCAAATTGCAGTTTCAGGTCTCTACCCTGCAGCAGGGCTACGATGCAGTGACCTACTTCAACAAGTACCCCGGCCGCTTTCTCTCCATGCATTGTCAGGACTGGGTAAAGGACTCCTCCACCAAGTCCGGCTTCCGCCAGGTTCCGTTGGGCAAGGGCGTCGTGGATTGGAAGGCAGTATTTACGGCCGCAAAAACCGGTGGCGTAAAGAACTACTTCGTCGAGCTTGAAGAGGATCCATCGCTGATGCCGCCGAGTGTGCCTTACCTGAAGTCCCTCAACGTGTGAGGCGAGCAGAGATCTCTCGATTCGAAGCCAAAGTTCACGAAGGCTACGAGGGAATTCAACTGTTTGAGCCTGGATAAGTTGAGCCGGGAAAGTTGAGTCCTGATAAGCCGGCGTCTTGGAATAAGGAGTGCGCTTGTTTGAAGGCGGTCCTTCTGCTAGCTTGGCGAGCAGCATCGGCGAAAGCAGACACCTTCGTCCATAGCCAGGAAAGCCATCAGAAGCACAGAGGAGGAAAAAGCACCGATGTCAAAAGTTCGTGTCGCGGGATTTGGAGTTTCGCTCGACGGTTTCAGCGCAGGGGTTGATCAAAGCCTGAGCGATCCGCTTGGTAAACGTGGAACCGAGATTTTTCAGTGGTTCTTTCATACGCAGACCTTCTGCTCAATGCACGGGATAGCGGGCGGATCAGCCGGCGACATAGACGATGAATTTGCCCATCGGGCGATGGACAACTTCGGCGCCTTTATCCTCGGTCGGAACATGTTCGGTCCCGTACGCGGCCCGTGGCTGGATGATTCATGGAAGGGCTGGTGGGGCGATAATCCGCCTTATCATGCTCCAACCTTCGTTCTCACACATCACGAGCGTGAGCCTCTGGTCATGGAAGGCGGGACAACTTTCTACTTCGTGACCGGCGGAATCGGTGAAGCCCTCGAGCGCGCGAAGCAAGCTGCAGGCAATAAAGACGTCAAGATTGCAGGAGGCGTCTCGACCGTGCGGCAGTATCTCAAGGCCGGACTCATTGACTCGCTGCATCTCGCGTCGATGCCTGTTTTGCTCGGCCAAGGGGAATCGTTGTTTGAGGGATTGGATCTGCATGCGCTTGGCTTTTCCGTAATCAATCGCAGAGCTTCGGAATACGCGACTCATCTCACGCTGGAAAAGGTTTAGAGCAGCAGAGCTGTCCGCATGTCGCAGCAATCAATACCGCGGTAAAACCCTCGGTGCTGCGATGTGCAACCAATAGCAGGATGTGTACTCTCGCCGATTGGGCTAGGCGTTCGTTGGGCGCGATTTGAGAACAATCACAACGATCAGTCCTCGAAAACGCCGCCCGCTACGGCAGCGGCTGTTTCTACGACAACGCACACGGTCTCACCATGCTGCTGCGAAATTAGCACCACAACCATGCAGTCTTGAAATGCCGCTGATAGTTTTCAAAAGTAGTTCGCACCTCCAAGCAGGCCGCGTACGATGCTTGAGTATGGCCGCGTGCAGACCACGACGCCTGAAGCATCACTGAGGTCCAATGCGATCTGAAACGGATATGAAAAAATGACGTCGACAAACTGGTCCTTCGCAGCTTTGCTGCTCGCGCTCGCGGTCCTCGTGCCAGCGGCGTCAGCTCAATCTTCGGGCAGCTCGCCAAATCAGGCAACTTCTGAGAGCACGTATATCGAATCAAAGTTTGAGCTTGCCACTACCGATCCCATTCGAGACACCGCGTTTTATGAAAAGCTGGGATTCAGCGTTGTTGCGAGGACATCGTATGGGTACGTGACGCTCAAATCCGGGCCCGTAGTCATTGCCCTGAGTCCAGCGGCAAAGATCGACCCATCCGATACCGCTTCGTTGTCGAAGCTTCGGCGTCCACCGGTTGGAGTGGAAATTGTCTTGTACACCACCGAGAATCTCGACGAGAAACACGCAAAGCTGAAGAGCCTGGGACTGAAGCCGACCGATATTCGACTTCAACCTTGGGGAGTCAGGGATTTCAGGCTCACCGATCCCGGCGGCTACTACATCCGCATATCTGAGGGCCATGCGATACCCGCCAATTGAGCTCAGCATTGTCAGTTCAGTTACTTAAACTGGAATCAATTTTGAATGCTCGTCTGTCCAATTCCATATTGGATTGCTGCTCTAAGTACGTCGATTTTTATATCGGCCAGTGATTTGAATTTAATGCAATATCCTGTGATGCTTGCTTTGCCGAGTTCCTTCCCAAACTTCTGGGCCAGGTACTTCTTGTCATCTATTCCCATAATGTATACAGAAATGCCCGTTGTATTTGCACTTATACCTATTTGATAAAACTCCCTGGTTTTTCCATTGGCGTATTTCATGGTTTGGGATCCATATCCAATGTTTGGGTTGGAAACGATTTTTCCTTTCTCGTCTTTTCCATCCAGGAACCACAATTTGCAGGTTGGCATCATCGCCAAAATCATGTCATGTAACTCTTGCAACTCGCTACGTTTTGATTCCGGTTGAGTGGCAATATACTCCGCGATTTCTTTCTCCACGTTCATGTAAATCTCCTTGGCTTCAGCGCACACAATGAACAGAATGGACGAGCCTGCCTGCGAGACTGTCGATGACAGTCAAATTCGTCACACAATTTAGAGAATGTCGCTGCCGAAAGCAACGTAGCATCGCCTTGCGATTAAATCAAGAGAGACATCAGCATTGTCCACGCCCAGGGCGCGACGGAACGTTTACTCACACATAATTTCCAAGAGCCAGCGATTCATACAAAACCCTCGGCCGACGCGACGTCGTCCAAGTTAGGCACTATCTGCTGGCGGTAAATCGCCTGGGTTTTCCATAAGCATTTCCTGAGGTCCTGCGAGGCCCATGCGAGCAGGCTGCGCCAAACCTGTTTCCATCGGTCAACCCTGCAATAAGAAAAATTTCCGATTCGCCTGTCACGAAATCACATTTTGAGCCACTTAAATAATGCAACCTCGGACCCTCGAGTCCCAGCAGGTCCTGCGCACCCCTTCAACTTCGAAGGGAATCGTCCCCCAAAGGACTTGGCGTAAGAGCGCGGGCTTGGCCATCCGGACCAACATGGAACCAATGCGTAGGTTCCAGAAAGCGATGTTTTATGTTTACCTCTGCTCCCTTGCCCACAAAAGGTCGGAATTCCGTCATCCCGCGGTTTAACCTTCTGCGCCACGGATTGAACTCGCTGTGCCTGGCCGTCGCAGTGACCCTGGCTATATTCCTTCTGGCCGCCATGCCGTTGCGGGCGCAGACAGTAAGCTACGGGGCGGTCGTGACACTGGGCAGCGGATTCAGCGGCCCAACTGGCGTAGCAGTCGATGCGTACGGCAACGTCTTCGTCGCCGATTTTGCCGCCAATACGGTCAAGGAGATTATGGCAGTCAACGGGACCATTCCCGCCGCACCCGTAATCAACACTCTGGGCGGTGGATTCGATGAGCCCTTTACCGTTGCAGTGGACGCGAGCGGCAACGTCTTCGTGACCGATTACGGCCATTCGGAGGTGAAGGAGATTGAGGCGGTCAACGGGAGTATTCCGTCCTCGCCAACGATCAGAACGCTGGGTCATGGATGGGGTACGATCTTCGGCGTTGCGGTGGACGGAAGCGGCGACGTTTTCGTTACGGATTACAGCATAGGTGAAGTGAAAGAGATGGTCGCCGTCGATGGCAGCATTCCCGCCGTTCCCAAAATGCTCTCCCTGGGCAGCGGGTTCAGTATTCCGGCAGGTCTGGCGGTAGATGCAAGCGGCAACATCTACGTCGGCGATCAGAACAACAATGCGGTGAAGGAAATCCTGGCGGCAAGCGGGTACACTTCAACCGTCACCTTGAGCAGCTCGTTTTCCGCTCCAGACGGCGTTGCCGTAGATGCGTACGGGAACGTTTACGTAGCCAACCACGGTGCGAGTCTGGTCCAGGAGATTGTGGCGGTCAATGGCAGCATTCCAGCCGTGCCTACGATCAATACTCTGGGCACCGGATTCGATCAGCCGTTCGATGTAGCAGTCGACAAGAGCGGCAATGTTTATGTGGCCGATAAGGGCAACGGTGCAGTGAAGGAGATTCAAATAGCCGGCGTGAATTTCGGCTCTGTCAACGTTGGATCTTCCAGTGCGTCTCCCATGCCGGTCAACTTCACGTTTACCACGGGGGGTACGCTTGGCTCGACCACCGTCCTGACACAGGGCGCTATCGGGCAGGACTTTACAGACGCGGGCGGGGACTCCTGCACAGCCAACGGAAGCTACGCCACGGGAGCCGTCTGCACGGTGTATGTGAACTTTACGCCCACCGCTCCGGGGGTGCGTTATGGCGCGGTTAATTTGCTGAACGTAGACGGTACTATTTTGGCCACCGGCTATATACAAGGAACCGGCGTGGGCCCGCAGGCGACATTTGCGACCACTACGACCGGCGCTTCCCTCCCGGCTTCGCAGTCGGCCCTGGGCAGCGGATTCAGCGGCCCCGGAGGCGTGGCGATCGACGGGAACGGGAACGTCTACGTGTCCGACAGCAACAACAACGCGGTGAGGGAAATCGTCGCGGCGGGTGGCTACGCTACGGTTAATACATTTCAGATCTCGATGAACTTTCCGAATGGCATAGCCGTGGACGGAGCCGGCAACGTTTTTGTGGCCGATACCTTCAACCAGAACGTGATGGAGATCGAGACATCAAATAACGACGCAGTTCGGCTCTGGGCCACTGGGTTTGACGCTCCCTACGGCATCGCGGTGGACGGGAGCGGGAACGTCTACGTGGCCGATTTCGCCACAAACACCGTGAAGGAGATGTTAGCTCTCAATGGCGCCGTTCCTTCGTCGCCGACCATCTTGACGCTCGCCAGCGGACTCGACGGTCCCGATGGCGTTGCGGTGGATGGAAGCGGAGATGTCTTCGTCGCCAATTACAACAGCAGCACCGTACAGGAGATTGTCGCGGTAAACGGCAGCATTCCAGCCTCACCCACCATCAAGACCATCGGCAGCGGATTCAGCGGGCCGTCTAACCTGTCGGTCGACGCAGCCGGGAATGTTTTCCTGGCCGACTCCAACAACAACCTGGTCAAAGAGATTCTGGCAGCAGGCGGTTACACCACGGTTCTTACCCTCGGCAGCGGATTTAACTCCCCGCAAGCCGTAACGGTAGACAAGAAAGGGAACCTAGTTGTTGCTGACGCCGGAAACAACGCTGTCGAACTTCTCAATTACTCCACCACTCCTTCGTTGAGCTTCGCATCAACGCAAGTGGGCGCCACCAGCAGCGACAGTCCACAGACAGTGACGGTGAGTAACGACGGAAATACTCCGCTGACATTCAGTTTCCTGAGCGTTGCTGCAAACTTCAAGCAGGATGCAGGCAGCGGCACGCCTCCAGATTGCCACTCAAATACTGAGCTATCGGCAGGTGGATCGTGTGACCTGGCCATCGGTTTCTCTCCCACTGCATCCGGATTGATCAGTGGCGTGGCAGTGCTCACGGATAACTCGCTGAATGCTCCTTCGCCGAGTTATGCGACGCAGAGCATTCAACTGAACGGAACGGGCACGCAGTCGACGCAGGAAATCCTTTTCACGCAGCCAACATCGCCGGTCTTCTACCCAGCTTCCGCAATCACGCTGAGCGCAACCGGCGGGGCGTCCGGAAATCCAGTAACGTTCAGCATCTTGTCAGGCCCGGGTACTCTCAGCGGGACAAATTACAGCGTCCTCACTGTCACCGGCACGGGGACCATCGTGATCGCCGCCAACCAGGCTGGAAACGCAGGCTACACGGCCGCTCCCCAGGTTACGCAGAGCATCGTGGTCGATCAACTCGCAGTGCTCACGACTCCGACGCCGGGCAGCTCGTTGACGAACTCCAGCCAAACGTTCACGTGGAAGGCCGGGGTTGGTGTCTCGCAATACATTCTGCACTTGAGCACTGTCGCGCCAGGAAACTATGAGCTCTATCTCTCGGCCCATATCAACACCACTTCCGTGAATGTGACTGGCCTTCCGACGACCGGGAAAACGATTTATGCGCGGCTCTATTCAATCGTCAACGGAGTCCTGCTTTACAACGACTACACCTTGACCTCGGTGTCGCTGGCTCAGCTCCTTAATCCGGCGCAAGGCAGCACGCTGTCGGGCGCCAGCCAGACATTCACCTGGTCTTCCGTGGCCGATGCTACGCAGTACATTCTGCACCTGAGCGCTGTTGCACCGGGAAACTATGAGCTCTACCTCTCAGGCCATATCACGGCCACTTCCGTGAATGTGACGGGGCTTCCAACGAACGGGAAAACAATCTATGCGCGGCTCTATTCAATCGTCAATGGAGTCTTGCTTTACAACGACTACACCTTGACCGAGGCGTCGCCGGCTCAACTCCTCACTCCGACACCGAACAGCATGTTGTCTGGCGCCAGTACAACGTTCACGTGGACGCCCGGGAAAGGTGTCACGCAGTACGCTTTGCACCTGAGCACTGTCGCGCCGGGAGACTACGAGCTCTATCTTTCGGGCCATACAACCAGCACTTCCGTGAACGTGACGGGGCTTCCGGCAAACGGGAAAACGGTTTATGCACGGCTCTATTCAATTGTTGATGGCGTGATGCTTTACAACGACTACACCTACACGTCGCAATAGAGGTCGACGGGGCATTTGTCATGCGCTTCGTTGGGAGCCAGCCCGGAGTTTGCAACGGTTTCCTTTTGCAAAGACAACGGGGGGATGGCCAGTTGACCCTCCCCCATCGTGAAGGAATGAAGAACTACTTCGACAGGTTTCCCTTGAAATTCGCAGGCGGTTCAAACAACGATCGCGCCGGCTCACTCAATTGCAGGTTAGTCAGCTTGTAGGTCGTTTTTCCGAAGCGAGGATCGTCGGAAGTGGACTCCACGACAGCGCCGATGGCCTCCGAAGTCCACGTCTCAGTGACGATCGATATGGGCTTGTCATTGCCGATTGCCCCCGCGGGGATGGTGCTGGTCTGGCGCGTGCCAATGCAGTCGACCCCTTCGATGTTGCGAGTTCCCAGGTCTTCTTTTGAGATACTGCGATTTTCGTCCGAAATCACCAGCATCACATCATCGGGACGCATCGAGGCATGATCCGGCAACGCATGATCCGGCATGACATGATCCGGCCCAGGCTGATCCAGGTTGAAGAACACCTTCCCTGGCGGCGCCTGCACACTGGTCTCAGTGTCCCTTACCGACTTGATCATGATCTGCGCTCCGTTGGCGTCAGAATGTTGCAGTTCGCCGAAATCGCGCGTACGCTGCAACTTTTCCAGCGTCTTCGAACCAGGGTCCAGCACATACGACGTTCCGCTCACGGGGTCATCGATGAACACCTTCACCTCGTGCGGCGTAGGATGTTCCGGGTCCACATTGCCAAATGTTTCCTCGCGCCTCGTCCTACCTTCACTATCGCGGAAGAACTTGCTCTCGGTGCGATGGGCAATACGATTTCCGTCGCCCAGTGTCTGCACGGTCTCGGTAGAAGTGTCGGCCGAATATGGCTTTCCCTTCACCACCCGTGCCTCGGCTCCTGCAATCTCCAGCATCACTTTTTGCTGTGCCTGCTGGCCCCCGCCGGCCTCGTCGTCGACTCGCAAAAACATGGTCTTTTGCTTCTGGCCGGATTCCTGCTGGACCTGATCCGCCTGGCTGGAGGTTGTTGGTTTCTCTGCCCGGCCAACCATGGCCGTACCCACCGCGGCCGCAAGCATCACCACAGCCACTCGATTTCCAAGCAATGTTTTCATCACAACTCCTTTTTCAATGTGAAAGATAGAATTTGAAATCTGGTTTTGAAGAGTTAACGAACGATGCGGATAGCGCGAGGAAGCCCATCTTCGCCAACCGCAAACTCTGCCAGCATGGTTTGCGCCTGCGCATCCGCTGGCGCTTGCAAACCATACTGCTGCAGATCGCTGCCTCTCAGCCTGATCCGCACAATGCTCAACTCCGACGCAGTGGGAAGCCCTTCACTTGCCGGCAGCGGCACAAAAGCGTCCAGTGAGCTCGAAGCTGGTGCTTCCGCCGGCGAAGAGCGGCGCAACGGTGCACGGGCCTTCACAGCTTCGCGTACCGGTGCAGCATGTGACTCAACACGCGGGCCAGCTTTGATGGCCGATGAATGCAAGATTTCAGCACCGACCTGGGGCGCCGGCAAAGAATGAGCCTCTTGCGTTTGCGATTGCTGCGCCCGCGTTTGCGGTTGATGAGCTTGATGCGACCGCCAAATGATTCCGCCAATCGCGACCACAGCCAGCAGCATGGCAACCGCGGCCCAGGCCCACGGAAACTGCATGCGCGACTTTCCAACAGCAGCTTTTCTGCTTTCGACCGCGGCGTACAGCACGCGTTGCAACGAGTCCGGGGCGTCAATTTCCCGATGCTCCCGCCCGAGTTCTTCCAGCACTTCGTCAAGTTGCTTTTCAGTCATCGACGCTTTCCTTCCGTTTCGGCCATCTCCGTATGCAGCAGCCCAGCCAGTCGTACTTTGGCCCGGTGAAGCCGGGAGCGGACTGTGCCAACCGGCACCGCCAGTACATGCGCGGCCTGTTCGTAGCTCATCTCTTCAAACGCGCACAGAATCACCACTTCGCGCAGCAGGGGCGGCAATTCATCCACTCCGGCGCGTACTGCGGCAACAGCTTCCTGCCGCAGCAACAGCTCCACGGGCCCATCGTTTGTGCAGGGCAGTTCAGCCGCGGTGTCATCATCAAAATCAAACAGCGCATCTTTGCTGCGCTCCAAATGCTTCCAAAGCTTCCGTCGAGCAATACCGCACAGCCATGTGGACAAACTCCCGCGCGCCGCATCGAATCGGTCCATCTGCGTGAGCAGCGCCAGGAAGACCTCTTGCGTAAGCTCCTCCGCGACCGCCGAATTTCCGATCATGCGCAGCGTGAACCGGTACACCAGGCCGCCATGCCTCTTGTAGAGCGCCGCAATCGCATCCCCTCCGCCGGCCAGCGCAGATCGATGCAACTGCTCATCGGTCAACTCGCTCTCCAGTCGCTTGCGTCCCAGCCGCTCAAACATAGATACCCATGATTACCTGCCGCCCCGGAAAAGTTCCCATGTTCGCGAAGAAACTTGGGTGAACGGACCTTAAAGCTCCCTTTCCTTCCCGGACTTGCGCGGTGTCAGAGGTACGCGGGCGAGAGTTGCCTTGTTATTTCGCAGAATTGGGAGAATCGTCGCGTTAACGGGACGCCACCGACCATCGGGGTTAGAGGATCTGGCCCAATAGCCGGATTCCTTCCTGAATCTCCATCTCGCCGAGGCGCGCATAGCCAAGGATGAAGCCGGGACGCGCAGGCCGGCGCAGCCAACAGTGCGCCATGCCGTAGATCCCTACCCCCTTCTTCGCCGCTGCTTCCACCACTACCTGCTCCACGAGTTTTCTGCGAGGCCACAGCACCACCTGCGCTCCTGCACCGTCGCCCGTTACCTCGACGCGGTCCCCCAGGTATTTGGCGATAGACTCCAGCAGCGCTGCCCGACGCGCGGTGTTCTTTCTCCTCAATCGCCGAAGATGCCGCTCATACATGCCTTCTGCGATAAAGTCAGCGAGCGTCTGCTGCTCGAGAGATGCCGAGTGCAGATCGCAAAGCCACTTGGCAGCCGTCAGTGCCGGGACCAGGGACTTTGGCGCAATCACGTACCCGATGCGCATGGAAGGAAAAACAGTTCGCGAGAACGTTCCGATGTAAACAATACGACCCTCGCGGTCAAGGCCCTGCAGCGATTCCAGAGGCCGCCCGTCATAGTGGAACTCGCCATCGTAGTCGTCCTCAACGATCATCGCGTTTTTTCGCCGTGCCCAGTTCAGCAGCGCCAACCTGCGCTCTAACGGCATGATCGCTCCGGTCGGAAACTGATGTGAAGGTGTCACGAACACCAGCCTGGCGTCATCGGGCAGCTTGGCCGGATCGAGCCCTTCGCGGTCTACCGAAACCGCCCTCAAGCGCGCACCCGCAGCGCGCAGAGCTTCGCGGATGCCGTCATAGTGTGGGTCTTCAAGTGCTACCGTGTCGCCGGGGTCGACCAGCACTCGGATCACCAGATCCAGTGCCTGCTGCGATCCATTGACGACAATCACCTCATCCGGCTCACATACCACCGCACGCGAGCGGCGAAGATGCGCACAGATCGCCACACGCAATTCCGCATTTCCGAGAGCCGATCCGTAGTCGAACTGTTTCGTTGACCCCTTCCGCGCCTGCCGGAGCAACAGCCGCCGCCAGACTGCGAACGGAAAAGTATCCAGGTCGCTCCGCCCGTAGATGAAGTTGTAGCGCGGAATCGTGGAACGGGGCAGGGGAGTATTCACCGTTGCGATCGACCCGCTCACAATTTTCCCGAAGCGCGACAAATGCACACGCGCCGCGCCGCGGTTGCTGGGCACGACGTTCCGCGCCATCCCCGAGGAGACGAACGTGCCTGAACCTCCTCGCCCCGTTACGAAGCCCTCCGCGAGCAGATGGTCGTATGCCAGCAAGACGACTGTTCGCGAGACGCCAAGTTGTTCAGCCAGATCTCTGGTTGAAGGAAGACGCTCGCCGGGGCTAATGGCTCCGCTGAGGGCTGCTTGACGTATCCCGCGGTAAACCTGTCGAAAGAGAGGCTCTCCCTGGCGCGAAATTGGTATCGTCAATTGCATAAAAAGTGGCTCTTCCAGAATACCAGCAGAAGCGTCAGTCTTGATGTACGGCGCGACTCAACCAGCGACGCGCAACTTCATTTTCATCGAGGAACAGAATGCGCCTGACACTTCTGCTTTCGATTCTCCTATACGCATGCTGCGGCGCGGTCGCACAGCAGACAGCGCCCGATCCGGTACCAGTTCCTCCCACCCCACACGACGGCGCGCACGACTTCGATTCCCTGCTGGGGAATTCTACGTTTCGCCTACATTACATGCTTCATCCACTGACCAGCACGCCGGATTGGAGGGACATGACCGGCCCTGGCGCTTGCTATCCCGTGTGGAGCGGGCGCGCTCAACTCGACACGATTGAGCTCGACAGCTCGAGCGGCGGTCACATCGAGGGTCTGACCTTGCGCCTCTACGGCAAGGACTCGCGCCAGTGGCGTCTTTACTGGGCCAACAGCCGCATCGGGCGGCTCGACCCTCCTCAGATTGGAGACTTCCGCGACGGTCATGGCGACTTTTACACCACCGATACCATCAACGGTAAGACAACACTTATCCGCTTTGACTGGTCGCGCATGACCTCCGGCACGCCACACTTCGAGCAGGCATTCTCCGCAGACGGCGGCAAGAGCTGGGAGGTGAACTGGATTTCCGACCAGATTCGAACGGGCGATGCAGCCTGGGGTCAGCCGCAGCCTGGACGCCCCAGTACCCAACCTCCAGGTGCGGAGACACCGAAGCAATCCGGCGCAAGAGATGGTCAGCACGATTTCGATTTCGACTTTGGTGCCTGGAAGATGCACATTCGGCGTCTGGTGCATCCGTTATCCGGTTCTTCCGAGTGGGCCGAGATGGAAGGCACCACGGTTACGAACAAGATCTGGGACGGCCGCGCCAACCTTGCCACAGTTGAGGCTGATGGTGCTTCCGGGCACCTCGAGCTCCTGGCGTTGCGCCTCTATGACCCTCGAGCGCAGCAGTGGAATATCAGCTTCGCTACCAGTGACTCGTCGGTGCTCAGCGTACCCGCTGTTGGTGGATTCCACGACGGCCGCGGCGAGTTCTACGACAGCGAACTTTTTCACGGACGCAATATTCTGGTTCGGTTCACCATCTGGCCGGTTTCTGCCAACGAAGTTCGTTCTGAGCAGGCATTCTCCGCTGACGGTGGTGAGACCTGGGAAACCAACTGGATCAACACATACACCCGGTCGGCGATGTAAACATGGCCTTACAGACTCCCGTGGGTTACTTGTCCAGAATTGGTTCTTAACGATTAACATTCCAACGTGCTCGTTCATACCTCAGATCAGCGGCTGGCACGCCCGTGGGTCGCCAAAGAAGCGCGGGTACCCCATCCATTTCACAGCTTCATCGTGAAATGGGTGGGAGACGACAAACCCCGACCTGCCGGGTCCAATCCCTCCCGAGACAAATCTTCACTCGCCTGATCGGCGCCCTCCCACGACAAATCTGCACCCACCTGGTCCACTCCCTCCCGCAACCAATCGTTACCCACCTGGTCGGCTCCCTCCCACGACAAATCTCGACCTGCGGGGTCGGTCCTTCCCGCGACAAATCTTCATCCGCCGGGTCGGCCCCTCCCGTAAGGAGGACATGATAATAGCCCAGCATGAAATCCTGGGAAACCGTCCCAACCAAGCCTCTCCGCCCCGCAGGGGAGGATCGAACCGCCTTCAGCCAGTCGAAGGCAATCGAGCAAATCGATACCGATTCCCCCGCCTATTCCTATTCCTATAAATCGAAGAGAGCTACCGAAAACTCGACTCGTATCCCGTGGGAATGTGTATCCTGTCGTCCCGCTAGTGAGATATGGAATGGGCGAGGCTCAGCGGCCCGGTCGCCCAGGCTCAATGTTTCTAGAAACCGACACGTAGCACATCGATACAGTGTTTGTGCTACATTTGGATGGAGGTATTGCCATGCCCCAGGCAACTGGATTTCAGGTTTCTAGAAGTTCGAAGCAACCTAAACCGTCAGCGAGTACCCGCCGAATCGACGATGCGCTGGCCATTGCCCGCCAGCAAGGGCTGTTGAGTGGCGGCCGGACACTTACTGTGCGCGGCCGCATGCCATCGCTCCTCGTCGAGCAGGCGAAGAAGAAAACCGGTATCCAATCCGATTCCATGCTGATCGAAGCTGCGCTGGCCAACATCGTGGCCGCCGACGAGTACGCCGATTGGCTTCTTGCCCAACGCGGTACAGTGAGCAAGAGTCTCGACCTTGAGTTCTAGCTCCGAGTTTCAACAATCGCTACGACGACTCAAGCCGGAGAAACGGCACAAGGCCCTCACCTACCGTGATAGCTCGCAGTTGCGATTTCTGTCGAGCCTCAAGCCCCCGCTCCCGAAACTGCTGCTGGACACCACCGTCTATATCGACGCTCTGCAAGGAAGACTCCGCGACGATACGGAGATTGTTCTCCGCGCGGGGAGCCTCTGGCACTCCTCCGTTACAGAAGCGGAGTTGGCGGCCCTGGCGGGTCTGCTTGACCCGGCGCATCCTGACACGGCGACCGCGGTCGCCCAGGTCGCCGCGTCGATCAATGCGCGACCGGCACACCGCATTCTCACGCCAGACCGGGATACCTGGCGCGAAGCCGGTATCCTTGCCGGACTCCTGGCGCGGCTACAACAATACGGCAAGAACGAGCGCCGAAAAGCGCTCAACGATGCATTGATTTTCCTAACCGCGTCGAGGAATGGTTGCATAGTACTCACCCGCAACGTCTCGGATTTCGATCTGCTAATGCAACTCGACCCAAAAGGTCACGCCGTCTTCTATGACTGCCTTTGAGCCGGCTACCTGGGAGGAATCGCTGAGGAATCGAGAGGAATCGGGCGGCCTGATCCCCATCCCCAGCCCGCAAGAATATTTTCCAAAAACTTGCAGATAATTAAACCCCGCAGGCGCACACTATTCATAGGAGGCAAGCGCGAA
>Ga0206847_10046_pt1 | contig 45097 bp, 34 predicted proteins | sample Alteio_BWOrgCont_17_FD_152880 | JGI IMG/M metagenome (GOLD analysis project Ga0206847, IMG submission 152880) | Enriched cells from forest soil in Barre Woods Harvard Forest LTER site, Petersham, Massachusetts, United States -... | ecosystem: Environmental > Terrestrial > Soil > Temperate forest >... | reverse complement strand
GTCCCACTGACGACAGTGGCCTTCACCACGCTGCCGGGCACACTTCGAAACGACGGCGCGGCATTCTTCAATCTGCTGCGCAATCTCGGAAGCTCGATAGGCATTTCCGTCGTCATGTTCCTACTGACGCAGAACACGCAACGCCTTCATTCGTCGCTTGTCTCGAATGTCACCCCCTACAACAGCGTAGCCAATCCCGCACTCGTGGCCGCACATGCCAACGTAACGACGCTGAAGGGGCTGGTGGGACTCGATGCGATGATCACCAATCAAGCTACGATGATCGCTTATATCGACGATTTCTGGCTCATCATGGTGATGACATTGGCGACCATCCCGTTCCTGCTGTTGATCAGGGAAGTCAAATCTCCGGCCGGCGGCGGCCACGTGGCGGTGCTCGAATGAGCAAAACTCCGCTTCAGATTCTCCCGTTGGCTTTGGCGCTGTCCGCCTGCACAGTCGGTCCCGATTTCGTGCGGCCGGAGACTCCCGCGGCGCCGACCTATGCGGCAAAGAACGACGCGCCGGCGCCATCCGACCAGCAGATTGCGCTGGGCAAGAAAATCGAGGGCGATTGGTGGGCCGCATTCCGTTCGCCGGCGCTTGACGGCGTCATCCGACAGGCCATCACCGACAACCGCGACATCGCCGCGGCGAAAGCGCAGGTCGCAGAAGCGCAGGAACAGGTGAAAGCCGCCGAAGGCGCGCTCTATCCGCAGGTATCATTCGGCGCGACTACGGGAAACCAGAAATACGGCGCTTCACTGATCGGCCCGCTGAACATTATCAAGATTCCGGCTTTCACCTACTACTCGGTCGGTCCCAGCGTCGACTTTCCTCTGGATCTGTTCGGTGGCCAGAAGCGCACGATCGAGGAACAGGCCGCCTACAAGGAATACCAGGACGACGAACTGGACGCCGCCTATCTTTCCCTGACGGCCAACGTCACAGCGCAAGCGCTGGCGGTTGCGGCAGCACAGGCTCAGATCGTTGCCGTGCGGGATATCATCCAGGACGACCAGCGCAACGTTGATCTGGTGCAAACCGCGCTCAACGTCGGCTCTGCGACGCGTACGCAATTGCTGACCGCGCAAAGCGAGCTCGCAAGCGACAGAACGCTGCAGCCGGCCATTCAGCAGCAGCTGAGCCGGCGGATTGGTCTGCACCGGACTTCACGCTGGATGATTTCACGCTGCCTGACGAAATACCGGTGAGCCTGCCGTCCGAGCTTGTGCATCGCCGCCCTGATATTCTTGCCGCCGAAGCGCAGCTACACGTGGCGAGTGCGGCTATCGGCGTGGCCACAGCCAATCTCTATCCCAAGCTCGACCTGACCGGCGCGTTGACCCAAGAGGCGCTGACGCCGGGCTTCCTGTTCAACAGCGCGTCCGCGGCATGGAGCGTCGCCGCCAATCTGAGCCAGCCTCTATTCGATGGCGGCCAACGCAGAGCCGAGCGGCGCGCGGCAATCGACAACTACAAATCGGCGCTCGCCAGCTACCGGCAAATCATCCTGACAGCGTTTGGCGAAGTTGCCGACCAGCTTCAGGCACTCTCCAATGATGCCGATCAGATCCGGGCGCAAATGACGGCCGCACAGACGGCAACCTCGGCGCTCGATCTGGCGCGGCGCAGCTACGCCGTCGGCAATTCCGGCATCCTCGATGTGATCGATGCCGAACGGCGGCTATCGCAGGCGCGTCTCGGACTCGCACGAGCAAGAGCGCAACGTCTGCTCGATACCGCGCAACTGTACTTGGCGCTCGGCGGCACGCCCATTCCCGCTGCTGCTCGAGATAAGACGGCAGAAAAATAAAGCAGCACACCTTGGCGGAGAGGCCAGTCGCTCCTTGTCGAGAAAGTCTCCCCGGACGCCCGGTCATTCTCTGGAAGAACGGATCATGCTGCAGCTCACCCGCCGCGACCAAGCGGATGAAGTGAACACCCAGCGTTTGCTGCGGCACGCCACGGTCACCCATTCGGCTTCGTCAAGCGATGATGGTGACGAAACGGAGGAAAATTACACAATTGCGCGGTCGCTTTACGAGACCGCTCAGCTTTGGCGTGAGCGCTACGAACGAGAGCTGCGTGCTCAGCTTCCGAACTTGACCGTCGCACAGTGCACGGTCCTCATTTATCTCGCGCAGCACGAAGGAGCCAATCAATCTGCCCTCGCGCAATTTCTGGATATCAGGCCGAGCACACTTGTTCGCCTGCTGGACTGGTTGGAGGCCGCCGGCCTGGTCACACGCATGCCTGATCCTCACGATCGTCGTGCGCATATCCTGGTGCTTTCCGCGAAGGCTCGCCCCGTCGTCGCTTCGACCCACAGCATGATCAGTCGATCTTATGACGATCTGCAGCTGGGACTCTCCAAAGCTGAAGTCCGTCGATTGCACGTACTTCTGTGCCGCTTACGGTCAACTTTTGCCGATGAGCAAACTGCGGAGACCTAGCGCCATTCTTTGCGCAGCCCAAACAACCCCTTCGAAACGGTCGTGCTTATCAAATCGTCCGTCGGCGTCCAGGTTTGTTTGACTTAGGACGCTCAACCGCAACTGTCCTAATACCACTCCGGCTAGGCCGTCCCCGGACACGCCGGAGTGGGCTCCTTTTTTTCAGCTTGCGCGCAAGCGTCGAGGGTTGTGGGGATTTGGCATTGTTCATGGATGCCAAATAGCCCATTCGGAATATTCCGGATTGTTAAAACATTGGCGCGCGGCCAAATTTCCCCATGACAGCATCAGAAAAAGCGATGAATAAGCGCGAACAGACGACCACCCAACAGCACCACGCGGCAACTGCGCCATCGCGAATGAGGCGCCCCTCATTTGAGTGCATCGCGTTGGTCTTGCAGGGTGGCGGCGCCTTGGGTTCCTACCAAGCCGGTGTCTACGAAGCGCTTGCCGAGGCCGAACTCCATCCCGATTGGGTCGCCGGCATTTCCATTGGCGCAATCAATGCGGCTCTTATTGCGGGTAACCCGCCCGAGACTCGGGTCGAAAAGCTGCGCCGGTTCTGGGAGCTGGTTACCGTCGACACGTTCTGGAGCCCATCCAGCCGATCCCCGTGGAGCACGATTTGGCCTCCCCAAGCGCTCGCTGCGATGGAGGGCGATGCGATCCGCGGCGCGACAGGTCAACTGAACGCCGCCTGGGCCATGATCGGCGGCGTATCCGGCTTTTTCAGCCCCCGCTATTTGTCGCCATGGCTGTACCCGACGGGATCGCGCGGCGCGACGAGCTTTTACGACACCAGCACACTCAAGGCCACGTTGGAAAATCTGGTCGACTTCGATCGCATCAACGCCGAGGCCGTCCGTTTCAGCGTGGGCGCAGTCAACGTGCGAAGCGGCAATTTCGTCTACTTCGATACGGCGACACACACGATCCGGCCGGAACATGTGATGGCCAGCGGCGCCCTGCCCCCCGGCTTCGAGGCGATCGAAATCGACGGCGAATATTATTGGGATGGCGGAGTTGTTTCGAACACGCCGCTGCAATGGGTCGTGGACAGCAGACCTCGCCAGGACACTTTGGCGTTTCAGGTCGATCTGTGGAACGCCCGTGGGCAGCTTCCCGGCAATATCGGCCAGGTTGAAACGCGGCGAAAGGAAATCCAATTCTCAAGCCGGACGCGCGCGGGCACCGACTCTTTCAAATACGCGCAGAGGATGCGCAATACGATCGCGACACTGCTGGACAGTTTGACCGAGGAACAAAAGGCAAGCCCCGAAGCGACGACGCTCCGCAGTCTTGTCGACCGCAAGGTCTACAACATCGTCCATCTCATCAATCGCGCTCGGAACCACGAGAACCAATCGAAAGACTACGAGTTCTCCCGCTCGAGCATGGAGGCGCATTGGCGAGCCGGATACAACGACACGGTGCGCACGCTTCGCCATCCGCATGTGCTGGAGCCGCCCACCAATTACGAAGGCGTGTCGACTTTTGATCTGGAGATCGATGGCCGCGAATAGAGAGGGCGGGCCGCCGCCTCTCTGACAGCTGCGCGAACCTGAGGGATTCCTTCCGTGCGAGAACGTGAAATCCGCGAAACTGCTTTCGCAATGCCGTTGACGGCGCCGGCCTACCCGCGCGGTCCTTATCGCTTCGTCGACAGGGAATATTTCGTCGTCACATATCGTACCGACCCCGATAAACTGCGTGCACTCGTGCCGCAGCCGCTCCAATTGGACGAGCCGCTGGTCAAATTCGAATTCATCCGGATGCCGAACTCGACGGGATTCGGCGACTATACGGAAGCCGGACAGGTCATCCCCGTGTCACTCGACGGCCGCAAAGGCGCTTACACGCTGTGCATGTTTCTCGACGATCATCCGCCGATTGCGGGCGGACGCGAACTCTGGGGATTTCCGAAAAAACTCGCCAATCCCACGCTGCGAACCGACATCGACATGCTGGTGGGCACGCTCGACTACGGCGATGTGCGGGTCGCCACCGGCACGATGGGCTACAAGCACAGGGCGTTGGATCGTGAAGCCGTCGCGGCGGCGCTCGCTGCACCGAACTTCCTGCTCAAAATCATCCCGCACGTGGACGGGACGCCGCGGATCTGTGAATTGGTCGAATACTTTCTCGAGGACATCACGGTCAAAGGTGCGTGGACGGGCCCCGGTGCGCTGTCCTTGATGCCGCACGCGCTCGCGCCTGTCGCGGAGCTCCCTGTCCTCGAAGTTGTTTCGACACAGCATCTGCTTGCCGATCTGACATTGGCTCTCGGAACCGTTGTTCACGACTATCTCGCGTAGGGGAGCTACCACAGTGAAATTCGATGGCAAAACCATGGGGTACGCCGTCAGCGCATGGCACTCGCGGATGGTTCGAGGGGCGTTCATAGGTGTCCTAGCCGCGCTATGCCTCGTAATGGCCGGCTGTTCGGCGGTGCGAAGCTCTGATGCTGGCGAGGCCGTTGACGCGAGCGATCCGTGGGAGTCGGCGAACCGCCAAGTCTTCGCGATGAATCAACAAATCGACCAGTCCGTGCTGCTGCCGGTAGCCCGCGGCTATGTCGATGTTGTGCCCCAACCCGCGCGTGACGGCTTACACAATGTCCTGACCAACTTCGATACGCCCATTGTTTTCACAAACGACGTTCTGCAGGGCGAGTTCGGCCTGGCGATCCGGACCGTCGGCCGCTTCGGCCTCAATTCCACGCTCGGGCTGGGCGGCCTCATCGACGTCGCAACACCAGCCGGCATTCCCTATCACAGCTCGGACTTTGGCCAGACGCTCGGCGTCTGGGGTGTCGGCGATGGGCCCTATCTGGTGCTGCCTCTGCTCGGTCCCGACAATCCACGCGACTTCGTTGGCCTCGTGGCCGATACGTTCATGGATCCTCTGATTTATGTTGGAATTCGTGACTATACCTACTGGGGAATCGGCGAGGAAGGGGCGACCGTGCTCGACACGAGGGCGCGCAACATCGGCACGATAGAGGATATCGAACGGAGCTCCCTGGATCTGTACGCCACAGAGCGTAGCCTCTACAGGCAGTACAGAAACAATCATATTCAACATGGCAAATTGAACCAACAGAGCCTGCCGAAGATGTGAGGCCACGCCTGCCCGCTCCGCCTCCGGCAGAAGCCTGGTTCGATCGACAGGTTCACACCGTCGTTTCAGTGATCCACCGGCGCTCGTTCGGCGAAGTGCTGACGTGGCCCAGGCTTCGGCCTCGATTCAGTGTGTGAATCTTTGGACCGAATCTGAAATGCGTATCCCAACAATACCAGGGCGGAGCCGTCCGACTGATCTACGAGCTTAAATTGGAGCCCAGGGCCCGGTGCCTCTCGCCTCGTTTTTAGAAACTCAACAATCCAGGTCTGCGCCTTAGCTGCTTTTGTCGGCCCATTTCCGGCGCCGGGAAAATGGCTTGATAAGATCCAGACAAGCGCGCCAGCAAGAAGAACACGAAACACCATTGCCGTACCATCCGCTTCCGCTGCAAGGGCCAGCGCCCCGCATCGATTACATTCCGCGCCCACCCAGCTTGCTGACGTCAGACAACCATTCGGCCCTTCTTCTTGGGGAAAGAGTTTCCACGCCGCCGATAAGTGTCGTGCGGCGCGGTTCCACCCCACTCAACGAAAGATTAAGAGGGTTCTGACTGGACCTTCCCCGTCCGCCGAACAACAGCGCGGGCATGCTCATCGTGACGATCACATGAGCGTCTTTAGGCGGCGTCAGCGTTCCGCTTGGAGTTCCTATGCGCTTCAGGTGTTGCGAATAGGCATGGAATACTACCTGCAGTGACGGAGGCGGACCGTTCAGCCACAGAGGAAAAGCGATCACGAGCCAATCTGCCAGCCTGATTTCATTTGCTGCAAAAATCATCGTGTCCGACAAGCGGCCTTCGTCGTGCGGAGGGACAAATCCACTCAGTAGCGGACCCAGCTCCGCAACGGCCAGATAGCGCGCATCCAAATTGAACGCCTTTGCACCGCGCAAATAAGCTTCACAGATCGCACTGCAAAACCGTTCAGGCCGCGGGTCGGGATGGCCGTTCAGGACAACAATCCGCTTCGTGCGTTCCGCCCGATCCGAGAACGCGAAACGCACAATCGGAAGTTCGGAGATATTCATGCCGCGACCTGCAATTTTGGCGCGTGCGCACGAGATGCCGCAGGCCTTCTGTCAACGAAGACCACAAGCGCGGCACCGTCAGGCAGACGAGTCATCGCTACCGAAAATATATGCCCGTCGGATTCGGTCATTTCGCTCCAGGGATTGAGACGCTCGGGCTCGTCGGCCATCACCCCTGATGCAACAATTTCCCATGCGTATTCCAGGCCAGAGGTGACCTGGCAATGCGTTGCAATTTGAGAGAAATGCGGATGCGTGGAGAGATATTCGCGATCGAGTTGCCACAACTGTTCGAACGCAACGTTGTGCTGTTTGAGGCGCCCATCCGGGCCGATGATCATCACCGCGTCGGAGAGGCAGTCCAATGTCGCCTGCTGCACGCTGGAAAGCGTCCGATTCGCTCTTTCCCAGCTGAGGCGATCGCTCACATCGTCGAACAAAAAGATCAGCCCGCCGTTCGGATCCGTTTGAATCGTTACCCGCACGCTCTTGTCCCCACGCAGATGCCACAACTCCTCCCGATCGACATCCGTCTCTTCGAACAACTGCAGAAAATCGCGCTTCCAGGCCACGTAATCGCGCTGCTCAGGCAACCGCCGGGCTTGGTGTAGTTGGTCGAGTATCTCTTCTGCGGTCGGGTGGCTTGCCAGCCAGGACTGACCGAACTCCCACATTTGCTCGTAAGCGGTATTGTGCAGAGTCAACTTTTGGTCGGAACCGAATACCGCTATGGCCGTCGTCAATCGGCCGAACAGCGCGAGCCCCGCCGGGATTGACTCTGTCCGCTCTTCTGGCCGAGCCAGCGGTCGCGTCTCTTTCGCGGCCGGCGCATCCATGGTCGCGATCTCTTCGGCGCGACCGAAGCCCTCCTCTTGCGCGAATTGCGTGCCGCGGGCTTGCGTTGGTGTTTCGCGCGAAATGAAACGGTCATTGTCGGCAGGGGAAACGATCTTCAGGAATACGACCGCAAAGCGTCCGACAGGCTGCCCCCTCACAATGACGATCTGGCGTTTGGTAACCGCCGAAAACTCAAAGTGCTGGCCGTTCTTCCGCAATGCGTCAATTGCGATCGCGAGATCCTCGCCGGTCGGACCGGCAAGGCATGCCTTCAACAACGCTGCGCCATTTCGATAATTGTGGGAACCGTCGGCGCGAAAGACCACAGCGGATTCGGAATATGCAGCGATTAAACTATCTCGGAAAAACAGTTCGGATTTCAGCCGACGCAGCTTCTCGACGAGTTTGTTCTTCCGTTTCGACCAAAGCGCGCGCGCGCCGAAGAACCAGGCCGAGCACAATGCTGCCAACGCGGTTGATGAGACCGCCATAGCTGCCAAACCGAAAAGTGCTGATGGCGACGTCGCGCAGGCCGAAATCGCGGTCCTGGAAAGATAAGACGCGACGTCCGTCAGTATGGCGACAAATCTGTAAGCAATGGACAGAAACTCGTGCATTTGGCGACCCTCACACAGACTGGCCCCCCGCACCTTTCTTCGAACTCGTCTCCCCGCTGCCTCTCAATCGCTCGTTCGGTTGCCGGCCCTGTCGCCGCGCGGAAGGATGCCCGGGGCGGCGATCTTGAGCAGGCCGGCCGCGTGGCCGTGAGCCAGACCGGCAAGGCTTACCAATTCCGCCGGCGTCAGCACGCGATGCATGTTGCCGACCCCAAGCGTCGCGTCACGTGCGAGTTCGGCCAGGGCGATCAGTATGTCCATTGCATTCACCTCCCGCTCGCGCGCGGTCTGCTACGCGGACTGACCAGCCAAAAAAAAGGTGGGTATAAGGCGGGGACGTATCAAGGTTTTGTCCTCCGCGTAAGGATGAGTTATTCGGATTTTAATTTTGCTTTTTCCAAACGCTCATCTGATGCCCGATGTGATCTCAGCTCGGGAACTTGATCGACAAGCTCTATTACGGCAACACGTGTTCGCCGCTAACTCTTGAGGACCTCGCCAAAGGCCAAAGGTGGCGAGACACAGTGTGCGTCATTTCGTCAGAGTGCGTCGCCAACCTGAGAAGCATTGAAACATCGCTATCTTCGATGCTCGAGGATGGCCGCAGCATCGTCTGCGAGCGACGTCAACGGACTCTGAACCGCTGCGCTCACGCTCCACTGATGTTGCGCCTTACGTCGTACCTCTGTGGTCAAACCAAGGCCCGCTCCGGCCAGCGGGGGGCCGTCCAGAGCGGGCATTAAGACAGGTATGCACCGGGTGTCTTAATGGCGGAATCTTGGATGCTGATGGGTGATTTGATAATCCCGATTATCCAGAAGGAGCTATTTGTCCGGCGCAAAGAATGCTTCTGATCGCTGCCGAGCAAATGGCCAAATCAGCGCCGGGCGGACTCAAAACGTGATGGGGCGTCGTTTCCGCTCAATCGCAACTCCGAGACGGGCCTTGCATGCCGTTTGCGTGCCGCGAGATCGGAAGTTCAGACGCCGACCGCTCGCAAATCCCCCTTAGTGGGCCCGGCAGGACTCGAACCTGTGACCAGACCGTTATGAGCGGTATGTTTCGAAGAGGAAAACCACGGAAACGCTGATGTCCTGGATGAATTTCGTTGAATCGCGTTGAATGGAGTTTCAAGGGCTTAAACGGAATTGCGTGCCGTTTGCGTGCCACGTGCTCCAGGCTCAAGATGGCCAACATTCTCGCGATATCGGCCGAAAAGTCTCGATGCCCGAACTTCGGCCTGCGAATGGCCGAAGCGCGTTTCGCAGGCCGGGTTTCTGGCTATCGCAGTCCGTCGGCCACACCACAACGGCGCGGATCCGCCGTCGTACCCAACTCACCCGTCCTCGCATCTTTGAAGCACATTGCGAACGAACCCATCGGGATATCGTAGGGCGGTGTCACGCGAGTTGTGACACCCATCCTGGCGAGCCCCGCAATTGCCTCGGGCGATATCCGATCCTCGATGACCACCGCGCAGTCCTCTCCGAGAGGCAGCATGCGCGGTGCGTCGGCCGCGGCATACGGATCCATATCGAAATCGAGCAAATAGGTCAGCACTTGTGGAACCGTGCAGTGCACATTGCCGGGCGATCCCAGCGAGAGAATGGGCTTGCCATTCATCAAAACCATCGTGTTACCCATGACGCTGCGTTGGCGTGCGCCGGGCGCGATCACCGCGCTGATCATGCCCGACACCTGGGAAAATCTGGCATGCGCTCCTATCATGGGGACGCCACCGATAACCGCTCCGGGTATTCCGCCGCCCTGCAGCGTATTCATCATCTGCACCCAGTTTCCATGCGCATCCACGATCGCGAGCTCACAGCTGCCTGCCGGCTCCTTTGAAGTCGAATTCGCTCCGGTCGGTACGCCGGCATGCGCTGCACCCGAACCGGCCGCGAGCCGGGCATGGTCGCTCAGATCCGTTTTGGGGACCGTGCCTTTTATGAGTTTGGCTGCGGTCTTGTGGAAGTCGTCGTCGAGCAGCGTATCGATCGCATAATTGGCCACGACTTGGGGGTCGCCACTGAAGCCGCAGTGGTATTGGGCATAGCGCATTGCGTGCGCCATGTAGAAGATGTGCTCGGCGGACCCGCGCGCAACGTTGCGAATTCCCAGATGGCGCAAAATACCCAGAACCATCGCGCAATAGATACCCTGCGTTTGCGGTGGGGCCAGGCTCACGATTTCGTATTCGTGGTGCATGAACCGCAACGGCTCCATCCAGCGCGGCGGCGTCGCTGTCATGTCCGCCTTTTTGATCTTCCAACCCATTTCGTTGGCTTTGGCGACGAATTTGTCGGCCCAACCTCCCGTGATCATATAGTCCGGCCCTTCCGACGCCACTCTTCGCAGCGTCTCGGCCATCGCTTTGCTACCGAAACGCTCTCCGACATGCGGCGGGTAACCAGTCGGCATATAGAAGGCGCGGCCCTCGGGAAAATATGTGATGAAATCCAACCCATAGTCGTTGAAATGATATTCGAATGTCGAAACGAGATGCCCTTCCTCCGCCCAGCGGATCGCGTCCTCGCAAAGATAATCCCAGCGCTTGGTGCCGAAACGACCATGGATCTCTTTTAGCCCCGGCATGAATCCCGGAATGCACGCCGACGGCGGCGCAATCGAGTATCCGTGCGGCATGGCAGGCACCGGGCGAAACGGCGGCAGACCTGCGGGATAAGTACCGACGCTGTCCAGCTGGTAAGTTCTTCCGCTGGCGGCCTCATAGTAGAGAAACGTCACAGTGCCTGTGTGGTTGGTCATGAATGGCTCGACCGCCGCCTGCACCAGGCAGCCGGCAATCGCAGCATCCGCGGCATTGCCGCCGTCCGCCATCACCTTCAAGATCGTCTCGGTAACGATCGCGCTGTCAGAGCTGCACGCCGCTTTGAGTCCCGTCACTGCCGCTTTGGGGCCGGGATTGACGATGTATCTGCTTAGATTTTCCGTTGTCATTGTTCCCTCGCATCTGAAAAATTCGAAACATCGTCAACCTGCAACACCCGGACTGCCTTCCGGTGAAACGGACGCGTTACGCCCCGAGCTCTCGGGCCAATTCGCGCTGCCCCCGCTCGTGGAATTCGCGATATTCGCCTTCGGGTACCAGAGAGCCACCGGTGGTCCACAGCACATGCGTTGTCTCTGCGCGCAGCCGCATCAAGTCTCGCGCGATCAGGTATCGGCGCCCCTCATCTGTTTCGAACAGCCAATGGGGTCCGCGCAATCCGGCGGCGGCCGATGGTTCGATGCGCAGATTTTCGCAACGCTCCAGCATGTAAAGATCCTTCAGAATTGTGGGTCGGGGACCGTGAATATCCCGGACACGAGTTCGCGAATTTGACGCGCCGCGAATTCCGACGCACGGCCGACCGCGAGACCATCGGCTTCGGTTCGATTATCGAGCCCGATCTCGTCCACGGACACCGACCTATCCTGCGCAGACGCCAGGCGAAGCAGCATGCAGGGTGACGCGACCGGTTCGGCGAGAAAACAATGCACATAGTCCCCGAAGACATTTCTCAACCCGAATGTTATCCCGCCCGGCGCACCGCCGACGCCACAAGGCAGATACACAAACAAGGGATGTTCAGCGTCGACAGCCACGCCCAGCGCGGCGAGCTGCCGCTGCAAACGCAGAGCCGCAACGCTGTAACCCAGAAACAGGTGTTTAGAGTTTTCATCATCTACGAAATAGGACGAGGCGCTTTGCATTGCCTCTTCGCGTCCCGCCTGCACGGCCGCCCCGTAGTCGCCGGCATGCTCTATTACTTCGACACCGTGGGCACGCAACAGATTTTTCTTCCACTGCTTCGCTTCGGCAGACATGTGGACAGTTGCACGGAAACCAAGCGCCGCAGCTGTTATCCCGATGCTCAAACCGAGATTTCCGGTTGAGCCTACGGAAATCTGGCGGCGGGCAAACAAAGCGCGCGCTTCCGGGGATGCCAGCGCCAGCGGATCGTCTTCCAGACCTGGCAACCCGTCCTGAAACGCGAGTTCTTGCGCGTGGAACAACACTTCGTAGACGCCGCCGCGGGCCTTGACCGAGCCGGCTATGGGCAGAGCATGATCGGCTTTGATCAGCCAGCGTCCCGAAGACGTGCCACGCCCCATGATCTCATTCGGGAATTTGTCCGCCTGGTGGAGGGGAGACTCAATGACGCCCGAGACGGGAGCCAGATCGGGAAACAATCTCGCGAGGAGCGGCCCATAACGGCGCAACCTTGCGTCGGCTTCCTGGATGTCAGCAAGCCCAAACTCGAGCGCCGCCCGCGCGACTGCGATACTCTGACGACGATCGTTAAGCCAAAGCACCGGTTGGCGCTGTCGGAGCGATTGTTCCAGTGGGCTCATTGGCAAGCGTCCGTCCGGCGCGCCATGCGCACACCGGCGCGAATGAACGTCGCGCGGTCTCCGTTGTCGCCGACAAACACTACCTTTTGACCGTTGTAGAGCGGATTCTCAGTCCTCAAGGCAAATGTATCGGCCCGCCATGGCTCGAGCACGCCGGTGAACGAAACGCCGTTCGAGCTTCTACTGGCGTAGTCAAGAGTGAGCTGCGAGTCCCGTATGGCGACGGAATAGCGTGCGCCGATATTCGCGTAGTCCCCGACATAGATTTCGCGCGACACCTCGACAATCTCCTGCGGAGGATCTTCGCGCCGGGACAATCCCATCAGAGAGTTCATCAGCGTTTTTTCGACCGCTTCGAAAAGCTTGGCGCTCGGCGAGTTGGTCAACAGCGAGATCGCGACACCGCGTTCCGGAAAAGTCCTCAAATAAGCGTATTGTCCTAACGTTGCGCCGTCATGACCTGCCATTTTGTAGGCACCATCATCGCACACGGACCATCCGAGACCCCAGTGCGTGACACCCGGCCGACTGAATAGAGGGATTGGTACCTTATCTTCTCGCATGGTTTGAGCGTTCGTTGCGCTCAGAAGCGGCCTGTAGGCACCGTATGCACCATCGGCCATGTGGGCTTTTGCAAACAGGAGCAAGCTCTCTGCCGACATACTCAAGACAGAGCCCGCCGCCGCCGCACTTAGCGAAGGAAATGTCACTGGAGCAACGATGACCCTCGCGGCATCCGCGGGATCAGCGATGTGTCCCATCGCACAGCGGAAACGCAACGCTTCACGTGGTCTGGAAAACGCGGCTGGCATCCCCAATGGCCGGCAGATTCGTTCCATCACCGCGTTCGGCCAGGTCATGCCAGTCCGAACCTCGATGATCCGGCCGGCCGCCACGTAGCCGGCGTTGCAATAGGTCATGGGCCCGGCGCCCGGAGGATAGAGATTGGGCAACAACGCCATCTTGCGGACATAGCTGGCCGTGGAGGCTCCCTCCGAGTCGTCGCCTGGAAAGAAATCGCCGTCCATGCCGCTTGTGTGATTCAGCAGCTGGCGAACGGTGATGACGCTGGCGGCGCCCGGATCGGCTATCGCGAAATCCGGCAGATGCTCGATGACCGTGTCATCGAGATGAACTCGGCCTTCGTCCACAAGCTGCATCATCAAGGTGGCCGTGAAGACCTTGCCGATGGATCCGATCTGAAACACAGAGTCGGACGTGCATTCCACGTTCGTCTTAAGATTCAGGAGACCCGACGCAGCCGTCGTGATTTCCCCGTCGACCAGAACTCCGGCCGAGCAGCCCACGACGCCATGTTTGGCCCGCAAGTCAGCGAGAAGCGTTTGCAGCACCGATTCGTTCATGAATTCCCTTGAACCACCATTGTTGCCCGGACACTCATTTGGTGCGGCCTGCGTTTTTGCGCATCGTTCGTCCTACGTGCCACTCCAGGTCCGACAGCGGCATACCGCCGGGATGAAGCATTGCGCGATGAAAATCTCTGATATCGAACCGCTCGCCCAGTTCCTCGTGCATCTTCTCACGCAGCCGCATAATTTCTGCATCGCCGAGCTTGTAGGCGAGTGCCTGCGCGGGCGTGTCACAGGAATAGCGCAACGACTCCGAACAGATCTCGTTCTCGGAAAGGAATGAGTTTTCACGCATGTAGTCTCGCGCCTTTTCCAAACTCCAGCCAAAGATATTCATCCCGGTATCGACCACGAGCCGTGAGGTCAGGAATGCCTCCATCACCAGGCGCCCGAACATCTCCCCCGGCTCCGCATACATGTGCGCTTCACCAGCCAGAGCCGCCGCGTACTCCGCCCAGCCTTCGTTGAAGGCGTTGTAGAACGCGAAATTGTGGAGCGGATGGACGGTCTCATTTGTCAGCTGGTTTGAAAAATGAAGGTGATGGCCAGGTTCGAGTTCGTGGTAGTTCAAAGCGGCGACGTTTATGATGTTATTGCTCGTCATGTTCGCCGTGTTGTAAAAATATTCCCCGCGCGCCTTACTCTTCCGCGGCATGTCGTAATAGCCGAACGTCATGGAAGGCTCGAGCACGGCCGGCAACGGAGACACGGCGCATGGCGTCGGACTCTGGAAGTCAAAAAATTCCGCGAGCCGCGGTTTCATCCGGTCCATATATCGCCGAAATGCGGCTTCGATCTCCGCAGCGGTCTCCGCTCGCCAGGCCGGATCCGTGTTAAGAGCGCTGAGATATTCCTTGTCGGTACCCTGAAACCCGGCCGCGTCGCGCGCTCTGGCCATGCCGTGGCGAACGCTCTTCATGCGCTCCAGCCCTCTTTCGTGCACCTCTGCCGCCGTGATCTCCATCGTTGTGCAGAATTGCACAAGCTCGGCATAGATTTCGGCACCGCCCGGATACTGCGACAGACCAACCGTTTCGGGTGCGTTGTTTCTATAGTCGGCATCGAGCAGGAGCGCCTTAAACCGCGCAATGGCCGGCGCGATTTCGTCGTTGACGCGTGAAGCGGTCTCACGTGCGAACGCGGAGCTGGAAAATCTGCCCAAGCGCGATTCATCGACCGGCAGCCTTCTCTGAAACATCCGCAGGATGCTGTCCAGAAGAGGTCCCGCATTTTCCAACTGTTGTCGGGGCATGACGATCTTGCGTTCGCCTTGCCCGACCGTTCGCTCCGCGAACTGGTCGATCAGGCGCGCAGTGTCGCTGACGTGACCAAGGTATCTGTCCCGGTCGCTTTCCCGCTCGAATGCGAACGCGGCCAGCGAATTGCCGAGCCTGTTGAGGGCGGCGCCGCCGCAGTAGCTGGTGGCCGCAAACATTGCATAGACGCGCACGGGCGAGAAAACGTGCCAGTACCAGTCCGCTTCCCGTGCTTTCCATTTCAGGTCGAAGCGCGCAAGCCGAAGCGTCAGGGCAAGTTCGTCGGGAAAGATGCTGTCATCCACGGTCTGCAGTTTCTCGAGAAGAGCGGCCGCCTTTCTCGATCTGTCACGTGTCGCTTCGTATGAATGATCGGCCAAACGCACCCCCGGCGAAAATGGCGGTTCGGAGAACGGACCGCGATTCATCTCGGTCAGTTCGTGGATCACGCGCAAAGCGACGCCGATTTGCGAGGCAGATTGCTGCGACATCGTCTTCCCTCCGGTTTAGCAACCGTCTCGTTCCTGGCTCTTGCGCAGGCCTATCCCAGAGACGCGATCTCTCCGATTTCCGTGCCGGGAGGCACGTAGTCGTCGGGAGGCTGTTGGCCAAGCAGATGTTCGACAAAATAGTCCCAATAGATCATGCGAACATAAGGCGTCGCGCCGTAATGATTTGTGTCGGGCCAGAGTTTCAAATCGAACCGCTTGCCGAACCGCATCAACTCCCGGATAAGCACAAAGCTGTGATTGATCGCGACATTCTCGTCGAGATTTCCGATCATGATCAGCATTCGCCCTTTCAACCGCGATGCGAGGGGCACGTTGCTCCAATCCAGCAACTCAGGCGCGGAAACGTCGTAATCCTGTCCCAGATGCCAGCGCCATTGGCCGTATTGCGAGAACGGCGGATGGTGCACACCTGCGTTGCTGATTCCGACTTTATAAAAGTCCGGAAACTGCAGCATCGCTTTGGTGGCGTTGTAACCGCCGAAGGATCCCCCCGCGACGCCAACGCGATCGAGATCAAGTGCAGGATAGGCCGACTTGAGCGAGCGGATGAACCACACATGATCTTCGAGCCCACGCTGCGTTGCGCCATGACCCACGATCCAGCGGCGAAATTCGCGATCCCTCCCTGGAGTGCCGCGCCCATCGAGCGTGACCACGGCAAAACCCAGGGCATTGAACGTGGCCGCGGCGCCGAATGCTGCCGCACCTTGTTCGGGGCCAAGAAATCCCGTCGGCTGCCACGTGACCTGATAACCCGCATAGATCAGTTCGACGACAGGAATTGCGCCTGGATCGAGCGGACTTGCCGGCATGCTTACGACGCCCCAAATGTCTGCACGACCGTCCTCGGAGCGAATATGGAATTGATCGGGGAGCTGGTATCCAAGCTCCAACAAGCCTCGGATATCCGTTTGCTCAAGATCCATCACGATTGCTCCGTCGCGCGCCCGCAAGACGATGCGCGGTGGCATCGCGACCGTGGACATATGGTCGACAAAAAAATCGCCGTTGGGACTCAGAGCGGAGATCGTTGGCTGCTCGCGGTGAAAGATCAGCTTGTAATAGTCAATCACGGTCAGTGGCATTTCGTGATCGACTGGCTCGGGAGTCAGCAATTGCTGCTGTCCTCCATCCAACTGTGCCCGATACAACTTGCGCCAGTGCGGATTGTGGCCATTTGAACCACAGGTGGCGACGAACAGGATTTCGCGTCTCGATTCGTCCACGCGCTGGATGTCGCCGACGACGATGGGACCCTCGGTGATCCGGTGCTTGCGCCGACCATTCGACAGGTCGTGCAGATAAAGATGTCCCCAGCCATCCTCCATCGAAAACCAGATGAACTCGTTGCTGGCCGGCAGGATTCGCACCAGGGGCTGCCGGTAGATGAATGTGTTGTCCTCCCAGACCGGGTCTTCGTCGGCATAAATCTCGTGTTGTTTGTCGTTTCCCCAATGAACAGCGATCAGGCGACCATCGGTGGTATGAAACCAGAAGCGGCGCTCATCGGCGCTCCAGGCCACGACGGAAAGATTGACTCTCGTCAGAGACAGGATCTGTCGTTCACTTAGCGTCACGGGATGAGAGGTCCCGTTCTCCAGATCGAATACCCTCCCCTCGTGCGTCGTGACTGGCTTGGCGTTCTGCATGTGGGTCTTGATCGTGTGGACAATCGGTATGCCGCCGCCCTCGGGCAAGCCCTCATAAAAGGGAAAATCCACATAGCCGCGCTCATCCAGCCGGATCGCAAAGACGTAGCGGCCTGTTGGCGAAAATACCGCCAACGCGGGCGGGAGCGGAGGATCGAGTCGCTTCAACGGAATATGAACGTAGTTGACGTCTGGGCCTTTACCCCAGGCGAACCATTGCTGCCCATCGGTCGTCAGAGCCTGTTCATCTCGCCCCGAGATATCGCGAATCCAGAGATCGTGTTCCCGTCGGAAAAGCTCTTTCCGTTTCGACGGACTTTGCAGCGTACCCCCCGGCCCAGTAGCGAGTTCGATTCGGTAATCGGCGTCGGCAACGGCTGAGCGGCCATCAGCCAGCGCAAGTTGAAGCCCGCTTCCGGTCCGACGAACATAGCTGACCGGCAAGCGGGCAGGATCTATCTTTGCTTCGAGCAATTGCGAGAGCGATGCGGCCATGCGCTGATGATCGAACGCCGCCTGTCGCGTCTGCCGTTCCGGCACCACCTCGACAAATTCGTGCGTCTCGCATCCTGTCTGTCGCCGATAGATGAAACTACCATCGTCGCTCCACATCGGCTCGACCGTTCGGTTCAGCATCGCGGCGTGCAGTGCCGGCGATACCAGGCCGTCGGCTTTCCTGTATCGGGCCAACATCGAGGACGAATTGTTTGTCATCAGCGACTCGCAATGGGCTTCTGGGCGTCTGGGCAGCATAGAATGCCAAATCGGCGAACATAAGTGCCAATTAACATTTCTGAACGGATGATAAGGCTATCTTATGTCTGCATAAGGGCCCGCGCTGCGAAAATAATGCGTCCTTATGCCGGGTTCAAAAAATGCAATTGGCAGCGCTGCAGGGGGATTGCAATTCTCGCTATCGACCAAGCGTTTCGCCGGTAAAGTCGTTGCTCCGGCTCCCTCAAATACAGATGTCCGCGGTATACGATGATCAACGTCTATAGGCCCTTCGATTTCGGACTGACCTCGGCGCAGGAAGAGCGGGCTGCGAAGCTTCATCGCGAAGCCATCATCATCGACATGCTGTTCCAGGGTCCGCTTACCACTCTGAACTATCCCGAATTCCTGACAGCGAAGATTGAAAATGCGGTCGCGGAAGGGCTGCCCCGTGCGGAGTCTGTGAACGCGGCGTTGGCCGAGCCTTCGTTTGCGGCGGCGCGCGGCGAGCTTCCGGAGTTTCGCGAAGCATGGTTCGCTTCGGGCATAACCGGAGGCAACAGGCAGGTTTCAGTCGAGCCGCATCTGATTGCACGGGGATACGGTCTCGCCCAAGCGCAGTTCGACCATCTCGACTGGATGATCAAGGCGCTGAAGGCCGAAGACTTCCGCCGTGCAAAGGCGGAAGGAAAAGTTGCCGGATATGTTTCGACGCAGGGCGGCCCTGGCGAGACCGTCGCGTTCATCGAAGAGTGCTACAATCTCGGCCTACGCATGATCCAGCTGACTTACAACTCTCTGACGCGCGTTGGCGCGGGCTGCACCGAACGCACGGACGCGGGCATAAGCTGGTACGGCAAGCAGTGCATTGAGAAAATGAATGCGCTGGGAATCATCGTCGATACGGGCCATTGCGGCAGGCAAACCACGCTGGATGCCTGCGCACTGTCGACAAAACCGGTCGTCGCATCGCACACCGCGGTTGATGCAATCTGCCCGCATGACCGCTGCAAGTCCGACGAAGAATTCAAAGCGATCGCGGAGAGCGGCGGCGTCATCGGCGTTGCGATGGTGCCATTCTTCCTGAACCCGAGCGGCAAGGCGGACATGAACGATTTCCTCGATCATGTCGATTACCTGCGCAAGCTCGTGGGCGTGAAGCATGTCGGGATCGGAACGGACTGGCCGCTTTCGGTCCCGGCCCGGATCATGGAAGAAAACTTCACGGTTCTCGCCGCCAGCCTCGGCTTCCGGCAGGAGCACCGCATTGACCCGATGGAAACGGTCCGCGGCTTCGACACCTATCTCGATTTCCCCAACATCGCCCGCGGCCTTGTTGCACGCGACTATCGCGACGAAGATATCACCGCCATCCTGGGCGGCAATTTTCTGCGCGTATTCGAAGAAGTCTGCGGGTAGCGGGGCATCAGGCCCGGGAGGATGCCGGTATAGGTTTCGCGCCAGGAAGCGACGTGTACCCTACCGAGCGCCGACGCGTCGGACGCATTGGCAGCACGAAGAGTACGAGCAGCAAGAGCGGACATTTTCATCTCGGCCCACAGGATCAAATAGTAGGCATCGCCGGTATCTCCTACAGATCGAATGAAGTCACAAGATTTGGTTTTTTTTGCGCCGCCGGCTGCAAAAACTCCGCCTTCGCGAACAGACGGCCGCGGCCTTCATGAGCGCAATCCAATGCAACCAGCGATTCTGCCGATTACATCAAGCGCGGACTGCGCCATCGCAACTGCTCATGCTGCTCGCGGGAACGCAAAGGAGATGGCGCGTCCTAACGCCGGCCAAGGCGAGATTCCATGCCCCTGCCTCGGGAACACTGCGTAGTCCTCAACCTCGTAGGGGCTCGTTCCGCGCAACGCCTGAAGCCGGACAGAGAGATCCCCGGCGGTCTCAACCATTCGGGACTGGCGTCGCGCTTCTTCAACAGCTTTTGAATCCGCGCCGGAGGTGGGTACGACCACATCTTCGTCCGCGCCCATCGTCAGCAGCACGCGCGGCCGCGCGGCCCCGTCGCGCACGGCGGCCGAAAAACGTTCCTCACCTGCCAGCACGGCATTGCGCCCCCAGTGGATCGACGGGCTGGCGGCGACGAAGGTCCGGAATGCATTGGGCTCCGTGAACAAGGCATGGAGAACGGCCAGCCCGCCCAGCGAGTGTCCGAATATGGCCTGGTTCGAACTGTCGATCGCGACAATATCCGCGACGCGGGGCTTTACCTCGGTTTCAATTGTCTTGAGAAAATTGTCGAGGCCACCAACGTCCTTGGATGTCAGGCCCATCTGCATCGGCGCCAGGACTTCGTCTGATGCCGGCAGGCTCAGATCGAAGCAACGGCCCAAAGTCACGGCCGCCCATATCGGGGCAAGAGCCGCCATATGCGGAGTCAGTGCCCCATGATGCGCCAGAACGCTTTCGATGAATTCCGGGCTGTCTGGATATCCGATGCCGACCACGACGGTCGCCGGCGCGTTCCCATTTATGCGAACTGCCTCGGTCGCACTACCGAAATAGGCGTACCCGTCCAGGACGTAGAGGACGCGGTAGCCGTTCTGCGGCGGCGGGTCGAATGGCAATCCTATGCTGATCGAATAATAACGGCCGTTCACTTTCGATTTGAAATCCACGCGCCTGGTGTGCGGTATCGTTACGGCCAGTTCTTCCATTGGGCTTTCCTGCGTTGTCATGGAACTGGAAGATCTATTGGCGGGCGCGGCAACTGGGTCTGAAGGTCCAAAGCGACCTCTTCGTTGGTCGAAAGTGTCGCTCCGTCTGCAGTACCGACCGCGCCCATCCGTCGTTCGCGCTGTTCCAGCCTTTTGGCGATAATGGCCTGGCGGCGGGCGTCGATCGGAAAGGTCCACGCGAAATAGATCGCACTCGTAAAGATCAGGCATGGGACGACAATGTAGGCGGCTTTCAAGCCTAGAATCGCTCCGACACTATTTGCCTGACCAAGTTTTGCATTGAAGCCCGACAGGCCTATGATCGCGAAACCAAGCGCAGCGCCGAGCGCCGAATTGATCTTCGAAATGAACACGAACAGCGCAGTAAACGTAGCGGCGCGCTTCTTTCCCGTCTTGAGCGTGTCGTAGTCGACGAGATCGCCCAGCATGGTGACCGGAGCGATATTGCCAACCGTGTCGCACAATATGATTGGGACCAACAGCACGACCAGGGGCACCAGCGCCGCGCGGCCGTGGGGCAGAAAGAGCATGCCAAGCATCAGGGTGATTGAGATCGCGAGACTGCCCGCCAATGAGCGGGGACGGCCGAACTTGTTCACGATGTAGAGCGAAACCGGCATGAAAGCCATTCCCGCGACCTGCATGGCGATGAATACAAAAATCAATTCTTTTGCCAGCCCGAGATACGCGCTCATATAGAGAAACCCGCCAGCACCGAACATTCCGGCAGCAAGACCTGCTGAGATGAACATTGCGGCATATCGCCAAAGCGGGCGATTGTCGCGCACGAGCGGCCACAGATCGCTCAGTTTTTGGCGCGGCGTTACTTCCAGGCGCACCGATTTCGGCCCCAGAAAGACCGCCGCTGCGGCGCTCAGCGGCACCAATGCGAGCGCAACATAGGCGACGAATCGAATGGTCTGGGGCGTGATGGCCGTGGTGGGGAATATCGGAAGCATCGGGAGAAGAAAAAAAGCGAAACCGCCGAGCTGTGCGGCAACGATGCGGAAAATGAATACGCGCGTCCTCTCCTGGTAGTTGCGGGTTATTTCCGCGCCCCAAGCCGCAAGCGGAATTTCGCCAACGCTCCAGCCGACAAAGGCCGCAACGATCCAGCAAAGAAAATAAACGAAGCTCGGGTGTTTGGGCGGAATATAGAGGAAGTAGATAGAGACCATTGAAATCAGGGTGCTGGCGATGAGCCAGGGCTTGCGGCGGCCGATCCTGGTTCGGGTATTGTCGGAGAGATGGCCGATTAGAGGATCGACGACGGCATCGATTACTCTCGATATGAACAGCGCCGTACCGACCAAAGCCAAATTCAAGCCGAACTCCGTGCCGTAGAATGTCGGAACGATCGACGAGGCGGGCCCTTGAACGAGCGCGGTCTGTAGTGATGGTAATGAATAGGCGATGAGCGCCCAGGTCGCGACGCGATCTCGTGATGGCGGATGTTTTTCTTTGGCGGTCATGACGGCTCATCCGGCAATAGGTTGCTCATAGCGCCGGGAATTCGCCCGCCCAGAGAGCGATACGCACGCCGCACAGTAGCAGAATCAACTTCGCAATCAGAAGAACTCCAGAACCGCCTGACGCCTGCGACTGTGCCATCGGTGCGAAAAATTGCTTCAAAGCCGCGTCGAAAGGCATCGGCGTCCCAATCGTTGCGTATACCCGGAATACACCGTGTGTTCGCGATCAAGTGTTCGATGGCGTCCTTTGGCGGCGCGCCTTCGACGCCACAGAATGCGCAGTAACCTGCGGCAAGCAGCGCTCCACGTACATAAGATACGGCGGCTTCCGAAACCGTTCCGCCTTCCGCTATGTCTACGCGCGTTTCGAACGGTAGCCATTCCCCGACAAAATTCGCAATCTGCTCAACATCGTGGATGTCATCTGGCAGACTCCATTGATTAGAGGCGACCATCACGGCGGTCTTGAAATGGGGCCAGGCGCGGCCCTGCGTGCGCCAGCCAAACATGTGGCCGCCGGCATGGAAGAATGACGCAATCGGCTTGCCGTGATTGCTGAGGCGCCAGATCAAGCCCTGGGCCACGTCGTCGAGCCCCAGTACCACGCCTCCAAGATCGGTAGCGGGCGACAGCATCTGCTCGACGGTCTCGGGCGCGAGCAGGCGATATCCGTCGAGGTCGCCCTTATTCATCATCGCCAGAAGCAACCTGATATGATCTGCGGGCCGCGCAATCACCCCACCGGCCGGATACTCGTCGAAATAGAGCGGAATCGTGGGGATGTCCGCCACCCCCATCCGCGCGTATCCTGTGCTTATCGATTCCAGTAGCTCTGGTCGGGCGAAATCCGGATGTTGTGCTGTCGGATACTGCGAATGCGTCATGCCGAGCGGATCCATGACATGCCGTTGCACGAATTCGGAGAAACTCAGCTTTTCCGGGTTTGCCGTTTCGACGATCAGACCCAGTGTCGCCGCGCCGAGATTGGAATAGCACCAGCTCGTTCCCACTTCGGATCGCCATCGCGGTTCGGTTCCCCGCATGATCGGAGAGACGTCCTTCGCGAATTCGGCTTCGAGCGTTGCCGCGAGGGATCGAGCAGGCGCCCATGCGGGAAGCGCCGCATCGAGACCCAACCCCGACTTGTGCACCATCAGGTCCCGCACGGTAACCTCACGTCTCCCGAGCGGATTGCTAACCTTGAACGGCAGATGCCGGTTGATGGGATCGTCGAGCGAGATGGTCCCCAGATCCACCAAAATCATGATTGCGGTCGCGGTATAGGTCTTGCCCAGTGAGCCTGAACGATACGTCGTGTCGGGCGTCATCAGCGTTCCGGCCGCGACGTCGGCGAGCCCGAACCCGGCTTCCCAGATCAGGGTCCCCCTATGCGCCAGTGCGATGTTCAGTCCAGGCGTTCCACGGGCCGCCATGACATGCAGTATGTAATCTCTCAAGGCACCGATCAGCCGGAGCCCCGCAGGCTCATCCGTGTGCAGCCGTTCCGAGCAGTCGTTAATCACGGGTTCGGTCTCGTTATTCAGCTCATTCGCGCCGAGCGGAAAAATTTTCTACCTCTGGACGCCAGCTTTGTACCGTTACGTCCTGTCGAGTGTAAGCGCGGCGACTAAGAGCCGCCGCGCCTCTACCTGCTCCCTCCGCGATTACTCGCGGGAAATGCACACAAATTTATCGCACTGCAACGACCGTCCCAGACTAGAAGTGCGCGATTGCCGTAAACCCGATTGTTCGCGGCGTATAGATATTCGCGACACCGTCGCCTGGCTTGAATCCGGCCTGCTGCGGAAAATCGATCTGAGTAAATCGATTGATGCCGAGCGTGTTGCCCACGTTCTTGACGTAGAACGTCAGCGACCAGACCTGCGTTTCAACGCCCGCGCGCAAGTCGAATATCCCGAAACCTGGTATCGTTTCACGCGCCACGGGAGAGCTTGTATCCGGGAAATCACCCCCGCGGCCGCCTGTGTACCGGTAGTTCACGCCCACAAATCCGTTGTAATCACCGAACAGCGGCGTTTCGTAATCTGCGGTCAGCGAGTTCGACCACGTCGGGACGTAGGGCAGCCGATCGCCATTGTTGGCGATGATGAATGTCGTCGCGGGGTCCAGTGTCTGTGTGAGATGGGCATCCGTGTACGCGCCGTTGAAACCCAACTTGAGTCCATCCACGGGAACATATTGGAAGTTCCATTCAACACCCCGGCTCTGGGCTCCGCCGCCGTTATCGTAGCCGCTAAATCCAAGCGCGCTCACGCCAATCTGAATGTCGCTCCACTGAATATCGTAGACCGAAACCTCGGCGGTCAGCTTGCTGTCGAGCAAGTTGCTTTTGATACCGACTTCGTAGTTGACCGTTGTGGTCGACTGGTATGTTTTCGGCAGCGGATCGCCGGGGAACTGATCGTTGGGCCCGCCGGGAGCAAAGCCCGAAGCTATGCGGGCATAGAGCATGTTTTGCGGCGTAAAATGCCAGCGCGCATCGGCCGAATAGGTGAACGCACCCTCGTCAGACTTGCCGAATGACGGGCTAGGTGTCCCGAGATAAACAAGGTTCTCGACGAACTTCTGATTGTTCTCGCTGTAGCGTCCTCCAGCGCTGACATCCAAAGTCGGCGTGATAGAGTAATCGACAGACGCAAAGCCGGCATATTCGCGATAAAGCGTCGGCTCTTTGAAGTTATCAATGGGAAAGAACGACGCTCCGGATGGAATGGTGAAGATATCCTGATTGCCGTAAAAATGGCCTTGCTGCTGCGTATAATACACGCCGACTTGCCATTGCAGCGGACCGACATCCTCGGAAGCCAGGCGGACTTCCTGGGTAATCGTCCTGTAACCCGTCGTGCTATGCTCGCGAACACCGCCGCCAAGAATAATCCCGTATATCGGTGTTAGGTCGGTGAGGCTTTTGGAATCGGCGCTGATGTAGCTGGTCGACGAAACCAGCTTCGCGAACCCCGCATCCCAATTGATCGTCATGTTGTAGTTCTGCGCGCTATTGGCTTCGGGCTGAGCGAGATACCGTTCCTGTGTCAGATTGCCGTAGATGGGTTGGAAGGTAAATGCGTGGACGTCCTCCCCGCCTAAATCGGCCGCCGTCCGATGTTGATAGAGGATGTTGAATCGGATCGAGAAATCCGAGGTCGGCTGATAAAGGAGTGAGGCGCGACCGCCGCTGAACCGATCGGAATTGATGTCTTTCACACCACGGCTCGGATCGTCGATGAAACCTGGATAGTAATCGTCATACACGACGGCGCGGAACGCCAAATCGTCCGCGAGCGGGATATTGACCATCACGTGGGTGTCGTACCCGATGTGGCCATTGTCGACCGTACTGACCCCGCCCTGGAGCGTGGCTGCAAACGCGGTCGGATCGGGTGCGCTCGTCACGTATTTGAAAATCCCGCCAAGTGCATTAGCGCCATAGAGCGTGCCCTGCGGGCCCTTCAAAACCTCAACTCGCTGCATGTCAAACGCGTCGAGATCAGGCGCGGCAGCGGCAGGGCCGGCAAAGGGGTTGCTCGGCAAATAGGGCGTATCGTCAATATAGACGGCGACGCCCGAGCTTACATCGGCGCCACCGGTTGTGAGGCCGCGCAGCACGATCCTGCTCTCCCCGCCGCCCTCATCCAGAAAGACCAGGCCGGGGATATTTCCCGCGAAATCCTCCATTCGAAACGAGCTATTGCGCAGCAGCTCGTCTCCGCTGATGGCGGTGACGCCCATCGGCACGTCAGTCTCCGCCTCTGTGCGCTTTTCCGCCGTCACAACGACGGTTTCCACTTTTCCGGTCGCAACTTGGGTTTGTTGATCGCCTACCGTCTGCCCCCAGGCGGCTGTTGCGAGAAACAATGTCAACAATCCCGTGCTCCCCAGCACGGTGGCTTTCACAGTCGAATGCTTCATATCACGCCCCCTCACACTCTTGCTTCAAACAGTTTGATAACGTCGATAATTGCCTTTCACGAGCGCGTTGCCAGCACTTCGTGCCGATTGGTGCAGGCAAATGACACTGGTCTCTGAGTATCAGCGGCTTCGATCGTCCCGATAAGCAGCCCCGGCAGAGCCGATTGATCAGCAAAGCGGAATGGCACGACTACGGACGACTTTCTGACATTCACAGATCATAATCCCCTCGTCTCTAACTAGACTCCACCGTCTCTCATAAGGCCAATAGATATTTCTGAAGCGATGATTGCGTTTTCTTATTTAAAGAATATCGGCGGAACGGCGACCCAACGGGCCGGCGCGCAGCCGCGCCGAGATCACCGCCCCCCAAGGAGCATGTCGGCGGCGGTTGACGCGTAGGTGCGAAAATAACGGAATTACGGCCGGTCTGTGTTTGTGAGGTATCTCTTTGCGGCAAATTTCGACGCCGTCATGGGCGCGCGCGCCTGCGGGATCTCGGCTTCCGCGAAGATGTTGCTCCGGGAGAAGGCGGTCCCCGAAGCGCCTCGACGATCTGTTCTACCTGCCGAGAGGCATGACTTTTGTCGAGGGTAACAGGGTGAAGCGCGCCGGTGTCTACGGAGGCCTGCCGATCACGCAGTTCGAGAAGACGAATGCCGGAATAATCGGAAGGAAGCGAGCTGCGGGTCATAATTCCCACGCCTACATCGCGAGCCGCCAGCTCGGCCATGATCTGCGTTGAGTGAACGTAAGCGGCAACGCGTGGTGTAAAGCGCGCATGCGCAAACAGCCTGGCAATATGCGCTGAGAAACCGGAAACGAATTCTTGCGGAAACAGCAGAAAGCCGTCTTCACGCAAATCGCTGAGCCAAACGGCGCGCCTGTTGCCAAGGCGATGTTTAGGAGAAACGACAGCCACCAGCGGCAGTCCCGGCAATTCGACAACGCCTATACTCGGACCGGGTGCAGCAAGAGGAAAACAGGCGAGCACGAGATCAAGAAGGCCATCCCGCAAACGGCTGACCAGGTCCGCCGAAAGCGCCTGATGGTATGTCACGGTGGTGTTGGGATGCTCACGGTGAAACGCCGCCATCACGTCCGAAAACCTCGAATAGAGGAAATCGTCGGAGAACCCGATCCGTAAGTGGCCGGTCCGCCCCTCGCGGTGACGTCGTGCGTTCTCGATCGCGGTCTTGGCGCTCTCAAGCGTAAGTCGCGCGCCTTCGAGGAAGGCGCTGCCGCTGGGCGTAAGAAAAACCTTTCGTCCCCGTCCGCGCTCCAGCAGAACAAGCCCCAACTCGCGCTCAAGCGTTTTGATTTGCATGCTCAGAGCGGGTTGCGTCACGTGCCGTTGTTCGGCTGCGACGCGAAAGCTGAGCGAATCGGCCACGGCGATGAAAGCCCGAAGCAGTTTCAAATCCAATTTGTGACCGTCCCACGAACATAACGCCCTCTTATTTTTGCATTACGAATGACTATTGGCAATGATGTCCAGCTATGGGGCATGCTCCGCCGAATAATTCCGGGAGAAACGCGCAATGAAGCGCAAGGTGATCATCACGTGCGCACTTACGGGGAATGCTCCGTTCAATCCGCGGCATCCCAATTTCCCTGTGACTCCGAAGCAAATCGCATCGGCGGCAACGGAAGCGGCGAAGGCCGGCGCCTCCTGCGTGCATGTGCACGTCCGTGATCCAGAGACGGGCGCAGGCTCGCGCGATCCGCGCCTGTTCAAAGAAACTGTGGACCGCATCCGCGACAGCGGAACCGACATAGTGCTCAATCTTACCTGCGGTTTGGGGGCCATTCTCTTGCCCGACCCCGATGACGAAAGCCGTGCACTTCCTGAGAGCGATGTCGTGGGCGTTCCCGAACGTGTACTACATCTCGAACAGTGCCTGCCCGAAATCGCGTCGATTGACGTGACGACAGGCAACCAGGTCGAAGGCCATCTAGAGTTCGTCTATCTAAATACGACACGCACGTTGCGCGAGCTTGCGCGCCGCTTCCGCCAGCTCAAGATCAAACCGGAACTGGAATGTTTCGAGGCCGGCGACGTGTGGTTTGCAAAACAGATGATTGAAGATGGATTGGTCGAAGACCCACCGCTCTTTCAGTTTGTGCTGGGCGTGAAATGGGGTTCGCCATCGAATCCGGAAACTTTGATGTACCTGCGCAACATGCTTCCATCGGGGGCGCACTGGACCGGAATGGGAATTGCGCAGTCCGAATTTCCGATAGCCGCTCAGTCTGTACTTTTGGGCGGCAATGTTCGCGTCGGACTGGAGGATAACCTGTATCTCGATAAAGGTATCTTTGCGACCAACGGCCAACTAGTCGAACGCGCCCGGCGGATCGTAGAAGATTTGGGCGAGAGCGTGGCTACTCCGGCGGAAATGCGCCAGATGCTGAAGCTCCGAAATTTTGCGGACGGCAGCGCTCATGCGGCTTGATGGGATTGAGGACCGGGCGGCCCTGATCACGGGTGGCGGCTCGAGTGTGGGCCGTGTAGTGGCCGAACAATTTCGTGCGGCCGGTGCACGCGTGCATATTGCCGACGTCAATCCTGAATTCATATCCGAAACGCTTGCCCAGATCCCGGGCATCAGCGGGACTGTTTGCGATATCGGCGATGCAGTGCAAATCGCGGCCCTGTTCGCGGGGGCACGGGAATCGTTGGGCGACATCGATTTCCTCATAAACTGCGTTGGCATCGCCGGTCCGCACGCCACAATTGAAGAAACAAGCTCGGCCGAATGGAACCGTTCGATCCAAGTGAACCTTACGGGGTCCTTCGAGTTGATGCGTCGTGTCATCCCTGGGATGAAAGCGCGTCGGTACGGGGCTATCGTGAATTTCTCGACCGCCTCGACCAAGACGGGGCTTCCCTCTCGTTCTCCCTATGTCGCAAGCAAGGCTGGGCTTGAGGCTCTGACTTACACAGCAGCGCGGGAACTGGGACCATTCGGTGTGCGGTGCAATGCAATCCGACCAGGCGCAATCAACAACGAGCGGCTGAACGAGATTGTGGTACGCAACGCTGCTCAGCGCAATATAAGCCCCGCCGACGCGGAAAAGGACTTGCTGCGTTTCGTTTCGATGCGCACTAAGATTGAGCCGCACGAACTTGCTACTATGGTCATGTACCTTTGTGCAGACACCGGCGCTCATATTACCGGGCAGTTCATCGAAGTTTCCGGCAACCTCGAGTGGGAAGGATGACGCCGCGGAATGAACACGGAAGAGCTGCCTGTGATTTTTCTTGGTGGATCGCCGTTGGAGCGCGGGCGCATCCACGGTGAGACATTGCGCGGCTCCATCCGCAGCCTGCACGAGATATTTCAGGACCAATTCGCGTCTGTCGCCCGCGCGGGAGTGTCTTCGGTCAAGCAGTTTCTAGCGGACTTCCATGCCTCGACGCATTTTGTCCGCGACATCGAGCAATGGACTCCGGGATTGCTCGATGAACTGCGTGGCATCGCTGAGGGTACGGCGCTTTCGTTCGAGCAGGTGTTCGAACTCAATCTCATCGACGAAATCTGGTCGCGCGCGGCTCGTCTTTCCCGTCCGGAAGCGCCGAAGGCCTGCACAGCATTCGGTGTTGTCAGCCGCGCGGGTGAGCCCACGTGGTCGGGCCAGAATATGGACGTGGGCACTTGGCTCGAGGGGTATCAGACGCTTCTGAGAGTCCATCCGCAAAATGGGACGCCGGACGCATATCTCTATGCATATGCCGGCAGCATCGGCATCAACGGCATGAACGATGCGCCTCTGGGCGTGAGCTGCAACAGCCTCGTGATGTTGCGCAATGCAAGCTCCGGGGTACCTGTCCTGTTCATTCTGCGCCGGCTGCTTGAATGCCGCACGATGTCGGAGGCGGTTCAATTTCTCCGTGCCGTCCCGCATGCCTCCGGACAAAACTACCTGGTCGCCGCACCAGGGACAGTGCGCTCATTTGAATGTTCCGCTGGCGGTGTCGCCGAATACGAACCAAATCCCGCACACCTGCGCGTCTGTCATGCAAATCATCCGCTTGCGAGCGCCGACCGCGACCCGGCCATCGCGTTCGTCAGCGCGAGCTCGCATGCTCGCATGGCTTCGATAAACGCACGGCTTGGGCAATCCGACGAAACAGTCACGCTCGACACAATCAAACGCGCGCTTGCAGCTCACGACGACCCCGACTTTCCGGTCTCTGTTGTGGGCGGAGAACCGCAAGCAGGATACACATTGGGCTCGTCGATCTACGAGCTGAGCGGCACACCAAAGCTCCACCAGGCCGCCGGCCCACCCTGTTCCACGGCTTGGAAAACATTCGAATTCTGAGAACAGACACGCCTCCAAGGTGACGCTGGAGTTTTCCGCGGCAGATTGGTTTCAGGCTTTAGCGTCCCGGAAAGATGCAGACATCGTTTGCGTCCGTATGATCAGGGCGGCTGTTTGGACCGGTATGGCGATCCTAAGTCGTGACTATCAGGCTCGAAGTTCGAAGGTTTGATGGCAATTCGGCCAGCGAGGAATTTGCGTATCACAATCGGGACTCGCGTATGAACCTTCCCGCGCAGCGTGCGAGTTCGTGCGGCTCAAATTTGATCTCGAAGCCTTTTGGGGGTGTCTCGTCGCGCAGATGCGCGATGAGATAGTCCCAGGCTCGGCGTTGTGCGTAACCGTTCGTCATCAACACGCTGTGACCCTCGTTCGGCACTATCAACAAGTCGAAATCCTTATTGGCACGTATGAGTGCGTCGACAAGCGTGAGCGTCTGAGCGACGTGGACATTTTCGTCCATGTCACCCGATATCAATAGCAGCTTGCCCACGAGCTTGTGTGCAGCAGCTCCATTCGCCTGCTCTTTCCATGTTCCATCAACTTCGGGACCACGGTATTTGTCGGACCAGCCAGACAAATAATAGGTGGAGTCGTGATTGCCGCAAGCAGACACGCCGACTGTGAACGTGTCGCCATAGTCGAACAACGCGCGTGCGGCCGCCAACCCTCCACCCGACATTCCGACAATCCCCGCGCGGTCGCTGTCGATAAAAGGAAAACGCTCACGGAGCTGCCGCACGACGGCCGCGTGATCGGCGAGCTGCGGCTCGAGCAAATGTCCATAGCCCGCTTGATGAAAAGCGCGGCTCCCAAGCGGCGCGCCGCGCACATCCACCATGACAGTCACGAAGCCCAACTCCGCGAGGGATTTGGCGAGACTTGATCGAAGCGAGCCGTAGGATTGCGGCTCCCACGCTATCTGCGGTCCGGGATAGATGAAATCCACTAACGGGTATCGTCTAGTCTCGTCAAAATCACTTGGAAAGAACATAACACCGAAGATTTGCGTCACACCGTCAGAAGCAAGAACGCCGAAGTGAGTCGCTGGGGTTGCATCCGCGGCAGGAGCAACGGACGCGATCACAAAGCCACTCCGTGTACCAATGTTGACGATGTCCGTCCGGTCGCCACGGGTGGCGCTTGTATAGCGGATGGCGGCGTAGCATCCGTCTGGAGAAAGGCCGCTCCGCGCGTTGGCGGGTCGGAATGGGCGATCCTGATCGAGATCGCTAGGCTCATTCGCCGCTACAGAGACGTCACCATCGTAAGCGACCAGCACGTCCAACTGGCTGCCGTCGAGACCCACCGAGCAAAGCGCGCGCCGGCCAAGATCTGACCCGGGAGCGATTCCGCCTGCGAGGAAAAGCACTATTCTTTTTTCCGTGTCGACCTGAACGATATCCCTGACCTGCCAATTGCCGGCCGTGATCCGGTTTTTCAGCGCTCCAGTTTTGGCATCGTAGAGATAAAGATGGCCCCAGCCGTCACGTTCGGAATACCAGACAATTTCATCGGATTCCGGCAGCGTCCTTATGTTCGGCGTGCCGGATGCCGTCGGCCGGAGGTCGAGATAGCCGGACTCGGCGGTTTCGCCCATGACGATTCGGGCGATGCCCTTCGTCAGATCGAGTTTTATCAACTCAACGTGCTTGTGAAAGCGGTCGAAGCGCGTGAACCATGCCGTGTCCGGGTCGCTAAACCAGGCCGCTCGAAAGTCGAATGGAGAATATGCGGTAACAATCGCCGGAAAATCTTCGATTGCGAAAATACGCCCCGAAGAGACGTGAATTGCAACAAACGTGGCCTCGGGCATCGGATCGCCCGGCAGCGCAAATTTGTAAGTATGAAGAAGGGGACGGCCGCCACCTGGTGGCGCGTGTTGACCCAAGAACGCATCGGGTAAAGTCCGCTCGTCGATACGATGCGTGAGAAACCATTGCGAATCCGGAGACCACAGACCAACGGGCTTAGGTGAGTGGCGGTAGCTTACGGCAGAAAGACAGGTGTCCGACTGCCGGCCGTAGGCGTTATGCAATGCGCCATCAGTTGTCAGCGCCCGTTCCGCTCCGGTATGGCGGTCTCTTATCCAGACATCGTAACCCTTGACGAACGCGGCATGACGACCGTCCGGTGAATGGAGTGCACGAACCGCGAGCGAATCGCTGACCGAAAGCACGCGACACTCCTGAACATCTACGAGCGCGTCTAGGCCGGCAACTGAAACCGCGAGTGTGTCGACATCCGGCATGTCATAGATCGCGGTCGCTAAAGTCTTTAAGTCGACCGGATGTTTCGATTTCGCGCAAAGCAGTCCGGATAGTCTATCGAGCCCGATAACTTCATTCGTTCTGCCGGATTTGACGTCGGCGATCGAAGGCACAGTGACGAGTCTATCTATTGAAGGTTCGAACCGCTCGGCGAGGAAGAAATATCGGGTTCCGTCCAGCCAATATCCGTCGACACAAGCGTCGGGCGTTTCGGCTGCGATTTTGGGCGCGGCGTGGCGAAGCGCTCGCGCGTAACGTTCCGTCACAGACAACACGTCGTTTGGCGATGACATTGTTGGAGTTCCTTACCTTGTCGGACGGCCGTTGATAGAGCGGACAGGCTAAGCGACGCGCGGTTTTGTGGGATAAACGCCACTGGAGTTTGGACTCATCCCACCAAAGAACGGAGAGAACAGCGCAGGACTGACGCCGTCGGCTGCACAGGCAAGCGTCAGCCCTGGAACACAATTTTCCCGGCCTTCACCACCGCGCTGAGGGCGTTGTCATTGGCGAGACCGGCAATATCTTCCAGGGGGTTGCTTCGGCTGACGACCAGGTCTCCCGCAGCCCCCGCGATCACAGTGCCGAGCCGCCCCCCGCCACGACAGAGCTGGGCATTTACCAGATAGAGCGAATGCAAGATCTGCTTCGCCGTCTCCACTTCCGCTCGAATGGCGAATTCGCGTCTCTGGCGAGACTGGGTCTCGCCGATGAGATCGGTGCCGAAGCCGAGCGTAACGCCGTGACGGCGTGCTATTTCAAGCGATGCAAGCCCGGCGTCGAGCACTTTTCGGTTCTTCTCTCGATTGGCTCTAGGAAGCCCATAGCGCTCGCCGAACACATCCATTGCCTCGTAGGTCGACAGCGTGGGCACGAGAATGGCGCCTCTGGCAAACATCGCGATCGCGGCCTCGTCGTCGATCAAGTTGCCATGTTCGATCGTATGAACTCCGTTTTCCACGGCCATTATGATGGATTTGGGCGAATAGGCATGCGCGGCGACATACGTCTGGCGGTGTTCCGCCTCCTGCACGACGGCGGCTACCTCTTCGGGCGTGTACTGAATTGACTCCAAGGGATCGCTCGGCGATGCGACGCCGCCTGAAACATGAATCTTCAGAAAATCCGAGCCGTCGCGAAGATTGTGACGCGCGGCCTTGCGGACTGCATCGACCCCATCAGCAACAATGCCAAAGGCTGTATGCCGCATCTGGCATGCACAGTCTGGAACCGGACGGGGACCGGACTCCGCATCCCCATGCCCCCCGGTCTGGCTGAGCATCCGGCCGGCCCGAACGATGCGCGGGCCATCCGCCGTGCCTCGGTCTATGGCCCTCATCAACCCTTCGACATCGCCACCGAGGTCCCGGACCGTTGTGAAGCCCCGGTGCAGCGTCTCGCGGGCCAAATTACCCATGGCCAGGCCGTATTCGACCTCGGACCATTTCTCCAAAGCATGGAAGTCCAATGTCGCCAGCCGGAAATGGACATGCGCATCGATGAACCCGGGCAAGATGAAGCCGCCTCTCGCGTCAATGACAATGTCGGCTCTGACCGCGTCGCCGACCGCGAGAATATTCTCACCTTCGACCACGACGGACGTCAGTTCTGATAGCGTCATGTCCGAGGTATCGAGGACATGGCCGTTGACAATCGCCAGTCGTACCGATGGCATCGATGGGTTCTGCATTCCTTGATCCAGACTTCCTGCAATGTGCGACAGTCGGCAATTCGGCCCGCACGATCGTTTCGCTTTATATTACGGCTTCACTCTACACGCCGATTCTCTTCATGATGGAGGCCGCGTCCGTTTCGAAAACTACAATCTGGCCCCAATTCGATCACAGCTGATGGGCCAAACAGATCGTGCCACTCGCCCCAAGTTTTCGCCCAAGATCGCGCGGATGTCGGATTCACGGTAACCCCGGTTGAGCAGAGCTTCAGTGAGCTCCGGCAACTGTTCCGGCGGGACGAAATTGATCCCCGGCCCGTAGCCAAAACCCTCAGGCCAGATCGAATGCGAAGCTGCGATATAGGTGTCCATTCCGGCTCGATCGAACACGTAATCCAAGCCGAGCCCGATGTGTGCAACGCCGACGAGTTGCGCCACATAGTCGATATGACGGACCATTGTCTCGGTGCGGGTATCGTTATCGCCGAGGAATATCCCCACCCCGTTGATGCAGACCACTCCGCCGCCTTTCGCGCAGGCCTTGATAAGTTCGTCGGGTATGTTCCGCGGATGGTCTCGCAGAGCACGCGGGTTCGAATGCGAAAAGATGCAGGGCTTTGTCGACGCTGCGAACACATCCATTGCAGTCCGGTACCCCGTGTGACTGCAACATTTTATCAGTCCCACGCGATCCATCTCGGCCACCACTCTTTCTCCAAAAGGAGTGAGCCCCTCATCGGTCGCATCATGGACGCCTGAGCCCACGAGATTGCGGGCGTTATAAACCATCAGCATCCAACGAACCCCGATATCGAAGTAGAATTGGATCATGCTGAGCTGATCGCCCATGGCGTAGCAGCCTTCGATGTCCAGGATGATGGCAAGCTTATCCTGCGCCTTTGCTCGCGCAATATCCTCGACTGTTCCAACAAGCAGAAATCGATCGCCGTTGCGGGCGATGTAGTCACGGATGGCCGCGGCCAGTCGAACCAACTCTTCCAGCTCAACCTGAGCGTCCCCGATATTCACGCCGAGTACGTTGACGCCCGCCTGCCGGTAGCGCTCGAGTTGCGGCATCAGCGGCTCGGCGCCCGTTTGCGGAAAGCAGCAGTGATTGTCCCAGACAAGTGCCTCGCGATGAAGCTTCGCCGCGGGCTCTCTTATTTGCCAATTTTCCAACTCCTACCTCCTGCAACAATTCCAATTCCGAGAGATTGATAGCCAGCGCACGCCCTGCGTGGGACTCTCAAACGTCGTGGCCAGTCGCGGGCATATGCTCTTCGAACCAGTCAACGAGACGAGCGGAAAAATCGAAAGCAGCGGGCCACTTGCGGACCCCATGCCCTTCTTCCGGATACGTGACGAGCACCGATTTGACACCGTTTTCCAGCAACGCATTATGGAACTGCGCCGCCTCCTCGGCCGGCGTGCAGCGGTCAAGAGCCCCGCAAATGTTGAGCGTGGGAGTCCTCACTTTGTGCGCTTGCATCACCGGACTGCGGCTAAAATATTTACCGTTCGGATCGGTGTAGTGGTCGTCGAGAAATAGGGCGGTGAAATTGGGGATGTTCGAGAGGAGATGTTCGGTGACATGGTTCGTATGCGGCACCACGGGGACCGCTGCGGCGAAGCGCGTATCCTGCGTCACGAGCCAGGACGTCATGAATCCGCCGTAGCTGCCGCCTGTCACGCCCAGGCGTTTTGGATCTGCGATCCCTTGTGCGACGAGATAGTCGAGCCCGGAAAGGTGATCGTATGTGTCGGCGCCCCCCATGTCGCCCAAGACATGACGAGCGAAAGCTTGTCCGCGTCCACCGCTGCCTCGAGGGTTGGGGAACAGAAGAGCATAACCGCGCTCGAGTAGCATTAGGTGGTGTACCGACCAGCGGCCGAGCCACGCGGGGCGATAATGTCCCACCGGTCCGCCATGCACGTTCAGCACAAGGGGATAGGGTGCATTGCCCTTCGGGCACAGAAGCCAGCCCTGGATGTCCAGACCATCGCGCGCCTTCCACGTGACAGGCTCGACCGCTCCGATAACGGAATTGACGAGCGCGGCATAGCCAAGATCAAACGACCTCGCCGTCTGATACTCGCTGTTCCGGATTGCGGCGATTTCCGGTGCGCGCACGAAGCTTTCACCCACGAGAACACAATCACCCCCGTCTCCGAATCCCGACAGAGCGATGTACCTTCCCGCCGTAGTCACGTCCCGGCTCACCCAGAGTTCGCGGAACGTGTCAGACGCAACGTCGTATAGCCCCACTACCGTCTCGAAACCGCGGTGCCCGCCTAGAAGCAAATGTCTGTCAGACCGCCACTCCGTATAGGCGATGTCGATCTCATGTGTGTCTATGCGCTTGCTCGCTCCCGATGCCGTTTCGATCAACCGCAGATCGCCCGCCACGATCCATCGGTCGCTGCACACGGCTTCGACGATCGCGAGATGTTTTCCCGATGGCGAGGATGCCGGCCAACCCAGCTGGTCCTGCGGGCTATATATTTCTTTGGCGCTGGCTGTTTTCGTCTCCAAAATGTGCAGACGGCTCGTGTACCACAATCCTTCGGATGGTCCCGGAGATGTGACCGCGGCAATTGCGTCGTTGCCGCACCACGCGGCTTCCCAGATGTTGATGTCCGCGCCGCTAACCTGGCGCAAATTGTTCAAGTCGAGCTCGTAGACCCACGCACTGCGCCAATGGTGGCTCTGGGTCCCAGCCTCTATCGTGGGCATCCATGAAGGTTCGGGCTCTCCGATTTTCTTGCTGGTGACCGCTCCGTGGCCACCGGCGATATCTGCACCGTGGCCCGCCACTCCAAGCAAAATCCGTTTGCCGTCGGGCGACCAATGCAAATATTCCACCCAACCTTCCACTGCCGGCGCGGCGCGCACGGACCCGTCCGCCGGATCCAAAAGATAGAGCTGGAAATTGCCTGCTAACTGTCGGTCCGACAAAAAGGCAACTTGCTTTCCGTCCGGAGAATATTTTGGCAAGCGATCGATGTTCGGTCCAAAGGTCAACACGTGTGTGTCGCCGGAAGCCAGATCCGTCAAGCAGATGCGTGTCGGCGGGCTGCCGTTCAATGTGTCGACCAAGGACCCCGCGAAAACGACCTGTTTACCGCTCGGCGCCGCATGGATGTCCGTTGCGTCACTGATCCTTCCCGTACCGGGCTGGCGCTGCGTTTCGTGAAGGTTCTTCGCTTCCCGATACAGATCCGTCTCTCGGATATCCTTTTGCGTGATCATTGGTCTTTCTCCAAATGCGCGGTTCAATCTTTCAAGTTCGCCTGCTTCGCAGCCATCGAATTCGACATCGGTCCTCAGCGTCCCAGCCGATAGGGATGGGGATCAATTGCCGGCGCACGGCCATCAAAGAGATCGCCCAGAAGCCGCGCCGACCCCATGGCCATCGTCCAGCCCAAGGGGCCGTGGCCGGAATTGATCCAGAGCCCCCTGATTTTTGTTGGACCGATGTACGGCAGGCCGTCAGCGGTCATTGGCCGCAATCCTGTCCATGGAACGGCGTCTTCACGCCTGAGCTCTCGCGCGATGTTCGGATAGATCGAACCCAGCAACCCGATTAAATGGTCGACACGAGGCTTCAGAACGGACAAATCGAAACCCGCAAACTCCGCCGTGCCGGCAATGCGAAGCCGATCGCCCAAGGGTGTCACTGCAATGTGCATTCCGTCATCGATAACTGGAATCGTTGGCAATTTAACTCCGGCCGGGACTTTGAAGGTCACGGAGTAACCCTTGGCCGGTTTGATACCCAGCGAAACTCCGACCTTCGATGCCAGCTTCGGGCTCGATACCCCACCGGCGAGAACGACCGATTTGAAACCAAACTTTCCAATGGATGTCTCGAGCCCTAAGACATTACCCTCGTCTGTGTTGATCCGTGCGACCGTTGCACCGGTCCGAATTGAACCTCCAGACTTCAAGAATCGCGTTGCAATCTCTCGGCAAAACAGATGGGCGTCGCCGCATCCATCGTCGGGAAATCGGATGGCGCCGACGATCTGCTCGCGAATCGGTGCCAATTGCGGTTCCGTGCGAACTGCGACATCGCGGTCGAGTTCGTCGAACACGAGACCTTCCTCCGCAAGCATTCGGGAAATCAGCAATGACGCTTTCATCGCGTTGGCATCACGATACAGCTTCATCGACCCTAGCGAAGAAAAGTCACATTTGAGAGAGAGCGACGCGGCAACCTCTCGCGTTATTTCAGCCGAATAGCGTGCCAGCCGGAAAGAACGTTTGGTCGAATTGAGAAAGCGATTTTTGCTTGAGTTTCGAAGGAAGTTTAGACCCCAAATTGATAGGTCCGGGATTTGGCCGAGATTCAATTTGAACGCTGAATGCGGCTCGAAAAACGAAAAGAGCAACTGTCCGATGGTCCCCGGCGCATTCCATGGCTCGGATAGCGACGGCGTGAGCAGCCCGCCGTTGGCAAAGCTTGTACCGAGCGCAATATCCGGAAGCGCCTCGATGATCGTTACGTTGTAGCCGCGAGACAACAACTCCCAGCCGGTCGTTAAACCCGCTAAGCCGGCTCCGACAACGGCAACCTCGCCTTCCGAAGCAAAACCGGAATTCATGCGGGCTATGTCCCTCGCTCAGTTGCACAACGCATGGATTCTCTCCAGTAGAGTTGCATCAATATTCCGGGGCGCTAGAGACAACCGGTTGTGTTGCCGGCGCGAACCGGGTAGGCGCGCACCCTCTATGGCGTCAAAGCGACGAAAGAACTCTTCGCTGTGTTCTGCCCAACCCGGCCCCGCGAGGAGTTCCGGAGAAATTGCCAGCATGAATTCGCCACCACGTGGCGGTCCGCCGTCCTTGATGTCCGCTTCAGCAGCCTCGAAACTGAAACTCTCTCCAACCGCTCCCGCCGCCAACAATTCGACCATTAGCGCAATCGCAGATCCCTTATAGCCGCCAAATGGCAGGAGCGTTCCTTTGAGAATTTCATTGGGATCCGTCGTCAATGCGCCGTTAGCATCGAGTCCTGTACCCAGAGGGACAGTGCGCCCATCGCGGGCAGCGATTTGCACTTCGCCGAGCGCCATCGACGCCGTGGCCATATCCACGACAACCGGCGACCGGCCTGGCCGCGGCCAGGCAAAGGAAATCGGATTGGTGCCGAACAGGGATTTCTTGCCGCCGGCCGGGGCGACGAGTGGCGTGTAACAAACACACGCGATGCCGATAAGTCCCTGCCCGGCAATCGCTTCGGTTTCCGGCCACAACGCTGCAAAGTGGTGCGTATGCGTGGTCGCCATCACGGCGACGCCGAGTTTTTTCGCGGCATCCGCCAAAGCCGGTACGCCCCGCTCGATTGCGAGCGGCGCGTAGCCGTTATCTCCATCAACGGAAACGATTGCCAGGGTCTTCATGGCGACTTTAGGCCTTGCGTTTCCATTGACCTTGCCGCTGCGCAAAGACGCAATATAGCCGGGCAGGCGAAACAGACCGTGGGAATGGGACCCGTCGCGTTCGGCAGTCACTATGGTGCGCACCAACGCGTCGGTGTTTTCGGCGTCGCAACCGTTTTCGGAAAAAACGCGCCTCGCGAGGTCGCCAATTTCCTGCAGAGACAATTCTACGGTGCCCACGGACCGATCCTTCTCATGAGAAAACAATGGTCTTTTGGCCAGTAAGCATTATGCGCCGTTCGATATGCCAGGCGACCGCGCGCGCTAGAACTGCGCATTCGATGTCTCGGCCGATAGCAACAAGTTTATCGGGCGTGTCGGCATGGCTGACGCGCTGAACGCCTTGCTCGATGATGGGGCCCTCATCAAGATCGCTGGTGACATAATGGGCGGTTGCGCCGATGATTTTCACGCCGCGCTCGTGTGCCTGATGATAGGGCTTGGCGCCCTTGAAGCTCGGCAAGAACGAATGATGGATATTGATGCAGCGCCCCGACACGGCCGTACAGAATTCGGACGACAGAATCTGCATATAGCGGGCGAGAACAAACAGTTCGATTTTGAACGAATCCAGCAATTCAACGATGGCTGCTTCATTCCCCGCCTTCGTGATCTGGGGCAGATAGTAGTACGGCAATCCGTTCCACTCCACGAAAGAGCGCATGTCGTCGTGATTTGAGACGACTCCGCACACATCCATCGCCAAATTGCCGGAGCGCCAGCGATGCAGGAGGTCGAATAGGCAATGACCGATTTTGGACACTGCGATAAGAACGCGCGGGCGGTGACGGGCATCGCGCAACGACCAGATCATGTCAAAAGTATTCGCAATACATTGGAATTGACTCGACAGCGTCTCGAGTTCCGGGCACGCATGACCAAACGGCTCGAACACGGTGCGCATGAAGAATTGATTGGTCGCCCCGTCCGCGAACTGGCTTGATTCCACGATTGAAGCGTCGTTCTCGGCCAGAAAGCCCGATACTTTTGCAACGATGCCCTTGGTTTCGGCGCATTGCAGATTGAGGATGAATCTCGGTTTGGCGGCGCTCGCGGCTTCCCTCAAGGGACGAACCCCTTCTGCGCGTCCGCTAACCAGGACTTGAAATATTCTCCCTGCGAGCGCTCTACGATCACCTCGAAGCAAAGCGGCTCTCCAGGGCGCACGATTACCGCGGAGACGCCCGCCACAATCGTGCGCGCGCATCGACCCGGTGAAAGCGCACGTTCGTCAAGATCGAGGCTGCAGCCGCAATTGAGATAGTCGGCAGCAAGCGCTCCCGAGATAGTCCAAGCGAGCTTTCCCGCTGTTGCGTCGTTGGCGAGATGATGACGACCCACGAGGCGCATTGAAATTTCGGGTGCGGACGGTCCGCCGACTATCCACCATTCTTCTGGCGCGAGGCGCATCGCCCGGATAGTGCCTGCGGATATGAAGTTTGCTGCAACGGGCAGTTCGAAGCCAAGCGCAGCGCCGGCTGCACGGACATCTTCCTCGCTCGGCCGAAAGAGACGGAGAATTGTCAGCCGGCCGAGCGGAACGGATTCGACTGCCAGAGATCGAGAAAGCAATGCGGGCCGATCGCTACCGGGCGCGTCACGCATTGAGCCGCTCCCCGGTAGGATCGTAAGCCGTCCGCCCGACGACGCGCAGTCGGGCACCGCCATTGACGAGAGACACTTCTTCGCCGAGCCGCGCATCACCGTTTCTCAATTGGCCGAGAGCAACGCCGCGACCGAGAATGGGACTGAACTCGGATGAAGTGATAAAGCCTTCGGTCCCGCGGCTGGTGCCGGCAGCCCTGACATGCTCTCCCACCTCCGGCACAAGATTGGCATTGATGGGCTCGAATGCGACAAACTGCATGCGGCCTGGCACCAGATTCGCTTCCCGCAGCAGGGAGCGTTTTCCGACGAAGTCGGCCTGCCGCTTAAGAACATGCCCCCAACCGACATCGCCGGGCGTGGTGGTGCCGTCCGTGTCGCTGCCCACGTGCAGATAGCCCTTTTCCGCCCGCAACAACATCCAGGCATCGATCCCAACGGGCTCGGCCACAGAGTCTGCGGCAGCGGCAAGCTTTTCCCACAGTTCGCACGCGCGGTCGGACGGAACGTTAATCTCGTAGGAAAGCTCGCCCGTGAAGCTCACGCGCATGAGGCGGGCTTCAATACCGGCAACCGTCCCGACCCGGAAAGCCATGTGCGGGAATGCCTCTTGCGAAAGATCGATATCGGTACCGAGTTCGGACAGGATCTCACGGGCCCTGGGCCCCGTCAGCGTCGGGACCGACCATTCACCTGTCACCGGCGCGACGAGCACACGCAGATCGCGCCATTCGCACTGGAGCCATTCCTCCAGCCAGCCGGCGATGCGCAAAGCTCCCCCACTTGTCGTGCCGACTACAAACTTGTCGGCGGCCAGCCTGGCGGTCACGCCATCGTCGATGATCACGCCTTGCTCGTCCAGCATCAGGCCATACCGAAGGCGCCCAACCTTCAAGTTCGACATTGTGTTGGCGTAGATACGATCGAGAAAGGTCGCGGCGTCGGGGCCGCAGACTTCGATCTTACCCAGTGGTGAGCCGTCGAAAATTCCGGCGCGCCGGCGCACGGCAAGAGCTTCGCGTCTGACAGCCATCTCGCGGTTCTCGCCTGGCTTCAAATAATGCGCGGGACGCAGCCACTCGCCGTACAATTCGAACGCCGCGCCATGCGCAGTGTGCCAATCATGCATGGGCGTGCGCCTGCTGGCGTGGAACAACTCTCCGCGTCGGCGTCCCGCATAGGCCGCTGTCGGCACGGGCGTGAATGGCGGGCGATAGCGCGTCGTGCCGACTGCTGCCGAGTCTTTGCCGGTGAGAGCAGCCATGATCGCAATCGCATTGACGTTGGCCGTCTTTCCCTGGTCGGGCGCCATACCCAGCGTGGTGTAGCGTTTCAAATGTTCGACCGAGACAAAATTCTCTCGCGCCGATAACGCGATGTCATCCACGGTCACGTCATTCTGAAAATCTACGAAAGCCTTCAGCTTTCCGGAAACACCACGCCAGCCAGGTTCCACTGTATAGAGCTGCTGAGCCTCCGCCACCGGCGCAGCAATCGAAGTGTGTCGACATCCGGCACTCTCCGCCGCTGCCATACCTGTCGCTGTTGCCTGCGTGAGGGTTGCCGCGAGATCGAAACAGCCTTTCGCTCCACCGACCGATCGTTCCGACTGAACGGAAACATCCGGGACGAAAGCCGCAATGTTGTCATCGAAGCGTAGCCGACCACCCGATTGCGAGAACAAATGGACAGTCGGATTCCAACCGCCGGACATCGCGAGCAAGTCGCAATCGATGGCCGTCACGGTTCCGTCCTGACGCTGCACTGTCACACTTTTGAGCGTGGTTCGTCCCCGTGTCGCCGTGATCGACGCACCTTCGAAAACCTGAATGCCGCGCTGCTGCCAATGCGAAACTGTGCGAGCTGAAGCCGAAGGGCGCTGGTCTACGATCGCGGCAATCCGGATTCCATTCCGTTCGAATATCCGCGCCGCTTCAAAGGCGGTATCATTGTTGGTGAAGATGACTGCGCACACGCCTGCCCTGACGCCATACCGCATCGCGTATTGCTGAACACCCGATGCCAGCATAACACCCGGTAAGTCATTTCCGGGAAACACAAGCGGGCGCTCCAGAGCACCGGTCGCGAGCACGATTTGCTTTGCGCGAACCTGCCACAGACGTTGTTTCGTGTGCGCCGGCCCGCCGTCAGCCAGACGCTCGATCAGGGCGATCTGATTGTGATCATAGTAGGCCACCGCTGTGGTACGCGCGAGCATCCGAACATCCGGCATCGCGGCAAGTGAGCCCGCGACGAATTTCGTCCACGCTGCACCGGGCTGCGAATCGATCACAACGTCTCGCCACAGCGTCGAGCCGCCAAATTCGGTGTCCTGCTCGGCGAGGACAACCCGGGCGCCCGCGTTTGCCGAAGCTTGTGCCGCAGCCAAACCCGCCGGCCCGCCGCCGACGACCAGCACGTCGCAATGGGCAAAACGCGTCTCGAATCGCTCCGGCGTTGCCTTTCGGGCAAGTCGTCCCATACCGGCAGCGCGCCTGATTGCCCACTCATAGAAATGCCAGTGCGGCAGCATGAAGGTCTTGTAGTAGAAGCCGGCCGGCAGAAAGCGCGACAGACAATCGTTGATTGCGCCCACATCGAATCCGACGCTCGGCCACGCATTGACCGCGTAAGCTACAAGGCCCTCCGTCAAATCGACTTCCGTCGCACGCAGATTTGGCCAGCGATTGTCGCTGCTCACGACGTCGACAAGAATGTTCGGCTCGTCAACGCCGGCACTCATCAAGCCGCGCGGCCGATGATATTTGAATGACCGGCCCGCAAGCCGCACGCCATTGGCGAGGAGCGCCGATGCCAGTGTGTCGCCTGCGAGTCCCAGATAGGAGCGGCCATTGAATCGAAAGCCGAGCGGTCGCGACCGATCTATGCGTCCACCTTCTGCGATGCGACGATCCCGGCTCATGGTGCAATGTCCGGCTTTGCATCGCCCATGGCGTAGATCGCGCACATCTCATGAGTGACGGTATCGCGCGCCACGTTGAACCAGAGCCCGCAACCTGCCACATGCACCCAGCGCTCGAAGTGGACGCCGCGCGGATTCTTCCGGCTGTAAAGATATTCTGCCCACTCCTTGTCCGTGGCAGCCAGCTGAGGACGCACGATATGGCTCTCGCCACCACAGCGATATTCGATCTCGTCGCGCGGACCGCAAAAAGGACAGGTGATCAGGAGCATGACATCATCTCAATGCGCGATTCCGGCGCCCGCGGCTTCGTCAATCAACGCGCCGGTTTCGAATCGTTTGTAGGAAAATGGCCTGGCGATCTCATGCGGCTTTGCCGTTGCAACGTGATGCGCCATCAACCAGCCGCCCGCGGGAATGGCCTTGAACCCGCCGGTTCCCCAGCCGCAATTTATGTAGAGGCCCTCGATCGGGGTTTCGCCCAGAATTGGGCTCGAGTCCTGCACAACATCGACGATACCTGCCCATTGACGCACGATCCGCGCATTCGCGAAGCTCGGATATAGCTCCGCCAACCCGCCGATGACCTTTGCGGCAATCGGAAAGTTTCCGCGCTGCGCATAAGAGTTGTAAAGATCGAGCGAGCCACCAAAAACGAGTCCGCCTTTGTCGGATTGACTGACATAGACTCCGGTCGCCAACGACCACGAGACGCAGTCGAGCACGGGTTTCAGAGGTTCCGTGACAAAGGCTTGCAGCGCATAACTCGTCACCGGCAGTCGAAAGCCCGCTTGCCCGGCAAGCACTGAGGAATGGCCTGCGACAGACATCAC
>Ga0206847_10045_pt1 | contig 45100 bp, 41 predicted proteins | sample Alteio_BWOrgCont_17_FD_152880 | JGI IMG/M metagenome (GOLD analysis project Ga0206847, IMG submission 152880) | Enriched cells from forest soil in Barre Woods Harvard Forest LTER site, Petersham, Massachusetts, United States -... | ecosystem: Environmental > Terrestrial > Soil > Temperate forest >... | reverse complement strand
ATCCTAGCCGTACCGAATATGGATTTCGCTAGTGAGAAAGTAAGTAGATCGGAAGCCACTTGTTGATTGCCCGCCACTTCCGCTTTGATGGCGGCAAGGCGAATATCCTCCAAGTCCTGTTTCAGCTTGGATGATAAGCCATCCTTAGAAACCGCCTTGGTGCGTCCTCCTGTGGTGTTTGCATTGAGGGCTTTCTTATCCTCTTTCTTTACCAGCCCGCGCTCAATTTCCAATTCGCCACTGCGCGAAATGGAAACATAGCAGCCTGCCAGTTGCATCTGCTTACTATCGAAACAGGCAAATGCCTCTATCTCCTCCTCGATTTTATAAAGGCGTTCATTGGCGCTATCCAGCGCATCAATCAGCTCATCGGATTCCGTTTCCTCAAGCGATTCATTGAGGTTGCGTATCTCGTCCTGAATCTTGCTTTGCTGGTCGAGCAAGGATTGTGGCACGTCCACCGGCAGCGGGGCGATACGACCATAACGGTAAAACTCGCTATAGTCTTTATTGGCGCTTACCTCCACCCATCCCCAACCTTCGGCTTCCAGTTGGCTTCTTACCACTTCCAGCTTTTGATTGGCGAGTGAGTGTAGTAAATCAGGATTTTCCAGATAGACATCTTCTTCAAACAAGTCAGCGCGTGTCGTGCCTCCGGCTGCCTGATACGCCTCCAGCCCGACAAACAGGGCTAGTGAATCCTTGGCATCCATCATGGTTTCACTGAGCATGCCGCGAATCTCGGATGGCTCCGATAATTGCCATTCATTAAGGGCATTATACACTCTCATTTGTGCATCATGGTCATCCGTGATGGTAAACGCCATGAGTGCATCGAGGGTGAGTTTCTCGTTGCGGTATTCCAGCAATAGCATCGGAGCAACTTTACCCAACTTCAACCGTTGCAGCACATGCCGTTCGGTAGTGCCGAAACGCTCTGCCACTTCCGCTGCTGATAACCCCTTATCTACTAGCTTCACAAACGCTTCAAACTCGTCTGCAGGGTGCATTGCCATGCGTATGGTATTTTCCACCAGACTTAATTCCGTGGCGTTATCACCCTCCGCCACTTGGCAGGGAACAGCATAGTTGGCAGTAAGATGCCCTTCTTTATGCAACTCCTTAAGTGCTACCAGCCTCCGTCCTCCGGCGATGACGCGATACTTATTGCCTCCGGTTTTGGTCACGACCAGATTTTGCATCAGCCCATGCGCGAAGATGGATGCTTTCAGGTCTTTGGCTGCTCCCTTAGTCACGTTCTTGCGAACATTGTGCGGGGATTTTTCTAACAGGTTTAATGCTATCATTTGGTGTTTCATAAAAATACTCCTTACGGTTGTTATGGCAGGTGTTGCGACTCGCAACGCCCGTCCATAAAAACCGAATGGCGGCAGCTTTCGGGGGGTACGGGGTCAACCGACCGGTGAGAACGAAACGGCGCTTGGCGGGCTTTGGCTTTGCCATTAGCCCGCCGCTGTTTCGCAACGGAAGCGGGCGGTTGATGCCGCACTCGCGGGGGTGTCCCCCGCCAAACACAAACAGCACTGCGCGTGCGTCAGTACGCGCTCTGATTATTGGATAGCTGATTATATGAAAGGGATGGAAAGATGCAGACAACCAGTCGCTATGCGATCACTAGGGACATGAAAAATAGGGTAGCTTATTTATAGTAAGCGCCCTTCGGCAAGAAGTGGGGCCAAGCCCCTGTATGGCGAGCAGCTGAACTGCTCTTTAAGAAAGTGGCTGACCTGCGTCATCCTTCGGAAGATAGTAACGCCAGCTAAATATGATCCTGTGCATCTTCCAGTTCTTTTTTCCTTGCATTATTTGCCCTGCGAGGCGCGGTTTTCGGCTTAAGGACATTGATAGCTGCCGCGTCGAGCGTATTTTTGATATGGGAGGCATAGAATTTCTCAATCATTTCGACACTGGTGCGGCAGTTTTTAGCGATCTGGTAAATGTCAGCACCTTCCATCAGGCGCATACAGATATAGGTATGACGAAGGCTATATGCGGTGCGCCGGTTTCCGTCGCGGTCTTTTTTAAGAGTGATACGCTTTAGTACGTTGTTGAATAACTTGATATGATTACCAGGGAAAACGAGATCGGTAGGCTGCGGGTATTTTGCTTCCTGCTGTATGGGAGCGTCGTCCGTCTCACCCCTGCGGCGACGCGCACGTTTGCCTTGCGGTAATCCGGGCAATGGGCGAGCAAGCAACCGTTCATAGGGCTTCACTGCGCTTGGCATGCTCTTGCAATAGCCAACACCACGTTTCCCGCGCACCTCAATCTCCAGAATCCTATCGCCAGTGGCTTGGTCTTTTACAATGGATACGTCACGGTGTTGTAGATTCTTAGCTTCGTCCGGGCGCATGCCTGTATTCGCCATGAATAGTACAAAGTCATGTACCTGCTCGGCATTCCATTTGTGATTATTATAAATAGGCTTTTTGGCATATTCGCGTGTAGCCTCGAATAGCTGCTTATACTCGGCAGGGCTGAACCAAGGGCGATGCACAATCTTGCCCTGCGTCTTATAGGGAGGGGAAAGATCAGGTAAATGCGATAGCCAATTATGACGAATGGCGGTTTTGAGAACCAGCCGGAGCGTAACAATTTCATCATGGATAGTGCTACGGGCTGGCCGTAAAGGTTCGCCCGTCTTTTTATCCAGCCGCGATGTCATGCGGTGCATGCGGTATTCCTGCACCTTGCCAGCGGTTACTTCGGAAACCCCCATAGGGCCAAAGAAGGGCACCAGATGGATACGGAGCCGATCATTATGACCTGACACCCAGCGCGGGCTGCGCTGGCCTTCGGTGATAACCTCATATTCTTTCCTGAACTGTTCGGCAGCCTGCTCAAAGGACTTTTCGTCCTTAAGCAGACCAGCGCGATCTTTGCCGCGCAAGGTAACATACCAGTCTTCTGCAATTTCCTTTGCAAGCGACAGGCTATCCACCTTGGTGCTTTTACGGCGTTTTTTGCCCTTCATGAATGTATAGCAGTGCCAATTCTGGCTGTCACCTCGCTGGTAGAGGTGAACTTTCCCGCCCATTATCGTGTGTGTATTGGCACTCATGCTTGGCTCCATCTGCTGTGAACAACCATACAGATGTACCGAAACAGATTCCCGCGATGCTTTCAAGCGATTTTGTGCCATGTTTGTGCCAGTCATTTTTGGCACATTTTCCGGTCTGAAATATTGGCTAAGCCTTTGAAAAGTTTGGTTGCGGGGGCAGGATTTGAACCTGCGGCCTTCAGGTTATGAGCCTGACGAGCTACCGGGCTGCTCCACCCCGCGTCACCAAAAAATAACGATGTAATCAATCGTTTTCCCGCATTTTGGCATAAGCCGTCCATGGGGAGGCTTGTTTAGACCAATAATCTAGCTTTGCCAAGCTTTTTCGGCGCGGACAGACGTAATCCTCGTAAAGATAATATTATAGCATTGTTTTAGATAAAGATATGGCAGTAATGCATCTGTTCGCTTATACTGAATTTCTATGTTTTTCAGAAAAAAACGCGAGCAGCAGCCGCAACCCACATGGCTTAAATGGGCTGTGCTGGCTTTTATTGTGCTGGCGATTATCAGTAATAATCACAGAAAAACCAATGGTGAGCCAACGCCGCTTGAGAATGCGCTGCATAAAACCGCTGCGGATATTGAAAACAATAAAACCGTCAATTTTGCGGAACTGAAAAACCGCATCACCACTGACTACGTTCCCTTGCGGGCACAGGATATTAAACCTGGCAAAGGCCCGCCGGTGGTGTGCGGGCAGACGGTCGCCATCGCGTATCAGAGTTTTTCTGTAGAAGGAAAAACGCTGGAAGATAAGGCGGACAAAGATAAGCCCTTGCGCTTCACTGTGGGCGAAGGCGCGGTCATGCCTGCGCTGGAAGAAGGCGTCATCGATATGAAACCGGGCGGCAAGCGCCGCCTCACCTCTCCACCCGCAATGGCCTATGGCTCAGAAACCTTCGCGCGCAAGGATATGCCGGCCGATGCGCCGGTGCGTTTTGAGGTGGAATTGCTCAGCGCCACGCCCGCCCTGCCTGAAAATGCTCCTTACCGCATCGCCGTTAAACAAGAAGGCCAGGGCTCTACAATCGGTTGCGGCCAATCCGTGCAAGCCAGGGTGACAATCTGGACAATTGACGGCGTCATGGTATTTACCACCAAGGAGCCCATACGCTTCACGCCCGGCAAATCCGAAATATTCATGGGGCTGGAGCAAGGCGTGCTCGGCATGCGCGAGCAGGGCAGCGCGCGCACGCTGATCGTGCCGCCCGCTTACCAGAAAACCCTGAACGGCAACGCCCCCGCCGTCGATTTTCCCTTCCCGAAAGCGCAAACAGTGCTTGTCGAGGTGGAAACTCAATGACAAATGTCAAAAGTCAAAACGCCAATTGACATTTGCCATTTGATATTTGACATTTAGCTCCTCTTCATTCATCAGGAACCTCCATGACCTTCATCGCCTCCCGCCTGTCCCGCGTAAAACCGTCTCCGACGCTGGCCGTCACCGCCAAAGCCGCCGAACTCAAGGCCGCGGGCAAAGACGTGATCGGCCTCGGCGCGGGCGAGCCGGATTTTGACACGCCGCAATTCATCAAAGACGCCGCCATCGAGGCCATGCAGCGCGGCGAAACCAAATACACGCCGGTGGCCGGAACGCCCGCGCTCAAAAAAGCCATCATCGGCAAATTTCAGCGCGAAAACGGGCTGGAATACGCGCCCAATCAGATCATCGCGGGCGTCGGCGCAAAACAGGTTATTTTCAATGCCATGCTGGCCACTCTTAATGCGGGAGATGAAGTGATTATCCCCGCGCCCTACTGGGTATCGTATCCCGATATGGTGCTATTCGCCGAGGGCACGCCGGTGTTCGTGGACGGCAAGGAAGAAAGCGGTTTCAAGCTCAAACCCGCCGATCTCGAAAAAGCCATCACGCCAAAAACCAAATGGCTGATTTTAAATTCGCCGAGCAACCCAAGCGGCGCGGCCTATTCCGCTGCTGAACTCCGCGCACTGGCCGATGTGCTGCTCAAACACCCGCAGGTATGGGTTCTGACCGACGATATGTATGAGCATCTGCTCTATGACGGCTTCACCTTCGCCACCATCGCGCAGGTAGAACCGAAATTATATGCGCGCACGCTGACCGTCAATGGCGTGTCGAAAGCCTACGCCATGACCGGCTGGCGCATGGGCTATGCGGGCGGGCCGAAGGAGCTGATTTCCGCCATCGCCGACATTCAATCGCATTCAACGTCCAACACCTCCTCCATCACGCAGGCCGCCACCGTTGCCGCGCTCAACGGCGACCAGAGTTTCCTTAACCAATGGCGTGAGCAATTCCAAAAACGCCGCAATCTGGTGGTCGATGCGCTAAACGCCATTCCCGGCATCAGCTGCCTCAAACCCGAAGGCGCGTTTTACGTATTTCCGAACATCAAAAAACTGCTCGGCAAAAAAACGCCCAAGGGCAACGTAATCAAAACCTGCACGGATTTCTGCAATTATCTGCTGGAAGAAGCGCTGGTCGCCGCCGTCGCCGGCAGCGCATTCGGCATGGGCGGATATTTCCGCATTTCCTACGCCACCAGCGAAAAGAATCTGACGGAAGCGATGGCACGGATTAAAAAGGCGGTTGAGGCGCTCAGTTGATTACTTCCGTTTTTGTGTGACATTTTGTGACATGAATTGATTATAGGCGCTGGCACGTTGCCCCGGAAGTGGTAAATTTCCCAAAAAAAGCCCCGCGCATTTCTGCGGCGGGGCCTGAGCTTACAGGGAGGATTATGGACCCAAAAATATATTGGCGTCCATAAGGGAATGATGCGTCGCATCTATTCACTGGCGCCGACTATAGCCATTCTTTTTCAGATGAGGATTTACGAAATTACAAGTTAGATATGCGTTTTTTGCATATCTTGATGCGCAGCAAGTTTCAGGGAATTTCTATGCAATTCAAGCGCTTTTTCCAACGATAAGGGAAACACCGGTAATCCATAATGTGACAGGCTGGCATCGCCATAGATTTGCGCCCCCGGCTCGGTTTTATTCCGCAAACCGTCATGTATCGCGGCCAGAATCACTGCGATAACAGCCTCCGGATCGGCGTCACTCCCTGCCACGCGGTGTTCGATGCGTTTCATATGCGGATCGGCATCCGGCAGGCGAATCGCCACGGTACGGTTATTGGCGCCCCAGCTGACGGTAAGCGGCGCATGGCTGCCCGCCACGAAACGCTGGTAAGACGCTGCATGCGGCGCAAAAATCGCCATGGAATCGGGAAGCCATGCAAGCAACCCGCCGATGGAAAATTTCAACGCATCGGAAATCACCGCGTCTTTTTTATAATAGGCGCGTTCGCCTTTTTCATTTTCCAGATGCACATGGATATGCAGGCCGCTGCCCGGCTGATCGGCAAAAGGCCTGGCGGAAAAATCGGCGCGCATATTGAAGCGCGCAGCAGCATCGGCGATAATGGTTTTGAGAATATCCGCATCGCGCGCGGATTTTTCCGGCGCGGCGGGCATGAGCGCCACCTCATGCTGCTCCCTGCCCTTTTCTTTTTCGATTTTGAAAATGCCGATATTCTGGGCGGCGCAGGCGGCTTTCACCTCATTCCAGAAATCCGCCAGCGCCGCGCAATCATCCGAGCCATGCAGATAAAATTCGATTTCGGACGCGACGATGGCAACGAAACCGAAATCGGTTTTAAGACGCGCAACCTGCGCCGCACTATTTTCAGGCAGCGGAATCAATCCACTCAAGCAGTTTGCTCTTAGGCAGCGTGCCGACTTTGGTGGCGACGGCTTTGCCGTCTTTGAAAATAATCAACGTCGGAATGCCGCGCACGCCGTATTTCTGAGGGGTGCCGGGGTTCTTGTCGATATTGACCTTCACGATGGTTATTTTGCCCGCGCGCTCCTTGGCGATTTCATCGAGCACCGGCGCGATCTGGCGGCACGGCCCGCACCATTCCGCCCAGAAATCCACCAGAAACGCGCCCTGGCCTTTAAGCACTTTCGCTTCGAATTCGCTATCGTCGATATGCATGGTCATAGGATTCTCCTTTTTGTCATCCCTGCGAAGGCAGGGATCCTGTATTCATTCTATATGTAGGAACTTGGACTTACTTCGTCAAGTAATGCCTCGTCCAGCACGGTGAGTTTCGGCGCGGACGTCCATAAAAGCCCGCAGCACACGGCTTTACCGGGATAAATCTCCTGCAACAGCACGCGGTAAAGCTGCATCTGGCGCAGATATGGCAGCGGAATGCGCTCCGGCGGCGCGCGGTTGCTTTTGTAATCGATGATCCACACATCCTCGCCGGTGATCGCCAGCCGGTCGATCTGCCCCGCCACAGCCACAGGCTTTCCATGTATATCCACCAAACCCGCCACCGGCACTTCGGCCATGGAATCGGCCCCGAATAAAAATGCGAACTCTGGATTTTCCATAATCGCCAGCACTTCGCGAATAGACTTCTGCACCAGCTCATCCGGCAGTTTTTTGGCGGTTGATGCGGTAATATGCGCGATGGCGCGCGCGCGTTGCTCCTGCGGCAAGCCCGGCAAATGCTGGAGCAGCGCATGAATGAATTTCCCGCGCTGATATACGCCGTTTTCCGCAAGCGGCGATGCGCTTGCCGGTTCCTCACCCGCCAGGCGCGACGGCACCAGCGGTTGCGGCGGCGTCGGTTCGGATGGCGCGGGGCGGGTGAGGAAAGAGAAATCATCGTCATCCTTCGGCATGACCGAAGGATCTCGCGCAATGGATGGAGATCCTTTGCTTAAAGCAAAGGATGACGGAGTCGTACCCAACCTGAGCCCCTCGCCCCACGGCATATCAAACGGCGCGGCAACCCCCGCAAGCCCATCATGCGCCAATTGATACCAGCATTGCTCATTAATTTTTTCTTTGCTCGTCGCGCCGCAAATATAGAGCCTGTCCTCCGCCCGCGTGAGCGCCACATAGAGCAACCGGCGATATTCCGCCTGCATGCTCCGGCGTTCGTCATCGCGCAGACTGGCGCAAAACGCATCGTCACCCGCCGAAGCGCCCGACCAGAAAGGATGCGCATTTCCATGCCACAGCAAACTATCGCGCAGTTTGGGCATTTCCACCGTATCCGGCAAGATCACAATCGGCGCCTGCAGGCCTTTCGCGCCGTGCACCGTCATGATGCGCACGGCGTTTTCCGATTGCTCCATATCGCGTTTGATTTCGCTGTCGCTGGCGTTCAGCCAATGCAAAAACCCCTGCAGCGACGGCGGGTGGCTGCGTTCATATAAAAGCGCCTGGCCCAGAAATTCATCGATCGGATCATGATATTCCTCGCCCATGCGCCCGGTGAAACGCCTGCGCGCACCGCAGGTTTCGAGCACATAGGAATAAAGCTCATACGGCGAAATAAAATCCGCTTTACCACGCAGATCGGCAAATAACGGATAAGCTTCATGCGATTTAAAACGCTCAAACAAACTCCCCTCGCGCTGCCACGCCAACTGAAATAACTCCTCTTCGCTCACATTAAAAATCGGGCTTTTGAGCAGCGCGGCGAGCGTTAAATCATCTTCCGGCAGCAGCAGACATTGTCCGAGTGCAATCAAATCCTGCACGGCAAGATTATCGCTCAGGCGCATGCGGTCCTGCCCCGCGACCGGCACGCCGCGTTTTTTGAGCGCGCGCACCAGCCGGTCCACGAGCGTCGTGCGGCTGCGCACGAGAATCATGATGTCGCCCGCCTCAGCCGTGCCGTTGCGCAGCCAGTGTTTGATGTTATCGGCAATATGGCGCACGAGCTGCGTGGTGGGCGAAATGGCGGAATCTTCTTCCACGCGCACCAGCGGCCAGAGTTCAACCAAGCCAGGTTGGCCTTCACGCGTGAGAATATGCGTAAGTTCCGCATCACCCGACATCAGCCCATCTTTGGCCTGCGGGCGGGAAAAAATCGCATCGACGGCGGCCAGCACCTCGCGCGTGGAGCGGAACGAGCGCATGAGCGCAATATGATGCACCGGTTTGGCCGCTTCCCTGATGCGCCGCGAAAAATATTGCTGCATGCGGCTGAGCCCCGCCGGATCGGCGCCTTGAAAACTATAGATGGATTGTTTTTCATCACCCACCACGAACAGCGAGCGGTTCCATTCCTTGCGCCCAAGCCCTGCAAAAAATTCCTGTGTCAGCGCGTCGATGATGATCCACTGCTCGGGGCTGGTGTCCTGTGCTTCATCCACCAGAATATGATCGATACCGCCATCGAGCTTGAACAGCACCCACGGCGCAATGCCGGGCCGCTGCAGGAGCGCGCAGGCGGCGAGAATGAGATCGTCATAATCCATGAGGCCGCGCGCATTTTTTTGCGCGTCATACAGCGCCAGCAAAGCTTCGGCGATATGCAGCAGATAAATCGTCTGGCTGGCGATTTCAAAACTTTTGCAGTCATTATGAAACCGCCAGACGCGTTCCTGCTCCGCTTTCAGCGCCGCGATCAGCGCCTCATCGGTGATGGTGGCTTTTTTGAACAATCTCTGACGCGGCGTGCCCTGAAGCGTCAGCATGACATGGATATAATCCATATAAAGCTGCTCGCGCTTAGTTTGCCCCTCCAGCCAGTCCGCAATGCCCTGTCCGGTTTTTTGCTCTTTCTCATCGCCCGCTAACAAGCGTTCCACCACGCGGCGCAAATCCGCCGCCGCATTTTTATCATACGCGAAATGCTCGCTGCACAGGCTTTCGATACTGGTGTCCTTACTGAGCTGCAGGAACTGCCAGACTTTTTCGATCGCCGCCTCCACGCCGTTCGCCGCTGAAAACAGCGAACGCAACTTACGCTTATGCCCGATGAGCTCGCTGATGAGACCGTTGAAACTATTCTCGCTCATGCGCCGCGCCATGGCGCTTAAAGCGTCTTGCAATACCGGATCGTGCCATTGCGCGCGGTTGAATAATCGCGTGCGCGCTTCGGCAAGCAATTCCTGCTCGGTGCGCGAATCCATCACGGTAAAATGCGGGCTCACCCCAGCCTCTACCGGAAAACGCCGCAATAACGATTGGCAAAACCCATGGATGGTTTGAATCCGCACGCCTTCGGGCGATTCCAGCACCACCGCGAATAATCAACGCGCGCGCCGCAGGGTGATTTTTTCCGGCGCGCTGCCATTGAGCGATTCAAGCGCTGCGCTTAATTGCGCGTCGCTGGCCATCACCCATTCGCCTAGTTTTTTCTGCACGCGGTCCATCATTTCCGCCGCGGCGGCATTGGTAAAAGTCAGGCAGAGAATTTTGGCCGGCGCGACGCCATGCAATAATAAACTGAGCACCCGGTTAATGAGCAGGCTGGTTTTGCCGGCGCCTGCATTGGCGGAAACGAAGACAGATGCCTCAGAATCAAAGGCTTGCCTCACATTGTAAGCGGTTGAACTATCGGACATTTATATAAAATACACCTAAAATCGTCACAAAACCTTAACACAAAACGAAGAAAAACCGGGGTATAATGGGGTATATAAAAGGAGTTAAAAGACCGTTATGACCGCCATTCGCCACGCTGTATACGCCGATAGCAACGCCCCCAACGTGCTGTTTATGCCGGGCATGTTTAATGAGACGCTGCAACTTCTGAGCGATGCGCATGAGTATTTTTTCATGTTCGGCGATGACGATCAGAAACGCATTGATAACACCATCCAGCCGCTTTATTCCTGCGAGATGTCGCGCATTACGCTGCGCCTGTCGTCGGTCATGGCATGGATCATGGCGCAGCGCGCCGTGTTTAACGGAAAAATTTCGCGCGAGGAAGCCGTGCTGCATTATGGCCTGGATTTTCAGGATGCGTGCCTGGTAGACAATCGCGCGCTGCACGGCATTTTGCCCTCGTATGTATGCTACCTGCTCGACCGCACGCTGGAGCTGTATGAGCGCGTGCTGCGCCTCGACAGCCAGATGAAGCCATTGCATTAATTTACGCCTGTCATTCTGAGCGTAGCGAAGAATCTTTCTTCGTGGTATAAGATCCTTCGATTCCGCTGCGCTCCACTCAGGATGACACGTCAAATCGTTTCCCATTCTTGCCTCCGCGTCAGCTGCGCATAATCATTATAACGCGTGATCTGCAGCGCCGGGTTTTCCTGCGCGGCAAAAACCATGTCCGGATGATTAAATGCGCGGATTACATCGAACAGCCGTTTTTTGGTATGCTCCAGCCACGCATCCATCCCCTCTTCCCGTTTTTCGCTCACCTGTTCGATGCTGCAATCTTCCGGATTTCCCGCCAGCTTCCAATATTCTGTTTTTATTCCTCCCCCATTAGGGGGGAGGTTAGGAGGGGGGCTTAATTGTTCCGAGGGAGATAATAATGCCCCCACCCCATCCCTCCCCCTATTGGGGAGGGAGATTACTCCATATTTCACGATCAGCGCCTCCAGCGGCAATTGATTGGCCAGCCCGCGCTCGATGTCCGAATTAGCGGGCACATAACCGGTTTTATAATCGGCAATGATGGCCGTGCCATCCGGCAGCATTTCAAGCCGGTCGATGCGCGTAGTGAGTGTGAAAGGGTTGCCGTCCACCTCGAATGTCCAAACGCCCTTGAGTTCGCCAAGCACCGCTATCAGCCCGCCGCGGCGCTCTTTTTCACGGTCGATAAACCACGCCGACATGGCTTCAAACCGCGGCCACCACAAGCTTGCCACCGCCGGGCGGTCGATAAATTCAGCGAATGCCGCGCGTCCGCATTCCAGCAGCGCCGCCTGCGCATTCGCGGGCAAATCTTTGGGATATTTTTTGGCGAATTGTTCCAGCGCGCGATGCACCAGCGTGCCAAAATCCGCCGCATCGGGTTCGCGGTCAAGCGGTTCGAGCGCTTTTAATTTTAGTATATATTGCGCATAAATCACATACGGATCGCGCAGCCAAGTATCGATGGCCGTCACGCGCAACTGCCGCGGGCGCGCCTCCATCGGCGGAATGGGCGCGGGCGGCAAAAGCATGGGCAGATCGGCGGGCGCATCGAGCAATCGTTTGCCCGATTCATAATGCGCATCGGCATTCAGCGACGAAAATAACGGTTTATCCAGCCCCGCCACCAGCGTTTCCAGCCGCACCAGCCAGCGCGACGCCACCGTCGGCGCGCCCTCCACTTTTTTCGCGCGCGTCAAAAACACTTCCGGCGCGGCTGAGAGCATATACACGTCATGCGCGCTCTGACCGATGCTCCGCTCCGGCGACGGCAAACCAAACGCCGCGCGCATCGGCCGGCTCATCCACGGGTCGGCCGTGGGCGCGGCAGGCCATGTGCCTTCATTGAGGCTGCCTAAAATCACCCGGTCAAAACGCATCAGCCGCGCTTCCTGCGGGCTTAGAATATGCAGGCGCGGATGTAGGCCGTATGGCGGGCGGAAAATTTCCGTGGCCAAGAGCGTATCGAACAAGGCGGGATAGGAAAACGTATCCACGTCCGCCAGCGCATCGGCATGCTCGAGTAATTCCGCAAGAAACGCCGCCAGGTCATTGCCCGCCTGCCCGGCCCATAATTTATTGTCATCCTTCGGCTTGACCGAAGGATCTCCTGCCGCACCAGATCCTTCGATTAAATCGAAGGATGACGAGGATAGCGCCTCTGCGCACTGCATATGCGCGGTGAGCAATTCACGTAGCGGCGCATTTTTGCGCGCCAAATTATCGGTGAAACCTTGCGTGCGCTGCACCAGATTATTCAGCAGCTGCGAAAGCGGTTTGTCGTCTTTCGCTGCATCGCACAACGCTTCCAGCCCCGGCATGCGGCGAATACCGCGCAAATATTTTATTTCCAGCTGGCGCGACAAAGCGCGGCATTCCGCCGGCTCCAACCCCACCGCAGCGAACGGATGACGCAATAACGCCAATAGCGCGGCCGGCGCGGCGCGCGACGCCGCCATGTCCGCCGCCAATCGCATGAAAACCGCAGGCGGCGTATCCATAAGCGGCATGCCCGCCGAATCATCAATGGCGACGCCAAAACGCTGCATCTGCGCCGCCACCATGCGCGCGAGCGCGCGGTCCGGCGTAACCAGCGCCGCAGTTTTTTCCGGCGTTTCCAGCGCCTCGCGCAAGGCAATCGCAATCAGCCGCGCCTCATCCTGCAGCGTATCCGCCGTCAGCAATCGCAAGCCCTGCAAGCCTGCAAGCGGCAAAACCGCCGTAGTCCAGCCCGAGGTCGCTTCCGGCGGCTGCAGGATGGCGCGCAGGCATTCCAAACGTTCCCTCCCCCCTTGAGGGGGAGGGTTAGGGTGGGGGGTGGTGAAGTTTGGCGCTAAATTATGACCACCCCACCCCTTAATCCCCTCCCTCAAGGGGAGGGGAAATATATTTTCCCGCTTATAGTTCATCTTTTTCAGCAACGCCTTTAGCGCAAATTGCGGATGGGTTTCGCTCACCATGTCCCACTGCGCATCCGGCATGTCTTTATCGAGGCCGGGTAATATCACCCTCCCCTGCGGCAGCTTCGCGATGGCGCTAAGCAGCATGGCGGTAGCGGGCTGGCTGCCGGTGGAACCGGCGGCGATAACCGGGTAATCCGGCGGATTTTTTTCCCATGCCAGCGCGGTAGCCGCCAGCAAACGGTTACGATGCTCGATGGGATCGATCGCCCCCTCTTCTTCCAGAATCTGTGGCCAGTGCCGGGAAACGATTTCCAAAAAACTCAGCGTCTGCTGCCAATGCGCCGCCAATTCTTCGGGCACCAGCTTTGCAAGCCCGTCAAAGCTTAAGCCCTCGCGCGCCGCATCGTCGATAAAACGCGCCAGCTGCCGCGCCAGCTCGGTGGCCTGCTCCACCGGGGCTTCGCTGAAATTTCGCACCAGATTAGTCAGCAGCAATTCGCGGCGCACCAGCGAAATGGCGGGCGGAATATCCCCGGCAAAGCCGGAAAAATGAATCTCCTCATTATCCATATCCCCAATCGGCTGAATGCGCGGCAGCAGCATCGGCTTGCCGCCCGTGCATGCGAGAAACGCCTCGCGCAAGGCCCGGCAGGCGCGGCGATTGGGCAGTAATATCAATGTTTTGGTAAAAACGCCCGCATCCGCGCCAAACGCATCCAGAATCCACCGCGCAAGCGCCGGAATAAAAGGGATTTCAGCCGAAATCGTGAAGCAATTCATGATATCTTAACCACTGGAAAGGTATAAATAATTGATTATATCTAACTTATAGCCTCTTTTGTACAAAGCGCCATGATCGCACCTCTGGATAAAATTGCGAGTATTATTACCGCCGAGCTGGAATGGCTGTGGGCGGCGCATAAGGCGGTGAATCTCGAGGGGCAAATGTGCCTCTATACCTTGCCCACGCAGGTGCCGTTTCGCGCCAAACAGCCGGCACTCGAATTCTGGTTCGGGCCGGGCGATACGCAGGCCGCCGTCGAACAAATTCTGGAGCATTATAACAAGGGCGTGCTGCCCAATTCGCCGCTGCTGCTTAACCCCATTGTGCATGATAAGGATCATAAGCCGCTCGGCTCCGGCATCATCTGGAGCACCAGCTTAAGCTTAGGCATCGATGTGCTGAAAGACGAAGCGTCCGAGCGTTTGCTGCCGCTTAATGTGGTGGCGGGGCATTTCCACCGCGGCGAAAATGAGCATGCGGGGCTTAAAATCATCGGCCTGTGCCATAGGGCGCAAAAGCCGGTAGGCGAAGGCAAAACCGTCACCGGCTGCCGCGAGCTGTATGAGCTGGCCGACATTACCAGCGAGCAATATGCCGGGCATTACCTGCTGTCGGGCATTTCCTACCTCACCAATAACGGCCTGTTTCAGCATCCCGACAGCGCGGAGCTCACGCAGCACACAGAGCGCATCGACGTGCAGAACGTGCTCGACGCCGCGCAGTGCTGGAACGCTTATGAACGCCATCATTCGCTTTACCAGAAATTCGGCACCGATACGTCGCACATCGAAGCCAACCTTCGGTTTTTCAACCTCGTGGCGCGCGACGTGCAGCTGTTCGACGCCACCGGCCCCATGCGCAAAGACGCCGACGCCACGTTTGAATTCATCGTGCCGGGCCTGATTCCGCGCGGCAGCGTAACGTTGCTCGCAGCCACCGGCGGCACCGGCAAAAGTAGTTTGGCGCACCGTTTGTGCATATTGGCGTCGATCGATTATAAAGCGGGCGAAGAAGCGCCCCAATGGCTGGGCCAGCGTCTGGCGATTGAAAAATGCCAGGGCATCTGCGTCTATTTCTCCGGCGAAGACGGCCCGCCCATCATCAACGCCCGCGCGCAACTTTATGATCCGGAACGCCGCGGCAACCGGCTGATGTTCCAGCGCACCGATTTCGGCGAAGGCGTGACGTTCGCGCAGCATATCCGCCGCCTGCATAAAATTCCCGACGTGCCGATCATGGTCATCGATCCGGCGCGCAAATATTTATCCGGCGATGAAGAAGACGCCGGCGCGGTGAGCGAATTTTTCGAGGCCATCGAGGAGTTCGCCATTCAAAAAGGCACGGCGGTGGTGGTGGTGCATCATCTCAAGAAAAACGCCGCGCCCAAAACCGCGCATGAAGTGCTGGATATGCTGCGCGGCTCACAGGTGTTCATCGACCGCCCGCGCGTGGTCATCGGCATGTTCCGCGACGGGCCTTACACCATCGCGGGCCTCGCGAAAAACAATATTCCGCCGAACCTCGGCATGGTGACGGAAGAACGTGTCTTCGCGCGCGATCCAAGGAAATTAGATCTCGTCTGGCTGCCCGGCCATCAGGGCGTGCGCAATGCGGAACTCTCGCCGGAAGAACTCGATCAGCTGGAAGCGCAAGCCCGCCAGGACGGGCATTAACGGTTTATCCCTGCTCCCACCCGTCATTCACCGGGCGGCGATCGCACGGGCTGCCTTCAGCGCCGACGCAGGGGCTTTTCAGATCGGTCAGAGTGGTTGAGCAACTACTCAGCAGCGTAAGCATAATCCCTACTAATAATAGTTTACTCATAATTTATCCTCTCCCAGGCAACTGCGAACGTTAGAATATTATCCCAGACAGGCTGAATAGCAACAGGATTCTGGAGGATCACACTTAGCTATGATATTGGAGGACCGCCAGGCCGCAGGTTTATCCGAGGCGATCCGGACCACCCACCGCTCGGCACGCCGCTGCTTGAAAGCATTATACCACCTGGTACGCCGCCCGTTGGGGATCCTGTCATGCTGCCGCCTGGGCCGCCGCCGCCGCCGATTTTGCCCCCTTTAAACCAATCGCCGATCGATCCCTGCATGCCCGCCAGATCGGTAGTGACACCCGACAGGCCTCTGGACATTTCCATGGCCACATCGTTACCGCGCCCGGCCAACTCACCCAACGTCAGGAAAACCAATACCATCAATATATCGATAGGAAATACCTTATTGCTCTGGCCATTGTTGCCGTTGCCATTACCGTTGCCATTGTTCCCATTATTATTGCCCGGCATTACAGAGCCTGTATACGTAAACGGTATGTCCGCCGGCATCCAGCTTCCGCTGTTATTGGGATCCTGCACGCAGAAGCGCCAGAAATTCTGGCTGATGGGAGAACCGCGCTTGGGATCGGATAGCTGGGTATATCCGACCGGAACTTTGGTGACATTGTCGATGGAGGCGGAAATCAATACCGTAAAGAAGCTGAAAAACACGAAGAGCAAAATCGGCGCAAGCGCAGTATAAACAACCTGTCCCAGCCACCCCTGAAACAGATGCGCCGTACGGCCGAAAAGCATGCAGGAAATAAAGATCGGCGCCATGCCGAAGAGCAATGCCTGCAGGCACATCGCCATCAGATACACCCACATGCCGCTAACCAGCGATTTCAGGAAGGACCCGAGCGCTAGCACAATCAAAGAGCCAATGATGAAGCCGTATGGACCGGTACCGAATACCGCCAGCGTCGTAAAATACATTCTGGGCGAAATGGCTTTGGCCAATGCCGTATCTAGCACGGCAAAGGCCGCCTGCCCACCGGCCATAGGTATACCGGTCGCCACGCTGGTCAGCTGATTGATGATATCATTGGTGCCCTGATTGAAAAAAGGAACAACGGTCTGATTAAAAAAGCTCCAGCCGCCGTCACCGAGCAGCAATAAGCTTACAATAGCGATTTTTATCATACGCAGCAGGAAATCATAGAGATTTGCCTGCACGATGCCTAAAGTGAATAATATACCGTATATAACGATATATAAAGTGACGGCGGCCTGCAATGCGGTTTTAAAGCCGCTGTCCCCGGTAATGCCCTGATACATCGTCTGCGCCAGATTCCCGAGAATATTCTGTATATCGGATGCGATACTGGCAAGCAGGCCGGGCCCACTGCTTTGCGGAGAACTAAACGAAGGGTCATCCGTACATGCCTGTGTGGGGCCTACGGTAGGCGGATTAGCAGCCTGCGCATGCGCCGCCATCGGTATAGTCATGACCGCCATGCAGATGCATATAACTATCGCTGCAATAATGCTGCGTAATGGCGCTGATCTATAGGTTCTTTTGTTTCTCTCAGTCATAATCATCCCACCCGTTAATCCGGCAATAATGTTTTAATAGCTCTTACGCCACCCGCTGCTCCCGTTATACGGCCGATCTGCCGGCCCACGCCTTCCCATTTTCCGGAATGTCCGAGGCTTTTTCCCATTTGCGCACCTGCCGCGCCGCCGGCAAGCCCGCCTCCTAATGCGCCTATGCCGGTTTTATAATTGCTGCCCATTTGAGTCAGTTTTTGCTGCAATGACGGCGTATGGAAAGCAAGTCCGGTGACCGCTCCGGCGATATCCGCAGTGATTTGCGGCAACGAGTGCAATAGATTCATCATGAGCGATGCCCACAGAAAGAGGCTGATCAGCCTAAATGTGAGTAGCTTTGTTTTTTGGGTCGACAGTGAAATTCCCGGCGGGAAAAAACTGTTCATTTCAATGGCGTTTTTCACTTGCGGGAGTATCGTGCTCTGTATTTTCGAAATATGCTGAACGGAATTCGCGCCGGGGATAGCGGCCACCTGCTCCTCGATACCGTTAAGATTGGAATCGCCCGGCAATAATATGGAGTAAACAGGCTGGCCAAGTTTATAGAAAGCGCTGAAATTATTCTGCGAACCGGGGACGCCGCCCACGGCATCGAAAATATTGCCGATATAGGTCGTAAAACCCACCATGAGCATAGACAGGAAGGCGCTGAGTATGACCATGAAAAGCATCGCCGATAATAGCGTATTGGTCCATTTACGGACATAGGTTTCCGTAGCCATGAAAACACCGAGCGGAATGATGATCGGCGAAATAATGATGAGGAATGCAATCGCCATAATGGCCGAAACATAGGCATAAATTACTTCGCACACAAACATCAGCAGCTTACAGATGGCCATAAATCCGGCGCCAAAAACCATCGCGCCCATACTACCTGAATAGGCAGAGGCGCTCAGCAATCCGATCATACCGTTGGCCAGGGTAAGCTGAGGCGCGAAACCCATGAAATTTCCGATAAACGTATCCATATCCGACCAGGGCGAATAGCCATTGCTGACCAGTGTTATCAACTCGTCTTCTATATCGAATATCTGCCCCCCCATATTGTTCAGATTATAGCTGAAGATCACGACCAGTCCCAATCGCATAAGGAATCCGCCGCCTTTTGCCAGAATCTGGCTTTCGCCCATGCTCACCCGGATGCCAAACACTACGATGGCAAGGACGAAGAAAACGGCGGAGGTAGGCTTCATGAAATCCGACATGGATTGCAAAAGCCCGGACGTGACTTGTATGATATTATTTTTCAGGCACGTCACCACCTTTTGGGTATAATGCGTCGGATCGAAATCGCCCGAACAGACATTGATATCCATGGGTTGGAACAGATTGTTATTCGTGCCTGCCGCCCGTGCGCCTGAAACCGGCGTCAGCGAAAAAGCCAGGGCCAGAGCTATCAGCATCAACGATCGCATATGTGCAAAAAACAAGCTCATGACGTCATCCCCGATGAGGCCATGTTTTGCCGGATAGTGGACATGATATTGCCCGCCGGGCCGCCGATTTTGCCTAATGCGCTCATCGGGTTGCCCACCATATTACTGCCTGAAACACCCGCCGCAACGAACGGTATCTGATCAAGCATCCCCGTAAAAATATAAATGACGACTGCGGCCATGAATAAGGAAAATATAATCCTGGTGACATAGTTCTGGACCGGGTCAGGCGCTGTCAGCGACGGGCCATTGGCTATATAGTTATCATACTGGCTCTGGGTGATGGCTTTGCTTTGCAGCGCGAGCCACGGAAAGTCGATGCCCGAAGTGACAAGATTCATCTTGGCGAGATTCAGTTTTTTCCTGCTGATGCCTAAACTTTCGAGAGCCCCATTCTGCCAGTCCACCAATGACGTATTGACAATGCCTTTGACCTCTCCGTTAAGGCCGGTATCGACCGCCTTCTGACCCAGCACATAATCGATAGTCTTGAAAGCGTTCTCATTAATGCGCACACCGGTTGCAAGCGCGTCTTTCCGGCCGAATGCACCGATTTCCTCCAGCCATTCGCCGATGGTAAATCCGCAGGTATTTTCCGCGCTGGCGCCGGAATTCTCAACGCCCGTATCCATGCATATGTCATCCACGTTTTTGCCTGCGATGGCCCGGAATACCGAATTCGGCCCGACAAAAATGACCGAATCCATGGCCGCCATCAAAACGGAAAGCCATGCGAACAATATAATCGGTTGCAGCATGTAGCGTATGCTATGCTGCAGCCACCGGTCGAAATACTGTTTTGTGGCGGAAAAAAGAATACAGGGAATAAAAAGCGGCGAAATAATCATCGCCAGGGAAAATCCTATATAGGCGGAAATAAAAATAAACAGCGAATTGGCCAGGGCTCTTAAAACCTGGATAACGATATAAAAACCCATCAGCGCCATGAAAACACCTATGGCGTTGGTAAACATGCAGGCAAACAAAAATCCGATAACGCCATACTGCAGGCTGACGCCGCTGAATATACCGCCTACCAGCGTTTCTATGGCGCAATCTGCGGTATCCCATACTTTAAGGACATTGGGATCATTGCCGATGAAAGGACAGTCAAGATTATTCGCAAGGTAGCTGTAGTCGGTAATATACTGGCTGGTGATGCCCAGCATATCCTCCATGACATCCAAAAACATGCCGAACGTATTGCCGAAATACGAGGATGCGAAATCCACAGTGAACATGGTAACGAACGCAAGTTTCAGCGCAAGAATAGCCATATCCCGCCTGGGTGCGCTACGCTTACCGGTCGCCATCCCCCATCCCCAGATCACAATGGCCAGGATGCAGGCCGCCGAAACGGCTCCGGACACCAGCTGCATCATGGGAAAAATGAACTGGTTGGCCGCATAAACGATGCTTTCCCTGATACACGGCATGACACGCCGCATAAGGCCGAAATTGGCCTTTACCGTACCGTTATTGTTAATGGCGGTGGTGTTTGGGCATACGATGCCATTGTTATCGATCAGAACGGGCGCATAGAAATTATAGGCCATCGCCGGTTTCGGCGCGAGCGCAAGCGATGCCAGCAAACATATCGCTGCCAGTAAAAAGAGACTGTTATTTTTTGTCCTTAGACGCAAATTTTTCCCTTTCCAGTCTGATGCGTTCCTGGAACGGAGCCATCCAGGCTTCCGGCTCATCGCCGACCGTTGCCCTCACCTCATCGAGTATCGCCACCGTTTCCGCGCGCGCCGAGAGCACATTGATCACATCGTCCATGCCGCTTAAATCAATACGCGCCACCACCACGTCCTTACCCTGTTTTACCAGAAAATACCGGCTGCCCGGATCGGTGGTCTTGAGCAGATTAAATTCGCGGTCGGTGACCATGAACGCTTTTTTATAGGCGTCGGTGGCTTTCGGATTGGGCAGGAAAATCTGCGTCGCCGTCTGCTGGATCAGCGTTTCGGAAATCGCCGAATTGGTGGCGTCTTCCACCGATTGCGTGGCGAATACCACCATGCCGTTGAGCTTACGCAGCGTCTTCAGCCAATCGCGAATGCGCCCTGCGAAAATTTTATTATCGATCAGCGCCCAGGCTTCATCGAGCACGATAATCGTGGGCGTGCCGTCGAGCGAGAGCGATATGCGGTGGAATAAATAGAGCAGCGTCGGCGCAAGGCTCACGCGTTCTTTCAGCACCTCGCCCATTTCGAATCCAAACGCCGAGCCTTTGGAAAAATCCACGATGTCGATGTCATTATCAAACAGCCCCGCATAAGCGCCGCCGCTATGCCACATCTTTAAGCGGCCCGCGATGGTGCCAGGTCCTTCGATGCCCAGAAACGGCGCAATATTGCGCAGCACGCGATCTTTTTTCTCAAGCTTGTAATTGCCCACCACCGCCTCATCCAGCCGCGCCATATCCTCGGCAGTGAACGGCTCGTCATGCACCGTCACCAGCGAATGCAGCCATTCGGCGAGGAAGGTGCGATTCTCCGGCGTATCAGGCAATTGCAGCGGATTGAAATGGCACGGCCTGCCCGGCTCGATGACCGTATATTTGCCGTCGATGGCGCGCACGAAAATTTCCGCGCCGCGATCCTTATCGAAGAAAAACGTGCGGCAATTAAACTTTTGCGCCTGCGCGCACAGGAAATTGAGCAACACGGTTTTACCCGCGCCCGTCGGCCCGATGATGGTGGTGTGGCCCACGTCGCGATTATGGAAATTGAAAAAATACGGTGTGCCCGATGAGGTATCGAACACCGTCACCGCATCGCCCCAATGGTTGCCGTCGATTTTTCCGGTCGGGTAATTATGCAAACTCGCAAATCCCGCCAGATTCATGGTGCTGATATCGGCGCCGCGCGCCACCAGCTCGAAATTTGCGGGCAATTGCGCCCAGAACGCCTGCTCCATCACGAATTTTTCACGCACCGGATTGATGCCCAGATTCACCAGCTCCGCCACCGCCAGCGACAATACTTTTTCCAGCTCCGTCATGGATTCCTCGAAGCACATCACCGTCATGTGATGCGGCCCGAACGCCACGTGGCCGGACATCGCCATATCCAGCGCGTCGGAAATTTCGGCGATCTGCGAAATCGCCGCGTCCTCCGCCGCCATCATGCGCCGCTGGCGAATCTGCATGCGGTTGATATTCACGCTGCGGTTATGGAACGTAAAACTCTGCGCAATAATAAACTCAAACGGCAATTGCAAAAACCCGTCGAGCAGGCCCGCCGCCGTGGCGGGCGCATATTCCTTGATGCTGATCATGCCGGCGAAACGTTTGCGCGGAGCGCCGGATACTTCAATCGAGCGGTCGCCGAAATAAAGCCGGTAAATCGGCAGGTAATGCGACATGTCGGCGGCAGTGAAACGCATGGGCTGCGTGAAGCCGCAATTGATGATCTTGGCGAGAAACTCCATCGGCTCGGAAAATACGCCATGCTCGTTTTCATACGTGGTGAGCAGGCGCGCGCCATAATCTTTGAAGGTGGCGACCAGCCGGTGCGCCGCTTCGGCAAGCTCCTTCTGCGTTTCGCGCATGGTGTCGATCTGCACCATTTTGCTGCTGGCTTCCGACGCTTTTTTGAGGATATGATGCACCCTCGCCGCGCCCTTGGTATCGGCCTTGCGCACCACCGTGATATACAGCTCGTTGATATAGGAATCTTTGGAATGATGCTTTTCATGCCAGAGTTTATCGACATGCGCGGAGAAACCCGGCGGTTGCTTGCCGCCCGGATAAGCGCTCTGGCGGCGGCGGATGGTGTGGAACCAGATGGCGAAGGTGCCGTCCGCCATGGATTTGAGCAGCGAGTTGCGCACCATTTTTTTCATGTCGACGTCTTCGTCGTCCGCCGTTTCAAACGAAAATCCGTCAAGCTTGATGATCTGCAGGAATTCTTTTTTCTTGGTGAGAATCGTTTCCTTGTCCCAGTGATACTGGTACGGAATAAACGCCGAAGCTGACACTTCCAGCCTGGCGTATGCTGATTTTTTGGTTCTGCGGCGACCGAGTTTCATAAAATAGTTCCCAGTTGCCAGCTTCCAGTTGTCAGGAAGGCCATCTTCTTACTGGCAACCGACAACTGACAACCGACCACTTTTTTAATAAGGATCATAACTATTCGTATACCCATGATACCCCCGGTTGACGCATTTATAGCCCTTGGAAAGCTTGAGGATGAACAGTTCGATGGCGCGCGGTTCCTTGAGGCAGATCAGGTAGCCGATCAGATGCACCGTCGGCGCCAGAATGAACAAAATCTTGAAATTCTGCATGTTGATAAACGTCACCATGGTAATCACCGCGTTGATGACGAAAAACATGTAACTCACCCCCAAAATCATGGTGGGGCGCGTTAAACCCTGAAATAATGGGTCCGATTGTAAACGGCCTGTCCCGGACATAAAACCTCTTTTCTTGTTTTTACAATGGGTTGCTTAAGAAAGTATGAATAATCACCCGTTGATTTAAGGATAGCACAGAATTGTTGCAGTTTTATGTCAGTGGCGCGGATTTTTGAGGCGCGCGGGAAATGTTTGCTCAATCCCTCCCCGGCGCACGAAAACAATGCTACTGTTATTCGTCATCTCGCCTTGCGCGGGGATCCAGGGCATATCCATGGACGGAGTTTCTTACTCTGAATCCTGCGCAAAGCAGTGATAACGCCGCAAAAAAAATCAACAATTTGTAAAATAACAATATTTACCATAAATGCCGCCCCAAAACGCCCAAAAACGGGCGTAAATTACCCGAAACGATCCAAAATAATTCGGTTATGGCCCGGAAATGCAGCTATCGATATAGTTTTGACAAGCATTTTCCCCTCGGGTAAGATACTCGTCCTTTAACTATCAGACCGATCCTTGTAAGGAGGTATATTTTTTTGGTAGAAGTAATTGTCCATGGCAATAACGTTGATCAGGCGTTGCGTGCGCTGAAAAAGAAGATGCAACGCGAAGGCCTCTTCCGTGAAATGAAGATGCGCCGTCATTACGAAAAACCCTCCGAAGCCCGCGTGCGTAATGCCGCCGAGGCCAAGCGCAGGGCGCGCAAACTGGCTCGCAAAAACTCCGAGCGTAACGACTAATATCCTCTTATTTTTTGAAAAAACGCATGTACAGGCTTCTTAGGAAGCTTGTCGTGCGTTTTTCATATGGCCTTGCAAGCCAGCTTCGAATCAGCGCAACCTGACTTGCATCCATAAGCGCCGGAGCATGGCCGGTATTGGGGATTTCCTGCAAAGTCATATCCGGATGGTTTTTTTTCATCTGCAGCGCAGTTTCATGCGTCAGAATATCCGATTCCGCGCCGCGAATGAGCAGCGTGGGAATTTTCTTCACCGCTCCCCATAATTTCCATAAATCCACGTCCTTCACCTCTTCCAGCTTCGGCAAATTGGCGGCAATCATCGGATCGCAGGCAACGCTCACCGTGCCGTCGGAATTGTCCATAAAACTATGCGCGAAAAACTGCCGCCACTGCGCTTCGGTTTGAATACCAAATGTGGCGCAGCGCTCACGCAACGCAGCTTCTGCTTCGGCACGATTTGCATAAGATGCTTTGGCGCCGGCATAAGACATAATCCGCCGTAAACCCGCCGCTGAAACAAGCGCGCCGATATCGTTAAGCACCAGCTTTCGTATGAGCCCCGGCCAGGCATTAGCCAGCATCATGCCGACAATGCCGCCCATGGAGGTGCCGATCCAGTCAATACTCCCTCCCCCATATGGGGAGGGTTGGGGTGGGGGCATTATTGGCTTTGGAGCTAAACTATGCCCCCCACCTAACCTCCCCCCTACTGGGGGAGGAATAATTGAACGCAGCAAAAACATCATATCGCCTACATAAGCCGGATAGCTGTAACCGGCAGGATTTTTAAGCCATGCGCTCTTGCCGCGCCCAGCCATATCGGGGCATAGCACGCGGTAATCGTTTGCCAATGCCTGCGCCAGCGCATCAAAATCGCGGCCATTGCGCGTAAGCCCGTGCAGGCATATCAGCGTGCGCGGCGCGTCCGCATTCCCCCATTGCCAGCAGACAATGCGGTGCGTGGATTCCGGCTGGCCGAAATCAGGAACATCGAAGGAAAGCAGTTGCGGTTCCATGTCAGGCCCTTAAATGCACAAACCCCAGGCATCTATAAATCACCGCGCGCACCAGCAGCACGATAATCAGCGAGATAAAAAAACCGGCCATGACATCGGCCGGGAAATGCACGCCCAGCGCCAGCCGCGACCAGCATACGCCGATGATGAAGAACACGCCCGTCAGGCGCAACGCAACGGTCAGCACAGGAAATAAACCCACTACCATGAGTGTCGCGAAAGCCGCATGGCCGCTGGGAAAGCTTTTGGAATCGTCATTTTCGTTACGATGCTCCAGCACACGCACATCGCTGGACGACAGCTCCACATAAGGACGCGGATAAGCGAAATGTTTTTTCATGCCGCCAATCACCACGCCATCTGCGCCGTAGCCCACGACTAGCACCAGAAATACGCCGAGCCACGCCGCCAGATAGCTTTTGGTAATGGTATGTCCCGTGATTTTATTAGCCACAAATCTGAGCAGCACATAAGCCAGCAACCCACCCATATAATAGGGGAAATTATGCCGGTCGGCGATCTGGCTGAGCAGTATCATGAACGTGTCATACAGTCCGCCGCCATGAATGCCGTTGACGGCCTTGAATATATCGACGTTCGCGCCGTTCCAGTCGTAAAAAAATGTTTTATCCAGATTCATAAATACCTCTCCATGGTGAGTCCGTGCGTCATAATCTCCGGCGTGTGGCCCTCGATGTTATCGGCGAGAATGGCCGCGCTGCCGGCTGCCTGCGTCCAGCCGAGCGTGCCATGTCCGGTGTTTAAAAATAAATTATTATAAGGCGTGTAGCCGATGACAGGCGGGCCGTCCGGCGTTGAGGGCCTGAGGCATGCCCAGGTTTTTATGTCCTGATTCCAGTCCGCGCCAGGGAATAAACCGCTCGCCACCTTGATAATGGAGTCGATACGGTGCTGGCGAATATTCGTATTATGCCCGGCAAATTCCGCCGTTCCGGCTACGCGCAAGCGGTCGCCGAGCCTGCTATAGACGATTTTATGGGTACCGTCGGTAAGGCTGATATCCGGGCATTGGCTGTTGGCCTTTAAGGTAATGCTATAGCCTTTCATCGGATAAATGGGCAGGTTGATGCCGATCGACCGCAGATAAATCGGGCTATACGAACCCATGGCCATCACATAAATGTCGGCGGTAATATCGCCCTTATCGGTTTTGACCCCAACCACCTGATTGCTTTCCACGAACAGGCGCTGGGTGGACATGTCGTAGCGAAACTGCACGCCATGCCGCTCGGCCGCGATTTTCGCCAGCTCATTGCAAAACAGATAAGCATCGCCGCTTTCATCCTTAAAGGCATGAATGCCGCCGACAATGGTGCGCGAGGTACCGGCCAGCGTCGGCTCCAGCGCAATGCATTGCTCACGCGTGAGCACCCGCTCCTCGCCGCCGAATTTCGTCTGGAATTCATTATGGCGTTTGGCGGTATCGAAATCCTCATCCGTGCTGTAAATATGCAGAATGCCCTTATCGGAAAAATCGAACGCGATGCCGGTTTCGCTCCTGATAACCTCCATCTGGAGCTTACTGTAAAGCCCGAGCCTTAAGGTATTGACGCAATTGGCGTTAGCGCGCGTCACGGTGCAGTTGCGCAGGAATTTAAGCCCCCATGTGATCATCTGCCAATCGGCGCGCGGGCGCAGCACCAAGGGCGCGTCAGAGCGGAACATCCAGGGCAGAATTTTGGGCAAAACCGAAGGGTTGGCCCACGGCTCGGCATGGCTGTAGCTGAGCTGGCCGCCATTGGCGAAGCTGGTTTCCGCGCCGCTTACCGCCTGCCGGTCGATCACCGCCACCTCATGGCCGCGCCTGCCCAGCTCATACGCCGCCGTCACGCCCAGCAGCCCGGAACCTAAAACAAGTATTTTCATAATAAAAACAGATAGTCACCGCTAGGCCATTTGTCCAAGGAATTTTAGTGATGAATCGTTGACGGTTTCGATAAAAGCTGTAGAACGTGCCTATGGTCGAAGCGCATGTAATCAATATTTTTGACGCCATTGTGGTTGGCATATTGCTGCTGTCGTGCATATTCGCCTTTTACCGCGGGTTCGTGCGTGAGGTGTTGTCGCTTTCGGCCTGGGTCGGCGCAGGCATCGTGACGCTGTATTATTTCCCCGCGGTTGCCGATAAGCTGCATCCTTATTTCAAAAAACAGGACGCCGCCGCCGCCATCGGCGCGCTGGCGCTTTTTGTGGTGGCGCTGATCGGTTTTTCGGTCATCAATACGCTCATCATGAAATTTCTGAAAAAAGGCACCGATGTCGGCATGCTTGATAATCTGCTCGGGCTGGCGTTCGGCGCGGTGCGCGGCGTATTTATATTGTCGCTCGGTTATTTCCTGCTCACCATCGCCATCCCCGACGAGAAGCAATATCCGCAATGGCTGCAAAAATCCACCACGCGCCCTTATATTGAAAAAGGCGCCATTGCGCTGGCCAAGGCCGCGCCGGATTATCTGCGCGAAATTTCCAGCCTGCAGAAAAAGGCCATGGCGAAAGTGCAGGGAGAACGCACCGACAGCGCCGCCAGCAGCGAACCGGTGGAGGAACCCGCAAAAGATGAAAACGCCGGCTATAAAAAAAGCAGCACCAGCCAGCTGGACCGGCTGATGGATTCGGGGAACGGGCAATGAATAGTGGCAAGTGGCGAGTGATGAGTGATGAGCATAGAAAAGCCGATGAGGCGCTAGACGCCCTGCTACGCTCGCCACTCGCCACTCGCCACTCGCCACTGGACGACGACGATCATCTGCACGAAGAATGCGGCGTGTTCGGCATATTCGGCCATCCGGAAGCGGCGGCGCATACGGCGCTGGGCTTGCATGCGCTGCAGCATCGCGGGCAGGAAGCGGCGGGCATCGTGAGTTTCGACGGCAAGCATTTTTATTCGCACCGGGCGCTCGGCCTCGTCGGCGATAATTTCAATTCGGCGAGCGTGATCGATAAGCTCAAAGGCCACATCGCCTGCGGCCATAACCGTTATTCCACCACCGGCGACACGCTGCTGCGCAATGTGCAGCCGCTCTACGGCGATTTTTCCTTCGGCGGGCTGGCGGTAGCGCATAACGGCAACCTCACCAACGCCATGACGCTGCGCAAACAGCTCATCGATATTGGCTGTTTATTTCAATCCACCTCCGATACGGAAGTGATTATTCACCTCATCGCGCTCAGCAAGCAATCCTCCGTAGAAGACCGCCTGTTCGATGCGCTCACCCGCGTGGAAGGCGCTTATTCACTGGTGGTGATGGCCGATAACACGTTGATCGGCGTGCGCGATCCGCTGGGCGTGCGCCCGCTGGTCATGGGCAGGCTTGGCGATGCGTATTTGCTGGCGTCGGAAACCTGCGCGCTGGATATTGTCGGCGCGGACTATGTGCGCGATGTCGAACCCGGCGAAATCGTCATCATCACCGAAAAAGGCATCCGTTCGCTCAAACCCTTCGCCAAAGTGCCCAAGCGTTTTTGCATTTTTGAATATGTGTATTTTTCGCGGCCTGATTCCGTTTCCGAAGGCCGCAACGTGTATGAAACCCGCAGCCGCATCGGCGCAGTGCTCGCCCGCGAAGCGCCGGTGGCTGCCGATGTGGTAGTGCCCGTTCCCGATTCCGGCATACCCGGCGCGCTCGGCTATTCCAAGGAATCCGGCATTCCGTTCGAGCTCGGCATCATCCGTAATCATTATGTCGGCCGCACGTTTATCGAACCATCCGACCATGTGCGCCATCTGGGCGTCAAACTCAAACATAACGGCAACCGCGCCATGCTCGAAGGCAAACGCGTGATCCTGGTCGATGATTCCATCGTGCGCGGCACCACCTCGAGAAAAATCGTCAACATGGTGCGCGAGGCCGGCGCGAAAGAAGTGCATATGCGCATCGCCTCGCCCCCCACCACGCACTCCTGCTTTTACGGCGTCGACACGCCCACGCGCGACCAGCTCCTCGCCGCCAACCATGATGTGAAATCCATGGCGGCGCTGATCGGCGTCGACAGCCTGGCGTTCATCTCGCTCGATGGCATGTACCTGGCCGTATCCGGCGAGCGCCGCAACGATGCGGCGCCGCAATTCTGCGACGCCTGCTTCTCCGGCGATTACCCCATCCCCCTCACCGACGCCGAAAACACCGCCAACGGCTCGCAGAAAGATTTGTTCTCTGAGATTATGGATGTTTAAGCAGTCAACGGTTTGCAATAGGCATGAAAAGCTCTGTTAAATCAGAATTGCTCATCCGATTAAAAGTAGTCCTATGCGGCGGTATTGCATGGTTAGCAACCTATGCGTGTTCGCGATTCGCAGAAAAATTATGGGAAGACACCTCACCGGACTATTTTTTGCAAGGAATGAACGGGCATAACGTCCTAGGATTATTTCCTTTCGGTGCTATACTCACCTTAATATTTTATATGATATTGGGGCGGATACTCCGTTACATCGCTCCTGCGCAGACGGAAAAAAAGAAGCGCATAAGCATGGTGTCGGCTTTGCTTCTTTTTTCTCTTTTGAGTATCGCGTGCCTTATCATCAGCGCAGGTAATTTCTTTTATCTTTCCGAATCACGCATAGATTACAGGCCGCTGCCTTTTGTTTCGCTGCATAGTTACTCTTGGTCCGATGTGAAATTTTTTCAGGTAAAATGCATGACGGGCGGGCGCGGCACGCATGATGATTTTGATTTCACGCTACATTTAAAAGACCATACCAGCATTGATATTTCAACCGCCGATCATAGCAAATTCTTCGCAGCCTACACACCGCTAAAACGGGCTATAGATAGTCACGCCATTCCGGCAAAAATAATTCCTCTCAATAAATTCTGCGTAAACAGCCTGGAACAAAGATATCCTAGTTTCACCCGCGCTTTCTTTCTCAATAATCATTATGACTGATGCCCTCTTCTCAGGCCGCCTCGCGCGCATGGTTAAACCCGCATTCATCCTTCAATTAATGGCGTTATGTTACGCCGCTATTGCGGCGTTGATAGCTTATGAATGTGGCAAATATGTCGAGCATTTTTTTTGGGAGATTTCTTCTCCCGAGTATTTTTTGCAAGGTGTCAATGGCTACAATATTCCCGAATTGATACCATTTTTTCTTTCACTGTATTCTGCACCTCTGTTTTTCTGGGGTCTTTTTGGTCGCAAAAAATACAGCGAGAGCGCAAACCATTTTATAAAAAAAATGTGCCTGGTTTTGGCTATTTTCTTTATCTTTAGTATTGCTGTTCTTATTGCTGGAATGGGGAATTGCTTTTACCTCTCTGAGTCGCGTATAGACTACAGGGCGTTACCCAATATTGCTAACATGCGTAGCTATGGCTGGGATGATGTAGAATATTCGGAAATAGAATGCCTTGACGCGACGCATGGTTCTACTCGGTTTTTTTATACTCTACATTTAAAAGATAGCACGGAAATCAATATTGCGACGAATAGCCAACATCAATTTTTTGCCGCTTATGGCCAGTTACAAAGGATATTGAACCGCCACGCGATTCCAGAAAAATTGGTTGATATCGGTAGAGGTTGTGCGGGCATCATCAAGCGAAAGGATCCTAATTTTACTCCCTTCGTGTCTATGATTTTAAGTAACCCTCATGACTAACTCCTTTGCTTTATCCGCAACCAACCGCATCGCGCTGATTACCGGTGCCTCGCGCGGCATCGGCGCGGCTGTTGCTAAACGCTTTGCGGCGGAGGGTGCGCATGTGATTCTCGTCGCCCGTAACAGCAAAGGGCTCGAAGAAGTGGACGACGAAATTCGCGCCACCGGCGGAACGGCTACACTCGTGCCGCTCGACCTCATGGAATTTCCCAAGATCGATATCCTTGCCGCGCAAATTGCCGAGCGTTTCGGCAAGCTGGATATTTTAGTGGGCAATGCCGGATTGCTGGGTGAATTATCGCCACTGACGCATACCTGCATTGAAGACTGGGACAAGGTAATGGCGCTGAATGTCACCGCGAATTTTCATTTGCTGCGCTGCTTCGATGAGTTGCTCAAAGCCTCCGACGCGGGCCGCGCCATGTTTGTAAGTTCCGGCGTCACCAAACGTGCGGCGGCGTATTGGGGTGCTTATGCGGTGAGCAAATCCGCGCTCGAAGCGATGGTGAATATTTACGCGGCGGAAAATGCAAAAACCTCTGTGAAGGCCAACCTCATAGACCCCGGCGCCGTAGCGACACGCATGCGCGCCAAAGCCTTCCCCGGCGAAGACCCGATGACGCTGCCCGCACCGGAAGACATCACCGATATATTTGTAAAACTGGCGCGCGCGGATTTCATGGAAACCGGTGGCAGGTATATCCCCGCATAAGCGTAGCGCATTGCGGGGTCCGGTGCTATGATGGGCCGGCCCCCGCAACAAGTGCGGGGATAAGGAGCATTATGGACACACTCATTCTCTCCGCCACCCGCGCGCTGCGCTCCATTTTCGCACCCGGCATGTTCGGCATCATGGCGCTATGCGTATTGGCCACCATTGGCGCGCTTTTTATGTTTGCGGTCTGCGCGGCACTCGGATTTTCCTGGCTCGGCGCGCATATGCATCATGGCTGGATCACCTGGCTGGGCAGCGCCGGCGCGAGCGTGCTGGCGTGGTTTTTATTTCCCGGCATCATGCCCATCATCGTGAGTTTTTTCGATGAGCGCATCGCGCGCACCATCGAAGCGCAGGATTATCCGGCGGCCGCGCCTGGAAAATCACCTGAATTTTTCCCCGAGCTTTTTCATGACGCGCGTTTCGCCGTCACCGCGATTCTGCTCAATATCCTCGTGCTGCCTTTATATTTGCTGCCGGTGATCAATATATTTTTGTTTTATTTCCTCAACGGCTATCTGCTCGGCCATGAATTTTTTGTGATGGCCGCCAAGCGGCATATGCCGGTGCAAGACGCAGAAAATTTGCGCAAAAAACACAGCCGGATCGTGTTCGCCGCCGGGATTTTATTAACACTCTTGGCCACCGTGCCGATTATCAATTTATTCGCGCCCTTCTGGGGCATCGCGCTCATGGTGCATCTCTATCACCGTCTTACGCCTTCAAACCCGGCAGCAAACCCGTTTGCGGTGAACTAGCCGCCGCCGCGCGCTTTGGCATGCGCCCCGCGAGAAATGCTGCGCGCCCGGCAATCACCGCATATTTCATGGCCTGAGCCATCAGCAGTGAATCTTTCGCATCCGACAGCGCGGAATTGAGTAACACGCCCGCGCAACCCATTTCCATGGCGATACACGCATCCGACGCCGTGCCAATGCCCGCATCCACCAGTACCGGCACATGCGATTGCGCGATGATTTTCGCAATCGCATCCGGATTTTGAATGCCAAGGCCTGAGCCAATCGGTGACGCCAGCGGCATAATCGCGGCGCAACCCAGCTCCTCGAATTTTTTGGCAGTAATAGCATCGTCGGTGGTATAGACCATCACGTGAAAACCATCTTTGACGAGCAGCTTCGCCGCTTCAAGCGTTTGCTCAACGTCTGGCAATAAGTTATTGTTTTTTTGAATAACTTCCAGCTTCACTAAATCCCACCCGCCGAGCTCGCGCGCCAGCCTCAGCGTGCGCACCGCCTCCTCCGCCGTGTGGCATCCGGCGCTGTTGGGAAGGTAGGTATATCGTTTAGGATCGAGCGCATCCTGAATACTTTCCATGCCCATCCCCGCACTTGTTGCGGGGTCCGGTTCCTTATTCGCGCCAGACCCCGCAATAAATGCAGGGATAATCATCCGGCGCAGCGCAACCGTCACAATCTCCGCCCCGCTGGCTTCAATCACGGCCTTGGTCTCAGCCATATCCTTATACCGCCCCGTGCCCACCAGCAGACGTGATTGGAATGTTTTACCTGCGAGAATAAACGGATCGCTCATCACCCGCCGCCTATGAAACGCACGATTTCAACTGCGTCGCCTTCATTTAACATCACCTCCGAATAACGCGAGCGCTGCACGATTTCCAGATTGCGCTCCACCGCCACTTGCTTAGGATTCAAGCGCAAATGCTCCGCCAGCATGGCCACCGTTAGGGGCGCATCGAATGCGTGCGTTTCACCATTCACTTTGATCTGCATAAAAAATAGTCTATAACAGCTGTAAAGATTTAAAGGACGTAACTATGCCCCTTAAGATATTGCTCGTCAATGGCCCGAACCTCAATACGCTGGGTTCGCGCGAGCCAGAGATTTACGGCAGCGAAACGCTGGCCGATATCGAGACGAAATGCGTGAACGCCGCGAAATCGCTGGGTTTGGCGCTGGAATGCTACCAATCCAACCATGAGGGCGAGCTCGTCACCAAAATCCAGCAAGCGGCCAAGGCCCATAAAGGTCTGCTCATTAACGCCGGCGCTTATACCCACACCTCTATCGCCATCATGGACGCGCTGCTGACGCTTAAAATCCCCGTCATTGAAGTGCATATGTCCAACATTTTCCAGCGCGAATCCTTCCGCCATGAATCCTTCGTTTCCAAGGCCGCCAAGGGCGTGATTTGCGGGTTCGGCAGTGAGAGTTATTTGCTGGGATTGCAGGCGATGAAAACACTGGTGTCAGGTAGCAGGTGACAGGTGTCAGAAAAGACGATCTGACACCTGACACCCGTCACCTGTCACCTACCCTGCGCATAGGCCATCGCGGCGCGTGCGGCCATGCGCCGGAGAATACGCTGGCGTCTATGCAAAAAGCGCTGGAGCTTGGTGTGCAGGGCATTGAGTTCGATATTCAGCTCAGCAAAGACGGCGAGCCGATGGTGATTCACGATGAAACTCTGGACCGCACCACCAATGGCAAAGGCGCGGTCAGCGATTTCACCTACCAGGAATTGCAGCCATTCAAAACCGAAAATGGCGAAAACATTCCGCATCTGAACGATGTGTTTGCGCTCGTGGATAAACGCTGCGATCTGCTCATCGAGCTCAAAACCGATGCCATGCCGCAGGTGGAAAAAATCATCCGCCAGGCCGTGGCCAAAGGCTGGCGGTATGAGCAGCTCTGGGTGCTGTCCTTCAATCATTTGCAGCTGGTGGAAATCCGCCGCCTGAACCCCGGCATCAAAACCTGCGCATCATTTGAAGCCATTCCGGTAACGCTCGCGCAACTGGCGACCGATGCGGGCGCCTCCGCCATCGGGCCTTATCACGGCGCGCTCCATCAGGCGCTGGTGGACGACGCGCATAAGCGCGGCCTCAAAGTATTCACCTGGACGGTCAATGCGCCCGTTGATATTGCGCAGGCCAAAGCGCTGGGCGTAGAAGGCATTATCAGCGATTATCCCGAACGGATTTAATGTCATCCTGAGCGCAGCGAAGGATCTAACTTAATTGCTCCAAAGAAAGATCCTTCGGCTTCGCCTCAGGATGACAAGGTAAAAAAAATATGGATGAAGAAATTACCGCAGAACTATTACTCTCCGCCTATGCGCGCGGTTATTTCCCCATGGCGGAATCGCGTGATGATCCTGAAATATACTGGTTCCACCCGGAAATGCGCGGCATTATACCGCTCGAACATTTTCATGTGCCTAAAAGCCTTGCCCGGCTCATCGTTAAAAAGCCATTCACCATCACGAAGGATACAGCCTTCACCGAAGTCATGCGCGACTGCGCCGAGCGCGAAACAACCTGGATCAATGACAGGATTATAACACTCTATTCAGAACTGCATGCGCGCGGGCATGCGCATAGCGTGGAATGCTGGCAGGAGGGTAAACTCATGGGCGGTATATATGGTGTGTCGCTGAGCCGCGCGTTTTTTGGCGAAAGCATGTTTTCGCGCGTGCCGAACGCCAGTAAAATCGCGCTGGCGCATCTGGTGGAGCATCTCAAAAATAACGGTTACACGCTGTTCGATACGCAATATATCAATGAGCATTTAAAGCAATTCGGCGCGATTGAAATTCCGCGCGAGGACTATTTAAAACGGTTGGAAACAGCGCTTAAGAATTAAGCATGCCCTACATCGGTGGAATAATGCCCCATATCGATGCCCAGCGTGGAAAGCGCAAGGGAATGCTTAATCGCGTTGTTAGTATCGAACACCAGTTCCGTGCTGGCGGGCACCACGATCCAGCTGCCGCCTTCGATTTCTGATTCCAGCTGGCCGGATGACCAACCTGCATAGCCCAGCACCAATAATCCCTGCGCCGGGCCATTGCCTTCGGCAAGCGCCTTGAGCACCGAAATGCTGGCGGTAACGGCGATGCCGTCTTTGCGGATCAGGCTTTCATCGGACGCATATTCCGCGCTATGCACAATGAAACCGCGATTAGCTTCCACCGGCCCGCCGAAATGCACCGGCAGCTCGCGCGCCTGGGCCTGACGGACAATTTCCAGCTGCTCAAAGATTTCCTTAATATGCACATTTTCCACCGGGTAATTAATGATCATACCCATGGCGCCCGCTTCGTTATGCGCGCACATATAAATCACCGAGCGCGCAAAGCACGATTCCTGCACCACAGGCGTCGCGATGAGCAGATGCCCCGCCAGCGACCCGGTTTTCTTCCCTGTGAGATCGTTTTTTACCATGCTTTTATTATAGCGCATTCAGCCAAAATAGCGACGTTTTTATTCCGCCGCGGGTCTATGGATAACCCATTGCGGCAGCGTCGCTTTGAGCGAAATAGCGCCCGCATACAATTCCTTATTGCTTTTTTCCGCCATTTCGACATCGGCCAGTTTAAGCAGCGCAAGCCCGATATTTTCGCTGCTCGAACGCATTTGCCCGATTTCAGTTTCTCCCAGAAAAACAGGCGTGCCGGCAGGCGGCAAAGTTTCATGCGCCTTCACCTGATAAATAAATTTGCGCAGCTGCGCGCGATGCTTGCTGCGCGCCGTCACCTCCTGCCCGACATAACAGCCCTTGTTAAAGTCCACGCCATGCAGATCTTCAAAACCGAATTCGAGCAGTAATGATTTATCGGCGACCATATCGCGCGCACCGTCCGGCACGCCAAGCTCCAGCCGCATGCGGTCATAATCGCCGGCTTGCAAATGCTGTGCTTGGCAGCGTTGCTCTATTACTTCCGCATTACCCATAATCCGATAACCAAGTTGCCGCAGACGCGGATCGGGGAAGCTGAATTCTGAATTTTTAATGCTGAACTCCGCATCCCAAATCGCCGCCACCGCTGAATTTTTTTCCTCTGCAATAGTTACTTTTGAGCGTAATTTATATAGATTAAGACGCTGCATTAAATTCGGCAGATGTACTTTATCGACATCAAGAAAAAATATTCCGCCGCGCAAAGCGATAAAAAAATCATGCAAAAATTTTCCCTGCGGCGACAAGAGAGCAGCATAAACGGCACCGCCCTCCTGTAAGCGACGTATATCATTGCTCACCAGCCCTTGCAAAAACTCACGCGCATCCTCACCGGAAAGGCCGATTAAACCACGTTCATGAAGAAATGCATAAGCCATAGGCTCTATATAATACAGAAGAACTCTTTATGAAAGCCTGCCCCGCTAAAAATAAAATGGCTATATTTCATTATGTTAATGATTACCGATGAAATACTTTCAGAGCCATCAATCATATTATCATTTAATAATTGACAACTTATTCATGGAGGATTAACACCAACCCATCAATGTAAATTAATATTGTATTAATAATATTTTTATTTCCCTGGTAAATTTTAACTCAAACTTTAAAGTGGTCATATGAAACATTCTCTCCTGCTGTCTCTCGTTAGTGCAACGATTCTTTCCTCCTCGGCCGCGCTCGCCGCGCCTAACCAGATCACCAAAACCGACATCGGCGCCAGCGATACCGCCATGCTGTCGGCCACCGGCACCGATAACGTGCAGCATTCCATCCAGTCCGGCAGCGCCAATTACGCGCAGGAGCTCGATAACGGCAGCGGCAACACCGATGCGTATGGCAACGGCTACACCATCGCTCAGTACGGCCAGCAGAACCTTGCCATCGTAGATAAAGAAGGTAACAACAACTCAAGCAGCATCCTGCAGCAAGGCACCCAGAACCAGGCATATCTCTACCAGACCGGCAGCGGCCTGCTTTCCAATATCGTTGAAGCGGGCACCAACCTCAATGCGCTGATCATTCACCAGAACGGCACCAACAGCGTCGCTGCCGTCAATGAACAAGGCAACCGCCAGGGCTATGTCGCAACCACGACCGGCTCCAACATCGGCATCACCGGCATTCAGACCGGCACCCAGGACTCGGTTCAGCTCAGCGTTCAGGGCAACACGGACTGGATAAGCAGCCAGCAGAATGCTAATAACAGCCATTATGTCGGCACGTTCGTAGGCAACAATATTAATTCCGCCGTCGTGCAGACCAGCGATAATAATAGCGCGGTTATTTCCGCTTCCGCGCCCAACAGCTCGGTCTATATCAACCAGTCCGGCGCCGGCGCTAACAACGCCAATGCCACCATCCAGAGCCAGGCCGTCAGCGGCAATTCCATCGATATTTACCAGACGGGCGGCAACAACAATTATGCCAAAGAAACCATTCTCGCCGGCAGCAACAATACAGGCCTCGGCGGATCGATGTATAGCCCGACCTATACCATCAACCAGAATGGCACCGGCAATAACGCCATCACCACCAAAAACGGCGATAACGAAACCAGCCTGATCAACCAGACGGGTCAGAATAACATTGCCAATCTCAGCCAGACCGGCTCGTTCCTTGGCGCCAAGATTGAGCAGGTGAATGCTTCGAACGATGCTGAACTGGTGGAAGTGGGCACCAGTGTGAATGCGTATCTGGTTCAGGGCAGCCAGGGCCAATCCAACTATTATAACGCTTCGCTGAACGGCACCAACATCAACCTCATCGGTTCGCAATACGGCACCTCCAACGTTGCCAACGTTTCGGCCACCGGCACCAACATCAACATCAACACCTATCAGAGCGGCACTGCCAACAATACCCAGCTGACCGCCAATGCCAACAATCTGAACATCCTTACGGCTCAGGCTGGCAGTAACGATAAGATCAACGCCACCTTCACCGGTGCGGGCACCAGCGCCACCCTCAGCCAGACCGGCAATAACGATACCCTCACCGTCACCAGCGCCAAGCCCAATGACGTGGTCACCGTTGCCCAGAACGGCAACAACATGACCGCCACCGTAAAACACTAAGTAATTAATTTAACATTTGTAGGATCATCATCATGAAACATTCTCTGCTCTTTTCGTTGCTCGGTGCAACCATACTTTCTTCATCCGCCGCGCTCGCCGCGCCCAGCACGATTAATAAATCCGACATGGGCGTCGGTGATTTCACCGTCCTTTCCACCAGCGGCATCAACGGCAGCCAGAATGTGATCCAGGGCGGCAGCGGCAATTACGCGCAGGAGAATGATAATGGCAGCGGCAACACCGATACCGGCGTGGGCTATACCATTACTCAGAACGGTCAGCAGAACCTTGCCATCGTGGATAAAGAAGGCGATAATAACAAAAGCGCCATTTATCAGCTGGGCAGCCAGAACCAAGCTTACCTCTATCAGACCGGCAGCGGCATGTATGCAAGCATCGTTGAAGCGGGCACCGACCTGAATGCGCTGATCGTGCATCAGAACGGCGCCAGTGACGCGCTTGTGATAAACGAATACGGCACCCGTCAGGGCTATACGCTCACTGCCACAGGCACGAACATCAACGTTGGCGCTACTCAGCAAGGCAGCATAGATGCGGTTGCGCTGCAGGCTATCGGCACCAATATGTATCTGGGAAGCAATCAGAACGCCATCGGCAGCCATTATGTCGGCAATTTCCAGGGTAATAATATTACGTCCAACGCTATACAGAATGGCGGTGCCAATAGTGAAGTTATCAACGCGCTGGCGCAAAACAGCGGTGTTTATGTCACCCAGACCGGCTCACAGAATAACAGCGAGCAAGACATCGAGAATAACGGCACCCCCAGCTCCGGCGACTATCAGAATATAAGCCAGAGCGGTGGCGGCAATTATGCGAAGGAAGTGATTGTATCCGGTAGCGGCGATACGGGTATTAACTCCACGCCTTCTAATGTGACCAATACCATCATTCAGAACGGCGATGCTAACTATGCCTTCTCGGCCAAAAACGGTAGCAACGAAACCGATCTGATTTACCAGAGCGGTGTGAACAACGTTTCGACGCTCCTGCAAAGCGGAAACATGCTGACTGCTAACATTCAACAGGTTAACAGTGGCAATAATGCCTATGTGCAGGAGACCGGGTCTAACATCAATGTCAGCATTAATCAGCAGGCAAGCGCTCCCAATAACAGCTATACGGCTTTAGTAGCCGGCGCGAATATCACCCTCACCGGCAAGCAAGTCGGCGGTGGTAACGTCGCCAACGTTTCGCTGTGGGGTAACAATGTCGTCGCCAATGTTGGGCAGTGGGGCACGAACAATAACTTACAGCTGACCAGCTCAGACGCCAACAATGTGAACCTTACCGCTAGCCAAAGCGGTGTCGGTGACAAAATCACCGCTACCATCTACGGCTCTGGCACCACTGCCAATATTTCCCAGAACGGCAATAACGACACGGCTACCGTATATAGCACCAAAGTAAATGACGTCATCGCCGTCAGCCAGGTCGGCAACAACATGACCACCACGATCAAACACTAAGTAGTAAAAAGCCGGAGGAGATATCCTGGGAGGGGTTTAAAACCCCCTCCCTTACTTTTGGATAGTTAGGAGCTTGCCATGAAGTATATATCACTAGTTCTTTCTTGCCTGATCCTCTGCGCAACGATTGCGGCTTATGCGGATGACGATAGTCCGGTTATTCTCCGGCAAATGAGCCCGGATAGTATACTTATAAAACCCTCACCCCCTCCGGCGCCGAATACCGGGCCATCTCATGTATTATCGGACCAGTTAACTCAGGTTTTGAAGGATTACAAAATCAGCCAGATAGGCCGCGCCAATCAAGCGGTATCTTCACAATATGGCGGGCAACCTATTGTAGATAATCCCCCACCGTCCGACAATAATGAGACCACTGCCAATACTGGCACAGATAGCAAGAAACAGGATATAGATAAAGCGGCTCCGGAAAACACGGATAATAATCCGCAAAAATAATTAACATATTTAATTATAACGATAATTTGAATTTTTTATGTCAATAAATCGTATTATTTTTAATATGCTAGTAAATAAATAGTAAATAAGTATTGTAAATCACATCGTTTTTGTATAAACATTGTTTATATTTATTAAGGAATCGTTCTTATGAAAAGATCTTTGGTAACACTAGTAAGCATCGGTGGTTTTATAGCGGGCATATCGCTCGCTCAGGCGTCGAACATGGTATATCATGGCATTAACCCCGATATCACGCCCGGCGCGCCGCAAAATCCCAACTATATTGCTAGCGCTGCTAATTCTCGCCCTGTTGATCCTAAGAGCATTACAACCATAAATGAGTCTCAGCAAACCACGCAAAATTTGATTTCTCAGTACGTATCGCAATTGTCCGGCGCCTGCCCTGCAGCGGGTTGCCCAAGCATTACTCTTCCTGATGGCACTAGCTACGTGGTTACTGAGCCGGGCGGAAAACACACAATAACGATCACCAGCCCCGATGGCGGCGTTACCACTCTTACGCAGTAATTTATGTCCCGCACTCTTCTCCTATTCGTTATCGCTTCACTGCTCGCCGCCTGCAGCTTCAACCCTATGGAAAATGGGATGGTAGAAGAAGCCAAGGTCAGCGACACTACACGCTCGGATGAAATCCTCAAAAACCTGCCGCTTCCGGCAGAGCGTATCCCGGTCGCCGTCTATGATTTCCAGGATCAGACAGGCCAGTTTAAGGAAAGTGACACCACAACCGATTACTCAAGCGCAGTAACCAAAGGCGGCCTGGCCGTCCTCATGAACGCACTCAGCGATGCAGGCCGTCATAAATGGTTCATGGTCACCGAGCGCGGCGGTCTTAAGGATCTCATCCAGGAACGCCAGATTATCACCACCATGCGCAATGAATATGTCGATCCTCATTCGCCGCAACCCCTGCCCGCATTGCCGCCGCTGATATATGCCGGCATGATGATCGAAGGCGGCATTATTTTTTACGATTCCAACGTCATGACCGGCGGCGCGGCGGCATCTTATTTCTCGATCGGCGCCAACACCAGCTACCGCCGCGATATCGTCACCGTCTATCTGCGCGCGGTGAGTGTCAGCACAGGCGAAGTCCTTACTTCCGTCACCAGTTCTAAAACCGTATTCTCCTATGGCGCAGGCGCCAATATACTGCATTATTTTTCTTTTGACCGGCTGCTCGAAGCCGAAGCAGGCTTCACTGTCAACGAACCGAGCCAGCTCGCTGTGCGCCAGGCTATCGAAACGGGCTTATATTCGCTCATTATGGAAGGCGCGATTGACCATCTCTGGCAATTCTCCGATCCGGAAGCAGGCAAAAAAGCGGTGGCGGAATATATACAGCGCCGCGATGGGAAAAAATCCATGCCGCTGGGCGAACCGGGCGTGGTAGTCGTACCGCCCGCCAAATCCAAATCCTGATTATTCCAGCGCCAGATCATCCCGGTGGATCAGCACGTCGCGCCGCTTGAAACCGAGTATCGCCTCGATGTCCTGACTTTTTTTGCCAAGGATTTTCTGCGCATCGGTGGAATTATAGGCAATCAAGCCCTTACCGATCACATGCCCCTTGCCGTCGCGGATAAACACCGCGTCCCCGCGCTCGAACCTTCCTTCAATGGCCGAAACGCCCGCTGGCAATAAACTTTTGCCCGAGGCCAGCGCCTTCGCCGCGCCGTCATCCACGGTAATATTCCCCGCCGGATGCAGCGAACCCGCGATCCAATGCTTGCGCGCGCTCTTGGGCGTGCCGTGCGCCACGAAGCGTGTATGCTTGCCGCCGTCTTTCAGCGCCTTGAGCGGATGATCCACATGCCCGCGTGCAATAATCATATGGCATCCTGCGCCCATGGCGATTTTCGCCGCCTCAAGCTTGGTGGTCATCCCGCCCGACGACAAAGCCGTTTTCGCGCCGCCGGCCATGCGCTCGATATCGGACGTGATTTCTTTCACCTCATCGATAAATTTTGCCGCTGGATTGCTGTTCGGATCGGCGGAATACAGCCCGTCGATATCGGAAAATAAAATCAGCAATTCCGCGCCCGCCATCTGCGCCACGCGCGCCGCCAGCCGGTCATTATCGCCAAAGCGCAATTCGGCGGTCGCCACCGTGTCGTTTTCATTGATGATGGGAATCACATGCGTATTTTCAAGCAGCACTTCGAGCGTATTGCGCGCATTTAAATAACGCTGGCGGTTGATGCTATCGTCCGCCGTGAGCAGAATCTGCGCGGGCCGCAAGCCTTTCTGCGCCAACGCCTCGCCCCACAGCGAAAACAGCGTAATCTGCCCGCACGCCGCCGCCGCCTGCTTTTCCTCCAGCTCCAGCGCCCGCTTGCCATACCCCAGCGGCGCCCGCCCCAGCGCCACCGCTCCGGATGTCACCACGATCACTTCCTTACCATCCTGCCGCGCCTCAGCCACATCCGCCGCCAGCGACGCCAGCCAGGCCACGCGCGGCGTATCCGCCTCATCGGTAATGAGCGACGAGCCGACTTTTATAACAATGCGTTTGGCGTGTGAGAGCATTTTTTTCCTTGTCATCCCTGCGAAGGCAGGGATCTTATCTAGCCTTTGTGCAAGCGGTTATAGTAGATTCCTGCTTTCGCAGGAATGACAAAATTAGTTTTCCTTTTCCTTCCGCGCTTCCTCAATCACCTTCAGCATCTCGCGCAGCACTTCTTTCACCCCATCGCCCGAAATCGCCGAAATCGGCCAGGTTTTTTTCTTGCTCGCTTTTTTAAGCGAAGCGGATTTTTCCTTGATTTCCGCCGGCGTCAGCGCATCGCATTTATTGAGCGCCACCAGCTCCGGTTTTTTCGCCAGCTCGGCGCTATAGGCCTTGAGTTCCTTGCGAATGGTTTTATAGGCGCCCGCCACATCTTCCTGCGTGCCGTCGATCAGATGCAGCAAAATCCCCGCGCGCTCCACATGGCCCAAAAACTTAAGTCCCAGCCCAACGCCCTCATGCGCGCCTTCGATAAGCCCCGGAATATCGGCCAGCACGAATTCTTTTTTATCGACATACACCACGCCCAGCTGCGGCGTAAGCGTGGTAAACGGATAATCGGCAATCTTGGGTTTTGCGCGCGACACGGCAGCGAGAAACGTCGATTTCCCCGCATTGGGCAGCCCCAGCAACCCCGCATCCGACATAAGCTTTAAGCGCAGCCACAGCCAGCTTTCCTGCCCTTCCTCACCCGGCGTGAATTCACGCGGCGCGCGGTTGGTGGAGGATTTGAAAAATTCATTGCCGAGCCCGCCCTTGCCGCCTTTTGCCAGCACTATTTTCTGGCCCACTTCGGTCAGATCGGCGATCATGCTATCGCTCTCCGCGTCAAAAATCTGCGTGCCGAGCGGCAGCTGCATAATCAAATCCGGCGAGGATTTGCCGTAACAGCTCGAGCCCATGCCCTGCTCGCCTTTCTTGGCTTTGAAATGCTGCTGGTAGCGGTAATCGATCAGCGTATTAAGCCCGCCCACGCATTCCGCAATCACGCTGCCGCCATTGCCGCCATTGCCGCCATCTGGCCCGCCGAGCGGAATGAATTTTTCGCGGCGAAAACTCACGCAGCCTTTGCCGCCATCGCCGCTTCTGATATAGACTTTCGCTTCGTCGAGAAATTTCATAATTTACTTATTAAAATAAAAAAGGGGAGGCATCGCCTCCCCTGTCTACAATATCAATGCGAGTTTTACAATGGAGGCAATTCACTATTGCCTTTAGTTTTTTTAATATCATCTGGCTTTATGCTGTCAGGTTTATTCCAGCTTTGCCATTCGCTGATGTCGAAAGGTATCTTTCCCACTTCTTCAGCCGATTTAAAATGATCCGCGAATACAATACTATTCGCTGCTTCCTGAAGCCGAGGCAAATTAGGCAAATCAGCGCATTGCGGGGCTGCTAACATGAAAGAAAGTATGGCGCTGTTCTGTTCTCCAAAACAAGTCTTAATATAATCAAGATATTTCTCATAGGTTACAGGCTCGGCAAACCTTATAGGCTCATCTTTATCTACACCACCAAATCCACTCGCATCAAAGCGTTGCCTGGCACGTGCTTCCAATTCTTTAGAATCCAGATGCAACTCACGGAAGGCGAGTATAACAAGACCAGGCAGTGATTTTAAATCTAATTTTGAATTATGCTGAAACTCTTGCTCAACACGATCCAGAACGTCTTGTCCTAAATGCTGAACAATCGCATCCCGTACACCATCATCGATTTTGGTAACTTCATTTGTCATAATTCACCCCCATTAAATTAGTTAACGTATATTAACTAATAAATTAGAGAAGTCAACTATAATCACGAATTATTGTTACTCATTGTTTCATAACGCCTTTTCCGCGCGGTGCCATTTTTGAAGGGTGGTGCGATGGCCCACGCTTACCACGGCAGTAGCAGGCAGCCGGGTTTTAAGCAACTCGTAAAGCGCCGATTCCGTGGGCTCATCCAACGCCGAAGTGGCTTCATCGAGGAACACAAAATCCGGTTTGGCGAGCAAAATCCGCGCGAACGCAATGCGCTGCTGTTCGCCCAGCGACAGCATATGCGACCAGGGCTGTTCTTCATCGAGCCTGTCCACCAGATGCGGCAGGTGGCACAGTGTCAGCAGATTTTGCAATGCAGCATTATCCTGATCGGGCGCCCCAGGATAGCACAGCGCCATTTTTAAGGTGCCCAGCGGCAAGTATGATTTTTGCGGCACGAACAGCATGCTGGCATCAAGCGGCAAGGTGAGTTTGCCTTCCACGAACGGCCATAAACCTGCCAGCGTGCGCAGGAGCGTGCTTTTGCCGGAGCCGGACGGGCCGGAAATGAGCAGCGAATCGCCGGGTTTTATGGACAAGTTCACATGATCCAGCAACACGCCGC